>Ga0256837_1000027_pt1 | contig 125994 bp, 131 predicted proteins | sample 4562384metaG_FD_185976 | JGI IMG/M metagenome (GOLD analysis project Ga0256837, IMG submission 185976) | Hydrothermal vent microbial communities from Guaymas Basin, Mexico - 4561-384 | ecosystem: Environmental > Aquatic > Marine > Hydrothermal vents | place: Mexico: Guaymas Basin | collected...
AGTTTGAATTGTAAATGGGTAGCTAAAATATTAAGTTTTGTAAATAGAGGTGAAAAATCTTTTCTTAACCTCCTATATTTAGGGTAAGTTCTTTAGTTTTTTATTTTATTTGGTGCGAAAGGTGAGTATTTAATACTTTTTCTTGATTAATTTTACCTATGGCTTTATACTCAAAGTTTATGTATAACTCATCTTCTAACACTTCACAAGGATTATCCTCTAAGATTACAAATCTTCGCTCTTTCTCACTTGTGGCTTTGTTGTTGTTTTGTTCTGTTTGAGCCTCTTTGAGTTTGAAGTGTATTGTTTTGTCATCCACTTTAAAACGATAGTCTCTAAAATACTCTCCACTCTTTATGTAGTATTGGTCGCTATTTACCCAGTGGAGTTTGACCTCTTCACCCTCATAAGGTATGGCATAGGTATCTTTTTTGTATCGTCGTAGGCTTACAAAATCCCCATCTTTGTAGTATCTACTAAAAAATGTAGCCAAGTGAGAAAAAACTTCATTTTCAAGGTTAGAAGATGATGAGGTAGAAGATAGTTTATCTTTTAACTCTTTTACCTTTGGAAGTGTTTCGGGGTCTGCCCCAAGAGATTGTGCTTGTTGAATTGCTTCATCTAACTCTTTTTGTATAGAGTTATTATTATTTGCACTAAAGGCACTTGCTACACTTGATAGAAGCTCTTTATCTAAAAACTCATTTATCTCTTTGCTCTTCGTATTCATAATACGATAGATACCAAAGTCCAAGTCACTCTGGTCAAGTTGGAATATCTCGTTTAGTATTTTTAGTAGTTTCTTTTGATTTTCAGTTTTATTCATTTGCTAACCCTTTATAAACAAATATTTTAGCAAAACAAACCTAACCACCCCCTACTTTATTTAAAATTCTAAATCTACAGTAGATGCCCCATCTGCTCTTTTTTGACCTGTAGGTAGTGGGCATTTTTGGGGTTTGGGGTGATCTGGATGGGGAGGCGTTCGACGATCTCTACCGCGTGGAGGCTCTCTATTTTGGCAGGGTTGTTGGTGAGGAGGCGGATGCGGGTGACTCCAAAGTGTGCGAGGATAAACTCCACCACCTCATAGGTGCGTTCATCAGCTCTAAAGCCTAGCTGATGGTTCGCTTCAACTGTGTCGAGTCCAGTATCTTGAAGGGCGTAGGCGTTGACTTTGTTTAGTAGTCCGATATTGCGTCCCTCTTGGCGGTGGTAGATGACCATTCCACCCTCTTGGGCGATCATCGCAAGGGCAAACTGTAGCTGTTCACCACAGTCACACTTGAGGGAGCCAAGGGCATCCCCTGTGAGGCATTCAGAGTGAACACGCACGATAGGGGCATCATGCTCTTGATTGAAACCATCAGTGAAGATTGCAAGATGCTCTTTTTCGCCCTCTTTGAAGGCTTGTATCTTAAAGGTACCATATTTGGTAGGGAGGGTGGCAGTTTGTGATAGTGCGATATGATTCATAGGTAGGATTATACTTGAAAATCAGAAATTAAAAATTAAAAATTAACATTTTTAGTGTAGAATAGTCAAAAAAATTTAAGGCTATCCTATGTTTTCCCGTTTTAGAAGAAGAAGAATTAACCCCGTCCTCAGAGACCTCCTCCAAGAGACCCACCTCAGTGTCAATGACCTCATCTATCCTCTCTTTGCACGCAGTGGTAGCGGGATCAAGACAGAGGTAAGCTCTATGCCTGGTGTCTTTCAGATGAGTATCGATGAGATCGTCAAGGAGTGTAGCACCCTCAAAACCCTAGGGATCTACTCAGTGATCTTGTTTGGTATCCCTGACACCAAAGACTCTGTAGGCTCCGATGCGATGTGTGAGCATGGGATTATCGCTCAGACCATTCGAGCGATCAAATCGGCACATCCAGAGATGTTTGTCGTGACCGATCTATGCTTTTGTGAATACACCGACCATGGACACTGTGGGGTACTCGACCCCGTCTTGGAGACCGTAGACAATGACATCACGCTAGACAACCTCGCCAAACAAGCCCTTATCCACGCCAAAGCAGGTGCCGATATGATCGCTCCAAGTGGGATGATGGATGGGATGATGGGAGCGATCCGTAGAGGGCTTGATGAGGGGGGCTTTGTCAATCTACCCATTATGAGCTACTCCACCAAGTTCGCCTCGGCATACTATGGACCATTCCGTGATGTAGCAGAGAGTAGCCCAAGCTTTGGGGATAGACGCTCCTATCAGATGAACCCTGCCAACCGTGAAGAGGCGATAGCTGAGAGTGTTGCTGATGAGCGGGAGGGAGCAGATATCCTTATGGTCAAGCCCGCCCTCGCCTACCTCGATATCATCCGTGATGTCAAAAACCACACCCACCTCCCCCTCGCTGTCTACAATGTCTCAGGAGAGTATGCCATGCTCAAGGCTGCTGCCAAGGCAGGAGTCATCGACTATGAGCGGGTAATGATGGAGACCATGATCGCCTTCAAACGAGCAGGAGCCGATATCATCATCACCTACCACGCCAAAGAGGTCGCTGAAGTGTTACAAAAGTAGCACCTCTCTAGGCTCTTTCCCCCTTAGAGACCCACTCTAAGGCTCTACGCTCCTCCTCTTATGTTAAAATTATCCTATGATCCATAGAAGAAGGAGCCTCTATCATGAACACCTCACACCTCGTTGACACCCTGCCCCTTGAGAATGATGCTATCCGCCATCTCCATGATTCACAACATCTTGCAACGATGGGGAGCTGGGAGTTTGACTTTGCGACAGCGAAGTTCTGGTGGTCGGATGAGGCGTACCGTATCTTTGAGCTAGACCCCAAGAGTGTCGGGGACTCCTATGAGGAGTTTCTCGCGGTGGTACACCCCGATGATCGCAACTTCTTAGAACGCGCCCACCTCGACTCAGTCAAGCACCACGCATCCTACAATATCAACCACCGCTTACGCTTTGCAGATGGGCGTATCAAACATATCAATGAGCGGTGTAAACCTGTCTATGATGCCAAAGGACACCCCACACGCTTTATTGGGAGTATCCAAGATATCACCGAACACCTAGAGATACAAGAGCAGTACCGTATCTTCTTTGAACGCACAGGGATGGGGGTCGTCATCATTGAAAAAGATGGTACCCTCTCACTAGTCAACCAAGCCTTCGCAGACTTCGCCAAGAGTACCCCCGAAACACTGATGGGCAAATCCTTTCTCATCGGCGTTCATAATAATGACAAAGGTAGACTCTGGGAGTATCACCAACAACGCATACGAGGGGAGACAGTACCTGAGCGGTATGAGTTTGACTTTGTAGCCATCGATGGAGAACAGGGTACTGCTCTAATCAATGCCTACTTCCTCCAGCAAACCTCTCAGACCCTTATCTCCGCTATCGATATCACCGACCGTAAAGTCAAAGAGAAACAGCTTCTTCAGTCTGCCAAGGTCTTTGAGAACCTCATCGAGGGGATTATTATCACCGATAATCAGACCCATATCATCGCCGTCAACCCCGCCTTTACCAAGATCACAGGATTTGAGAGAGAGGAGGTACTAGGCAAAAGTACCAAGATCCTCCAGTCAGGAGAGCATGATAAGGCATTTTATCAGCGGATGTGGGACTCACTCGATCGTTCAGGGGAGTGGCAAGGGGAGGTCTGGAACAAGCACAAAAATGGAGAGATATACCCTGAGCTACTCTCTATCAGTACCATTGATGATGGTGAGGGGAAGGTGGTCAACTATATCGCCGTCTTCTCCGATATCTCCAAGATCAAAAAGACCGAAGAGAAGCTCTGGTTTCTTGCCCACCACGACCCCCTCACCCACCTCCCCAACCGCCTTATGCTCCAAGAACGACTCGAACATGTCCTAGAGAAGATGGATAGAGAACAGAGCAAAGTTGCCCTGCTCTTTATCGACCTTGACCGCTTCAAAGAGATCAATGATAGCTTTGGACACCCCAGTGGAGATCTCCTTCTTCAAACCATCGCCAAACGACTCAGTATCCTGATGCGTCGAGAGGATACCATCGCCCGTATCAGTGGGGATGAGTTTGTCATCCTCATCGAAAATGTCAAACAGACCCAAAGCCTCATACAGATCACCAAAAAGATACTCCAAGAGGTGAGTCGTCCTATCCTCTTAGAGAAGCATGAGGTGACCATCACCGCAAGTATTGGGATCGCCATGGGACCTGTCAATGGACACGATGCCACCACTCTGCTCAAAAATGCCGATACCGCCCTCTACCGAGCCAAAGCCTCAGGACGAGACAACTTTGAGTTCTTCTCCCAAGAGATGAGTGAGTCAAGCTTTGAACTCCTCCTGCTTCACAATGCCCTACGCAATGCCATCAAACGCAATGAGTTTACCCTCTACTACCAACCGCAAGTCGATATCGTGTCACAAGAGGTACTCGGTACAGAAGCCCTACTCCGTTGGGATCATCCCGATCTCGGCGCTATCTCTCCTGAGGAGTTTATCCCTATCGCAGAGGATATGGGACTCATCAATGCCATTGGAGAGTGGGTACTCTACCAAGCGTGTACCCAGATGAAGCAGTGGGTCGATGCGGGAATTCCCCTCACCCATATCGCTGTCAACCTCTCAGGCAAACAGCTCGAAGATCCCAAAATCCTCCCCATTGTCCAACAAGCACTCATCAAGACAGGACTCGATGCGAAGTTTTTGGAGTTAGAGATCACCGAAAGTACCCTCATCAATGAAAAAGCCTATTTGAGTGTCCTAAAGACACTCAAAGCATTAGGGATTCGTATCTCTATCGATGACTTTGGGACAGGCTACTCCTCCCTCTCCCGCCTCAAACACCTCCCTATCGATAAGCTCAAAATTGACCGCTCCTTTATCCAAAACCTTATCAATGATACCGATAACAAAGCGATCATCAAGACCATTATCGCCCTTGCCCGTAACCTCAAGCTCGATATCATCGCAGAGGGGGTCGAGACCCAAGAGGAGGCGGACTTCCTCCTCAGCCAAGGGTGCCATAAGATCCAAGGCTTCCTCCATAGCAAACCACTCACCGCCCGAGAGCTTGAAGTGTGGCTGATAGGCTACCTCAAGCTAGAGGGGTAGATAGATCTTATCTTGAAGCTCTTGATACTCTCTGAGTGGATCAGAGTCGAGGGTGATCCCTCCGCCACTATGGTAGTAGAGTTGCTCCCCTTGCTTCTGGATAAAGCGTATCATCACACTAGAGCGTAGTGACTCCCCATCAAAGACCCCAAAGACCCCCGTATAGAACCCCCGCTTACTAGGCTCAAGCTCCTCAATGATCTCAACGGTGCGTCGTTTGGGTGTCCCCGTGATAGACCCCGCAGGTAAAATCTGAGAGAGGAGTCTTCCGATACCATCACGCCAATCATCAGGGAGTTGGGCGGTGACCTTGGAGCTTACCTGCAACAGACGCTTACGCCCCGCTTCTATCTCCTCTACATAGCGAAACCGCTCCACACGCACCCTATGACCAACAATCCCCAAATCATTACGCATCAAATCGACAATCATCACATGCTCTGCCATCTCTTTGCTATCAGCCAAGATGCGTGCTTTGGCATCGGGGAGTGAGGCATCAATCGTCCCCTTCATCGGATAGGTCGCAATCGTCTCCCCCTCGATCTCCACAAAGCGTTCGGGAGAGAAGCAGATAAACTGATCTTTGAAGTAGAGCTTAAACTTCGCCTTGGCATGGGTAAAGATCTCATGGAGGCTCAGTGTCGTCTCGATGGGAGTCTTAAAGGTGAGATTGAGTAGATAGGTGTTGCCTTGGCGTATCTCATGAAGTACCCGCAAGAGTCGCTTCTCATAGGAGGCAAACGCATAGGGGGTGGTGGTGAGGTGTGTGGGGGGAGTTGCTCCATTGGGGGTGTCGTTACGCCACCCCTCTAGCTTGTAGTAGATCTGCTCATCGAGTCTATCGAGTGGTTGGGCAAAGAGCTTGGATTTGTCAAACGAGATGACAAACAAAAAGGGGCGACGCGACGCACCCAAGCGATCGATCGTCTCAAACCCCTCCTCTTGTGACAACCACTCCTGCACAGCTTAGGCATCCAGTAGCAGTAGCTTCAAGATCGCCATACGCATATAGACCCCATTTTTGACCTGCTCTAGTACCTTACAGCGAGGGTCTTGGAGTACCGCATCACTGATATCGATATTACGCATCACAGGACCTGGGTGGAGGATGAGAAGCTCCCGATCTCCTAGACGATCATGGTCGATACAGTAGTGCGTCGCATACGCTCCATAGTCATCAAATATCGGTGTGGCGTGGCGTTCGAGTTGGGCTCTGAGGCTCATCACCACATCAACACGATCGAGTACCTCATCGAGGCTCTCATACTGCGGAAGGTCACTTAGTGGCATAAAGGGCTTGGGTGCGACGAGTAGCACCTCCATCCCCATGCGTCGAAGGAGCCGTATCCCTGAGCTTGCCACACGCGAGCTGATGATATCTCCGACTATGGCGATGCGTTTGCCTCGTACCTCACCCCCAAAATGCTCCACCATCGTAAAGAGATCTAGTAGGGCTTGAGTGGGGTGGGCGTAGTTGCCTGCACCTGCATTGATAACAGGGGTCATCTCCAGATCAGCAAGGATTTGTGGGGTGTCGTTTTGGGAGTGGCGGATAATCACCCCATCAGGCTCCATCGCACAGAGGTTGGCAAAGGTATCCTCCAGACTCTCCCCCTTTTTGGTAGAGGAGCGTGAGGGGTCAAGATGTACCACCGATGCCCCCAATCGCTTCGCAGCGACCTCAAAAGAGCTTCGTGTCCGTGTCGATGCCTCAAAAAAGAGGGTAATGAGCAGTTTATCTCGAAGTAGTTGTGGGGGGCGTTGTGCCTTAAAAGCTCTAGCATCAGCCAAAAGCTGTGCGATCTGAGCATCTGAGAAGTTATCGGTATCGACAAGGTGTTGCATCACTATCCTTTGGGTTGGGTTGTGCAATTATAACAAACTTCGCCTAAACCACCACCCGTGGGATCTGAGGAGAGAGGGCAGTGAGAATCTCATAGGAGATCGTCCCAAACTGCACTGCAACCGCTTGGGCATCACGCAAGATACAGACCTCTTTGCGCCTGCTAGGTAGCGTGATAAAATCCATCGAGACACGCCCCACGACCGCTAACCCCTCAGCCGTGACAAAAGGGGTCGCACTCTGCCCCCGAAACCACCCATCACCATACCCCAAATCGTAAGTCGAGACCTCCATCTCCTCAGAGGCGACAAAGTCCCCACCATACCCTACCCGCTCTCCTGCGTGAAGCCTACGGGTAGCGACACGGGTGGCATAGAGTGAGAGTACGGGCTTGAGCGGTGTAGACTCAAATGGGCTGGAGAGTTCGCTATAACCATAAGCCCCTATCCCTACACGCACCAGATCCTCTCTACAACAAGCCGTACGCAAAAGCCCCGCAGAGTTGTGTGAGTGGAACCGCGCCCCACCAAAACCCGCCTCTTTGAGACGCTGTTTGACCGCGTCAAACTGCTTAGATTGCCAAAAAAACTCTGAGCTTAGCTCATCTGCACTCCGAAAGTGTGTCATCACCCCCACAAGCTCCAAGCCTCTTGCCCGAATCTCTCCCAACGCCTCCTCTAACTCATGAGGTAAAATCCCATTACGGTGCATCCCTGTATCGACTTTTAGCTCTACTTTTGAGCCTACCTCTGCACGACCAATCGCCTCAAGACTATTGAGTGCAAAGGTATAATGTGGGTGGTTGCGGGCATCTCCCCCCAAGATCAATATCGTCTCAAAAAGCCTGCTAATACGCTCCGCTTCCGTGCTATCTTTGACCACCGCATGCTTCACCCCAAACACTGATGCAAGGTGGGCAATCTCTTCGAGTCCATGCCCATAAGCGTTGTCTTTGAGGACGATTGCGAGATGCTCTACACCCCCACTCCTCTTGCTGAGATAGGTTAGGTTATGATAGAAGTTTGCTCTGTTTAGTCTGATAGTTGCCATACGCGATTATAGCCAATTAAGTTAAGATTGAGTAAGATTTTTAAAAGAGTTTCCCAAAGGAGTACTATGAGAGTCCTACCCGCAGAGTGGCAGAGGCAACGCACTGTCCTGCTCTCCTTCCCCCACGAACAGACCGATTGGCATGACCCTGAAGATCCACAGAAGCTTCAAGCCTCCCTCTCCCCCTTTGTCCGTATTGCACAAGCGATCGCCTACAATGAAGCGGTCTATATCCTCTGTCACGATCGAACCGCCATCGCATCTCTCTTCTGCTCAACACACAATATGACCTTCATCGAGATCGAGACCAACGATACATGGATACGCGACTATGGCTATATCAGTCTCAAAGAGGAGGGGCTTCTACAGCTCTTAGACTTCACCTTTAATGGGTGGGGTGGGAAGTTTGAAGCCTCACTCGACAACCGTGCCAATGCCACCCTCCACCGTAAGGGCTATATGGGTACCACCCCCCTGACCACCCTCCCCTTCGTCCTAGAGGGGGGGTCGATCGAGAGTGATGGAGCAGGGACGATCCTCACCACCTCCGCTTGTCTGTGCAACCCCAACCGCAATGGCGGACTGAGCAAAACCATCCTAGAGCAGAGGCTTCAAGAGTACCTCGGAGCCAAGCGGGTACTCTGGCTAGACCACGGCTACCTCGCAGGAGATGACACCGATTCACACATCGACACCCTCGCACGCTTTGTGAGCCGTGACACCATCGTCTATCTCCAGTGTAGCGACCCCCAAGATGAACACTATACCGCACTCCAAGCCATGGAGCAGGAGCTTCACACCTTCCGTACCCTAGCGGGTACCCCCTACACCCTTATCCCTCTTCCGATGACTGCACCTATCTACAATGAGGAGGGTAGACGACTCCCCGCCACCTACGCCAACTTCCTCATCACCAACCATGCCCTACTCTACCCCACCTATGGTGACCGTGCCGATAAGCGTGTAGGTGAACTATTCAAGCACCTCTTCCCCGATAGAGAGATCATCCCCATCAACTCTCGCAAACTCATCGAACAAGGCGGGAGCCTCCACTGCTCGACGATGCAAATAGCACAGTGATCTACTGAGGCTTGGCAAAGTTCTGTGTCCAGTAGTGGGTATACTCACTATTAGACTCCTCTACCATTGCCATCCCAACTTCTGTAAAGTCAGGACTCATTAGGTTGGCACAGTGTCCATCACTGGCTAACCACTGGTTGATTACCTCTGGAGCGGTATCGGTATTGGTACCTGCTGCGATATTCTCCCCTAGTTTACTCCACTGATAGCCATTGTGTTCGATACGCTCTCGCATACTACTCCCATGCCCTAAGTTCTCCTCTTGGGCGGTGATATCACTCTCCTCTCCTGAGCCTTTATGCTCAAAGGTATTACTCAGAGCCATATCACGACTATGCTCAAGTGCGACTGCATAGAGCGCATCACTCCATGCCAAAGCAGGCACGGCGGATTTGAGTCCTGCACTCCCACAATCTTGATCAACCGCTCTGGCATTGTTGATCGCATCAAGGTAGTCCCGCTTGGTCTCTGCTGTCATCGTAGGTGTAGAGATACCACTTATACCTCCAGACGAAGTCCTATCCCCCTCATTATCATCGACACTACATCCACTTATGACCACTCCTACTACAAGGCATGCAACAATTGATTGATAGCTATTCATACTCTAACTCCTAATTTAAAAATCTCTTATAGTATAATCTCTTAACGATAAAAAAACAGAGAAAAACCGATGAAAATAGCCCTAATACAACAAAAATACCATGGTGACAAAGCAGTGACCATCCAAGTAACCACAGAGCAGATCGCCCAAGCCTCGCAAAATGGTGCCAAGCTGGTCGTCCTCCAAGAGCTTCACCAGACAGCGTACTTCTGCCAGAGTGAAGATACCGCATTTTTTGCCTATGCTCAGAGCTTTGAGGAGGATATCACCTACTGGTCAGAGGTCGCCAAAGCACATGGTATTGTCCTTGTCACCTCGCTCTTTGAACAACGCACCGCAGGACTCTACCACAACACTGCCGTGGTCTTCGACTCCAATGGCTCCATCGCAGGGAAGTACCGAAAGATGCATATCCCTGATGACCCTGGGTTTTATGAGAAGTTCTACTTCACCCCTGGAGATCTAGGCTTTGAGCCGATCGATACCTCTGTGGGGAGGCTTGGTGTGTTGATCTGTTGGGATCAGTGGTACCCTGAGGCGGCACGCATCATGACCCTCAAAGGGGCAGAGATACTCATCTACCCTACTGCCATCGGATGGTTTGAGTCTGATAGTCCAGAGGAGAAGCAACGCCAACTAGAAAGCTGGATCACTATCCAACGCGCCCACGCCATCGCCAACGCTATCCCCGTAATCAGCTGTAACCGTGTCGGCTTTGAGCCTGATAGCAGTGGCGTACTAGAGGGGATCAACTTCTGGGGCAATAGCTTTGTCTGTGGTACCCAAGGGGAGCTACTCACCCATGCCAATCACCAAGAGGAGTCCATCCTCTACGCAGAGATCTCCCATGAACGCACCAAGAGCGTACGCGACATCTGGCCCTTTTTGCGTGATCGCCGTATCGAATCGTATGCCCCCCTACTCCAACGCTATTGTGACTAAGGGTGCTTTGCTTAAGGTGGATATATTATAATCATCAAAAATAAATATCAAAAGGTAATTCTATGGCAACCAAAAGAGAGATTATGAACTTAGAACTCACCCCTGTAGAGAAGGGAGCCCCTATACACTTTCACAACCCTGTGATTGAGTTCTATGAGGCAGTAGGTGGAGAAGAGGGGATGCGTAAGCTTATGTATGACTTCTATGACAAGATCTATGAGAGTGACATCGCCCACTTCTTTCCACAAGATGAAGCGGAATTTCATGAGATTAGAGTCAAAAATACCAAGTTTTTTATCCAAATTTGTGGGGGACCAAAAGTCTATGAAAATGAAGCCAAAGGGATGGATCTCAATGAGTTTATGATCCGTTTACACGATGACTTCTCTATCACAGAGAAGTCGCGTATCGAGTGGCTTGGGACGATGCGTGAAGCCCTTGCCGATAAAGCTCAACATGTTGATATCAAACTCATCCAAGACTTCTGGGACTACCTAGAGCAGTTCTCCAAGCTCACAGTCAATAGCTTCGCAGATGGGAGTACCTACTACGCAAGCTATACCCAAGCCAAAGAGGATTAAAGCTCTTTGGGTGGGTAGCCCTTCTGCTCAAACCACCACATAAACGCAAACATCAACCCTGAGGTCTTGACGATCGACTCATCAAAGAGCATCGCCTTTGCCTTGGCGATGGGAAGCGTGACCACTTCGATCTGCTCCCCCTCAATCCCTCCACCCTCAGAGACCTGCATCGTACTATCGACCTCCGCGTAGTAGAGTGTCTGACGACTCCCCGCAAAGCCTACAGAGGCATAGAATGCAGTGATCTTCTCCACCAAAGCAAGTGGTACACGATAGCCACACTCCTCCTCGATCTCCTCTTGGGCGATCTGAGCAAGGCTCATCTGCTTATCGACGATCCCCGCACACAGCTCCACCGTCATCCCCTCACGGTTCTGGAGATAGACCGCGGGTCTAAACTGCTTGACAAGTAGAAAGCTCTGCTTCTCTCTATGGTAGATGAGGATGGCGACACTATCGTGTGCCTCCACCACTTCCCACTCCTTGGCTACCCCATCTTGCTCATAACTCGCCCGTGCGGTAGTGATAAACTTCGCATCCACCAAAGGAGTTAACTTAAAGTTGCTAATCATTGCTCCTCCTTAGACCAGACATGAAAGAGAGGGTTGGGTTGACGCATAAACTGCTGGAGTCTACGCTTTTTGGCTTTGGCACCTTTGATGGTAATAGTACGGTACTTTTTGGAGAGGGACTCTCGCTTGAGAACACGCATAGGGTTGACCCATCTGCCGTTGCGTTGGAGTCCGAAGTGTAGGTGGGGTCCCGTACTTCTACCTGTACTCCCTACATAGCCGATAATCTGCCCCTTTTTGACCCGTTGCCCTCGATGGACACGGATACGACTCTGGTGGGCATAGAGTGACTCATAGCCTCTAGGGTGGCGTATCTTGACCACCTTACCATAGCCACCCATCCACCCCGCAAAGGAGACACGCCCACTATAGACTGCAAGCAGTGGTGTCCCCCGTCTCGCCCCGAAGTCTGTCCCGTGGTGGGGACGGTAGCGGTGTAGGATAGGGTGCCATCGTCGATAGGAGAAGCTCGAAGTGATACGCACATGCCGTAGGGGCATCCCAAAGCGATCGGAGCGATCATAGATGCGTACTTTTTTGATCAGATCACCCTTTTTGGTGTAGCTGACGCGCTTATCACTCTCACTGTAGCCCTTCCCCTCCTCATCGGTATAGACAAAATGCTCTTGCCCACGAGAGGTGATACTCACCACCTCGATATCGGGCATCTGATAGAGTTTGCCTAGACGGGTACGCTGTTTGTAAGAGAATGCCAAGTGATCCCCTTTGCGTAGATTACGCGTATCAACCGCCCCTTTAAGTGCGTAGCTGACCCGCTTGGCGACATTGGCTTGGTGGAGGGTGGCGAGGGTATCGCTGTAAGGGTTGGAGGTGATTGTCACATCCGCAAAATAACGCTTCTCATCATAAGCTATAGAGATGATATCAAAATGATACCCCCCCTTAGGCTCCCGAAAGAGATGTATCTGCATCTCTTGGTTGAGTGGAATGAGTGACTGTATCAGCTCCCCTTTGGGGTTAGTCAACTCATAGTAGAGTGTCCCACTCTGAAGCTCAGTGAGAAACTTCTTGTCCTCCTCAGAGATACCATCAAGAAGACTATAGGAGATATTATGCTCCTCAATATAGTGGGAGAAGGTCAAGCCACTCTTCCACCGCTTGGTAGAGACCTCCATCCCAAACCCCAGACTCACAATCACTAACACTGCAATAATATATCTCATCCTACTCCATACCCAAATCTATTTTTATGGGGTATATTATAACTTAATTCAAATAATACTCCATCGTACGCTATCGCTCCTCTCTAAAGCTTTTCTTACTCTTTTACTTGTATAATCATCTCAATACTACACAAAAGGATCGCTATGCGTAGACTCGTACTAATTGCCCTCATGGCACTGCCACTCTTTGGAGGGTTTTTCCCCTCAACAACCCATACCAAAATCACGGCTATTGAGGGAGAGATTCTCTCATTGAAGTCTGCTTTACCAGTGACGGGGATGAGTGGGATTGTGGTGCATAACTATGGCAACGGTACTCAGAGTGCCACCAGCTTCATCGAACAGACTGCTAAGGGGCATGCGAAAGTCATCGATAAGGATATTATCCACCACGATGCCCTCCCTACCATCAAGACAGCTATCGCCAAAGGGGACAAGGTCATTGGAGGCTACCTCTACAACACGGTACTGCTACTTGCTCCTGATGCACAGACCTATGCCCGTATCACCTCCGCATACCACAAAAAGTGGATACACCCTGATCACTTTGCACTCTTTTTGAACAAGCTTGGAGAGCGACAACCTACCAAAGCCAACCTCTTAGCGTTTGCCAAGAGCTACCAGATAGGACTGATTGCTATCGTTAAACAAGGGAGCCTCACACTCCTTGACCCTATCAGCCAAAAAACCATCGCGACCAAACCACTCAAAAACCTACCTAGTGAGGGAAAATCTCCCTTCTTTATGCGATTTGATAGCCTGCGTAGTGGGTGGTTCTCTACAAGCAAAACACTCCCCTACTATCAGATGATGGAGGCGATCTAATGCTAGAGCCTAAACATATCCAGACCCTCAAAGAGATCGTTGGAGAGGAGAATGTCTACAGTGATAAAGCCCATCTCATCGCCTACTCCTATGATGCGACGCGTACACGGTTTGAGCCTGATGCGGTGGTCTTTCCTCGCCATGAAGAGGATGTGAGTCGTATCTTGGTCTACTGTAACCACCACGGGATCGTCATCACCCCTCGTGGGGCAGGCAGTGGCTTCACTGGTGGGGCATTGCCTACAGCTGGGGGGATCACTCTTGCGATGGAGAAGCATATGAACAAGATCCTTGAGATCGATATGGAGAATATGGTCGCCGTGGTACAACCTGGTGTGGTCAATATGGAGCTTCAGAAGGCTGCTGAAGCGGTCGGACTCTTCTATCCACCTGATCCTGCGAGTGAGGAGTACTCCACCCTTGGGGGCAATGTGAGTGAAAATGCGGGAGGGATGCGTGCGGCGAAGTATGGTATCACCAAAGATTATGTAATGGCACTGCGTGCGGTGCGTCCCAATGGGGATATCATCCGAGCAGGCAAACGCACCATTAAGGATGTCGCAGGGTACAATATCGCAGGAGTCTTGATCGCGAGTGAAGGGACACTTGCTGTCACCACAGAGATCACCCTCAAGCTCATCCCTAAGCCCAAGTTTACCAAAGCCTATATGGGAGTCTTCCCCTCTGTAGATGATGCAATGAATGCGGTCTTCAAATCCCTCTCAGCAGGGGCAAACCCTGTTGCAATGGAGTTTATGGATAGTCTAGTCGTCCATGCCCTCAAGGAGAAACTCGGTATCGAACTACCAGAAGATGCAGGAGCATTACTCATTGGGGATGTCGATGGGAATGTCGCAGAGGAGGTGGCGTTTCAGCTAGAGATTTTGGAGCGATCGTTTCGAGAGAATGGGGCTCAAGACTTCACCATCGCACACAATGCCCAAGAGCGTGATACCCTCTGGGTCGCCCGACGCAACGCCTCCCCCTCTATCACCATCTTTGGGAGCAAAAAGCTCAATGAGGATATCTCCGTACCACGCAGCATGCTCCCGATCGCCCTCAAGAAGATCTATGAGATTGGGGATCGCTACGACTTCAAAGTCCCCTGCTTTGGACATGCAGGCGATGGCAATATCCATGTCAATGTGATGGTCGATGGGAGTGATGCCAAACAGCTAGAGCTTGGAGAGCAAGCGATTGAAGAGATCTTTGAGATGGTGGTCGAACTGGGTGGTACACTCAGTGGAGAGCATGGTATCGGGACGAGTAAAGCTCCCTTTATGTCTATCGCATTCAACCCTGCTGAACTAGCACTCTTTGGTGCGATCAAAGAGGCATTTGATCCCAACAATATTCTCAACCCAGGAAAGATGGGACTACCCCACTAGAGGGGTCACCCCTCACACCTCAAGGAGTCCCCTATCGACCCACACCTACGCCCCAACCGTATCGTCAAAAACTACTATATCTTCCTACGGGACTTCCTCAGAGAACTCTTTGACAACAAGATTGGACACTACGCTTCAAGTCTGAGCTGGAGTACCCTCTTTTCGATTATTCCCCTGCTGGTGATACTCCTCTGGGTCTTCACAAGTCTACCACTCTTTACGAGTGTCTATCATGAGGTGGAGCAGTTTGTCTTCAAAAACCTTATGCCAACCCACTCCAAAGAGGTGATGGCATACATCAACACCTTTATGGAGAACTCTCACAAACTCGGCTGGGTAGGGCTAGGCTATGTCACCTTTGCTGCGGTGATGTTTTTCAAAAACTACGACTATATCGTCAATGATATCTTTGATACCCCCAACCGTACCATTTGGGAGGCGTTTCGTACCTATAGCCTCCTGATGCTCTCTCTGCCTTTGATGATGGGGATCTCCTTCTACCTTTCGGCTATCTTGCAAAGCTACCTCTCTCACAGTAGTATGAGTGGACTACTTCAACTCTTCTACTTTTTGCCGTTTGTAATGGTCTGGATGGTCTTCTATATCCTCTACCGCTACTCTGCCAATACCCCCGTGACCCTCCAAGCCGCCTCTCTGAGCTCCTTTATCACCGCCCTTATCTGGTACCTCTCCAAGAGTGCCTTTATCTTCTATGTCATTCACAACAAAACCTACAGTAGTATCTACGGAAGTATCGCAACACTCCTCTTCTTCTTTTTGTGGATCTATATCTCATGGGTGATTTTTTTGCATGGATTGAAGTTTTGTGATCTGCTCAATCGAGAGGAGGAGATCGACCATATCTAAGCGAGAAGATAGAGCAAAAATCCCCCTGCTACCCCTAGCGTCATCCCAAAGATTCGCTTAGAGCCTATCGCCCCTAGAGAGAGTAGCCCATAGAGTCCCCCACCCCACCACGGGATCACCACCATCTCTCCCCCTTGAGCAAGAGAGAGAAGCCACATCACACCCCCATCAAGGATACCTCCATACCCAAGCAGATGAAGCAGTAGGCTGAGGGGGTAGAAGGGGATAAAGAGCAGGGAGAGGAGCGGAGAGAGGAGCTGAAGAGGTGTCGTTATCCCAAAGATCATATGTACTATAGGGAGCATCAACAGAAAAATCCCCCAAGGGATTAGCAGGAGTGAGATGAGTAGCGTAGGGTAACCTTGGGTATGGTGAAGTATCACAAAGATATAGAAGACCCCTGCCACAGAGAGCCAAAATCCCAAGGAGACGAGTAGAGAGGGGAGCAGTACCAAGAGCAGTAGTACCACACTCACAAGCAGTCTTACACTCACTAGCTCCACCCCCAAGAGGAGCAGACCCCACCCCACCACAAGCATTGCATAGGCACGGATCAAGGAGGGAGGACTCCCCACAAACCAGAGGTACCCCCCAAGCACTAAAAGTGTCACCATACCCATATCTAACAGAGCATAACGATAGGGGAAGTAGTGCTGTTGGAGGGGGCGATAGAGAAGCAGTAGCCCCCCATAGATCACCCCCCACAAGATCCCAAGATGAAACCCGCTCAGTGCGACAAGATGACTCACCCCTAACTGAGCAATCACCTTACGCAGAGCATGGGGGAGTGGCGTAGCCAAGAAGATGGCACTATAGAGTCCCCCGATCGGCTCTGCTGTGTGTTGGGTGAGGAGTTGGGCGTGGAGTCTCTCACGCACCGAAGGCTCCAGAGGATACACTGCCTTGATACGGCTCTTGACATAGAAGACCCCAAGGTAGTCACCAAACCCTATCGACGCACTCGGAAAGAGCTGGAGACGAAGTCTCAGACTCCCGTTGATATCAGGACGATAGGTCGTCGTATAAAACACCAACCCCTCCTCTGAACGCAGTTTGAGGACACGGTAGGTGTGGTGATCTTTTTGCTTCTGATAGGAGGTGAGGAGGGTCGCATAGGTATAGTAAAAGGGCTTAGCGATAAATGCCCGATACTCCCCATAACTCACCCCTAGCCGTAGAGCCAACAGAAGGATCAACCCCCCAAATATAAGGAGATAATCACGACGCGACTCGAAGAGCTGGGGTTTTTGCATCGACTAGATAGGGGGTAGCTCGATATGCCCCTCTTGCATCGGGATATCCCCCTCCTCATAGACCACCTCAAACGCAGGGGTCACAGAGGCATCAACAAAACGGGTAAACTTCTTCTGAAAGACCAGATTAACCGTCCCTGTTGGACCATTTCTCTGCTTACCAATGATGATCTCGGCATCCTCTTCAGACTTCTTGTTGAAAGTAGAGGTGTACTCTTTGCCCTCTGCTTTGGCTTTCATCTCTTTCTCTTTCTCCATCGCTTCACGGTAGACATCATCACGATAGACAAAGAGGATGATATCTGCATCCTGCTCAATCGCCCCCGACTCACGCAGGTCTGAGAGCATCGGGCGTTTATTATCCCGACTCTCCACACCACGGTTGAGCTGAGAGAGTGCAATGATAGGGATCTGTAGCTCCCTTGCGAGCTGTTTGAGTCCTCGTGATATCTCAGAGACCTCCTGCTGTCGCCCCTCTTTACCCTCACCACTCATCAGCTGTAGGTAGTCGATAATCGCCACAGAGATCTCAGGGTGTTGAGCTTTGAGCTTACGGAGCTTGGAGCGGACATGGTGAATTGTCGCATACCCACCATCATCGACAAAGAGCTTCTTTTGTGATAGCTCAGAGGTGGCAGCTGAGAGCTGACTCCACTGCTCATCTCTTAGATCTCCTACCCTCAGAGCTTGCAGAGGGATAGAGGTCTTAGCGGAGAGGAGTCGAAGCATCAACTGCTCTGCAGGCATCTCCAGAGAAAAAAACGCCACCCCCTCATTGCGTTCGACCGCTTTGAGTGCCATATTGAGGACAAGGGCAGTTTTCCCCATTGCGGGTCGTGCTGCGATGATGACCAAGTCCCCTTTACCAAATCCTGAGGTACGATCGTTAAGATTTTTAAACCCTGTATCTGTTCCGATGAGCTTGGAGTTACCTAAGGCTTTGAGGCGTTCAATCTCATCCATCATCGCCAAGGTGATCTCTTTGGAGTCCCTAAAGTCCTCGTTGGTATTGTTTTGGGTAATCTCATAGAGCTTCTTCTCGACGAGGTTCATCACCTCCTCTGCGGGAAGGTCATCCTCAATCGTCACTTTCTTGATCTCTGTAGCCAGTGTCGCTAAGGCTCGTTTGGTAGATTTGGCTTTAATCTCTGTAAGATACGCTGCGGTATTGGAGATGGGATTGGCAGAGAGGAGATCAAGCATTGCCACCTCATCAAACTTCTCCATACTCACCAATTTGCTACGCAAAAACTCTTCATCTAAGGGCTTCTCTTCACGACTCAACGCCTCCATCGCCAAAAAGACATGGGTATGAAAGGGGAGATAGAAGTCATGAGGCATCAGCTTGGAGGCGATCTCCTCATAGATCTCAGGATCAAAGATAATCGCAGAGAGTACCGCTCGCTCAATATTGAGATTGTACATATGCTCCACTACTGCTCCTTGGCAAAGGCTTCAACCTCTGCTACAAATCGATCCACCAACTCCGCTTCAGGGAGCTTAGCAACCACCTCTCCCTTAACCATCACTAAGCCTGAGCCTTTACCATAAGCGATCGCCACATCAGCATGCTTCGCTTCCCCAATGGCATTGACCACACATCCCATTACACTCACATCCATCGGTCTCTTGATGTGTGCAGTGCGTCGCTCTACTTCAGCTACAGCACTCACCAAATCTGCCTCTATCCGCCCACAGGTAGGACAGGAGATGATATTAAGTCCCTCCGCTACGCGTCCACTATCTTTGAGGATCGCTTTAGCCACAGTGATCTCCTCCTCTAACTCACCTGTAATAGAGACACGCATGGTATCACCTATCCCATCTAGTAGCAGTGTCCCCAAGCCTATTGCCGATTTAATCGTCGCATGGAAAATCGTCCCCGCCTCGGTCACACCAAGGTGGAAGGGGTAGTGGTTTTTGGGGCGAAGCATACGGTAGGCATCGACTGTTCTCTCTACATCAGAGGCTTTGAGTGAGACTTTAATATCCGTAAAACCCAAATCCTCCAAAAACTTGATATTGTACTCCGCACTCGCAACCATCCCCTCAGCTGTTGCCCCGTAGCGTTGATCAAACTCCTTCTCAAGGCTCCCTGCATTGACTCCAATGCGTATGGGTAAGGCACGCTCTTGACACGCTTTGACAATCTCTTTGATACGGTGTTGCTCCCCGATATTACCAGGGTTGAAGCGGATACAATCGACCCACTTAGCCGCTTCGAGTGCAAGACGATAGTTGAAGTGGATATCTGCAATCAGAGGCAGAGAGATCTGTGCTTTGATCTCTTTAAGTGCAAGTGCCGCTTGCATACTAGGGACTGCCACACGCACCATATCGGCTCCTGCTAAGTGCAGACGGTTGATCTGCTCTACCGTTGCTTTGACATCAGAGGTCTCACTATAAGTCATCGACTGGACAGAGATAGGGGCATCTCCGCCTACTGCTACATCACCAACATAAATCTTTTTGGTCTCTACGCGTTTTTTCACTATCTTTTACCTTCACACTTGCTAGATTATTACCCTCTTAAAGAGGGGTATTTTATCCAAAATAGATTAACACCTATGCAAACTCAACAGGATCCATATCGATCTCAATCTCACGACACGCTACACTATGCAGTGCTTTGAGTAGTGGAATACGCTCTACTGAGCGAAGCAAAATCGTAAAACGGTACTTATTGGCGATCCTCTCGATAGGGGCTTTACCATGTCCTATAATCTCAATCTGATCAAATGCTTTGAGTTTAGCAACGGTATCGAGTGTCTGTTTACTCGCTTTGGTCTCCTCTTTGTGTGCAATCAAAATACGTGCTAAAGAGGAGAAGGGGGGATAGGATCCTATCTCTAAAAAGCTTAGCTCATCGTGGATAAACTGCTCATAATCCTCTAAGTAGTGCTGAAAAAACTCCCTATTTGCTGTCTGGATCATCACTGTTGCCTCTTTAGCTCTACCACTTCGCCCTGCAATCTGTAGCAGTAGACTCATCGCACGCTCTCGTGCACGATAGTCCGCCAACCCCAAGATATAGTCCAATCCCATAATAATCGATAGGGTGATATTGGCATAGTCATGCCCCTTGCTGAGCATCTGTGTACCCAGTAGCATATCACTCTGCCCCACCTCAAACCGTTTGAGGGCTTTGATGAGTTTGCTCACGGTGGTAATCGCATCTTTATCAAACTGCTCAATCCTAATCCCCTCAATCGCACTACTAATCACCTCAATCGCCTCTTGGGTTCCCATCCGTTCACTACTCAAAGGCATATGTCCACAGGCACTACAGCTCTCGCGTATCGCTTCAGTATAGTTACAATAGTGGCACTTAAGGTGCTTATGGTTGCGGTGGAGTGCCATCCCTACAGAGCAGTAGGGACAGAGGTGCGTCTTGCCACACCGTTGGCAGTAGAGGTATTTGAAGTTGCCCCGTGTAGGCAAAAAGAGCAAGGATTGCTCTTGGGTCTGATAGGTCGTTGCGATCTGCCGTAACAACACACTATCGATCCGATCACCACTACAAAACTGATACTGCTTAGAAGCTTGGATAAAAGGGGTATCAAGCTTCACCACTCTATACTTGTGGTAGGAGGTGATACTCGGTGTCGCTGATGCCAAGAGTACCTGTGCGTCATACTTCTCCCCCATCAAAATAGCGATATCACGGGCATGATAGCGTGGTCGCGTCATCGCTTTGTAGCTATCATCATGCTCCTCATCAACGACAATAAGCCCCAGATCCTCTAGTGGTACAAAGAGTGCCGAACGAGCCCCCGCAATAATACGAATCTCCCCTACTCGTATCCCCTCCAAGATGGAGGCTTTCTTTTTTTTGGTAAGCTTGGAGTGCCAGAGGGCTACCGTGCTACCAAAGTAGCCCTTCAGACGCTTCTCCATCTGTGGGGTCAAGGAGATCTCAGGCATCAAAAAGATCGTACCTTTCCCCTCTTGGAGCTTCTTTGCCATCAAGCAGATAAAGATCTCCGTCTTCCCCGACCCTGTTACCCCAAAGAGGAGTGCTTTAGGTCTATCAAGTAGTGCGGTATAGGCGATTTGTTGTGCAGGAGAGAGTGTTGGTAGTGTGATAGAATCTAGTAGCACTAGAGAGACTCGCTCCTCTCTAGGAAGCCTAAAGGGGACAAAGAGAGCAAGAGCCTCAGAGAGTGAAGAGAAGTAGTACCCCGCAATAAATCGAGCAATCTCCATCTGCTTAGGGGTATAGTAGTCATCCAATACAGAGATAACCTCACTCACATCAAATGCAGGCTTAGCAACCTCGTCCATGACCACCGCCTCTTTTAGAGTACGCTTCAGTGGTACTAGCACCACAGCACCTACGGCGATCGAGTGGGTAGCACAATAGGTCAAAAGTGGCGCACTAGAAGAGCGTAATGCTACCGTAAGATAGTGCAATTAGAGTGTTAACTTTTTACAATTTTCAGAACTAGCATCTTTACAGATGAAGCGATTTTTGGTGAGGTTAAAATCAACTGCATCACCACTTACAGGCATTCTAAAGGTATAGGTGATATTGTCTGTCGTGATCCAACACCCCTGTGCCGTACTATCTTTACATGAGGTCAGAGGGTACTCCAGTACCGCATTCCCTGTCCCATCCATATCATCAAAGATAGGCTTCGCCTCTCCTGTATCACTAGCCAACTTCTCAATCGCATCAAAGTTCCCTCTCAAGATACGCTTCTGTCGCTCGGTAGCTACTGCACTACGCACCGCAGCTACCGTAGACTTCGCCTTGGTCACCACCGCATCTGAACTTGTCGCTGCAAATTTTGGTATCGCAATTGCAGAGATAATCCCAATAATCACAATCACAAAAATAAGCTCTAACATACTAAATGCATTTCGTCTTTTCTGAAACATCTTAACCCCCTTACTTTCAATATCTTTCTTTTTTATACTATACTACCCAAACTTAAAACCCAAATAGATAAGGATAATTTCTCTAATAGTGGAATGTCTTTGTCCCATTTGGACCATATCCATGCCGATGGCGAAGTTTCTTAGCCGCAAAAATGGCTACATGAGAACTACTAGGATCCTCATCTTTAATCACAATCAAATAGGAAGTCCCGTTTGCATCTCCACTAATTGTTGCAATCACCTCACCCCCACAGCGGTAAGAGATACTTGACCCATCCAATATCTTATCTGGATCTTCAATAATGCCATCTTCACTATCTGAAATTCCTGTCTTGACATTAGTAATATCACCAATCTCAGTTACTTTAAATGCCCAGTATCCATCATTGATATAACTATTGCTAATCTCATGGAGTAACTGTCCCACATCATATGCACATCGTGATGCATCCGCATCATCCCTCTTGGCTGCAAGGCGTGGAAGTGCTACAGCCATTAAGATACCCATAATAACAATAACAAAGATAATCTCCACCATGGTAAATGCTGCTCTACTGTTATGATTCATAAAACACCTCTGCTATATTGTAGCATAAAAAGGTCGAAGGAGAAAGGGAAAGATAGTAGGGAGTGTAAGAAAAATAGATAAAAGAAAGAAGGTAACCATCTAAATAAGATAGCTACCTTGGAGGAAATAGCCACCCATAAAAGGGAGGCTAATATAAACTATAGGAGAGTTCTAAAGTTTATATTGTTTTTTCGTAGCACCATTAAGCATACCTGACTTAAGAGTCTCTGCTGCTTGAACCGCTGCTGGAGAACTAAGAGTAGAAGCATCAGCTACCTCTACAGTCAAGTTATAGTCTGTACCTGCTGCTGTACCATCAAAGTTGATAATTGCTTCACCATCACAGTAGTAGTCAACATCATCATTAACTTTTCCATCTTTAAACCCATTTTTACCAGCTGCTGGAGCCGATGTATCTGCATAGATATTTGTCATATCTGATACATCAGTAGCGATAAAGTTAGTATATCCACGCTTAGTATACTGCGAAGAGATTTCAGAAAGTGCTTGACCTGCTTCGTGTACACATACTTGTGCTTGTGCATCTGTTCTGTTTGCTGCCAATTTAGGGATAGCAACTGCTGCCAAAATACCGATAATTACGATAACAAAGATCAATTCGATCATTGTAAAACCACGTCTCATGTTAGTCATGATAAACTCCTAATAATAATTTTTAGTATCAGTTCAATAACTGATCTATTCGAATTTTACCCTTTTAAACCTTCAATAGAAATTAAATAAGGTACTTTACCTAAAGGCTATCGAGTGTCTCTATGAGTAACTCTATCTCATCTGCATAAGAGGTAGACTGTTTAGCAAGACGCAGATAGGCTTTGAGAAGCTTATCTGGTTTATTGTCTTGATGGAGATTGATCCCCGCATCTTGAAGATCTCTCTTGACAAATTCAGCAAACTCCTCTTCTAGCTTAATCTCATAACGATTACCTGAGATAGTAAGTGCTACATTTTTCATAGGGACTACGCTTCCTTGTCTGAAGTCTCATCTGATGTAAGCAGTGCTTCGACTTGTGCGATAATCTTCTCTATCTCTTCATCTCTCTCACGACGCTCCTCTCTGAGTGACTCTACTTGAAACTCTGACTCATCAAGTGCTGTAGCGGTATTGGCAAGCTCCTCTTTAAGGGTTGCATTTTCAGCTTTAAGTGCTTCATGATCGACTCTCCACTGCTCTATCTTCTCTTGTAGTTTTTGTAAAGCTGACATCTCTAACACTCCTGTCTGGTTTTATTTTTGCTATAATAATAGCGAAACTAATACTAATACCCCATTAATCTCTGCCTTAATTTTCACCAAAGGAGTCCCGTGCCACGCTTTACTGTCAGCAGTCCCTACCAACCATCAGGTGATCAGCCCACCGCCATCGAAGCCCTCAGTCACTCAATCAATGCAGGCAATCAGTACCAGACACTTCTGGGTGTCACAGGCTCAGGCAAAACCTATACCATGGCAAAGGTGATTGAGAAGACCCAAAAGCCCACACTTATCATGACCCACAATAAGACCCTTGCTGCCCAACTCTACTCCGAATTTAAAAGCTTTTTCCCCTCACACCATGTAGAGTACTTCATCTCCTACTATGACTACTATCAACCCGAAGCCTACCTTCCACGCCAAGACCTCTTTATCGAAAAAGACTCCTCAATCAATCAAGAGCTTGAACGCCTCAGACTGAGTACCACCGCTTCACTCCTAAGCCATGAGGATGTCATCGTCATCGCCTCTGTCTCAGCCAACTATGGGCTAGGGTCTCCAGAGGACTACCGCTCTATCGTACAGAAGATCTCCGTAGGGGAGGAGTATGACCAAAAAGCCCTACTCCTCAAACTCGTCGATATGGGCTACAAACGCAATGATGAGTTTTTTGATCGGGGAGACTTTCGGGTGACAGGGGAGGTGGTCGATATCTATCCTGCTTATGAGGAGGAGTTTGCCATTCGTGTGGAGTTTTTTGGGGATGAAGTCGATGCACTCTATCCCTTTAACGCTCTAACAGGGGAGAAGGAGCCTGCCAAAGCATCCGTCACCATCTACGCAGCCAATCAGTTTATCGTCTCCAAAGAGAAGCTTGCCCGTGCGGTTAAGCATATCGAAGAGGAGTTAGATGAGCGACTCGCCTACTACCAAAGAGAGGGGCGAGTGGTAGAGTATGCCCGCCTCAAACAACGCACTGAGTTTGATCTTGAGATGATTGAGGCGACAGGAATGTGTAAAGGGATTGAGAACTACTCACGCCACCTCACCAACAAACAACCAGGAGAGACCCCCTACTCAATGATGGACTACTTTGAGACGATGCATGATGACTACCTTGTCATTGTCGATGAGTCCCATGTCTCTCTCCCTCAATTTCGGGGGATGTATGCAGGGGATAGAAGCCGTAAAGAGGTACTAGTCGATCATGGATTTAGACTCCCCTCCGCCCTCGATAACCGCCCTTTGAAATTTGATGAGTATATCCACAAAGCGCCCCACTTCCTCTTTGTCTCTGCCACCCCTGCCCCGTTGGAGCTAGAGCTCTCCTCGGTGATTGCTGAGCAGGTGGTACGCCCCACAGGACTGCTTGATCCTCTCATCGAGGTGATTGATAGCACCTACCAAGTAGAGAACCTTCACGACCGCATGAAGCCTGTTATCGCCCGTGGGGAGCGTATCCTCATCACCGTCCTCACCAAGAAAATGGCAGAGGAACTCACCACCTACTACAATGATCTAGGACTACGAGCCAAATATATGCACTCCGATCTCGATGCGATCGAACGCAACCAAGTGATCCGCTCCTTGCGTCTAGGGGAGTTTGATATCTTGATTGGGATCAATCTCCTACGAGAGGGTCTCGATCTACCTGAAGTGAGCCTTGTGGCGATACTCGATGCGGACAAAGAGGGCTTCCTACGCTCTGAGACCTCACTCATCCAGACTGCAGGACGAGCCGCACGCAACGCCAATGGAGCGGTACTGATGTATGCCAAACGCATCACTAAGTCCATGCAGACCACCATCATCACCACCCTAGAGCGACGCCAAAAACAGATCGCCTACAACCAAAAACACCACATCACCCCCAAGACCACCCTACGAGAACTCGATACCGATCTCAAAGTCGATGAGGGTGGGGAGTGCTATCGCACCCAAAGCAAGCTAGAGAAGATGCCCAAAGCCCAACGCCAAGCCCTCGTCAAAGAGCTCAAAGCCAAAATGCTTCTAGCCGCCAAAAATCTGGAGTTTGAGGAGGCTGCACGGCTACGAGATGAGATCGCCAAGGTGAAGAAGCTCTAATTTTAGTTGGCTATAATAGAGCAAAAACTACTAAGAGGATACTTATGAGCAGTGATTTAAATACCTCCCAACTCTACTTTAACCGTGAACTCTCATGGTTACAGTTTAACTCCCGTGTCTTAGCACAAGCACTCGATGAGACACTCCCCCCACTCGAACGCCTCAAGTTTCTTGCAATCTATGGTACCAATCTCGATGAGTTCTATATGATCCGCGTTGCAGGACTTAAAGCACTCTTCAAAGCACGCATCCAAGAGACAGGGGCGGATAGACTCACCCCCACAGAGCAACTCGAACAGATCCACACCTACCTCCACAAAGAGCATGAGGTACTAGAGTCATGCTACACCTCCATCATCGCACAACTCCACACCCACGGGGTACATATCAAGAGTTTTGATGCCCTCGATACCCAAGAGCAAGCCGAAGTCAAAGAGATCTTCTTCAATGAGATCTACCCTGTCATCATCCCCATCGCCGTGGATGCAACCCACCCCTTCCCACACCTCAACAACCTCAGCTTTGGTCTCGCCCTCACCCTCAAAGATGACTCCAAGCAGATCAAACATGGACTCATACGCATCCCGCGTCTGCTTCCCCGCTTTATCCAGATCGATCAGACCTTTATCCCTATCGACTCGGTTGTTGAGCATTTTGCCTCTGAACTCTTCCCCGGCTTTAAGCTTCTCGCCTCGACCCCCTTTAGGGTGACACGCAACGCCGATATCGAGATCGAAGAGGAGGAGGCAGATGACTTCTTGGAGATCCTCCAAGAGGGGCTTCGCTCACGCAACAAAGGCTCACTCATCCGACTCGAACTCAAAGGGAGTGGGGATCCTGATCTGATAGGATTTCTCCTCTCCTACCTCAATCTTGATGACAAAGATATCTACACCTACAAGTCTATCCCCCTTGACCTTGGGAGCCTCTGGCAGATTGTAGGGGATAAAGCACTCTCGCACCTCGTACTTCCGACCTACAACCCCAAGACCATCGCCCCACTCGATAGCGAAGATATCTTTGAGGCGATAGATAAGCAAGATATCCTCCTCTACCACCCCTTTGATAGCTTTGATCCCGTGGTCAAATTCATCTCCCAAGCAGCTACAGAGCCCGATACCATTGCGATCCGTATGACCCTCTACCGTGCAGGACCAAAGTCCCCTATCGTCAAGGCACTCATTGATGCCGTACGCGAAGGGAAGCAGGTGATGGTACTCGTCGAACTCAAAGCCCGATTTGATGAAGAGAACAACCTCCGATGGGCAAGAGCATTGGAGGATGCAGGGGCGCATGTCGTCTATGGGATCCCCAAGCTCAAAGTCCACGCCAAGATCGCACAGGTCATCAAACGACGGGGCAAAAAACTCAAGAGCTATGTCCACCTCGCTACGGGTAACTACAACCCCAGTACGGCGAAGATCTATACCGATATCTCCTACTTCACCTCCAAAGAGACCTTTGGCAACGATGCGACACACTTTTTTCACTTCTTGACAGGCTTCTCGACCTATACCAAGCTCGATACGCTCTTTATGTCCCCTGTGCAGATCAAGCCTAAGCTCCTTAAATTTATCGAAAAAGAGGGCAAGTTTGGCAAAGAGGGACACATCATCCTCAAAGCCAACTCCCTTGTCGATACCGATGTCATCAAAGCCCTCTACCAAGCCTCCCAAGAGGGGTGTCGTGTCGATCTCATCATCCGTGGTATCTGCTGTCTCAAGCCTGCTATCAAAGGGATCAGTGACAACATCACCGTCTCCTCTATCATCGGGAAGTACCTAGAGCATCCACGCATCTACTACTTCAAAAACAACAAAGTCAAGTGCTACATCGCCAGTGCTGATCTCATGCCACGCAACCTCGTACGACGCGTAGAGCTGATGACCCCTATCGTCGAGGATAGCCTCACTCAGAAGATCAAACAGATCTTGATGCTTCAGCTGAGTGACAACCAACTACGCTGGGAGCTTCAAGCCGATGGAAGCTACAACAAAGTCCCCCTACTAGGCAAAGCGATCAATAGCCATACCATCTTAGAAGAGTATATCAAGAAGATCCACGACCAGACCAAAAAAGAGACCCCAAACTATGTCAGCCGTCTTGCCAAACGGATGCTCAAAGATACCTAAAGACAAAAGGAGTAAGAGATGCTTATTAGATTTAAAGAGTGGAGTCCCAAACTCGACAAAAATGTATGGATCGCCCAAGGGGCTAGTGTCATTGGACGCGTAGAGATGGGAGAAGACTCTGCGATATGGTTTGGATGTGTGATCCGTGGAGATGTCCACCATATCAAAATCGGAGCAAGAACCAATATCCAAGACCTCAGTATGGTACATGTCACCCACCATAAAAAGCCCGATGAGAGTGATGGCAACCCTACCATTATCGGGGATGATGTCACCGTAGGACACCGTGTCATGCTCCATGGCTGTACCATAGAAGATGCCTGCTTAATTGGGATGAGTGCGACGATCTTAGATGGTGCGGTGATTGGCAAGGAGTCGATTGTTGGAGCAGGTAGCTTGGTAACCAAAAACAAGCAGTTCCCCCCTCGTAGCCTCATTATGGGGAGTCCCGCCAAGGTCGTACGAGAACTTACCGACGCAGAAGTAGCTGAACTCTACGCCTCAGCCCAACGCTATGTGGCGTTTAAGAACGAGTATCAATAGCCCTAGCCCACGCCTCTATCTTACCCTCCTGCTCTAGGAGGGTAAGATAGAGCCTCACATCAAACTCCACTTGGTGGTAGTCTGGTTGCATCACACAGCAGAGTTGATAAAACGCTTTGGTATGCCCCTTTTGCTTAAAGTGTGCTAGTTCATGTACCACGATCATCTCCAAAAACGCCTCAGGCACCTCCCGAAAGAGTGACGCGATCTTAATCTCATTTTTGACTTTGAGCCGTCCCCCTTGTACCCGAGAGATAAAGTGATGCGTACCCAAAGCGTGTTCAAGTGTACGAAGCGTACTATCATACGAAGCACGGCTCAGTGGTGCGGACTTCTTCATCTTCTGATTTTTGATCTGCATGATATACCCAAAGAGACGCTTATCACTGCTATAGGTATGGGGTGTGGGGTACTTGGTGAGGAGATAGTGGCGAAGTCTACCACGCGTGATAAGGGCTGCAACATCCTGCTGAATCTTCTCAGGATACCCCACAAGGTACTTCAACACCACCCTAGACTACCGTGGTGTCGCTGTAGCATTTTTATTGAGTCGTCGCTCCTTCTTGCTAGAGAGGGAGAAACGCAACAGATCATCAGTACTATGGACATACTCAGGGAGCGTCTCAAAGCTCTTTGCCATCACCTTAGCAGCACAGACAGCGTCACTATAGGCACGGTGATGGGTTGCCGTCTCGATCCCCAATGACTCGATAAGGTACGCCAAGCCATAGCGTTCACTCTCAAATGTACGCTTGGCAAGCTCGATGGTACAGAGCTTGGGGTTACCTATCCCCCCCAACCCAAACCGCTCAAATGATGCGTTGAGAAAGGAGTAGTCGAAGTTGGCATTGTGTGCGACAAAGATCGCACTCCCCATAAAGTGGCGTAGCTGGGTGAGTGCCTCTCGGCGTGTAGGTGCACCGATGAGATCAGTAGGCTCTATCCCTGTGATCTTGGTGATATACTCAGGCAGAAAGGCACACTCCACAAAGGTCTCAAAGTGTTCAATCACCTCGCCCCCCTCTATCATCACCGCCCCAATTTCAATCACCTGAGAGGTACCAGGCTTGCTTCCATTGGTCTCAATATCAACGACACAGTACTTCTGCTTCTCATAGGCGGTAAAGTAGCTCTCTAGCCAGTAGACCCCCGCCTCATCTCGCTCGATAGGGTAGCCTGAGGCTTGCAGTAGCAAAAAGATCGTATCACTCTCCTCAAAGAGCGTGGTGTGCTTCATCACGATACGGCTATACTCCGCTTCTGCTAGTCGCCCCTTCTGCTTACGAAACGCGACGGTTAATTCATCAAAGACTTTTTGCATGGGCGATAAACTGCTCGACTCTCTGTGGGTCTTTCTTCCCTTTGATAGACTCCACTCCAGAGCTGACATCGACACCATAGAATCCATAGGACTTCACCTCTTGGAGGTTTTGGGGGGTGAGTCCCCCTGCCAAGATGATCTTGGAGCAGTCTACCCCCTCAAACCACGCAAGGTTGAGTCGCTTGCCACTCCCCCCATACGCTTCACAAAAGGCATCGACCAGTCGGTAGCGATCGGAGAACTTCATCACATCCTCAGGGGATTTGGCACGCACCACAGGGAGTGTCTGTGTCGTGATCGCATCGAGTGACTCCACATCGACCTCGAAGTGTATCTGAGCTAGAGAGATATTGGCGTAGCGACACACCGTCTCAATCGTCTCTACCCCCTCATCGACAAACAGCCCTACCCGCTCGACAAACGGCGGGAGCTGATCGATGATATGTTTGGCTGCTGCTGGGGTGATATAGCGAGGGGATTTGGGATAGAAGACAAACCCCAACGCATCCGCACCACACGCCACAGCATGAAGGGCATCTCGGAGGTTGGTGATACCACAGATTTTGACGCGTAACATCGTTAGACTTTCAAAGAGTCAATCGCCTCTTTGACTCCGTTGGGATGCTTATAGACAAAAGAGCCTGCGACTACTACATCCACTCCCGCATCCGCAAGGAGCGTGATATTCTCCCCATTGACCCCACCATCGACTTCGATTAGACACGCAGGGTTAATGGCAGTGATGAGCTGTTTGAGGCGTTGGGCTTTCGCTATGACGGAGGGGATAAACTTCTGTCCACCAAACCCAGGGTTGACCGACATCAAGAGTACCATATCGAGATCCTCTAGCAGATACTCTATCGCCTCCACAGGAGTGTGGGGGTTGAGTACGATCGCAGGGCGTATCCCCAATGCACGAATCTTCTGAATGAGACGATGGGGGTGCTTCTCCTCTTCGATATGAAACGAGATAAACTCAGGCTTTAGAGGAGCAAAGAGATCAACAAAAAAGCTGTTATTCTCTACCATAAGGTGGATATCGAGTGGTTTTGTCGTAGCTTTGGCAACCGCCTCGACGACGACAGGACCGATAGTGAGATTGGGGACAAAGTGTCCGTCCATCACATCGACATGTACCAAATCACAACCATTATCACAAATCGCTTGGACATCAGATGCCAAGTTTCCAAAGTCTGCTGAGAGTATACTAGGGGCTACTAACATAAAATTCCTACTCTAATATTTATTTTCACCATTATAACACAGAGGGGATTAGAGTAGTAAGTTGGAAGAGTTAAGCAATTTTTATGCTTTTTTTGTCTATAATCGCACAAATTTTCACGCACTCTAAACGCGTAACATTCAAATTATCAAGGAGATACCATGGCAAGAAGATGTTCAGTATCAGGAAAAGGTCCACTCGTAGGAAACAATGTTTCTCATGCAAACAACAAGACAAAAAGAAGACAACTTCCAAACTTAAGATCTGTAAAGATTACACTTGAAGATGGAACCACTAAACGCGTAAAAGTTGCGGCTTCTACACTCAGAACAATGAAGAAAAAAGCGGCTAAAGCTGCAGCAGCAAGCTAGTCTTTCTTCTCCTTTTATAGTAGCTTTTGGCTACTATAAATCTCCCTAAGCGATCAGATTGATGTCCGCTTCTCACCCAATCAAAAAGTTCTTCAACTGGAGAATTGCACCCAAACCACATATCACCCTCAATGATGAGTACTATACCCATTTAGCCCCCTTTCGACTCCCCCTTATCTTAACCGTTCTGACGATGCTTATCGGGACACTTGGCTATATGGCGATCGATGACTTCACCTTGATGAATGCGATCTACCAAACAGGGATCACCTTCACCACGGTGGGGTATGGAGAGATACAACCCATCTCCGATATGGGGCGTATCTTTACTATCACACTCATCATCTTTGGGTTTGTGGTCTTCTCTATCGCGGTGGGGATCATCGCTGAAGTAGTGAAGAAGGGGGATTTCCAAAAAACTGCCAAGGAGCGTAAAATGCTTTATGAGATTGCACGACTCAAGCACCACTTTGTCGTCTGCTACCACAATGAGTTTACCATCGAAGTGACCAAGCAACTACGAGCCAACCATATCCCGTTTGTGGTGGTCGATCCACGCGAAGATCTCGAAGAGATTGCCAAGAAGCACCGCTACCCCTACTTTGTCACCGCAGAGGCACACACCGAAGAGGGGATACTCAAATCCCACCTCTCCTCTGCCAAAGGGGTCATCTCTCTAGCGGAGAATGTCGCAGACAATATCGCCGTCATCGCCTCCGCACGCCTCTATGAGTCGGAGATACAACGGGGACGCAAATACCTCATCATCGCCAATGCTCAAAACCATGAGGATAAGACCAAACTCCTCAAACTCGGAGCCAATAAAGTCGTCTCAGCGACCACCCTCATGGCACAACGCATCAACGCTATGGCAGCACGCCCCGATATGGAAAACCTGCTTCAGGAGTTTCTCTACAAGAAGGATACCCCTCTGGATATGGAGGAGGCGAAGGTCTCCAAAAGCTCATGGCTCACCCTCAAGAAGATTAAAGCCGCACACCTACGCGATATTGCCAATGTCAATATCATCGGTATCCGCCAAAAAGATGGGAAGTTTATCCCGATGCCCAAAGGAGATACCATCATCATGCCCGAGTCCAAACTCCTACTTATCGGTACGAGTGAGGGGATCTATCGTGCCAAGAAGATTATCCGTAAAAAAGAGAAACCCCAAGAACTTAAATATATCTAAGGAGACAACTATGTTTACCATCACCCCACTCGACTGCGGTCTTGACGCTGTAGAGGGATTCTACTCTGGTGCTACCAATGTCGGGATGCGTCCTGATGCCTCACAAGGCGATGTAGCATTTATCCGCTCAGAGGAGCTGTGTGATATCACCGCACGCTTCACCACCAACACCTTCCAAGCCGCCCCTATCGTCCACTTCAACCGCTACCCCCAAGGGTTTCAGACCAACTTCCTCCTCATCAATGCCAAAAATGCCAATGCGATGACAGGGAGCCAAGGGGTAAAAGATATCGAGACGATTATGGAGGCACTCCCCTCTCACCTCAACGCACACAACCCTATTATGAGTTCGACAGGGGTGATTGGCTACCGACTCCCCATCCCAAAGATCACCTCTGCGTTCCAAACGCTCGATTTTGAGGGACATCACTCCGATGCGACAGCCCAAGCGATCATGACAACCGATAGCTTCAAAAAAGAGCTCGCCTACCGTGTCACCCTAGCAGATGGGAGCCACTTCCATCTCGGAGCCATCTGCAAAGGGGCAGGGATGATCAACCCCGCTATGGCAACCATGCTCTGCTTTGTCACCACCGATGCGGCTATCCCCAAAGCCGATATGGAGAGCCTGCTTACGGAGGCGACCGAACACTCCTTCAACCGTATCTCTGTCGATGGCGACACCTCCACCAATGATACAGTGATGCTCCTTGCCAACCGACTCAGTGGACACTACCACAAAGAGGCGTTTGCTCAAGCCCTCAACCAGATGCTCTTTGAGCTGGCGATGATGATCCTGCGTGATGGAGAGGGAGCCAACAAACTTGTCGCCTTTGAGGTCAAAGGAGCCAAGAGCCTAGCCGATGCCCAAAAAGCCTCTATGGCTCTGAGCAACTCCCTACTCGTCAAAACCGCACTCTTTGGGGAGGATCCAAACTGGGGGCGTATCGCTTCGACGATTGGAGCTTCGGGGATTGCGTGTGATGAGACGACCCTCACCATCCACTACGATGACCTCCTCATCTACTCCGATAGCTGTCGCGAACTCGATAGCAAACGAGAAGAGGAGGCGTACCGTATCATGAAACAACCTGAGTTTAAAGTCACCTGCGATATCGGTCTAGGGGAGTCTAGCTACACCTCTTATGGGTGTGATCTCAGCTATGAGTATGTCAAAATCAACGCAGAGTATCGTACTTAAGCCCAAAAGAGTTATAATGAGGGATATTACTACAAGGAGCCATAATGCTACACGAATATAGAGATGAGATCCACACACTCAAACAAGAGGACGCACACTTTGCTAAGATTTTTGAGAAGCATAACCTCTTGGATGAGAGAGTCAAAAAAGCAGAGAATGGGGATCTAGCCATGAGTGATATGGAGCTTGAGAGCCTCAAAAAAGAGAAGCTTCTACTCAAAGATGAAGCCTATGCGATGATTATGAACTATCGCAAAACCAAAGCCTAAGCCCCACCGTGTGGGCTTTGGCTCACACACACGCCCCCTTAACAGAAATTACCCTATACTTACACCAAAAAGAGTCCTTACTATGGCAACATTTGATACCATCAATACCATTCCACCCGCACTACTTGATACCCTCCAAAACCTTGGATTTGAGACAATGACCCCCATCCAGAACCAAGCGATCAACCCAATCCTCTCAGGCAGAGATATCCTCGCACAGTCCAAGACAGGCTCAGGGAAGACTTTGGCATTTGGATTGCCCGCTATTATGCGTACCGATACCGACAACTACGCCCCTCAGACCCTCATCATCACCCCCACACGAGAGCTAGCCGACCAGATCGCCGTAGAGCTACGACGCATCGCCAGCTACAAAGCCAACCTCAAGATCCTCACCCTCTATGGTGGTGTCCCCCTTCGTACACAAGCCGACTCCCTCGCCAAAGGAGCCCATATCCTCATCGGTACCCCTGGACGCATCCAAGACCACCTCGCCAAAGAGACCCTCACCCTCAAAAGTATCCAGACCCTTATCCTCGATGAGGCGGATCGTATGCTTGATATGGGCTTCTATGATGAGATCGTCAAGATCGGCTCCAACACCCCCAAGCACAAACAGACCCTCCTCTTCTCTGCCACCTTCCCACAAAAGATAGAGCAACTCGCCCACACCCTACTCAAAGACCCCCTCACGCTCAAAGTCGATACCCTCCAAGCCCAGACAAAGATCGAGGAGATCGTCTATGAGACAGAGGAGAAGCTCCGCACCCTCACCGCCCTCATCCAATCCTATCAACCCGACTCTCTGCTCATCTTCTGCAATACCAAAGTCATGGTGATAGAGCTGACCCAACAGCTCAATGAACGAGGACACTCCGTCATCGATATCCATGGAGATCTTGACCAGAGAGACCGCAATGAGTCACTCATCGCCTTCTCCAACGGCTCTAAGCGTATCATGGTTGCCACCGATGTCGCCTCTCGTGGACTCGATATCAAAGATATCCAACTCGTCATCAACTACGACCTCCCCTTCGATGAGGAGGTCTATACCCACCGTATCGGACGGACAGGGCGTGCGGATGCCACAGGGCGTGCCATCTCCCTCCTCTCCCCTCACGGAAGCCAAAAGTGTGATTACATCCTCCAAAAAGCCCAAAAAGCCCACCTCAAAACCCTACGCGTCGATGCGAAGTTTCGGATGCAAAGTGACTACGATACCCTCTGCCTCAACGGAGGCAAAAAGAGCAAACTCCGCAAAGGGGATATCCTCGGCACCCTCTGCAAAGAGATCGGTATTGACATCCAACACATCGGCAAGATAGAGATCACCGACACCAAGTCCTACATCGCCCTACACCACACCATCATCGAAAAAGTCCTCAAAGCACTCAAAAAAGTCAAGATCAAGAAGCGGAAGTATATCGCATGGGTGTTAGGGTAAAGAGAAGTTATAGGCAGTCACAAAAACTGAAATTGGTAATATTAAATTCGAAATAGGAAGTTTATTAAGTGGTTATCAAACAATAGCTCAAATACCAAATGATATTGATATAAAGGAAAAAAATGATCTATTTCATAGGGGCAGGTTCGGGTGATCCTGACCTCATTACTATTAAAGCTCAAAAGATACTACAGCAAGCCGATGTGGTGCTTTATACGGGGTCGTTGGTGCCTCGTGAGGTGTTGGGGTGGTGTCGGGAGGATACTCTGATCGTGGACTCTCAGGGGATGAAGTATCCTGAGATCTTTGCGTTTTTGTTGTCGCATCGTGATCAGTGTGTTGCGAGAGTCCATACGGGGGATCCGTCACTCTACTCTACCATCGCCAAGCAGATCGACTTCTTGACCCAACAGGGGATAGCCTATGAGGTGATACCTGGGATCACGGCGGCGTTTGGGGCGGCGGCGGCGTTGGGGATAGAGTATACCATCCCTGGGGTGTCGCAGACGATTATCCTCACGCGTGTGGAGGGGAAGACCCCCAACCCTGAGAGCCTAGAGCATATCTTGGCATGTCGCAACTCCTCGTTGGTCTTCTATCTCTCTATCTTGCTCCTCAAAAAGCTCAAAGCCCAAGCCCTTGAGATGGGTTATACCCCTGATACACCGTGCTGGGTGGTGGAGAAGGCGACTTGGGAGGAGGAGGCGATCTACAAAGGTACGCTTGTCACCATCGAGGAGCAGGTGGGGCATATCCGTGGGGTAGCACTCATTTTGCTTGGGGAGTTTCTCCATCAAGAGGAGCGTACCGAGTCACACCTCTACGCCAAACCCCTCCTCAAACAGTGTGATGCAAAGGATCGCTAGTGAAGATAGCTATTGTAACCATCAACCAACCTAGTCTCAACAGTGCGTGTCGGCTCTCTGCCTACCTGAGTGACCACAAGGTCAATATCTACGGCAAGGAAGGACTCACCCACACCCTACCACACCTCCACATCTATGCCAAGCTCGATGATATCCTCCCCTCTGCGTGGAGGCATTATGACGCGATCCTCTGTATCTTGGCGATGGGGGCGGTGGTGCGTAAAATCGCACCGCTCTTGGAGGATAAGTCTACCGACCCTGCGGTACTGGTCATCAACCTCGCCCTAGACAAGGTCGTACCGCTACTGAGTGGGCATCTAGGGGGTGCCAATGCCCTAGCTGATACCCTTGCATCACGACTACCCAACTGTCTCAACTTCATCTCCACCGCGACCGATCAGACCCAGAGTCTCGCCTTTGAGATGCTCGCCCAACACAACGGCTGGCGTATCACCAACCTCAAAGCCCTCGCCCGTATCTCCAACCGCCTTATCAACCAACAGCCCGTCAAGGTCGCCACCACTGAGCGGGTCTTTGAGGCGATCCCCAACCGTGCCAATCTCACCCGTGTGGGATTTGAGCATATCGATGAGGATACGGTGGTCATCGCTCCCCATATCCCAAGCCCCTCCCTCACCCTCAAGCCCAAGCTCACCCTCGGGATAGGGTGCAACCGTGGCACCTCATTTGAGGTGATGAGAGAGGCGTTTGAGGCGTTCTTGACCACCTATCATCTGGAGTACGCAGATATTCAAAACATCACCTCCTTTGAAGCCAAACAAGATGAAGAGGGGCTACTGGCATTGGCATCACACTACGATCTGCCCATTACCTTTTATGACACAGAGGCGATCAATACCCTAGAGCAGGAGTTTAGCCCCTCTGCCTCTACGAAGTTCTTCGGACTCAAAGGGGTCGCCGAACCCTCCGCGGTGCTAGGCTCACACTACAAGGAGCTTGTTATCAAAAAAGCGGTATATAACAAGGCAATAACTATCGCAGGAGCAATCTAATGGCACATAAACTCTATATCCTCAGCAGTGGTGCGGGGGGTACCAAATATATGACAACCGAAGCACTCGATGCCCTAGAGGCGTGTGAAGTAGTCGTGGGCTACCGCAACTATGTCAAGGAGCTTAAACCGCTCATCGGGGATAAGCCCATCTTTATGTCGGGAATGACCAAGGAGATACAGCGGTGTCAAGAGGCGATCAACTACGCCAAAGAGGGCAAAACCACCTGTATCATCTCCAATGGAGATGTCAATGTCTTTGGGATGGCAACACTGGTTACGGAGCTGATGGATGAGCAGGGGTTGTGGGACAGGATAGAGGTGGAGTCTATCGCAGGGGTGACCTCCTTTTTGGCGACGGCAAGCCGTATAGGGGCTCCCATTAGCCAAGACTTTGCCGTAATCTCCCTCTCTGACAAGCTCACCGATATCGACATCATCGACAAGCGGGTACGCAACTGCTTTGAGGCGGATATGATTTTGGGAATCTACAACCCCAAGTCCAAAAAGCGTATCCTCCCCTATCAGAACTTCCTCCAAGCGATGCGTGAGGGGGAGGAGCGTATCGCGATCATCGCCTCTCATGTAGGGCGTGACAATGAGAAGATCAGCGTGACAACCACGACGGACTTGATCGCACAAGATATCGAACACCCTGAGATCACCATGTCGACGCTAATCATTGTCGGGAACTCTCAAACACGCCACACCACAAACGGACAGGTACTCACCCCACGAGGCTACCTCAACAAGTATGAGATGAGTGGAACACTCAAAGCCTAGTGCAAGCCTTCTGTATCTCTGCTGTTGCCTCCAACCAAGGCAAGACTATCCTCACCACCGCCTTGCTGTGGCATTTTCGCGACTCGGTGCGTCCCTTCAAGATAGGACCTGACTTCATCGACCCGCAGTTTCACACACAGGTATGTGGTACCCCCTCGGTCAATCTCGATAGCTTTATCATGAGTGAGGAGCAGATGGGGTGGGTGTTTGCCCACTATGCAGATAAGAGAGTCGCCATACTCGAAGGAGTCATGGGCTTCTACGATGGAGAGAACAAAGGGTGTTCGGCATATAGCGTGAGCCGATACCTAGCCATCCCCACTATCGTGGTACTCGATGGGAGTGGGAGCTACATCACCATCTCCGCAGTACTCCAAGGGCTACTAGGCTACAAAGAGGGCAACACCATACAAGCCATCGTCCTCAACAAACTCTCCTCACCCATGCACTACGCACTCATCAAGAGCCAAATCGAACACGACCACCCCCACATCATCGTGCTAGGGTGGATAGCCAAAAATCTCCCCTCACTCAGCGATACTCACCTAGGCTTGGATCTCGATGACCTAGACAAGATCGCCCAGATCAGCCAAGAGGTACTAGAGCATATTGAGTTAGCGTCACTCGAAACCCTCACACCACCCCTCTCACGCCCCACTCCCTCCCACTACCCCTTTGCCCCTACCCCCAAGCTAGAAAAAACCCTAGCCATTGTAAATGATGTCAACTTCTCCTTTCTCTACCATGACAATCTCAAGTTTTTGGAAGCGGTGTTTGAGGAGGTCATCCGCATCGATGCCACCCAAGACCACCCCATCCCTAACCACTGTGATGTGGTCTATATCGTCGGGGGGTATGTCGAGAGTCACGAAGCCTATGCACGCATCGCCCACGCGACACGCTTTAGAGAGAGCCTCATCGCCCATGCCCAGACCAAGCCCATCTACGCAGAGTGTGCGGGGCTACTCTACCTCGCCAAGAGCGTAGATGACAAGACCATGAGCGGTATCCTACCCCTACACTTCACCCTAGAGCCACGCTTCACCCGTCTAGGCTACTACCAAAATGAAGCAGGTATCAAAGGTCACGCCTTTCACTACACCAAGCCCACCCCAGAGAGCCTAGAGCGGGGCTTTGATATCCTCAGCAAAACCCCCAACGGCAGAGGAGAGGTAGGGAGCTGGAGAGAGGGCAAAGTATTTGGCACCTATCTCCATACGATGTTTCGAGTCTATCCTCAGCTATGGTGTGATAGTGTCAAAGGGGTGAGATCCTTCTCCACCCGTATCTGAAACAGCTGTCTCTCAGGCTCTATCAAGTCCAAGGCTCCTTTGTAGGTGGTGAGTGAGAGGGAGATTACCTTGTAGGCTATCTTGGCTTCATTTAATACGCTGATCATCTGGGTGAGGTTTTTGAGGGTGATAGCGTTGATGAGGAGTATACCCTCTGCCTTGAGACGCTCGTAGAGGTAGGGGAGTCGGGCGATGACTTGGGTGCCTCCACCCCCTACAAAGATACGATCAGGATCCTCCTCCAAGCTCTCAAAAAGCTCCTCCGCACTCCCCTCTAGCAGGGTGGTATCACAGACGAAGTGGCTCGTGAGATTTTGGCGGATGTAGTCACAGCGTTGGGACTGTTTCTCTAGGAGGATAGTGCGGACACTGTAGCGTTTGTAGGCCTCTATCGCACAGCTTCCACTCCCTGCTCCCACATCCCAAAGTAGTTGATTGGGGGCGAGGTCGAGGTGTTGGAGGGAGAGATGGCGTTTATACTGCTTGGTGATCATCCCCCGCTCCGTAGCAAACGCACTATCCTCACTCACCGCAGAGGGTGGGGTGAAGCGTCGCTCAATGAGTAGGACATAGGGTTGGGTGAGGTCAAATGCTCGCCACGAATAGTCAAAAAGATTGATCTGCTCAATCACCTCATCAGGGTAGCCTAGCTTGTAACCTATCGTGACAGCAATATCCTCTGCCTTGAGATAGCGTGTCGCCTCTTTGAGCTTGAAAATACTCTCTTTGTCACAGAGTACAAAGGTGTAGCGATTGGTTAAAAAACGCTCCAGATCAAGATGCGTTCTACCATGTAAGGAGAGTGTCTCTACTTCTGTATCACCAATGAGTAGTTTGGTCAAGAGATAGGCCTTGGAGGAGGTATTGTCAATGAGTGTCACCTCATCCTGAGGTAGTTGCTTCGCGATGAGTATCCCCGCCGAGTAAAAAAGTGGACTCCCCGTCACCACATAGAGGATATCCTCCCGCTGATACTGCTCTATGATATAGGATTTTGCCTCTTTGTAACTTAGTTTGAGGAGGTTTACCCCCTCCTCTTTGAAGTTCGTATCACAAATCACACGATCAAATCGCTCTATCTCAATGGTCAGATTATCAAAAGTATAATCCCCCATTCCGTTGCCTGTTATGGTTAACATACTGTCCTCACTGTACGATATGGGTGGTGACCTGAAGCGTCGGGTACCACTGTTGGATCTGTTGGGTGCTTTGGTGAGTGATAAGCGTATAAAAATCCCCTACCCGCTCACCTAACTGTACCGTAATCCCCTTGACCGTTTTGGTCATCTCTGTGTCTACTTCGATGCCTAGATGCGTGGCGATGTCGTGTTTGAGTCGTGCAAAGTCGATACTCCCAAAGCGGTTGTGGGTATTTTGGTACCCTTGGGCGACTTTGACCGCTTTACCTATCCCACAGATGAAGACCACCTCAGCTATCCCCTGCTTCTGTGCGATGGAGAGAGCATCATAGACAAAGTTGCCTATCTCTACGATCTGCTCCTTTGCATAGTGGCTCTGACCCTCTGCCAAAGAGCGGTTGCCAAGGGTGAGGATAATCTTCGTGTAGCCGTTTGCCTTGGCAAAGGCGATCTCTGTGGCGATGGAGTCGAGGTAGGCAGTGCTTGAGATGGGTTTGACCCAGCCTGTCGTCCCGAGGATAGAGAGTCCACCCATCACCCCCACCTTGGCATTGGCAGTCTGCTTGGCGAGTGCTTCCCCTTCTGTGATGGCGATCGTCGCGTAGAGTCGTCGCTGGCTGACTCCCCACCGTCTATAGCACGCTTCGATGGCCGTCAGGGGGGTGGGGTTGATGGCGGGATAGCCCTTGGGGGGTTTAAGTCCTGCTTTGGTCACCACACCGACCCCCTCCCCTGCATAGAGCATAAGAGTGCCTAGGGTGTAGGGGGTGTGTGAGAGAGGGTTGAGGGTGAGGTCGGAGCGGTGGTAGGAGAGGGTCACGACGATCTCACACCCTTTGGTGACATCGAGATCATCATTGGGCATCTTGTGGGTGGTGACGCGACAGCACAACCCCGTAGCCATCACCCCTTCGAGTGCCTTCTCAAATGCCACGACCGCATGGACTCCTGTGGTGTAGCCTCGACGGAGTTTAGCCATAGACCCGCATCGGGATATACGCCTCTTCATCTACCACTTCACTCAGAGGAGTATCGTCTCGAAGTGCCTCAAAGAGCCTCTCCCACTGAGCCTCACTCCACTGGTGTGTCTGGCGAAACCACAAGGCGTTGTTGGCAACATTGCCATTGGCTTGGGTGTTAGCGACACACTGTGCCACCTGCCGAAAGCGACACGCCCCAAAACAGCCCGTACGGGAGATCTTGATACGGTGTTGCCCTTGGTTGAGTCCCATACGCTTGAGGATCGCCCTAAGCTGGGCAGACTTATCGACCTTGCCCGCTTTGGCACACCGCTCCCCCTCACAGATATAGAGCTGATACTTGAAGTGCATAATGGGACGGGTAGCATCAAAATCCTTGGGCTTGCACGCATACCCCTCCACGACCTCCTGCCCCATCTCATTGATCTTGGGTGGGGTCGGCTTACGCGATACCAAATCCATCGCCCCTATCACTGTCTTGTACGGCACCTCTAGCGTGATCTCTCGCTCATTGGCGAGATAGACGATACGCATCCTCTTACTTGACTTGATATGCTTGGCTTCTAGGATAGTTATCTCTCGTGTGAGATAGCGTGCCGTATCCCCCTGCTTGATCTTCTCTGTTCCATTCTCATAGTATGCACACACTGTCGACTCCTTATGCTACTGAGGCTTTGAGTGCCTCTATCATCTGAAAATACCCTATCAGCATCTCAAAACAGACTCTCCAGACGATCTCCATCGCCACAAATACCCCCAGAAGCAGGAGGAGTATCCCCCCTTTTTGCGTGAGGGTAAGCTCCCGCCACATCAACCCTAGAGGCTCACTAAGCCTACGCATCCACGGTACCCTGCGTCGCAACACCCCACGAGCCAACCAGATCACAAGCGGTATCAGTACCGCCCCAAAGTAGTAGCCTATCAGCAGTACCTCGATGGCGATAAAGCGTCTAAAGGTTAAAAACTCTATCATTTGCCATTATAGTGTGTCGTCCCATCATAATCTTTGATGAGTTTGTAGGTGGCGTGGAGGGTGGCGACTCCCATGGTGGAGCTACCAAACCGCCCCTCCATAATGACTGCGGGGAGATCAAAGTGTTCGCTGAAGCGTCTGCCGTACTCCTTGGACTCTAGGACATTGACAAATCCCACAGGGAAGAGGAGCAGTGCGACTTGGCTGAGGTCTACCCCCTCATCGAGCAGGGTATTAATCGCTGCATAGATAAAGGTGGGGGCGTTTCCACACACCAGTACCATCGGCTCTCCTTTGTGGCGTTTGATCGCCTCAACCACCGCGGCGTAGCTTCGGGTTGTCTGATGTGCTTTGGCGTGTTCGTAGGTGAAGGGTTCATTGATATAGCAGACCACCTCATTGCCGTAGGTATCGAGATAGAACTGGCTCAACCCCACCTTAATCATATTGACATCGACGATAATCTTAGCGTGGTTAAGCAAGAGGTCTTTGATACGGTGTAGGGCATTGGGGGAGAAGTAGATGTTGTCAAGTATCTGCTCAAAGCAGGTGGTGGTGTGAATCAGCCGTGCAATCACCGCACGCTCTTCGGTGTTGAACTGGACGACTTGTGGATAGCGTTCCAACTCCTCCTCTATCATCTCAAAGGACTTCACAGAGATATCTGCTCCAATATTGATGGGAGGTTGTTCTTGGGTAAATGCCATTAGGTATCCTTCTGAAAAAAGTCGATAAAGAGTGTCATATACTTGGTGACTTTAGGTATCTTGTGTGGGGTGATCTGCTCCCCTTGATAGTTCATATTCTCAAAGCTATAGAGGCTTCCAGAGTGGGTAATCTTATCGGTATCCATCCCAATCTTTGGACGCATATAGATGGTCGTAGTCGGCACAGCTTTATCGAGTAGTGGGATGATCTCAAAGCGACTATCCCCCACACACAGAGGCTTCTTGACCTTTGCGGAAGCTTGTGAGAAGGAGGTGACCCCTGCGATCACTTCGGTGTTGGCATAGAGGGAGGGGCGTTGGGCTTGGATCAGATCAAGGAGGTAGTAGACGGTACTATAGACCGCACTATCACCCAGCGTCACAAAACTCAGGCTCTCATACTGCTCAAACCCTTGGTAGAGTCGATCGACTTGATACTGCCAATCCTCCACTTTGAAGTGCATCGGGGTGTAGATGGGAAGCAGTGGCTTGGTGAAGCCATGCTCTTCCATTAGGCGTGTGACGATTGTGTGTGTGAGGGATTTGGTGAAGCTCTTGTCGGGGCTTTTGGTCGGGATACAGATCGCATCACACTGCTGTAGGGCTTTGAGGGCTTTGAGGGTGACAAGTTCGCTATCGCCTGGCCCCAAGGAGACCATATAGAGTTGCTTATCCAAGCTTGACAATCTCCTCGGTGATGTTTTGCATAATAATCGCACGGATACGCTCAAGCTCGATGAGGTTAAACCGCTCCGATTGTGTCTGGGTCGGGACGATCTGCGTCTCAAACTCCTCACCAAGCTCCTGCGTGATCTCGATCATATCTTTGCGGTAGTGGTTGCCACTGACAAGGAGGAGTGGGACGATCTGTAGCCTCTTAACCCCCTCTCGTTTCATCTGCTCGATGAGTCGCTCTTTGATCGCATAGTAGGGGAATGCCCCCTCTAGTGAACAGGTGTAGTTTTGCACACCCACACGCGACAAGAAGGCTTCGGTATACTCCACCGCACTCAACCCTGCCAAATCCAATACAGGCACCCCATGAATGACATAGAGATTGGCTACGCCCTCTTGAGTAACCGCATCATCGAGGGCTTTGAGAGCGAGAGAGGACTCTTTGGTCTTGTGGAGGATCGCCTTAGTTGCACGGATATTGGCAAGGGAGAAGTGGCTAAAGCCTGAGACGATACGCCCCAACACCATATGCTCATCGGTAGGGAAGAGGTTGATAGAGGCAACAACGATATTGCGGTATCCCAACATATCGACATCCGCAAGAACCTGAGGGAGGTTCTTGTAGGGGAGTCCTCGCTGTTGGAGGTTTTTGAGTACCATCCGTGAGGAGAAGGAGAGGAAGACATCTACCCCCTCAAACTTCGCCTCCACCTCTGCTTTGAGGTCAAGGTACATCTGCTGTTCGATCACAGAACCAAAACACGCAAGGACAATCGCCTTATCTCTAGTGTGGTGTCGGTAGCGTTTCATAACGACTAGGCTCTACAGTTTGTGAGACGCTTATCAAATAGCATCGAACACTTATCACTCTTGTAGAAGGCTTTGACCCCTGCTAGGACGGCCATATCAATAAAGGGTTCCAAGAGGACTACGAGCATATAGGCACTTCCAAAGCTTGCTATCTCAGAGAGGTTCTCCACGCCAAACCCTTGACCATACAACGCCCAAAACGCAACCCAACTCACAATCGCACCCTCCCAGACAAGTGACATCTTGAGCATCTGCGTATAGCTGATATCTTTGTAGGCAATACCTGAGGGGATGATCTTCTGTGTGGCATAGTGGAGGATGAGCATACTTGCCAATAGTGTGGTGACATTGATCCCATACTGTGGAAGGTCAAACTGTGCTACGGTAACCCCTTGGAGCAGTAGCCCCAATGAGAGTCCCACCATCGTCGGTGCTACCCCAAAGACCAGTAGCAGAGTCGTCCCCAAAATCAGGTGGACTTCACTCACCCCCACAGGGTAGTGAGGCAACACCTCAAAGCACATAAAGACCACGAGGATACTCACCATACTTTTGAGAAGAAGGGAGACAACCCCACTCTCTTGGATACTCTCATACGCCAACTTCACCCCTACACCCACAACACTTACGGCTGTAGCATAACTCAATACCATCTTGGCACCCTGTACTACTCCTGCTTCTATATGCATCTTCTATCCTTTGATTAAAAACTGTAGTTGGCGAAAAATCGCACCATGTTGCCATCATCGTACATCTCTGAGTAGATTATATCTAATGTATGATTTTTATTGACTGCGTAGTGGAGGAGATAGTCGGTCTCATCCTCTCCCTTATCGAGAGCCAGATGAGCAACCCCCACCTCAAACGACCCCAACGCATACGCTGCACGGTAGCGGAGTGCCTCTTGGTCACGCACCGCTGCGATGGTGTGATCCTCTGAGGAGGTGAAGAACGCCCCACCACCAAAGCCGTTGGAGACGATACCCTCAGCTTTGTTGTAGGCGACCCCTAAGGTAAAGTCGGAGATCTCTGCCTCTACCAAGGCACCATAGGCGGTGTTGTCATGATCTTGGTCGGCATACTGTACGCCCACGGTCACTCCCGCCATCTCATAGCTCCCCTCTGCATAGAGGATATCTCCCGCATCTATACCGTAGTACCACAGAGCCAAGTTGGTATGGGCAATCCCCTCATACTCAACCCCTGCGACTACGACAGGATCTGCGGAGGGCTGTAGCTTGCTAAAGCGTTGAGCGATAGGAGCATCGACCCCTGCCATCTGTGTGAGGAGTGCGAGAGAGAGCGTAGTATCAGGAAGCTCCTTGCTTACCACACTGAGTGCCTCAAAGGTGTTGGGGATCATCGCGATATCATCACTATCAGCAAAGGGGGTATCGATGAGCTGTCGCCCTACTTTGAGCGTCGTAGCCGACCAGAGGGCTTTGAGATAGGACTCCCCTACAATTGCATAGCCTCGGTTGGTGCTATCGAGGAAAAGCCCCTCCTCATCCTCCCCAAAGAGTGGGGTCGTGGTGAAAAATGTCCCTACCAGACTCACCCCATTGAGAGGCTTAGTCTCCAAGGAGAGTCGCCCCCCTAGTGAGAGTGTCGTAGCCGTTGTGCCTAAGGCATCCTCTGTCCCAATCGCCCCAAAGCGAAGCTCCCCTTGGTGGGTGATACCCGCCATCGCCTCCTCTAGTGGACTCTGTGCCAATAGTGGTGTCGCACTTAACAGTAATATAGTTAGTGGTATTGTGTAGTTCATATAATAACTCCTTTTTTATTTTTATAATGATACTAATCATCAACTTAAATGGTAATGATAACAGTTCTTAAAATAAAAAAGATGGGGGAGAGGTCTTATACTCTTGGTAGGCAAATGCCATCTTATGGTACTGATAGTTGCTATCAATCCATGTGAGTTTGTGTAGTGTCGAGTACATCGCGATCGTTGCCAATGAGAAGTACTGCTTACTATGACCTTTTAAGTATTTCATAGCGGGATTCTATCCAATTAGCGTTTAGATGCTACTTTACCTAAAAATTAGGCAAAAAGAATGCTACAATCCTCCCCTATCACACTAGAGAGTTTTATCGACCAGAAAGCTCAGACAGGGATACCGTGTAGGAACTACACCATTGATATCTCCCTACTCAACGAAGCGATCATCTGAACGCTTCTGAGAGACCTCCGCCTCAGAGGATCGCATCCACCCTGAGCGACTCTCCCCCTCGACCTTGTCAAAGTTGGCGATATAGGGCTTGATATCGATTAGTGGTGTCCCATCAAGGATATCGACCCCCCGTATCGTTACCACACTCCCCTCTACCTTGACTAGCTCCACCACCGAAAGCCCCAAACCATTGGGGTGCATCGGTGTCCGTGTCGCAAAGACCCCACGAGGGGTGTTGGTCTTGTCATTGAAGGGGACAACTTGGAGCTTGGATTGGGTGACTTTGTGGAAGTGGTAGATCAAGTAGAGGTGACTAAACCCCTCTAGATCCTTCAACCCCTCCACATACTCAGGCAAAAACTCAATCCTCGCACAGACCTCTCTCGCCCCTTTGGGCTGTACAGGCATATCGACAAGCTCACAAAATGGTGAACGGATAGTAGCGACTGGGTGTAGGGTTATCTCTTGCATAGGCTTCTCCTCATCTAAGTAGGAGAATACTACCGCCACTTCTCTATCAAATCCCTTATACTATAAGCAAATCGTATGGTTTTTATTTTGTTTGGTTATTTTTGGAGTGAGGGTTGCACTGCTACGCCCCTCAACCCTTCTCTGTGTTAAAACTTATACCCTACTTGCATTATGAGGTTTTGTACCGTTACCCCTTCATTATGGATAGGGACCTCGGTTGCTTCTTGATAGACATACTTTAGATGGACTCCCCCCCACTTAAACACTTTTCCTATGCCACACATATAGGTTTTGTCAAACTCCATAGCATGGTGTTGTACTTTAAACCCATTGTTCATCACAGCAAAGATACGCTTACCCAAAAAAGTACCTACACCCAACTGATAGCCTTGGTGGTGTGCGTGGAGTTTGATCCCTGTCGTAAAGTAATCTGTTTTGGCATTTTTACTAAAGTTATTACTCTCTTTATCTTCTAGGTGGATATACTTCTCTACCAATGTGAGGCTTGTTTTGAACTCTTGGTACTGTTTTTTGATGGTGTATCCCGCTTCACTCTGATAGACATCAAAGTGTTTGTAGTCACTAAAGTACTGCTTGAAGGCAAACGCTTTGTATCGATACCCAAGCCCATAGATATCTCCACCATCGGTCTGCTCCATGAGGTTATCATCAATTGTGGCATAACTTAGGGAGAGGGATTGGTCACTATCGAACTCTCGGGTATAGTTAACATAGTATTTGTCGACCTTTAAATCTCTATCGAGTGGAGGCTGAAAAGTATCCGTATGGGTATGTTCATACGCTACTTGATAGAAGTTTTGCTCCTGTTTCAACTGGAAGCCTACCCCCTCTCTAACTCCGTTATCTTTTTTTCGTGAGTGGTCAAAATCTAAGATTTCATAGCTCACTTGGAGTGTAGGGGTCGTAGCATCGCTCAAGGTAGAGAGGAGTAGTGTACTCCAGAGTATGGTTTTTTTGTGCATAAGATATCCTTTATGTTTCTATCGGTATTTTTTGTAATTGTATGATTTTTTCTCTAAAGGGGTATTATACGGGAGGTGCATGGGCATCAAAGCCTTTATAGAGGGGGGTGCTTACTCGTATCTCATAGCGTGTCATCACAGCATAGGAGACTACTATATTGGTTAGGTGTGGGGTAGCGGGTAAGATATCGTTACCATGAAGGTTTTTTGATACCACACAGACTTTACAGTCACTAGGCTCCATCAAAGGATCATGGTGGATATGGGTCGCCCCCATATAGGTAGAGAAGAGGTAGAAGAAGAGTATAAGAGAGAGACGACGACAAGAGTGTACCATCTTCATACTCTCTCCTATTTTTTAACTCAAATTATAGCCTATTTTTTAGACTCATTTTGAGTTTATGTTAAATACTCAGCTATCAAAAGAGCCGTTCCCCCTACTCTCAATAGACAACCTCTCCTAGCTCTATCACCTCTTTCTCCTCCTCTACCCTAAAGAGTATCTCCTCTCGTTTTTCAGCCTTTGAGGCGTATTTGGTATAGACCTCTGCTCGGATGACGGTGGGGCCTGTGAGTTTTTGTTGGGAGGAGGCGTAGTATTTGACTTTGATGGTGTAGGTACCTCGGGGGGCTTTTTTGAGCATAAACTCCTCAGGACCGTACCCTTGGGTCATATCGTTGGAGATTTTGCCTCCGATGTGGGAGATGCGATTTCCATAGTAGGTCTTCTCCCCTTTGGGGTCAACCACCCAGAGATCCATATCGGTGTTGTCTGTACTCCAGTTGATGACGATACGCATATCCACAGGCATCGGGTAGATGAGTCGGCGGTCTATCTTAGCAGTGTTGAGCTTGTGGGTGGCGATGAGACGGTTAAGTTCGTTGAGGGAGACGATTTTGGCTCCGCTAAAGCGACTATCCCATGGTGTGGTAAGAATCTTGTAGTGGAGGTTGAGGGCTTTTTGGTACTGGTGTGTCCGCTCATATGCCAGTGCTAGATCCCGACTCGCTTGTAGCTCAAAGGGGCGGAGTCGTTTGACTTTTTGGAAGAAGAAGCGTGCCTTACGGTACTGCTTATGCTCTTGGAGCTTAAAGGCAAAGACCCGTATCAACTCACTATTATCATAGTCAAGCTCCAAGAGATTGGAGAGGATAAGCAGTGCCTCTTTGGTGCGTCCTTTGGTATAGAAGTACTCTGCCATATCGACATAGAATGAGGCTTCATCCCGATGGGAGGCTTGAAGCGTAAGGTAGTGTCCCATCAGTCGCTTAGGCGCGATAGCGTCCAGAGCTTTGAGATAGGGAGCATCCGACTGCCACGCCTTGAGCTTGATCTTCATCGAGGAGGCGGTAAGCCGTTTGGATTTGCGTGCTTTGGAGGGTATGCGACGCGAGGGGGCGGCGGCTACCTCCATCACAGGCTCTACAGGAGCGATATCTCCCCCCTCTTCGCTCATAGACTCCTCTTGGGGTTTTGGCTCTTTGCGTGGGTAGCGGGTGTGGTACCAGCTCTTCTGCTCTCTGAGTAGAGCGATCGCCTCATTGATGGCATTGCGTCGTGCCTCTCGCTTGGCTCTCTTTTGCTTTTTGATGCCTTGGTAGTACGCCTTTTGCATCGCTTTGGGTGGGCGTACGGCGTAGCGGATATAGTCCTCAAGCCTATCGAGTACGATGAGTGAAGTCTCTTGGGTGACAATTTTGTAGTGTTTGGCAAGAGCAAGGATTTTGGAGCGGTTGAGTCGATAGCGTTGGGAGAGTTTCTCTATCTTTGCAGTTGCCCAGACCCGTGCGATGAGATCACTCCGCACCCCCTCACTGATCTCTAGGGTATGATCCCACCCACCAAGGGTGTAGGAGAGTCTGCCCCGACTACCACGGATACGACCAAGCAGGAGGAGTTGCTCCCCTTGCTCTTGGACAAGCAGATCACTGATACCCCGACTCACACGCGACAGAGCAAATACCTTGCCCCGAGAGAGCCTCTCATACGCCTCTTGGCTACTCATCCCCAGTAGGTCGAGATAGACACCCCCTGAGACCTCTGCGATATAGCGTAGGGTTGGGACATCTGCCCCGATGCTACTGTTGAGCGTCACGATAGGCACCCCCTGCTTGACACGGACACGGTCACTAAAGCTATTGATACCATTGCTAAAGAGTAGTACCCGTGAGACGCGTCTATCTATGCGTAAGACAGAGAGATCCTTCGCCCCGTGATACTTCAAGCTCTCAATCTTGGCTCTCAGACGCTTCCACTCACCCTTGACGACGCTGTAGCTCCCTTGGTCGTGGAGTGCGATATCAAGACTCTTGAGCTTGACACGGTAACGCGTATTTATCTCAGAGGCAAAAAGCGTAGAGAGAAAGGCAAAGGATTTGGCTCGATCACTCTGCTTGGCTCCAAGTGAGGTGTCCCAGATGATCTCAATCGTCTCCTCTTGAGCCTTGGGGGCTTTGGGTGTGGTGGGAGTCCACGGCTTGGGGAGTAGCACCATAAACCAGTTTTTGGATCCATAGCGATTTTTTTGGAAAAAAATGCTCTCAGTTGAGGGGGCTTTAAGTGCTACGACGATGGGGTGTTTAAGTCGGATATTGGATCGTTTGATATCGAAGTAGTAGCCTGATTGCGATTGCTCAAAATTAGGCACAGGGGCAAGCCCAAAGAGCTTGGCGACCACAGGAGTCGGCGTAGTAATCTCCAGATGAAATGCAAATTTTGAGAGCTTCTGCTTAGAAACAAATGGGATGGTGTAGCGGTAGTTACCACGATGGGTCGTCAACAACTCCTCGATGGTCACCTTGACCCGTTTGACCCCGTGAGAAGGGATAGGATAGAGACGCAGGGTGTAGTGATTGCCTAGACGCTTCTCTACGATCGCAGGATCGACGGCTTGGCGGATAGTATGCTCAAACGCTTGTTTGGCTTTGACTTTCTCCACTACAGAGCTTTCACGATACTTTCCCCCTATCTGAAGCGCATACCCCACAATATGTTGTCCTCCAAGAAGAGGAAGCTTCAACTCCCCCTCCAAGAGACGCCGATTTGGGTTATAAAACACCATCTCATAGGTCGTCTGAGCGATATTAGCAACGATCTTAGTATCAACGAAAAGACTCTGAAGCTCAATAGGCTTCAACCCTTTAGCCAGTGTCACCTGCGGGAGAGGCTCCCGCAAGACCCCATCAGTGATCCCCTCAAAGTGTGTAGTCGCATAAGTATACTGTAGCAACAATAGCACCATTACATAGCGTAAAATCCTCTTCATACAATCCCCTTTGTATTGGTATCCTTAAGTATAGCACGAAGTGTGTGTTAAAAGTGTGTCAGAGTCATGATGATCTCTAACGACGCTTCTGATAGTAGAGATAGAGAAGTGTACTCCCTGCGACAAAGAGAAGTGCGATGAGGGTTGCCTCTTGGAGGTAGGTGGCGATACGCTCCTCTTGAGAGCCAAGGAGGTAGCCTAGTGCGACTAAGACCACCACCCAGATACCTGCACCTAGAGCCGTATAGAGAGCGAAGCGTCCTATAGGCATACGGGCAAGCCCTGCGGGGAGGGAGATGAGCTGACGGATACCAGGGATCAACCGACCGTTGAAGGTGGAGAGTTCACCATGCTTGGTAAAAAACTGCTCTAGCTTCTCTAGGGTTTGGGATGAGATAAAGAGGTATCGCCCATAGCGTAACAGAAAGCTACGCCCAACTGAGCGGGCAAGATAGTAGTTGAAGAGAGCCCCTGCTACAGAGCCTAGTATCCCGATGAGTATCACACCACCAAGGTTCATCTCGCCTTGAAAGGCAAGATACCCCGCAGGTACCATAATAATCTCACTAGGAAAGGGGAAGAAAGTACTCTCAAGAAACATGAGAAGGAAGATACCCCAATAGCCCAAATCACCAATGGCGATAAGAAGGGATTGGACGATGTCATGAATCATTCGTCTAACGCAACCTACTCGCTATAGGCACCAACGGCGGTTAGGCGTTTGTAGCGTTGATCGAGGAGTTCATCTACTGAGAGTGCCTGAAGCGTCTTGAGGTTCTCAAGGAAGTAGCTTTTGAGTACAGTCGCAGCAGTGGCTTTATCACGGTGAGCTCCGATGAGTGGCTCATCGAGAATATCATCGATAAGCTTATGCTCCAAGAGGTCTGTAGGGGTGACTTTGAGTGCTTTGGTCGCTGTCTCGACTTTGGAGGGGTCATTCCACAAGATCGCAGAGCATCCCTCAGGAGAGATAACTGCAAAGACAGAGTAACGCATCATCACAAGCTTATCGGCTACCCCAATCGCCAAGGCACCACCAGAACCACCCTCACCAATCACTACAGAGATCAGTGGAACTTTAACCGCAGCAAACTCAAAGAGGTTTTTGGCGATCGCTTCACTCTGTCCACGCTCCTCTGCTCCAAGTCCAGGGTAGGCACCTGGGGTGTCTATGAGCATCAAGACAGGGATATCAAACTTCTCTGCCATGCGTACAGCACGCAGGGCTTTACGGTACCCCTCAGGGTTTGGCATACCGAAGTTTCGTTTGATTTTGTTCTTCTGTCCACGCCCCTTCTGCTCTCCGATGACCATGGTCTTCTGCCCATCAATCCATCCAAGATAGCAGAGGATCGCAGGATCATCACGGAAGGCACGATCCCCATGGATCTCATAGGCATTCTCCATAATGAGCTTGATATAATCAAGGGCATAAGGTCTATCAGGATGACGCGCAAGCTGAAGCTTCTGATAGTCACTCAGTGAACCAAAAGTCTTCTCAACCTCTTTCTCAAGCTCTGCTTGGTGTTTCTCTACCGCATCTAGGTTGGCGATGGCATGTGCTGATATAATCTCCTCCTGTATCGATTCGATCTTCTTCTCAAAATCTAAGTAAGTTGCCATCTTCTATCCTTATACTTTTTTGAAAATTACGACACCATTGGTACCGCCAAATCCAAAGGAGTTGCTCATCACAACATTAAGTTGGGCTTTGCGTGCCTCATTGGCAACATAGTCAAGATCACAGTTTTCATCAGGATTGGTATAGTTGATGGTGGGAGGAAGAACCCCATCACGCATCGCCATCAACGACACAACCGCTTCAATCGCACCCGCAGCACCAAGACAGTGTCCTATCTGACCCTTTGTTGAGCTGACAGGAGGACAGTTTGCTTTACCACCAAAGAGTTCTTTAAGGGCTGCGGTTTCGTTTTTGTCATTGACAGGTGTGGAGGTACCATGTGCATTGACATAATCAATCTTAGGCTCACCTGCCATCTTGTAGGCACTCTTCATCGCACGGAGAGGCCCATCCATCGTAGGGGTTGTGATATGGTTGGCATCACCACTCTCACCAAATCCAATCAACTCACCATAGATAGTCGCACCTCTCGCCACGGCATCGTCATAGGACTCAAGTACCAAAGCACCTGCCCCCTCACCCATTACAAAGCCATCACGCTCTGCATCAAAAGGTCGTGAGGCTGTTTTGGGATCATCGTTGCGTGTAGAGAGTGCTTTCATCGCAGCAAATCCACCGATACCTACAGGACAGATCGCAGACTCTGCACCCACGACCAACATCTTCTGAGCGGTGCCTACCATGATACATTTTGCCGCTTCACCAATCGCATGGGTACCTGCTGCACACGCGGTGACTGAGGAGAGATTGGGACCTTTGAGATCTTGGTAGATAGAGATAAATCCACCTAGCATATTGACCAGTGACGAGGGGATAAAGAATGGAGAGATTCTTCGAGGTCCTCTATTTTCACAGACAACAGAGTTTTTCTCGATATTGGGGAGTCCGCCAATACCTGAAGCAGAGACCACACCAAAAGAGTCTCTATCAACATCCTCTGGGAGCTTAGCATCTGCCATCGCCTCTGCAGCTGCTTTCAATCCAAGCTGGATAAAACGGTCGGCTTTTTTGGTCTCTTTGGCATCCATTACACTCAAAGGGTCAAAGTCCATAATCTCACCCGCAATCTTGGCAGACTGCTTCTCAATATCGAAAGACTCAACGACTTTAATCCCACATTTACCCGCTACAATCGCACTAAATGCACTCTCTTTCTCAAGCCCTAAAGAATTTATCATTCCTAAACCTGTCACTACTACTCTTTTCACTGGCTCTCCTATCTATACTTTATAAAATATATATCAACACTTCCATAAAAGTACTGATATATACTCTAGCCGTAGCCCCAAGGGGCTACGATTCAAAACTATACAGCTTCGATAAATTTAATTGCATCCGCTACTGTTGCGATTGCTTCTGCTTGATCATCAGGAATTTCGATATCGAACTTCTCTTCAAGAGCCATGACCAACTCAACAACATCAAGACTATCCGCACCTAAATCTTCTACAAACTTAGACTCTTCTTTCACCTCATCTGGGCTCACATTTAGTTGCTCAACTACTACTTCTTTTACATCATCAAATAATGCCATTGATTACTCCTTAATTGTGTTTAAAATACAGGCTAAGTATAGCAAAAAAATATTAAAGCGGCTCTATATTACTCTGAGAGTAGTTGCTTTTTTATAAATGGGTCATGGAGATGTTTCCCTTGTAGCATCAGCAGTCGCATCTCTTCATAAGGGATATCTCCTGCTCGTGGATGCTCCAATGCCCCAAATCCATACCCCATAGGAGAGGGAGCCGTACGGGAGTAGTAGGCTTTATTGACTGCTATCCAGTGATGGGTATCGAGGGTTTGTGTGACAAAGCGTGCGATTTTGGGCTGGTGTGTTTTGAGCCAAAGTACCGCACACCCTATCTCATCAAAGAAGTAGGTATCCCCCTCTTGGGTGATTAGCTCTACACTATACGCCATCGCCTCGATTGGCATATTACACTCCGAACACTGATAGGTGTTGGGAGTGAGCGGGATAATCTTATGCTCAGTGTTGCCTTTGTAGACATAACGCGCCCCCTCTTCGGTACCAAAGGTGAGCAGGAGAACGACGATAATGGCGATCACCACACCAAAGGTCAAGAGATTTAGCAGTAATTTTTTCATAACAAAACTCCATTTTTGAGATAGTAGAGTGCCACAAAAGCACTACAGAGCAGAGTAAAGAGTCCTAGTAGCAGGGTCGAGAGGTGTGTCAACCTCGAAGATGAATGCCCCATCAAGTAGCCCAGTAGTGTACTATTGAGCCTCAAAAACACCCCTACCAAGAGTAGCCCCCAGACTAGATACCCCACATAGAAGTAGTGATCTTGAAGCATACAGAACGGACACTGGTGGGTGGGTAGCTCATAGATGTATGTCCCAAAGAAGTAGACCACCGCGTAGTAGGCAACCGTCGCAAAGAGGAGTGTCGAGACCACGCCAAGCAGAAGCGACTCCATCACCCCACTCAAAACCACCAACGCAAAGAGCAGATAGAAGAGCCACAACACCTTAGGGATATCCAACCCCAACGGCAGACCACTCCCCCCACCCAAAGAGCCAAAGATCACCGAACAACAGCTCACAGGCTGGGTCGTCTCGATATGGGTAAAGTAGAGGATATCGAGTCCAAACTCCAGACTCAACAACCCAAAGAGTCCTACAAAAAACCATGACTTAGCCCGTAGATAGGGGTAGTGTTTGGAGTGAAGATCTAGCCAGTTGAGCGTCAACCATAGCCCACTAAGCAGAAGGATAATGAGTTTGAGAGTCAAGAGTGGATTGCCGTAGCGATTGGCTTTGATCACCCCTGCACCACACATCGCACCAGGGATCAACGAGGCGAGGCTATCGATAGTGTAGACAAAGTAGGGAAGGAGTAGTACCTTGAGCATCATCACAAAGAAGATGATCGTCATCACCAGATAGGAGCGGTTCTCCAACGCAAACTGCTTGGGGGTAAACGCCTCAAAGTCCCATCCACGCAAGAGACTACCTGTCGCAACCACCGCAACAAGAAGCAATGCATAGAGAATCCCCTCACTTAGAAGATAGATAATCACCTCATGGCTTAGTAGTATCTCAGACATTAGACAATCTTCCCATCCTCCATCCCAATGACACGATCTACAAAGTCGAGGGACTCAAAGAGTGGATCATGGGTCGCTACAATAATCGTCTTGCCTTGGGCGTGTAGAGTTTCAAGCATCGCAATAAACTTCAAGGAGTTGGCTCTATCGAGGTTGGCGGTGGGTTCATCACAGAGGATGAGCTTGGGGTCATGTACCAATGCCCGTGCGATGGCACAGCGTTGTTTCTCTCCCCCTGAGAGGGCTTTGACCTGCTGAGTCGCCTTGTGTTCGATCGATGCCATCTGCATACTCTTGGATGCCATCTGTTTGAGTGTAGGGTAGGCAACCCCACTAGGGATAAGTGGGACGATGACATTCTCCTCTACACTCAACGCATCGAGTAGATTGAAGTGCTGAAATATCACCCCTATCGCTTTGGCACGGTAGGCTGAGGCGTGGAGGTCTGGGAGCTTAGAGATCGGCTCTCCTCCAACAACAATCTTGCCAGAGCTTGGCTTGTCAAGGGCTGCGATGAGGGAGAGCAGGGTTGATTTGCCACTTCCACTCACGCCACTCAAGACGACCATCTCCCCTGCCCCAACCTCCAGATCAATCGCACGCAACGCCTCAAACGCTTGGGGTCGCCCCTCATCAAAAATCTTGCTTACCTGCTCTATCTTTACCACTCTCAACTCCTCATCACTACAACATCGCCTCTTTGGGAGGTGTCACGGCTATCTGCCACGCAGGGATCAAGACCGCCCCCAAAAAAGGGATCGCATAGAGCAGAAAGATCGACCCTAATAATCCAAACTCTATTGTGGGGACTAAGACAACATGGTTAGGCAGATTGGCTCCCCCTAAAAATATCTCTATCAGTAGGGGAGCATCCAGCACAAACACATACCCATATGCCACAACCACCCCTAGTATAAAGCTCACCACCACCACGCTCAGTGTCTCATAGAACTTCAGTTTGAGAATATCTTGGATACTCCACCCCACCGCACGCAAGATACCAATCTCGCGTCTCTCGGTTGAGTAGACCATCGCATACCGCTGATAGAGTATCAACATAAAAGTCGCAAGGGTGATAAGGTAGAGTACCAAGAAGAGTCCCCCTTTGTAGTTGTAGAGTCTCTCATAGGATTTAATCACCTCTCGCTTCTCCACCACCCGTACATCATAGAAGAGTAGATGGAGCTTGGAGATGATGGTATCCCACTCCGCATCATTGGGGACATTGAAGGTGATATCTGTCACCTCCTCCTCACCTAATCCAAAGATCTCACGAGCCAGTTCAAGAGGGAGTATCACCATATCATTGGCGATTAAGTTGGTCGTAGATGGGAGTGTCTGAGCGATCTTCACACGCTTAAATGTACCTTTGGGGGTCTTAAAAGAGAAACTATCGTTGTAGTAGTGATCCTCTAAAAACGCCTTGACCCCCTCCCCTACGACCATACTAGGTGTCGCAAAGAATGCCTTGAGATCAATCCCTTCAATCAGCTTCTGTAGCATCACACTACTCTGTGTATCGAAGAAGTCCACCCCCACAACGAGAAAGGACTCCTGTCGTGGACTAAAGAAGTAGCGTCCATAGATACGCGGTGCGACATCTTGTACCCCACTCATCTGAGAGACGGCATCGACCCATGCCAGAGGGGTCGTGGTAGGCTCACCCGCCTGCATGCGTGTGACACTGAAGTCTGACTCTGCCTGTACACTATTTAGAAGGGTGGTCTGTAGAGACGCAGAGAGAAACAGTACCGAACTTAGCAGTGCGATAATCATCACGGAGATCAAGACCGCTCCGATATGTTTACTCTTTTGCTTGAAGAGTAGGAGGGTAACGAAGTAGAGAAAGGGGTTAGTGTGCATAGATAAATCCAACTCTACTAAGAGATTGAAGTTGTGGGTAGGCAGGGTTATTGGGGTTGAGAGCTACGCCTAAACGAGGAGTGCGGGACTCATAGTAGGCGACACTTAACGCCAGAGAAGAGAAGCCAGTGAGTGCGACGACTGAGTCGATCTGCTCTTGGGTAGTGGGGCGATCATACCCTAGATAGTCTCCCACTACACACCCCACTGCCACCAAAACTACTACACCCAAGAGGATAAATGACTTCACCATAGGCTACTGCTCTATCCCATCAAGTCGCATCACCATCGTCGCATCAATCTGATCAAACGATACAATACGCTTACCGTGATGCTCCGCCATAAAGGATTTGGCCTCTTTGGCACGCTTAAAGGCGATAAGTTCGCGTCCCATTGGTCCATAGACATCTGCATCTAGTACATAGAACGCCTCTTTGGCAGGGATCTTCTCAAGGGTGTAGTAGTCACTCACCATCATCTCTGTAATCGCAGTACGGTTGTAGGGGAAATCTCCATCAAAAATATAGTACTTCATCATATCTTTGACCCCATCAAAGTAGTAGTGTTTGTCACCCACGACCAACATCGCTGCCCACTTGGGATACTGCCCAACAAACATCCCACAGACAGGACACTTCGCATCAGCAGGGACATCAAGTGGGGTGCCTGTTCGCTTCGTCGTCCCATGCTGAAGATAGAGGGCGATCGCTTGACGCTTGGATCGGGAGAGTGGAGGACACGCACCCGAGTGGCTAATCTCCTCCATCAATGAGATCGTAGAGCCAGAGGCATGAGGAAGCTTGCTCTTATCACAAAGCATGGTGACGATCCGCTCCCCTTTGGTCGCAAGCTTAGCTAGCTGATCTGCACGCATCTCTCCTGCACTCAGTAGACCTAGTGCTAACACCACACCCCAAATCACTCTCTTCATCCTCTGCACCTCTTTGGCTAACTATCGGCGAGAGAGATAGAGTCCAACCGCTTGCATCTGCTTAGGGTTGAGTCCGCTACAGAGCTTATGGCTCATTACAAAGGCTTTGGCATCGGCCGTCGTCTCAAACTTCTCTTGAGTCGCTTGACACTTCTTAGCGTAGAGCATCGCACCCTTTTTTGCCATCATCGCTTGTTTTTTAGCGATCATCTTAGACTCTTTGGCAAAGCCCTGCTTGGCTACTCCATATGCCCCCTCAAATCGCATCACATCACCACCATACTGTGTTGCAAAGGCTTTGGCATCGACCTCTTTACCAAAAGCGTACTTACTCACCATACTCATCGTACCCTTCTTGCTACTTCCTACAACATAGTACGCCTCTTCTACGGGGATAAACTTCAGCGTAGTGACATCAACCACACGCTTATGCGTTAGCGTTGCACCATGCTCCAAGTCTGCTACCATACAGTGGAGTGAACAGTATTGCTTCTCTTTGCCATCAAGGGTTGCGACATGATTGGTCTTGTAGAACATCGGAAGCATCATCCCACACTCAGGACAGAAGGGTTTGGCTTTGCCCTCTTGGAGAAGCGTCGCTTGTGTCATGGGGACACTCTGAAAAAGCTTCATCATCTTTTTGGGGTGAGCCTCTTGGGCAGTAGTAGAGAGGGTCATCATAGCCAGAGCTATGAGCGTGAGTAGCAATCTTTTCATTCTGTTTCCTTATTATTCTGATAATGTATCATAATCTACTAGTGTTAAATTACTGTTAAACCTAGTAGAAACGGTGAATCTCTTCCATAATAGTCGCAAACTCTATATCTTCACCCTTCTCTTTGAGAAAAGCAACCAGATAGGCTTGAGATGCCTCTACAGACTCTCTCTGCTCTATCTCCAAAAGTGTCGCATAGAGATCAGCGATGATCTCGATGACATGGGTTGAGATCTTTTTGCGTGCGGCGTGGTAGCCGATGATCTTCCCTGTATCATTATCCCTGCGTGACTCAAACTCTGTAAAGATCCAGTAGTAGCGTCCATCTTTGGCAAGGTTTTTTACCACGGCATTGATATTTTTACCCTGTGCAATCGTCTCCCAGAGCAACTTAAAGACCACCTTGGGCATATCGGGGTGGCGTACGATACTATGGGGTTTGCCTATCAGCTCCTCTTGGGTGTAGCCACTCACCTCTAAAAAGTAGTCATTACAAAAGGTGATACGCCCCTTCTCATCAGTCTCACTGACGATATAGCGTTTGGGGTCGAGGTGTATCTCTTCATCTTTGGGGGTTGGTTTGGTCATCTTATATCCTTCCATTTAAAAGTCGTATGAGGGCATCAGACACCTCATCAAAGGTGAGTATCCGTTTGCCGTTGTAGTGGGTCATAAAGGCTTGTGCATCTGCGTGTGTCGCAAAGGGGACGAGATCATCTCCCGCAGGTGAGATAGCACGACTACCATAGACAAAAAAAGCACGCTCTGCATCGATCGCTTTGAGACTCTTATAGTCGGTGACAACAATCTTAGAGAAATCTCTCTCACTCTTCACCCCCACATCAAACCACTTCCCTGGACGATGGTAGAACTCAAAGAGTGACTTAGGTGAGGAGAAGTAGACCGTTTTGCCACCACGCACCTCTATCTTGGCGACCCATTTGGGATCTTTGTAGAGAGGGATATGACGCACAAGGCAGGTGGTGTTTTTGTCATAAGTAATCAGATACTTGACACTAGGGCTAAAGGGCTTGGCGACGGGAGTGGACGCAACAGCCCAAAGGCTCAAGAGGGTAAGTGTAACGAGTAGTTTGTTCATAGAGTTCCTTTAGACTAGATCTTTTTTGGTGAAGACACGATACCCTAAAAAGGCAAACAACACCCCAACTATCACAGGGTAGAGTATCGAAAGCAAGACAAAAACCCCTTGGCTCATCGTGTCGAGTATCGTAAATGCCACAGGTCCCATCACCGTAAGCTCAGGATCAAAGAGGCTAATGGCTGCCACACGGAATATCTCCATGGGGTTGAGCATAGCGATAGAGAGGATCAACTCCTCACTCATACGGTTTTGAAGCATCAAGGAGATGAGCGCAATATCGATAAAAGCCAGAAGAAAGATCCAGACAAAAAAGGAGAGTCCCAATGCCATCTCAGAGGACTTCACACTCGAAGAGATAAAAAAGGCTATCCCCAAAAATGCGGAACTCATCGCAAAGAGAAGCCCTGTATAGAGGAAAAAGATATTCCACGGGATAGATGCTCCCTTAAAGGCTCCATACCCAATCGCAAACACCATCGCCATAAAAACGGGTAAAAATACTGTGATAAAGCGTCCAAAGACCTTACCCCAGTAGTACTGTTTGAGTGAGATAGGAAAGGAGAGCATATACTCCAAGATATGGCTATCTCTATCCCCCGAAATCGAACGCACCGTTGTCACCAAGATAAAGATAGGCAAGATGATAATCGTCACTTGAATATACATCAAAAGCAACCGACTCAATCCCGAAAATCCCATCACCTGCGACTCTGTAATCCCCGCAATAAAAAAGAGGGCGATTAGCCCACCAAAGACGACCGAGTAGATCAAAAACCAGTTGGCACGAATCGACTCTTTGAGGTCGAGATAGGCGATTAAAAGTAGATTTTTCAATAGGCTCTCCTGTTGTTTTTTTCTTCAATGATAAAGATCTGTTGGCTCATCTCTTGAAAACTTACCGTATGAGGAAGCTTCTGCTTATGTGCGGAGAAGCCATACGCCATAGGGGTGAGTGTCCCGCTACTATAGTATGCGTTGCGTGCATCGATCCACTCTCCCGTCTGCACATCCGTGATCCAGATCTTGGCACGAGACGCCCACGGTGTCTTCTCATCATCAAACCACAAGATCACACAACCAATATCATCAAACATATAGCTACGCCCTGTATCGATATTGATCACTTGGACGGCGTGGTGGCGTTCGCTTACGACCATCTTACACCGCATACACATATCTCTATCCCAATGTACCTCTTGAAGGGCTTGGGGGTCACGCTCTTGACACCCACTCCCCCCAAATATCAAGCCAAGAAGTATCAAAAGATAGCTTACACTAACACGCTTCATCACTGGTAATCTCCCCTAGATCCATATAGATTTGACGATTGACAATCCCTTTAACCTCCTCTATACGGTGGGTAACAAAGAGAGAGAGTTTCTCCTGCTCTTTGGATTGAATCAGTCGGTAGAAGTCATCGCGTGCTTTGGGGTCGAGATTGGCAGTGGGTTCATCATAGATCATGATCTCACTCTCTTTCGCCAAAGAGACCGCTATTAGAAACTTCTGCTTCATCCCTCCAGAGAGTGTGAAAAAAGACTTATGTAAGTTGGGCTTGATATCGAGCTTCATCTCATGTGCATAGTGAAAGATAAGCTCTTTATCCACCCCAGAACTCTTACAGATATAGGCGATAAGCTCTGAGAGACTGAGCTTGATCGGAGGGGGGAGCTGTGGCACAAAACTCACCGAATGCAAAATCTCAACACGCTCTGTGATCGGATCTGCTCCCTTGATACGCACCTGCCCCTCAGTCGGATGATAATAGCCCATAATTAATCGAATCAGTGTCGTCTTTCCTGCACCATTGGCACCCATCAATGCGATCGCATCACCCTTGTTAAAAGTCACAGAAACACGCTGTAGTGATACGGTTTTACCAAATTTCTTCGTCAGATTTGTCGTCTCTATCATCATTACTCCAAGGTCTCATATTTCATAGTTATTGTACTCAAACTTTATCCTCTATTTGATGATTTGTATCAAGCAACCTAATCACTTGAAACTTTTGAGATAGAAAACAGTAGATCGAATAGTTTATAGACCACGAGAATAACCCCAAAAGAGCCAATAACGACAACTATTTCTGAAAAATGGGGACTATAAAATATAAACTCTTTGATCTGCTCATACTCTCCATACTTCTCAAATCCCGTACCAAATCGGTCGCTCAACGGGTACGCATTACCACCATAGACGAAGATATATCTCCCTAGATAGGTACCCATAATAGTCGATATCGCTCCTATCTGAATCCATTTTGAATTAAGATGTCTTTTGAACTTCAGCACAAAAGGAAATCCTACCGCCAAGAAGAGGTAGAAGTAGAAATAGAATTTAAACTCTCCAAATAGAATAATCGCACCCCAGTTTCTATCAATAAAGAGATAGGCTATTGCCTCATAGGAGCCAAGCATCGCAATGACATATAAGGCACTCACTCGTAAGAGGTTGATGAGGGTATCAAACTCCGCTTTCAGTGTCTCTTTATAGGTGATAAATGCGTAGAGAATCATAATTGCAATACCTGCGACAAACGCAGAAATAATAAAATAGAGGGTCAAGAATGGATAGGTTGTCCAGAGGTGTCGTGCGGTATTCATATCGAAAAGTTTTGCTTGAATATAGTACTCTATGAGGTCGATGACGATACTTAAGATCAAGATAGGAACTGCGACCTTTCTGACCCATTTTTTATTTTTGGTGATGAGTAGATAGATCTCAAGTATCACAAATGGTATATAGATACTATAGAGGGGTAGCATCAACCACATTCCCGCACCCCAATTGGGGGTTAGAAACATCCAGTGCATATGGAGGATATTTAAATCCACTGCGATCGTAAAAAGCCCTGCAAAGACCATCACCAACCCTAAAGTCATAAATCCTGAGGCTGTTTTTTTGATGATCTCAATATTGAGAAGTTCAGAGAGAGCCACAAAAAAGATAATCGCACTTCCACTATAGATCATATACATATAGTTGACAATATAGAGTGTCCAAGGCTGTTCTCGTATCACCTCACCTCCCGCTCCAAAGATCGCCTCTCTCATCGCTTGAGCTACCTCATGTGAACCGATGTTTAATCCTGCATCATAGGCGTTGGCAGTCAGAAGAAAATATCTCTCATGAAACACTTCAAAGACACCCCAAAAACCAAAAGCCAACAAAAAATACCCGATAATCATCGTTTTATTAAAGAGTAGCTCTTTAATCGTAACACGATTAATCTCAACTCCTGCGATTATATACTTATCCATTGTGACTCCCTTTTTTGTTTTGCTTTTTCGATCAGAGGCTTAAAACTCTCCCATGTATGGATCGTCGTATCATGAGCAATGGAGTTTTCTGCGAAGTGTGTATCATTTTCGGGGAAAAGATAAAAGAGTTTGGGGACTGTCCCCTCTGCCTCTTTTAAGACAAAGAATTTTCTTCGTTTTAGAAGTTTCACCAGCTCACCCTCCTCATCATCTAAATCACCAAATAGACGCACCTTAGTTGGACAAGTCGCTTGGCATGCTGTGGTTGTTTCGCCTTGGGATATCCGTGTATCATAACAGAAGGTACACTTATCTACCGCGACAAACTTATCATCGACAAATCTCGCATCATAGGGACACGCTTCCATACACCCTTTACATAAGATACACTTATCCTTATCTGCCATGACGATCCCACCCTCAGCAAAATAACTCGCACCCGTAGGACAGACATCGACACAAGGGGCATCTTGACAATGGTTACACTGTGAGGGGTAGTAGTTGACAAAAGGGTTGCCAAATATAGACGATTCTCTCTGCCCTACCCAGATTCTCTGTTTATCTGCTCCTAGTTGAACCCCATTCTCCTCTTTACACGCAATTTCACACGCTTTACAGTTAATACAACTTTGATAATCTAATGCCATAGCAAAATTCATAATTAGACCTTTTTTATCTCTATATTGGTCTCATGCATGACCGCACTACCAAACACTCTCTCAATATCATCTGCGATGATCATATTGTCACTCGCTCCATTTCTATAGCCTAGGGTTAGCGCATCACTTGTAGCACCAAATCCATGAACATAAAAGACAACATCCTCAATAATCTTATTGGTGGGATAGGCTTTGATGGTGACGCTACCTGTTGGGCTAGTAATCTCTACTAAATCCCCATGTGCTATCATCAGTTCATCTGCTTGGCGTTTATTGATCCAAACATAATTTTCTCTGACCAAATCCAATAGCATCGCATTGTTTGTCGTAGCATTTTGAGTAAACTGAGCATGTCGTCCCGTGATAAACCTAAACTTCCCTTTGGGAGTATCACGATAGAGTTCCTCTCTCCATGTGGGCATCGCATCGACCCCTTTTTTAGTCAAAAAGGCTAAGTTACACTCTACTTTTCCCGACTTAGTAGCCACTTTTCCCTCCATCGATGCCAACTCTTTCTCATCTACACAATCCCCACTATAGATTTCAGATTTTGGCTTCTCTTTTAAGACACTGTAATATCTCTTATCATCTGGATAGTACTCATACTCATTACTACTGATTTGTTTAAAGTAGCTTTCCATATTGGGGTAGTAGACACCCCCCTCTCTTAGTTTGGAGTATGCCTCTGCACCATACTCCTTGGTAAAGCATTCTTGATTGATTTGTTCTTGTGAGTGAGAGAAGGCATCCGTGAGATCAAATCCATCTTCACGGTAAACAGTAGATTCTCCTCTCTCCTTAATCTCATCAATCACATCTTCATCATACTTTTGGGTGATCTCCCACAAGGGACGCGATAGCTTATGAGACAACCCCTTCAAGATCTCAAATACAGGTCTACTCTCATAGAGTGGGTCTATAACCTTCTGTCTCAGTGCGATAGAGGGTTCTACCCCACCAAAGCTCTTGATAGGGTCTTCTCGCTCCAAGTAGGTACACTCAGGGAGTATCACATCACTCATGATTACCGTATCACTAGGCATGGTATCAATCGTAACGACGAGATCCATCATCTCAAATAGTTTTTTGGTTTTTGCCACATTGGGGACACTCAGCATAGGGTTTTGTTTGTAAGTAAACATCGCTCTAATGGGATAGGGTGACTTTGATTCAATAATCTTATTTCTCCAACCTATCCAGCTCCCATTTGCCCCCACAATAGCAGCAACATCTTGATCTATCCTCCCCAAAGCATTGGCATAGATAGGGGTATTTACGGTGTGAGAGGCTAGCGTCAACTTCTTACCAAATACAATACCACCCTTGACATCAATCCCCGCACCCAACGCGGTAAAAATAGCCGTAGCACGCCTGAGTTGAAAATCTTGAAAACCCCAAGTGGTTCGTCTCCCTTGATAGTAGATAGCCCGTGGAGAGGCGGCCATAAAGTCTCTGGCAATTTTGACAATCTTCTCTGCCCTAATGCCTGTAATACCCTCTGCCCACTCGGGGGTATAGTGGTTTGAGATGATATGCTCTCGATAGGCATCAAACCCATTAACATTTTGGGCTACAAACTTTTTATTGTATAGCCCCTCTTTGATGACAATATAGGTCAATGCCAAAACCAGAGCCAAATCGGTTCCGACTTTGATACCCAGCCACTCATCGGCTAACGCTGCGGTATTGGTATAGCGAGGATCAATAACAATCAAGGTAGTACCTCTACCGCGTGTCCGCTTAAAGATATCCATCGTATCAGGCGTAACAATCGCTTCCGCTCTATTGGCTCCTGCCATAATCACATAGTTTGCATTGGTCAAATCAGCCTGTCCATACGCACCAATCGTTAAGGCGTGTGCTGATACGGTTGTCTGTAGACAGATAGAGGCGTGGTTGACAAAGTTGGTTGAGCCTAGTTTATTGGCCATAAAGCTTTTGAAAGTATGCTCTGCCATACCCTCCCCAGCACAATACCCGATGGTTGAACGGTTATCTCTCTCTTCCTCCAGTATCTGCTTTAAGCCTTTGAACTCTTTTGTACCATGCAAGATCGCATGGTAGGCTTCATCCCAAGTCACGCGTTTAAACTTACCCGCTCCTCGTTTGCCTACTCTAACCAGTGGATACTTCAATCTATCAGGGTCATAGAGTGCGTGAATACCTGCGACACCTCGTGGACAGAGCATATTTCTTGATTTGGGGAAGCGTGGATTGGGATCAAGTTTTTTGACAATACCCTCTTGAATATGGGCGATTGCGGCACACTTATTGACACACATTTCACACAGTGTAGGGACTTTTTTATTGAGCAGTTCTTTTCGATTAAGATCATGATCCCCAAGAAGATTCATACTACTTAAGGTTGATCCTCCAAAAATGGTTAATGCAACACTACCTTGAAGAAATTTTCTTCTTGATACTTCTATTTTCATTCTATTATCCTCTAAAATATCTTATTAAATAAATGCTTATCTATTGTTGCCAACTACTAAAATCATATATCTATAAAATATCAATGGATAATACCAAAACTATAACAAGAGATAGGGGTAAGGCTCACACCCTACCCCTATAAAGCCGATACTTCTTAGTTTTGTGTTACTTTTGGGCTATTAGTCACTGTAGGTTTCATATAAGAAGTTTGAGAGTTGTATAATCTCATCTTCAGACAACACCCCTTCTAGTGATGGCATAAGACCAAACTCTTTAATCGCTCGCTTACCATAGAGAGATTTTCGTTTATTGGGGTTTTGGATATACTCTTTGATAAATTGTGTAAACTTCTCTTTGGTTTGTGTCTCTTCTTTGAGTTTTTTAACCAAGTCCACTACATAAGGAGCAGAGGTAATATAGCTATTATCATACCCTCCCGTATTGACTACACCCAATACCGTAGCATGACATGAGGCACAGTTTTTGGTAAAAAGTTTTTTTCTTGGATCAACTTTTTCTACCTCTTCTACCTTTTTAGGCTCTTTTTTACTATACTTTTCATTATAGAGGTAGTCAATCAACAGTGATTTCTCTTCCTCATTCATTGACCCCTCTAACGCAGGCATCAATCCAAACTTCTTAATCGCTCTCTTACCATAGAGCGTTTTTCTCTTATTAGGGTTTTCAATATAATCTTTGATAAACTTACTGAACGCCTCTTTTGTTTTCGTCTCTTGTTTGAGTTTTTTGACCAAGTCCACCACATACGGCGCAGGTGTAATATAACTATTGTCATACCCTCCATCATTGGTCACCCCCAATATCGTAGCATGACACTGTGAACAGTTAGTCTTAAATACCCCTTCTCCTGTTGGCTGAGAAAAAAGAAGAACAGAACTCAAAGGAAGAACAAACAACATTTTTTTTAATTTCATATCTAAACCCTTTTAAAATAAGTATAGCTTAATTATATCATAAGTTAATCCAAAAAGCATCCATTTAATTCGTAAAATACATTTTCTGCTAGTAGCAGATAAAAATCTCCCTGATGATGTTAAATTTCCGTTAAACTTCCATTTTTATAATACGAAATATCACATTTTAAAGGAGTACAGTATGTTTTATAAAAAAATCTCTACTGTGGCGTTATCCCTGATGGCAAGCCTCTCACTCTATGCCAGTGACCCGTTTGGAGGCATGGTAGTCTCCGATCCATTTGGTGATAGTATCTTCCAAGAGATGCTACAGATGCAACAGCGTATGCACCAGAGCTTTGAGCAGATGCGTCAGGGAAATCAGCTTCCACTAGGACACTACACCCTCTCACACGCTAGCCACTTCAACGACAAAGGGGATCACTATGAGCTTCTCACCTCTATCCCCAAAAACCCAGACAACCAGATAGATATCACGACACACCACGGTATCCTCTCTATCCATGCCAAAGTGATCCAAAAACAAGAGCAAAAAAGTGGACAGAGCTACCAAAAGAGTACCGCAATGCAGATGTACCATCAGCGTATGGCTCTCCCCCTCGATGCCGACACAACCAAACTCAAAGCCGACTACAAAGAGGGGAAACTCCTCATCACCCTAGGCAAAAAGAGATCTCACACACCAGCACACGGAACACAGATCCGCATCAACGGCGTACCACAACCCTCTCACACCCCCGCAGAGCATAACCACTCAAAATAGCATCACACCATACTACATCACAATAGAGCTTAAGGCTCTTGTGGTGGAGGGATATTCAAAGTTTTAATACCATTTTCTGCTCCAATAGGGAGTTGAAGTCTATTTGATATTTTTTTGTTTTTGTTGTGTTAGAGTCGTGGGTTAAATTCAGGAAATAAAAGAAGTAAACCTAATGCCAAGAAGCCCCCCCTAGCTCCTTTTAAGGTCATTCTCTCCCCCAATATGCTAGAATGCAGAGAGTCTTTATAGAGACTATATTTAAACAAAAAGGGGTTATTTATGTCTATGGATATTGGTAAGTTAACAAACGAAGGTACAGAACTATTAAAAAACTTTGTAGATAAAATGGGATTAGAAGGTGCGGTAATAGCAACTTCAGAGGGTCTAGAGATGGCAAGTTACTTCACAACAGATAAAGATGCTGACTTAATTGCTGCAGATACGGCAACTCTACTATCTGTTTTAACTAGTGCATTAGAAAATACAGGTAAAGGAAACTTATCAGAAATGATTATCTCAGCAGATAATGGCTCAATAGCTATTAAAGATCTAGGTGATGATATCGCTTTTGCGACATTGGCATCTAAGGGATACAAGATGGGTGGGCTTGTAGTCGCACTAAAGCAGTTTATGAAAGATATTCAAGCTTTCTAATCAAAAATCAATCTATACTGTGTTCCATGTAAAATAGTGGAATTTTTAATTTTTAACTTAAAATACTAGAGATTATAGGAGAGATATCAATGGGAGATATAACAATGGCAAAAGAGCATTTAGCAACATATATTGATGAGATGAAGAAAGGCGAGATAGAGCCTGCTGAGTTTTATAAAAAACTCATGAGTGTTCTAGCAGGATTAGATGTCACTAATGAAGATTTAAAGGGTGTAACACCTCAGCTATTATCATTCGTAAATGGACTCATTAGAAATATGAGTTAATTAGATATAGGACAAAGATTTTGCTTTGTCCTGTATGCTCTTTAGCATATTAGAAGATTTTACATATATAAACCTTTTAATATACTAATACTGAATAATCCTCAATTTGTATAATGATGGCATCTTTAGAAATCTGATTTGAAGAATATAGACCTTATTAAGACTAACCAAGAAAGGATATAATACTAATGCAATCACTAGATGAAAATATTGATTTGTATCTCAAAAGTGATCTGTCACAACTAAAAGAGCTTGATGCAATATACTTAATTGACCTTAAACTTAAAAAATATAAATCAAGAATATTTATAGATAATCATAAAGAGTTTCAGTCATCTTTCATTTCTACAATGAATAGGGCAGTTTCTGTTTTTACAGATGCTAAAATAGAACAACTAATTATAGAGATGGATACTCATAATATTATCTTCAGAAAATTATCTTCCAACTCCAGCAGAGTACTAATGATACTATCAAGAAAATCATTTTCTATTGGAAAACTTATTATAGTGACAAAAGCAGCGTTACAGAAAGTAGAAAATGATGGAAGATAGTATTTGTATAGCCAATAAAAACTATGTGATAAAAACTATCATAGAATCAAACATATTAAAAAGCACTATTAGCAAAAATGAGAAAGAGCAGTTTCATATAGTTCATGCTATCTTGGAAAATAACAAAGAGACATACTCAGAGGAAAAAATAATGACTTTTCATAAAAAAGCTCTACTTTATCTATTTAATAAACTTCAAAAAAATGAGAAATTGAAAGATATAGAAAAAAAATCTATGAAAGATATATCTACTATTGATAAAAAGTTAAAAGATAAATTTATAGGATATTGTCAAAATAGTATGCCAGAGCAGATACAAGCTTGCTTCTTATTAAGAGCTGATAATCTGTATCATTATACAATATTTGAAAATACCTATGGTGATATATCGAAGTTTATAGAGTTTATTGAACACAACGAATCAATAAAGAGTCTAATAAATGAATGGGAAACTGTGATAGAGATCAAACATAGTCATCAAATATATTATGAGAAAGTTAATACTATGGATATCGTTGTCTGTATTGTCAACAATGATATATCTGTTGGAGTAATGACTAGAATCTCTAAAGTATTTATAGAAAATCTATCTAAATCAGATGTAATTTAGATATAAAGAAGAATATTATGCAAAATATAATTATGCAAAAATCCTCTTTTCAGAATATAATTTCCAAAGCCTCATGTGAGAACTGTATCTTATTTTATAATGATAATGGGATATTTAAATCAAATCACAATCAGAAGTCTCATCAATTTACAAGTAACGATCTACCACCTGCTTCTGCATTGCATGTCACACTAGAGACTAGAGTACCTCTCATTCTAAATCATGTAGAAGACTCTTTTATATACAATAATATTGTTGATAACCCATTTGAATTTAACATACAACATCTAGCTACAATTCCTTGTCTTTTAGATGAGGATACAAGACAGATATGGGGTATAGTTCTACTATCTTTAGATAATAAAAGTGATACTATTTTTCATTTTGATACTATTAGAGCTATCTATCAAGATCTTTCATTACTACCTATGGAACATAAAGAGATACAAGCCTTCCCTATAGAAAGTACTCAAATATTAGAAGATAAGATTGAGTACTCTTATCAATTTTTCTCCTCAATAATACATGATATGCGAACACCTATCAATATAATTATGGGTTTTTTGGATCTACTTAATAAAAAACTTGCTAATGATATCGAAGGTAAAGAGTATATTCATGCTGCTAATAGAAGTGCTGATATGATCTCAGCACTTGTTGATGATGTACTTGACTTCACAAAAGTTGATCTAGGTAAATTAGAATTAAATATGCATTACTTTTCCATCATGGAAGAGTTTGAAAGTATAGTTACTTCTTTTTACTATATTACACAAAAAAAAGAGATTGATTTTAGAGTATATTTTGATCCATTATCTCCTTATATTATCTATTCTGATGCACATAGAATCAAACAAATTATTAATAATTTAATAAGTAATGCACTTAAATTTACTCCAGAAAATGGACAAATAATTTTAGACTTCAACTATAATCAAAAAAATGACATGCTCAATATAGAGGTAACTGATACTGGTATAGGTATGTCAAAAAAAGAGGTAGATAATATTTTCCAACCCTTTAAGCAAGCATCTAAAAAAACATCAAGTCAATATGGTGGTACAGGACTTGGACTAAGTATATCCAAACAGATAGCATCTATTCTAGGTGCAGAACTTAGTGTTAAAAGTATAAAAGGTGAAGGTACGACATTTACTCTACAGTTACCATGTCATAGCATACTAGGAACACCACCTGCAATACAATTACCTCCTACTCTACCAACCATCTATCTACTTGAAGGAGCAATGATAGACGAACTCTACCATCTGCATATTAAACGATATTTAAATAGACTCAATCTCAATTATCTTTATTTAAAACCTGAAGAACTAAAAGAGAAATCTCATACTGAAAATAACATATACATGTATATGCAAAAAGACAAAGATTTATCATTTATAAATGGTTTACATAAAGATATTCAATCCAAACTCATTCTCATAGAAAAGAGTGTGTATTCTGATACACTTGTAGAGTTTGATAATATTATCACTCTCTATCGTCCTGTATTTCCAACTCAATTACTTGAAGCCTTTACTAAAGGAGAAAAGAATGTACCATCAACCAATAAATCGATTACAACTAATAAAAAATTAAAAATACTTATTGCTGATGATAGTATCATAAATTTAAAACTAATGAAAGAGATATTAAAACCTTATGCTTCAAAACTCTATACAGCCAATAATGGAAAAGAAGCTTATGAGGCTTTTTTAGAAAAAGATTTAGATATTATTATCATTGATGAGCATATGCCAAAGATGAAAGGTAGTCAAGTAATTAAAAAAATACGAATTAACAAAGATGGGGGGAAATTATATATTTGTAGCTTAACTGGTGATAGTGATAGTAAAATTATCAAGATGATTGAGAAAGCAGGTGCCAACCTAGTCTTAACCAAACCCATAAGAAATAGTGCTATAGAGAAAATGATAGCGAACTATTAAGTCTACTTCACCATTATTAACTTCTCTCTATCATTCCCTCTAGGAGTGCCAAATAGGATAATAATATACATTATGCTACTTTGAAGGAGACTACCAACTAATAGACTCGTGGTCAATAAAGATAGTGTAAAAAATAAAGTTCGCAATAGATTAGCACAATACTTTTTTGGGAAAATTAAACTTGCTTCAAAGCAACTGCCTGAGCAACTTAAATGGAAAGATTGTATGAAGTGGTGTCAAGAGAGGGACTCGAACCCTCGACCTCCGGCTTATGAGACCAGCGCTCTAACCAGCTGAGCTACCTTGACATCTTTTGTTAAGAGGACAGAATTTTAACTAAAGTTTGACTAATTGTCAAGCGTTTTTAGAAAAAAAGCTAAAAAGTTTTAAATTAATCTTTCTTTAGTCTAAGTGACTCACTTTTATTAAAAAAATATCTGAAACTTATTGACTTTTTGTCAAAAAATGACTAAAATATCCTCCTATTTTAAATCACATAATAAAGGAGCTAAATATGGCATTTGTCCCATTAGCAAACAGAGTTCTAGTTGAGAGAGAAGAGCAGTCTAACACCACTGCATCAGGTATTATCATCCCCGATACTGCCAAAGAGAAGCCTCTACAAGGAAAAGTTGTCGCTGTAGGTCCTGACGCAATTGAAGCGGGTATCAATGAGGGTGACACCGTAGTATTTGCAGACTTCTCTGGTATGGAAATTACGATTGAGGGTACAAAGTACCTTATACTATTAAGCAAAGAGATTTTAGGTCTTATCAAATAAGGAGCAATAACATGGCAAAAGAGATATTTTTTTCAGATACAGCAAGAAATGGTCTATATGAAGGTGTAACAAAACTTGCGAATGCAGTAAAAGTTACTATGGGTCCTAGAGGTAGGAATGTACTTATACAAAAGAGTTTTGGAGCTCCACACATAACTAAAGATGGTGTAAGTGTTGCAAGAGAGATTGAACTAGAAGATAGTTTAGAAAATATGGGTGCTCAACTTGTTAAAGAGGTGGCTTCAAATACTGCTGATGAGGCAGGAGATGGTACCACTACAGCTACAGTACTGGCACACTCCATCTTTAAAGAGGGTCTTAGAAATATTACCGCTGGAGCTAATCCTATAGAGGTCAAAAGAGGTATGGACAAGGCTTCAAATGCTATTATTGAAGAGCTTAAAAAAATCTCAAAAGAGGTAAAAGATAAAAAAGAGATAGCCCAAGTTGCTACAATCTCTGCAAACTCTGATGAGACTATCGGTAATCTTATAGCTGAAGCTATGGAGAGAGTTGGTAAAGATGGCGTTATAACGGTTGAAGAGGCTAAAGGTATCAATGATGATTTAGAAGTTGTTGAAGGTATGCAATTTGATAGAGGTTATCTCTCTCCATATTTTGTAACAAATAGTGAAAAGATGACTTGTGAGATGGAAAACCCTCTTCTTCTTATTACAGATACAAAAATAACATCTTTAAAAGATCTTGTACCAGTCCTTGAACAGATCCAGCAGAGTGGTAGACCACTCCTTATCATCGCTGATGATCTTGAGGGAGAGGCTCTTGCTACACTTGTACTCAATAAACTCAAAGGCGTTCTCAATATCGCAGCGGTCAAAGCACCAGGGTTTGGGGATAGAAAGAAAGAGATGCTCAAAGATATCGCAATCCTTACAGGTGCGACACTCATCACTGATGAGCTTGGACTCTCACTAGACAAAGCAACCGCAACTGATCTAGGTCAAGCCTCACGCGTCGTCGTAGACAAAGACAACACCGTCATCGTCGATGGTAAAGGAGATGCGAGTGCCGTCACTGCACGCGTCGCTGAGATCCGCACACAAGTAGACACAACAACAAGTGAGTATGACAAAGAGAAGCTCCAAGAGCGATTGGCGAAGCTCTCAGGTGGTGTTGCCGTCATCAAAGTAGGAGCGGCTACAGAGACCGAGATGAAAGAGAAAAAAGATAGAGTCGATGATGCACTCTCTGCAACTAAAGCTGCTGTAGATGAAGGGATCGTCATCGGTGGTGGTGCGGCACTTATAAAAGCTTCTCAATCTGTAAATCTTTCACTTAAGGGTGATGAAGCTGTTGGTGCAGATATCATACTTAGAGCTGTATTTGCTCCTATGAAACAGATAGCTCAAAATGCTGGTTTTGATGCGGGTGTTGTTGCATATAAAATTGCAAATACAAATAGACATAAAACAGATGCTAACTTAGGTTTTGATGCGTCTACGGGAGAGTATGTAGATATGCTTGAAGCTGGGATTATTGACCCAGTTAAAGTTGCTCGTGTTGCACTCCAAAATGCCACTTCTGTAGCGAGTCTACTCCTCACCACAGAGGCGACAATCTCAGATATCAAAGAGGCACCAAGTGCTGTCCCTCCTATGCCAGATATGGGTGGCATGGGTGGTATGCCAGGGATGATGTAGTCTCCCCAACCTCTCAAGGACGATACACCCGTATCGTCCTCCTCTTCTCCTCTTTAAATACCTAATTTATATCTCACACTACCAGATTCAATTAAAAGGCAACCTATCGCGTAGTATATACTACGCGTTTAAGGACTTGTGCTTCTAGTTTGAGTTCTCCATCTTCAAGATAAAATCGCTCTCCCTCTTGGAGTGTGGAGAGCGGGACGACTTTGCCCTCTTGGGAGAGTTCTGCCCATCCACTACGGCACTTCAAGAGAGGATCTTGGCTCTTGAGGCATGTCAGGTGATACCCAACCGCTTGGGACTTCTGCTCCAACATAAAGCCCATCTGATCACTCAACTGCTTTTTCAGTGGTATCACTCTCCCCTCTTGGTGCTGTAGTCGCTGTCGCATCACCCGTCGTAGCTCCCTACCAAGCCCATCAAACTGCTCTGATAAGGCATTGAGCCGACGCGTAGGAGAGAGTACCTTAAGACGCTGTGAGAGGTGAGTGAGTCGCTCCTCTACCTGCTGTACCCTCTGAGCGATCGTCTGCTCATAGCGGTGTGCTATCTCTGCGAGGGTATAGCGTACCTCTTGACTATCGGGGAGTATCATCTCGATAGCAGCACTAGGGGTCGGTGCGCGTAGATCTGCGACGAGATCACTCATCATCACATCGACCTCATGCCCCACCGCACTCACCACGGGAGTCTTCATCTCAAAGAGTCTATCGGCTACCACCTCTTCATTGAATGCCCAGAGATCCTCTGTTGAGCCACCTCCACGCCCTACGACAATGACATCAACCCCCAAGCCATCCGCATACGCAAGGCTTTGGGCTATCTGCTGAGAGGCGTGTGACCCCTGTACAAGGGTATCGACAATCGTGACGCTGACCAATGCCCACCGCTTCTCTATCACCTTGAGCATATCGTGGAGTGCGGCACTCTGCTTGGCGGTGACAAGGGCTAGGGTACGGATCTGTTTGGGGATAGGTTTTTTGCCCGCCATCTCAAAGTAGCCCTTTTTTTTGAGCTTCTCTTTGAGTTGTTCATAGGCGAGTGCCAATGCCCCCTGCCCATACGGCTCGATATGTACGGCATAGAACTGATACTCTCCGCGGGGAGTATAGACCCCTAGAGAGCCTTCAATCACGATATGCATCCCCTTTTCGATCTGAAACTTCATCTTCGCGACAGAGGAACGCCACATCACACACTTGATACTACTCTGTCTATCTTTGAGCGTAAAGTAGAGGTGTCCTGAGGTGTGGTAGGTACAAGAGGCGACCTCCCCCTCTACAAGTACATGGATAAAGGTCGCTTCAAGGAGGGATTTGATCTGGGTATTGAGCGTGGAGACGCTCATAAGATCGTGAGACATTATCTCTTTTGGGCGACAAGCAGTGTCGAGATACCCATTGAGAAGGATTTGGTATACTTCATCTCAAAGCCCGCATCCTCTAGCTCTTTGGCGAGCATCTTGGTGGTCAAAAACTCCTCTATAGAGTCGGGGAGATACTTGTAGGCTTCATAGTTTTTGGAGATGAGTCCACCTACGCGTGGTAAGACCTTTTTCATCCCAAAATCAACAATCTTATCGAGTAGACCACTGCGTTCTTGCTTGGTAAACTCCAGTATCATCACGATACCATTGGGCTTAAGTACACGATAGAACTCCTCTAGGGCTTCCACACGATCGACTACATTGCGGATACCATAAGAGATAGAGATCACATCGGTACTCTCATCTTCGAGTGGGAGGGCTTGGGCTTTGCCTTCGATAAACTCCGCAAAATCGACCTTCTTCTTGGCAACCTCTAGCATCCCAACAGAGGGGTCGATCCCTACATACTTCTCAATCTCTATCCCACTCTTTTGGGCTTGCTCTCTCCAGTAGATAAGCAGATCTCCTGTCCCTGTTGCAACATCGGTGACCTGTCCAATACGCTTCGTGCCGAGTATCTCAAAGGCCTTATCACACCCCTTCTTACGCCACTGTATATCGATCCCCATACTCAAGACTCTATTGGCTAAATCATAGGTCGATGCGATATCATCAAACATCCCGACTATCTTATCTTGCTTATCCTGCTTCGCACTCAACTTCTCATTATTCATTGCTTTTTCTACTCCATATCATTAAATCTACATCTTTTCTCTCTTGATGTAGAAAATGTAAATTCATAGCGATATTATAGGTTAAATTATTGGTAGAGAGCTTAGGGGTTTGATAGAGCAAGAGCCAATCAATCTTCTCAGAAAGTGCCTGAAGCATCCCCTCACCCCCCTCCACCATCACCAGTGAAGGGGTATCCAAAAATGCCAAACACTCCGTCACCTCCACCCTGCGGTGCGGTACCCCAAAGAGTGGTATGGTTCGATCAAAGGTATCAGTGTGTGAGTAGATGACAATATCAGGAGCCTCTTGCCCCGTAAAACGACAATCGAGTGTAGGTCTATCCACCCGTACCGTATTGCCCCCAATCAGCACACAATCACTCACGGCTCTAAGCTGATGCACATGAGCAAGCGAGTGAGGAGAACTGAGGTATCCACCCCCTATCCGTCCATTGGAGGTTTGTGCTAGCTTGAAGAGGACAAAGGCACGCGTCTGCCATATCATAAAGGGTTCGATGAGTGTACGACACGCCTCCTCTAGTACCCCAATGCTCACACGCTTGAGACTCTTTGCTCCCCCATCATGCCCCACAATAGGATCACGCATACCAATAATCACACGCAAGAGATTGAGCTGTGAGAGGAGTGAGGCACACGAAGGGGTCTTCCCCTCATGCGAGCAGGGTTCAAGTGTCACATAGATCGCACACTCAGCGAAAAATCCATCTGGTAGTGTACGAAGGAAGTGGTGTGCCATGCTAGCATCAGAGGGGTCAAATGTCACACGCTTACCACTGAGTCGTTGATAGCTCTCAATCAGTGCCAAGACCTCGGCATGTGAACTCCCCGCCTGCTGATGTGCCTCAATAGCAAGGATTGCTCCGTGGTGTGTTACCACTGCCCCTACAGCAGGATTGGGGTAGGTTAAGCCTTGGTACTCCCACGCTTTATCAAGGGCAAGTTGCATATAGAAACTATCTCTCATAGACTCCCCTCTCTACCCATAATCGCGCTTAACTCTCTTTTTCTAACTGGACATCGATAGAGAGTGCCTCAATCTCCCCTACAACCTCTTTGCGTACCTCTACCTTGCGTACGCCCATATACTTCTTGACCACGGCGATAATCTCCGCTTTCATCTCATCCATAAAGGCGTAGTTTTCGGTGTTTTCTCTATCGGACATAATCGCGATAGTCAAGCGATCTTTTGCGATACTCGAACTACTCTTTTTCCTAAATAGTCCAAACATTACTTAAACATCCCCGTAAGCTTCTTAAAGAGTCCGCCACCCTCTGACTCGATATCTACCATCTTGATATCTTCACCACAGAGACGACTAGCGATGCGTTTATACGCAGCCCCTGCGAGAGAGTCTTTATTGAGGATGACAGGTTTTCCTTGGTTAGAAGCATCAATCACCCCTCTATCTTCTGGGACTTTACCTAGTAGTTTGATATCCAAAATATCCAAAATATCTTCACTACGGAGCATCTGTCCACTCCGCACCATCTCAGGGACGATACGATTAATGATAAGGTACTTCCCTACCTCTTTTCCCTCTTTGACCCGTTGAGATTTGGAGTCGAGGATACCGATAGCTCTATCGGAGTCACGGATAGAGGAGACCTCAGGGTTGACCACCACTATCGCCTTATCCGCAAACTCAATCGTATGCTCATACCCACTCTCAATCCCCGCAGGGGCATCGAGTATCACAAAATCAAACTCTTTTTTGAGATTACGCACTAACTTCTCTATCTTCTCTGAGTCGAGTACAGACTTATCTTTGCTCTGTGACGCGGCCAAGAAGTAGAGATTGTTATCGACTTTACTACGGATGAGTGCTTGTTGGAGTGACGCATCACCATCCATCACATGGATCATATCGTAGACTACACGGTTCTCCAACCCCAAAATCATATCAAGGTTACGCTGTCCGATATCAAAATCCAAAACAATACACCGCTTCCCTTGCTGTGCAATCCCCAATCCTACATTGGCAACCGCTGTGGTCTTACCCACTCCACCTTTTCCACTAATGACTGCTATGACTATGCCCAATTGATATCCTTTTTTAATACTGGTGTAATCACCACTTCATTGTTTTTCAACTCAACACGATTGAGTTTATCCTCTAAATAACTGTTATTGATCTCTAATCCATGGAAGATGATATTGGCTTTTGGAGAGGCGGTGAGGAGCATAAACTGTCCGCTACAACGGATAGCCCCCTCAACCACTTGTGTGATGATAAGATTACCTGTAATACTTAGTGTCGCACCACTATTAACACGGTTGAGCAGAAGGAGATCCCCCTCTATGGAGAGTTCTTGTCCACTGCGTATCATCTTATCGAGTACGGTAAGGTTATTCTCTAGTCTGTTAGTGAGTTTGGAGAGTTCACTCTGGAGCATCTTCTCCTTCACCTCTTGCTTTGTCTTCTCTAGGGCTAGCTCTTTGGCTAACTCTCTACGCGGTCGCCCTTCAGGGAGCGTGACATTCTCTAGGAAATGGAGTGATTTGGAGGTAAGATAGGCTCGAATCCTATCACTCACCTCCCCTCTCAATATGATTAGATGGTCTTTAAATAAGATATGGTTGGCTTCAAAAAAAGAGAGAAACTTCTCCTCCTCACCCACCGTTGTCTCATAGACCTTCAAAGAGTACTGTTTACTTTGCAAGAAGACCCCTAAGCGTTCCACTCATAGTAGGTCTTTGCACTACTGAGGTCACCATACCCAAAGGAGATATCCCCTGTGCTAGTCTCAACAACAATACCACTACTATCGGCACTTTTCAAAAGACCTTCACACTTCTCACCACCGATAATTTTGAGTTTGACTCTCTCACCAACGGCATGTTCAAAGTGGCTAGGCTTCTTGAGCTTTCTCTCGATTCCAGGAGAGGAGACTTCTAGACGATACCGCTCACTCATCGGAGGGTATACATCCAAAAAGGGAGAGAGTTCATAAGAGATAGTAGCACATAGATCAAGGGTTACGCCATCTGCTTTGGTCACAAGGACACGAAAAATCGTCTCATTAAACTCTGTCACTATCTCTGTATCATAGAGTGCCGCACCATTGGCTTCTACCATCTTAGCTATCTGTGTCTCAAGATTCATCTTCACCCTCTTCCATCGGATTTTTATTGCGTGTGGCGATCTGCTTAAAGAGATCCTCCATACGACTCTGCTTCTCTAACTGTTCATCAAACTCAAAGGTAAAACGAGGAGCTTTAAACCACCCCTCACTCTGCTTACAGTGATTTTGGAGGTAGCCTGAGACGGCTCGAAGCTGTCGAAGTGCCTCCCCCTGCTCTTTGGCGGTGAGGAAAGATTTGTCAAGATAGACTTTGGCATCAGAGCGTCCTTTGGAGCAGACTACATCCGTTACACAGAGTCCATTGATACGCGTATCATCAAGCGTAGCGAGTGCCTCAGGGAGTATCTCCCGTAGGACAGACTCTACCCTATGTCGTTTGATCTCTTCTTGTGTCATCGGCGATTAGTCCAATACCACTTGCTCTTCGACATCTTTAAAGGCTTCGATTACATCGCCCTCTTTGATATCATTGAAGTTGGCAAGCATGATACCACACTCATACCCATTTTTGACCTCTCTCGCATCTTCATTGAAACGCTTGAGTGAAGAGATCGTACTCTCATAGACCACCACACCATCACGGATAAGCCGTGCTTTTGAGTTGCGTGTGATCGATCCATCAGAGACTTTACACCCTGCAATCGTACCGACTTTACCAACCACAAAGATCTCTCGTACCTCTGCTTGACCTGTCACCTCTTCACTAAAGACAGGACTCATCATCCCACCAAGAAGGGCTTTGACATCATCAAGAAGATCATAGATAATAGAGTAAGAGCGTATCTCGATACCCAACTCTTTGGACTTCTTCTTCACTGCTCCTGTAGGACGGACATTAAACCCAAGAACCACTGCATGCTCACTCGCATCGGCAAGTGTCAAGTCACTCTCAGTTACACCACCCACACCCTCATGAATGATATTGACCTTGACCTCTTCATTACGAAGTTTATCAAGGCTCCCTTTGATCGCTTCAAGTGACCCTTGAACATCGGCTTTGATGATGACTGGAAGTGATTTGAGCTGACCCTCAGCAATCAAGGCAGAGAGATCATCTAGAGAGGCTTTGGTACTCTTAGAGAGCTCTTTTGCTCTATCGTACTCTGCTCTTTTTCCTGCAAGCTCACGCACCTCACGGTCACTCTTCATCACGATAAGCTCTTCACCTGCTGCAGGTACTTCATTGAGTCCAACAATCGCTGCGGGGGTACTAGGTCCAATCTCTTTGACTGAGCTACCATTGTCAAGTTTAATCGCTTTGATACGCCCATAGGTCTTTCCTGCGATGACATTGTCACCTACACGGAGTGTACCATTTTTGATAATGACATCCGCTACAGGTCCAAAGCCTTTCTCAAGTGAACTCTCTACGACAATCGCTTTAGCTTCTCTTGTTGGATCGGCTTGAAGCTCCATCAACTCTGCTTGAAGTAAGATCGTCTCAAGAAGATCATCAATCCCCAATCCTGAGTGTGCAGAGACAGGAACAAACTCATACGCTCCACCCCAATCAGTCGCCATGACATCAATCTCTGCAAGTTGTGACTTGACATTGTCTGGATTGGCACTCTCTTTATCCATTTTGTTGATCGCAACAATCAACGGAACACCCGCTGCCTTAGTGTGTGCAATCGCCTCTTTGGTCTGAGGCATTACCCCATCATCCGCAGCAACTACGATAATCACGATATCGGTTGCTTGCGCCCCACGCGAACGCATCTCGGTAAAAGCTTCGTGACCTGGTGTATCCACAAAAGTGATCTTCTTACCATTCTTGGTCACTTGGTACGCACCCACATGCTGTGTGATACCTCCTGCCTCTTTATCAGCTACGCGTGCCTCTCTAATCTTATCAAGAAGTGAAGTCTTACCGTGGTCGACATGCCCCATAATCGTAATAACAGGCGGTCGCTCTTCAAGGTTCTCATTCTCTACGGCATCATAGACATCCACATAGTCAAGCTCATCGAGTGGGTTAACAGTCGTAACTTCAACCTCAAACTCCTCTGCAAGGATCTCAATCTCATCTTTACTTAAGAAGTCATTTTTGGTGACCATCATACCAAGCGCGAAGAGTACACCAACAACTTCACCGACTTTACGGTTGACCTTCTCAGCAAACTCGTAAACCCTTACATTTTCAGGGATCTCAACAGAAGTTACAACCTCTGCACTCTCCTCTTTTTGGTACTTCTTACGCTTTCCACCGCGTCGAATAGAGCGTCTCTGCTGTGGTCTAAATTGATTCTTAGTCGGTTTACCACCACCCGCTGCCTCGCGTTTTTTGGCTTCCTCTTTACGCTTCTGCTCTTGACGCATCATATCTTCATAGATGTTCTTATCAGAGAAGTCCAAAAGCACCACTTCCTCTTCACCAAATCCACTATCGATATCTCCCCCCATACTGCTATGGTTGAGGATATCAAGCTTCTCACCACTATCTCTAGCTTCTGCTATCTTCTTAGGCTTTTTCTTTGCGACATAAGGAGTCTGATCTCCCATAGAGATCTTGCGTGCCATACGAACAGGTGCAGGTTTTGCCTTACGAACGATCTTGATAGCACTGCGTGAGAGGGTACGCTTCTTGGGTCTATCTTCACCCTCTTTGACGCGTTTAACCTCGACCATATTCTCATTAGACTTCTGTACAACAGAGATCCCTTTACGCTTCTTAGCCACAGGCTTCACGACAGGAGCAGGTGTCTCTTCTACTGCCACCTCTTCCACTTTAGGCTCCGCTTCAGCCTCTACAGCTTCAGTCGGTTGAGACTCCTCAACGACTTCTGGAGAAGGCGTCTCTTCCACTACTTCAGTCACGACAGGGGCTTCAACCTTTTGCACTTTTTTTGTCATAGTAATAGAGCCTTTTCTCACCGTTGCCTTCGCTTTGGGTTTGACTTCTGCTTCTTTGACTTCTGCTTCTTGAGGAGCAGGCTCCTCTTTCACCTCTTCTACAGGCTTCTCCTCTGCGATGACTGGAGTAGGTTGTTTCTTGACTACAGTAATCTTCTTATTGAGCTTACTCCCTGGTTTTTCAAAACTCTTTGGTAGTGTACCATTCAATGCATACTCTACAAGAATACCAGCATTATCAACACTGATTGCACTATTGGCTGCCTTGACATCAAATCCTAATGCTTTGGCCTTTTCTAATAACTCACCATTTGACAATCCTGCCTCTTCTGCTATCTCTTGGATTCTAACTTTATCCATACTTGATTAACTCCTTTATATAGTGCGACGCATCGCATGAGCTGACCTATGCGGTCACATACTCTAATAGCTTAGTAAAGTGCTCTGCATCTTGCTTAAAACGCTTTACCAAGCCTTTGATTCTCTTCTCATCTCTACGGCAACTGTCACAAAGATAGAAGCTTCTGCCTCTACCATCGTATGCCACAACATCTTTACCATCTTGTTTTAGTCGTACTAAACTGTTTTGAGGATATCTGCCACGGCAGGCTATGCACATTCGTATAGGGTGTGAATTTTTCATGCGTATTATACCTTAAAAGAGATTAATTGACTATGACACCATGGTTATCAAGATCGAGTACAAAGACCCTAAAATGCCCAAACCGCTCCCGTAGTACCTTTGCCATTTTCTCTGCATCCTTCTCATAGACAAGGTTGAAAAATGTCGAACCCGAACCTGAGAGTGTACTCATCAACGCCCCATGTTTGAGGGCAAGTTTCTGCACATCAAAAAGCTCAGGGATCATCTTCATGCGTCGGGCTTGGTGGAGCTTATCTTTAGATGCGATACGCAAGAGATCCCATGACTCACTCATAAAGAGTGCGGTCATATAGGCCGCACGAGAGAGAGAGTAGACCGTCTCCTCTTTTTTGTAGACGCGTGGGAGTACGGTACGGGATTTTGCGGTGGAGATGGTACGGTCAGGTACCACAACGACCGCTTTGAGGTAGTCTGGCATTCGGCGTTTTTTGCTATAGACTCTATCTCCCTCAACACACGCCACATTGAATCCACCCATCACTGCAGGGGTGATATTGTCTGGGTGTGGCTCATAGCGTAAGGCACGATTGAGTATCTCTCGCTTATTGACCTTCTTCCCCGCTGCGGCATACGCACCACTGAGTGCGGCGACAATCACCGCAGAGGAGCTACCCAATCCACGAGAGATGGGAATATGGTTAAAAAACTCAAAACGAAAGTTATCCTCTCGACCACTTAGGCGTTTATAGTTTTCATTAAACACATTTAAAAAGAGGGTGTTTTTTTTGATTTTGGGATTGTCTGCCCCCTCACCATGTGTTGAGATACTCAAAAATCGTGATGGCTTAATACTAATCTCATTACGCAGGTCTACTGCAAGTCCTAAGGTATCAAACCCTGGTCCAAGGTTGGCGGAAGTCGCCGGTACTGTTATAAACATCGTTCCTACTCTCTTAATCAATTAGACGGCAGGTAGTCTATACTCAGGCGTTGATGCTTCATCCAATGGAAGATGTTGAAGAGTCTGTGGCAGTATAAAAGAGACCTGAACCGGCTGTTCAAATTTTTTTGTCATTATAGTCTCTTTTTCCTTGATAAAATAGAGATTACCAATGGCTTTAATGGGTTGGTTCCCATTGAGTGCAAAAGCACTACATCCACGGCAGACAATTCCTCGTGTAATCTCTATGGTTTTGAGGATAATATAGGTAAGCTTGATTGCCATATAGGAGCCTGGACCACGGGTATAGATAATCTCCGCTACAGGATACTCCTCTAAAAGCTCCATCAGAAGTGGAAGCAGTACCTCAGAGGTCTTCTGCTCACTGGTGCGTTGTGCTATCAACTCACCCTCGCAATAGACCCCAATCTGAAGCGGTGTAGCCAGAGCGATAATCAGTAGCTGATAGTTAGGCGAAGGATTTTTCAAATGCTCTACTTTGGAGGGACTCAACCGCGACAAATTCGTAATTGTTACTATCGGAGAGGAGTTTGGAGGTGAGTTCAAAGTTGAGTCTATGACTCCCCGCAAAAGACTCATACTTCGCTAAGATATTGGAGCCTGAGACCATCATATCCCCCATCGCATCAAGTATCTTATGGCGTGCAAACTCATTATCAAAACGCAATCCTTCGGGATTGAGTACCTTATGGTCATCGAGTCCTATAGCATTGTGTAGACTTGCTCCAAGGGCAAGGTTTTGACTCTGGAGATACTGAATATCCTTAGCAAAACCAAAAGTCCTTGCCCGTGCAATCTCCTCTACAAAGTTTTGGGTACTAAATACAAACTGCTCAGACTGCTCCCCAATCACAGGGTGTGCAAAATCAATCCTAAAATCAAAGGTCGCACGCTCCGCAGGAAGCAGACGCACAAACTTCTCTCCATCACGCACCTCAAGAGGGCGTTTGACACGAATGATACGCTTAGAAGCCTCCTGCTCTGCTATCCCTGCCTCATCCAACAAGAGACAAAAAGAGATCGCAGAGCCATCCATAATCGGCATCTCATTGCCATCGACAATGACCCGTAGATTGTCAATCCCATATCCATAAATCGCGGAGAGAAAATGCTCAATCGTAGAGATAAACCCCTTCTCACTACCGATGACCGTTGCCATACGGGTATCAATCACCGCCTTAGGAGAGAGGGGAATACTCATCGCCAAATCCTCACGATAGAAGACAATACCCGCATCAACGGATAGTGGTTCAAGTCGTAGTCTAATCGGCTCACCTTTATGCAAGCCTATCCCTACGACCTCAACGGCTTTTTGTATCGTTCGCTGTTGCATGGCTCCCTCCTTTAGACTTTTTTCGTTGTGGCATTATAGTATAATATAGACTTTTTTGCAAAAACAGCCCCTACTCTCCAGCAATAATTCTATCCGCTTCACTGAAGACACTATCGATATTGCTACGGATCCATCCCCCATCAAACCACTCAACAGGTCTCACCTCAACCCCTTGTACCAAGATACCAAAATGGAGGTGATCCCCTAGGGCAAGTCCTGAGACCCCTGTCTTGGCGATTGTCTCCCCTGCTTTGACTCTATCTCCCTCTTTGACCAGTAGTTGAGAGCAGTGTCCATAGAGTGTATAGAGTCCTAATCCGTGGTCAATCATCGGCATATTACCATAGATACCATTCTCCCCTGCGTAGACGACAACCCCACCATTGGAGGCTTTGATCCCTGCCATACGGGTACTCGCCAAATCATACCCCACATGGTACGATCGAGAGACCTCCTGATCTTTGCTCTCATAGTAGTAGTGTCGCTCATCCCCATAGCTAGCAACTTTCATACTATTTTTAAGTGGATAGAATTTTTTAATCTTCCAGTGATTGAGGGTAGTTGTTGCAACGCGTTTACTTAATTCATGGATAAGCTCCTCATTTTTGAGTCGCATCGTCTCATTGACCGCTTTGAGTTTGGCAATGGGGTCATGGATTGAGGCGTAGGCGGGGTTACTCGCTGCGAGTTGAGAGATCTTCCCATTAATAAACTTATCACTCGCACGGATCCATGAGACCTTATAGGTGTGATTTTGGATATAGAAGGGGATAGTAATACGGTGGGTATTGCCCGCCTCATCTGTAGCAACCACCTTAGCACCAAAGTTCGACTGCTGAAATGGCCACGCAATCAGTGCCACATAGAAGCCTGCTTTTTTATAGGGCTGTGCCTTAAATTTCCTACCACCCGCTTCGATATAGACCTCTTTGAGATGCTCATCTTCTGCTTGGAATACCACCAAGGCACTCCCCCCTTGACGAATCCCATTGGAGTGGGCGACAAGATTGACATTGGGGCGTTTATAGTCCACATCGATTGTAATCTGCTTTTGAGTATGATTCCCCTCAAAGAGATTCCAAAGACTACTATCAGTTACAGAGACTTGTAGGGTAAGCTCCTTCGCCTCAACATCGAGTACCTTACTCTTGGGATACTTCACCAACAGTGTCTGCTCCTTAACACTCGTAGTAAAATCCCCCCTCCCGATAATCAACCGCTTCTTCCCATCACTTAAGATAAGCTCAAAGTGCTTCAATCCGATATTGTCAGTGAGTTTAATCTTCAAGGGTTCTTTACGGTTCCAAAGGAGTCGGTCACTACTGTGTATCTGAGGGGCAACCCGCTCAAACTTTGGTGAGGTATAGAGATACCCCGCTCCTATAGCTAGCCCCAAGAGGAGCAGTAGACTCACTATCTTACTGCCACCCTTTTTGCGTGTTCTTGGTCGTCTTCTCATCTTATCTCCTTTGATGTTGTAGAATAGGCTTCTTCTATCTTCTCTAAAACGCGTTGTCTACCACGCTCCAAACTCTCCTGCTGGAGTATCACCTCCGCAGCGACTCGATCTCCACCACCACCCAATTGACTGGCGATGCGTGCGACATCTAGCCCTTTGCTTCGTAGAGAGAGATATACCCCATCGGGAAGCTCAATCGCCAAGAGTGCCACCTCGACACTCACCAAAGCAAGACCATACGCCACAAGTCCCTCCATATCAGCCATAGTAGCCCCTGAAGCGATCCTATCGTTTTGGGTCACCATGAGTGTCGCGACACGCGCTTCTTGGTGTAGTTGTAGACTCCCCAATGCCCGATGCAATAGACGCACCGAAGCCAAAGAGCGTCGCTGTGTTAGCTGGTAGGCGACCTCTGCGGGGTTTACCCCTAGCCTAACAAATGCTTGAGCTACTCCAAAGAGTTTGGCATCAACAAGAGGTGTGGTAAAGTGATCGGTCTCAAGAAACAGTGCCGTATAGAAGCAGATGGCACTCTCTAGCCCTATCGTGTAGTGTGAAGCAACCGCTTCATAGACCTGTTGGGTGGTGGGTGACGCAGTACTCCCCCCCAACCTCACACACGCTCGCCCTTCTAATGATATGCCCCTACTATCAAGCGTTTGACTCCCATAGCAAAATACCACACTCTCCTCATACTCTATCGTAGACTTTAGCTTAGAGAAGTAGGGTAAAAACCCCTGTGATTGGGAGAGCATCTCCGCCCTATTGACCACCTCTACCCTACAGCCACGCACCTGACGAAATACCCCATAGAGTCCTAGTGCAATCCCTATCTGATAGGGGTTGGTATTGAGTATCGTGATCTGCGAGGCGTGTGAGATAGACGCGATGACTTTTGAGGGGCATTGTTCACCATACATAGGCAGAGACTACCCCTCGACTTTCATAGAGAGATCTATCCAGTTGGATTGGTGGATGATTGCCCCAGAGCTAATCGCATCAACCCCTGTCTGTGCCAGTGCTTCGATGGTATCAAGCGTCACATTGCCACTCGCTTCTAACAAAATATGGGGGTAGTTCGCGTTACGGTAGGCTACCACCTCTTGGATCTGCTCTAGTGTCATATTGTCACACATGACGATATCTGCACCCGCTCTCATCGCACGCTCTACCATCTCAAGCGTCTCACACTCTATCTCAACTTTAGAGGTGAAAGGGATCTTCTGACGAACCTCTTGCATAAAGCCATCAAGATCATCAATGGTCTGAAGGTGGGTATCTTTGAGCATTAAGCAGTCATCCAACCCCATACGGTGGTTGATCCCCCCACCACACCGTACCGCATACTTCTCAAACTCCCGCAAGAGTGGTCGGGTCTTGCGTGTATCAAGGAGCTTCACCCCACTTCCTGCCATCGCCTTAACAAAACGATCCGTCTGTGTAGCAATCGAACTCGCATGGAGTGCGATATTGAGTATCGTGCGTTCGAGAGAGAGGAGTGTTGTGGAGTCCCCTGAGATAGACATAAGCCGTTTACCCTTGCCAAACGCCTCACTATCAGAGATCTCCCACACCACCTCAAGCTCATAACTCTTGGCTAACACCTCGATATAGTTGCGTCCACCAAAGACCCCCTCACTCTTGGCGACAATATAGGCATGCACAGGCTTACTCTGAGCGATACGAGAGAAGAGATCTCCTCTGCCTACATCCTCTGAAATCATCGCATCAATAAAGGATTTTTTCAACATCTACTTCACCGCCAACATACGCTCAAGGGCGAGATTAGCATACTTCACGGTATGCTCATCGACTACGATCTCATTAATAGGATTACCCTCTTCAATCGATTTGAGGGTCAAGTAGAGATCCTCAAGGGTTGTCTCGTTCATCGTAGGACACTCAGGCTTCGTAGAGGAGAGGACATAGGTATTTTTCTCTCGCATACGGTTGACAAGATTGTACTCCGTCCCTACGGCTACTTTCTGCTCAGGATCTAGTGCATCGACATAGGCGATGAGCTGTGAAGTAGAGCCTGAAAAGTCCGCAGCTTCGACAATCTTGGGATCACACTCTGGATGTACGGCGATCTTGATATCGGGGTAGCGTTCACGATAGAAGGCGATATCCTCAAGGGTAAAGAGCTGATGAACTGAGCAGAAGCCATTAAAGCAGATGATATCTGCCTCCTTAGGGTCACACTCCCCCTCCCCAATCACACACGACTTAAGCCCCATACTGTTGGCAAAGTTCTGCCCTAGACAACGATCAGGCACAAAGAGTATCTTCTTTCCACTCTCTAATCCTTTTTCGATAATCTTAAAGGCATTCGAGGAGGTACAGACCAATCCACCCATCTCCCCGACTTTCGCCTTCACGGTTGCATCTGAGTTGATATAGGTGATGGGTAAGATATCCTCTTTGGCAATCCCACGCTCCACCATATAGGCAACCGAATCATCAAAGTAGGAAGCATCAATCATCCGTGCCATTGCACAACAAGCAATCTTAGGCATCAAGACGCGTTTTTCAGGGGCAATTACTTTGACACTCTGTCCCATAAACCCTACACCACAAAAGATGATCCATGGGTTACTATCGGCTTTGGATTTGCGTGCAAGCTCTAGGCTATCACCTGTGATATCACCCATCTCAAACACCTCATCACGCTGATAGAAGTGGGCAACTACTGTCACATCTAGTGCTTCTTTTAGCCGTTTAATTTCTGCTCTATAATCAATACTCATTTGATTTATCCTTCATTAAAAAGTAGATATTTTATCAAAATTCAGTTAAAATTGCACCATACTTAACTGAATGGAAAAATAATGGAACTACTCAACCAAAACCTTATGCTCTACCTCTGTGCCTATTTGATTGCAGGGATTCCTTTTGGATACCTCCTTGCCAAAAAATTTGCAGGGGTTGATATCAAAAATGCGGGCAGTGGTAATATCGGTGCGACCAATGTCTTGCGTGTCGTCAAAGCACAAGACCCCTCACTTGCCAAAAAACTCGGTGCGGCGACCCTCTTTTTGGATGCGATCAAAGGGATTGTGATGATTGTAGTGGGGATGATGCTAGGCGTACCTGAGAGTGTCCTCTGGACGCTTGCGGTACTCTCTGTTATTGGTCACTGTTTCTCTGCGTTTCTCTTCTTTGAGGGGGGCAAAGGGGTGGCTACAGGCTTTGGAGTCTTTTTGATTATGATGCCTATCCCTGCACTTATTGCGATTGGTGTCTGGCTAGGGGCGAGCAAAGGACTCAAGATCTCCTCACTCTCCTCACTCATTGGACTCATCGCCTTTATTATCGCTTCCTATCTACTCTACCCTGAGGTTGAGGGGATTGGCTCACACGCTCCGATCTGGATCATTGCGATTATTATCTTCTATAAACATACACCCAATATCGTCCGACTCTTCAATAAAGAGGAGGGGCGGGTCTAGTATGACGATTCATATCCAAGCCCTCACCTTTGAGGTGATTATCGGTCTTCTTGATTTTGAGCGTACCACACCCCAACGCATCATTGTCGATTTAGAGAGCTGTTATGACTATACCCCCGAGGCGTTTGTCAACTATGCAGATATCGTGACCTCCATTCAAGAGGAGCTTCATCAGGCACGCTATGCGCTACTTGAAGAGGCTCTTTTGGGGCTTAAAACCCGCCTACACCATACCTACCCCCAACTCAAAACACTCTCCCTCAAACTCACAAAACCCGACATTCTACCCCAGTGTGCTGTTTCACTAAGTGAGCATTGGGAATTTTAAAAAAACTTTCAGTTACCTCTTTTTTATGTTATAATTTAAAAACAACTTAAATTAAAGGTCACTTATGAGAGTATTAATTATAGAAGATGAAGTAGCACTTGGTAAGACACTTTCACAACTGCTTTCAGAGAATAGTTACCAGTGTGATATCGCAGAGAATCTCAGCGATGCCAAATACTACCTTGATATACGCAACTACGACCTAGTACTCCTTGGATGGGGCGAGACTCAAAATAGTAACGCTACACTCATCAATGACATCAAAAAAGAGGCACACAAGACCTCCGTTATTGTACTCTCAGAGCGTCAAGATAAAGAGCATGAGATAGAGGCTCTCAAATCGGGAGCAGATGACTTTATTCGCAAACCTCTTGATCATGAGATTCTGTTGGTTCGTATTGAGGCGAAGCTTCGTTTTGGTGCCTCAAATATCATCGAGATTGAAGACCTTATCATCAATCCTGAAGAGGAGAAGATCATCTATCAAGGCAACGAGATAGAGCTTAAAGGGAAGCCTTTTGAGGTCTTAACGCACCTTGCAATGCACAATGACCAGATCGTCTCCAAAGAGCAACTCCTTGATGCGATCTGGGAAGAGCCTGAGCTTGTCACCCCCAATGTCATCGAAGTAGCTATCAATCAGATTCGCCAGAAGATGGATAAACCCTTAGACATCACCACCATTGAAACTGTCCGAAGACGCGGGTACCGTTTCTGTTTTCCCAAAAAGATCGGATAAGAGGCAATAAAGGGAGTTTTTAACGAAAGCATAAGCTTTCTTGGGTTATAACTCCTAGTAAATAATTAATACAGAGGTAACAATGGCCCTTTTAATAACGGATGAGTGCATCGCGTGTGATGCGTGTAGAGAAGAGTGTCCCAATGAGGCGATCGAAGAGAACGATCCAATCTATCTTATCGATACAGATCGCTGTACAGAGTGCGTAGGTCACTTTGATGAGCCTCAGTGTATTGCAGTGTGTCCTGTAGACTGTATCGTCTCAGACCCCAATAATGTCGAGAATGCGGAAGAGCTTAAATTTAAGTTTGATAAACTACAAGAGGAGGAGTAGCCTCCACTCTACGGAGCGTGTGACTACTTTTATCTATCTGAAGCGATGCTATCGCTTCATCTTCACTTCTAGAGAGGCAGAGCCAAATCGCTCTCCTCTCCTCCCAACTACCTAAAACTTTGTCCCCATTGAGAACTCAAAAGTAGAGGTTCTGTCTCCATCTTCTGGATCGATCGCCTTAGCAAAGACAAGGTTGATAGGTCCAAATCCAGACTGCCACTCTATCACCGCACCTGCAGAAGAGCGTTCGATCTCATTGAAGCTATCCTCACCAATCATACCGTAGTCATAGAAGAAGGCGAGACGCATCTTAGCTGCTTCAGAGAAGGGGATACTCGCCTCAAAGGTAGCAGAAGCACGCTTCTTACCCCCGATACGGCTACTAGGGTTAGAGGGGTCACTGAGTGGACTAAGTGAGTAGGGATCAAACCCTCTGACTGAACCGATCCCACCCATATAGAGTTTCTCCCCAATAGGAAGCTTCTCCTTATCTCCACTACTAATGAGTGTGGCTCTGGCTTTAAAACGCAAGATAAGGTCATAGTCTATCTGATCATTAAGACCATAGTAGATACCATACTGTGCTTTGGTTTTGACAAAGCTACCATACCCATCCTCTTCACCACTCCCTGCACTTGCATTGTAGTCACTACCATCAAGGCTCGCAAACTCAAAATTGAGCTTAGCGATCATCCCCTCTCGTGGGACATAGTAGTCATCAGTATTGTCATACGAGAAGTTCAAAAAGAGTGAACTCTTCTCATACTTATCATTATAGAAACCATAAGTATCAACAAAGGTGATATTTCCATCGGTAGAGACGACACCATCACCATTCTCCTCGGACTCATTATCCACATACCCTACCCCAATAGAGGCACGGAAGTGTCTCAAGAACTCACGACCCAAGATGATGGAGCCTCCGAGTTGATCTTGGGTATAGTTGTAGTATTCATACTCTTTTTTATAGAGGTTCATACTCAAACTATACATACTATCCCACACCTTAGGATTGGTAAATGAGACATTATAGCTTTTTGAGATCTTAGAGAGTTCAAACCCTACAGTACTATTGATCCCCGATCCAAGGACATTTTTGTCTGAGATAGAGGCGTTGACCATCAACCCCTCATAGCTTCCATACCCTCCCCCCGCAGAGATGGTACCTGTTGAAGCCTCTTTGACTTTGACAAGGAGATTGATCTTGTCGTGTGAGACCTTTTGACTCTTGATCTCAACATGCTCAAAGAACCCTGTACGACCCAATGCACTCTTAGAGTCCTTCAGGTCAGTCGCACTAAAGCGATCACCTGGAGCGAGGTAGATATAGCGTCGGATTACTCTATCTTTGGTGGTATCATTCCCTGAGATAAGAACATCATTGACAATGACAGGCACCCCCTCCTCAATCACATACTGAAGGTTGATCACTTTGCGTTGGGCATCTTTTTGCATACGCGGTGCGACGCGTGCATAGGCATACCCAAGATCCCCTACGGCAGCTTTGAGTAGCTCCATATCTTTACGCATACGGGTGATATTGAAGATGTAGCCCTTTTTGAGTGAGAGCTCGGCGAGTAGCTCAGCACTACTCAACCCCTCTACCTTCTGAACCAAGGTCACATCTCCGACACGGTACTGTACCCCTTCACTCACCTGATAGTCAATCTCTGCGGTGTAGGCACTATAGTCTACACGCATCAATGGCTTGCTCACTTTGGCATCAAGGTACCCATGTTTCATATAGGTATCTTTGACTCTAAAGGCATCATACTCTAGCTGATCAACCTTGACATCTCCACTATGTAAAAATGGCAACCACCCCAAGATATCCTCCTCTTGGTTTGCAAGGTTCATCTCAAGTTCACTCTTACTTAGTGCCGAAGCCCCAATAAAGTTGAGCTTTTTAATCTTGATCTTCTCACCTTTGTTAACCTCAAAGATTACAGAGACGGCACCCTTCCCTACAGGTGTTGTGGTCACCTCGACGACAGAGTCGTAGTTCCCTTTGCTCTCAAGGCGTGCGATTAGTGATCGCTTGACCTGCTTGATGCGTACCTCATCATAGAGATCTCCCTTTTTAAGTCCCACACTCTGAAGTAGTTTTTTACCATCATCTCCTGAGCCATACCCTTTGATCTGGACATGGGCAATAGCGACCTTCTCTTTGAAGTGATAGGTGAGTCTACCTCCATCTCTATCGACCCACACATCTTTAAAGTACCCCTGCTTAAAGAAGTTTTTAATCGATTGGTCTATCTTGGCGATATCCATCTCCTCCCCAACCCGAAGGGAAGCCACCTCTAAGGCAGCGTCTCTAGAGAGGTGTGCTAAGCCTTCAAACTTGATCTGTGTTATCTTCTGTGCGAGGAGTAAGGCACTTAATACTATCCATGAGAGTATGATTTTCTTTATCATTTTCAAACCTAACCTTGATATAATTTGGGATATATTTTATCCTCTTTTCAATAAGAGGTTCATAAGTGGAAAAAGGGAAACGATGTCAACAACAAAAATAGGTATTATCGGTCTTGGGCTTATGGGAGGCTCTCTTAGTCTCGCACTCCAACAGAGTAGCACAGCGTACTATTTTGTCGGTCTTGACCACAATCACACCCATGAAAAGGAGGCTCTTGACCTCGGGATTGTGGACACCATTGCCAATAATTTAGAGGAGATTAGCCAGTGTGATATTATCATCCTCACTATCCCCGTCGATGGGATTATCGCTATCTCCAACGCATTTGGCACCCTTGATCCCAAGACCACTGTCATAGACCTAGGGAGTACCAAGGAGAAGATCTCACAGAGTATTCCCCCTGCTATCAGAGCCAACTTTGTCACCGCACACCCCATGACAGGGACAGAGAAGTTTGGTCCCTCTTCCGCGGTTAGCCATCTATACCAAGAGAAGGTTGTTGTATTGTGTGATATACAAAAGAGTGGTACCTACCAGCAAACAGTGGCCAAAGAGCTTTTTGAGCGTATTGGAATGAAACTGGTTTTTATGGATGCGGTGGAGCATGATAGACACGCAGCATTTATCTCCCATATGCCCCATGCACTCAGCTACGCCCTTGCCAATACGGTGATGAGTCAAGAGGCAGCAGAGAGTATCATCAACCTCGCAGGTGGGGGGTTTAGAGATATGAGCCGTATCGCCAAATCTTCACCCAATATGTGGGAGGATATCTTCAGACAAAATAAACACAACCTACTTGAGGCGATGGAGAGTTTCCAGTCTGAGCTTAAAAAGTGTCAAACAATGATTGAGCAAGAGAAGTGGAAGGAGCTCAATCATTGGATGCAAGATGCCAATAGACTCCATGAGATCTTGTAGGTGCAAGCCTAGCGACGCACACCAGGGAAGCCTCCACCGCCTCCTTGCATCTGTGCGAGCATATCTTCCATCTTCTTCTTACCCCCTTTACCTGACATCTGCTTTGCCATCTTGGCTGCACTCTTAAACTGTTTGAGTACACGATTGACCTGCATCTGTTCGAGTCCTGCCCCTTTGGCCAGTCGTCGTTTACGGGTGTTGTTGAGTAGATCGGGGTTCTCACGCTCTTTGGGGGTCATAGAGGAGACCATCGCTTTAATCATCTTGATCTCAGAGGAGTTCTCCAGATCCATATCCCCAAGCTGTTTTGCCATATTGCCCATACCAGGGATCATCCCCATAATCGACTTCATACTCCCTAGCTTCTTCATCTGCTCCATCTGAGCAAGGAAGTCATTGAAGTTAAACTGCCCCTTCTTGATCTTTTGGGTCATTCGCTTCGCCTCTTTGGGGTCGATAGCCGCAGCAGCTTTCTCTGCGAGTGATTCGACATCCCCCGCACCCATCAGACGGCTCACGATTCTATCGGCGATAAACTGCTCAAGGTCAGGCATCTTCTCACCCGCACCAATAAAGCGAAGTGGGACACCCACCTGTTGGGTCAAGCCTAGTGCCACACCCCCTTTGGAGTCCCCATCAAACTTCGAGAGTACCACCCCTGTGATACCAATCTTCTCTTTGAAGGTCTGTGCGGTGCGTACGGCATCTTGTCCCGTCATCGCATCAGCCACATAGAAGAGTTCATCAGGGTTGGCGACCTTTTTGACCTCAGCTAATTCATCCATCAGCTCCTCATCAATCGCCAAACGACCCGCCGTATCGATTAGGACGACATCATACAACTCACGCTCTGCCTTCTTAAGTCCCTCTTTGACAATCTGCGTAGGGGTTGCCCCCTCATCGGCGACTAAGTCCACCTCGATTCCTGCGGTAATCTGCTTAAGTTGCTCTACCGCTGCAAGTCGCTGGAGGTCAGCAGCGATGATAAGTACCTTTTTCTTCTTCTGCTCTTTGAGGAAGTAGGCAAGTTTTCCTGTCGTCGTGGTCTTACCTGATCCTTGAAGCCCAATCATCAAGACCACAGTAGGAGGCTTAGAGGCAAAAGTAAACCCTTTTGCCGCACCCTCTACCGTAAGGATATTGGTAAGCTCTTTTTGGAGTGCCACAAGGAACTGATCTTTACCGATTCCATTCTGTTTGGTATCACTCTCCACCGCCTTAATCAACTCTTTGACTACTTTGTGGTGGACATCTGCTTTAAGTAGTGATTTTTTGAGTTCTGTTGTCGCTTTTTTGAGTGCTTTATCATCATCATGGAAACGAATTTTCCCAATAGCACTCTTAAAACTATCTGTTAAAGTATCAAACATTTTTACCTCTATACTAGTATAATAATCTTAGGGATTTTATCTAAGATTTGTTACAACTCTACTTATAACGGGCAATCGCTTTAGGCTCCTTCGCCTCAAATGAGTAGCCCAACAGAGAGATCTGTGCTGCATGGAGTAGCATATGTTTGGCTTGTGTACGAGAACCATACTGCTCATCCCCTACAATAGGATAGCCCATATGGGCAAGATGCACACGGATTTGGTGGGTGCGTCCTGTAGTAATCTCGATCTTCACCTTCGACTTCTTCCCTTGTATCTCCTCAGGTGTCACCTTAGTAAAGGCCTTTTTACCACGCAGGGGATCAATTTTTGAGAAGGCTTTGCCCTTTTTGATGGTCAAGATCGGCTCATCAATCTCCATACTCTCATAGACCACCCCCTCGACCCACGCCACATAGCGTTTTTTGACGCGTCGGTTTTTGAACTCTTTGATCGCACGCTCAATAAAGGGGCGGTTTTTACCGAGGAGAAGTACCCCTGAGGTGTCTCGGTCGAGACGATGCAGTAGCTCTGCCCCCTCCATTGCATCTTGTATCTCATAGGCATCGATCTGTGCGGGTTTATTGACTGCGATGATATCATCATCCTCAAAGAGTACCTTAATCTCAGAGGGGTACTCGATACGAAAAAGTGTCTGTGTTGAGATATCTGCTCGGGCGATTTTCACCCGCTTATCTCCGACAAAGACCAATCCTCGATCGATTAGATCTTTGGCTTTTTTGTTAGAGATCTCCTCTTGGTGTGCTAATATTTTATATGCTTTATCTGTAGCCATAGTGTTTCCTTTTTTACTAAATAAGACGATACCCTCATACAAAGGCTAAAGCGTATCGCGTAGACTCTCTACTATTGGGGTAATATCGGTTTGATATTTAATCTTGGTTGCTTTCAATAGATGGTGCTGAGATAAGCGTCTGCTCAGATTTGAAGCTTCAACAATCGCAATCCCCTCAATCGCCAAGAAGATATCTCTTTGGTTGAAATAGTGCTTTCCTGAGAGTATCTTGCATCCAAACTGTGCCGCCTCAGCTGCGTTATGTCCACCAATAGGCTCAAACGCCCCACCCAAAATCACAATATCACTCACCGCGTAGAGGTTGATCAGCTCTCCGAGTCTATCAACCACAACGATATCACTATCGAGTGCTTCACGCTGAGAGTAGCGATGCCATGAGAGACCCGCTTGGGTGGCAAATGCCTCGACTTGCTGTGCGACACGATCAAAGCGTTCGGGGTGACGCGGTACCACAAGGAGTCGTGCGGTCTCATCGTCCCGCTTGAGTGCCAAAAATGCCTCTAGGATCACCCCCTCCTCCCCCTCATGCGTACTCGCTCCACAGATGAGTACTCCTGTGGGTTTTGTGAGGGATTTTGTCGGAGCAGGGAGCTGAGAGAGCTTGATATTGCCCGTCACCCTCACCTGCTTGGCTCCGAGTGTGATGAGTCGCTTGGCATCAAGCTCTGTTTGGGCATAGACCTCATCAATATGCTTAAAGATCTCCCGATAGAGCCATGCGATTTTGAGATAGCGTGGATAGGAGCGATCACTCATACGGGCATTGATTAGGAGTGTCTTGGCTCCACGCTTTTGTGCCAAAACAAAGAGCAGATACCAAAACTCCGCCTCCATTACCACCAGTGCCTTCTGGGGGCGTATCCAGACAAAGAGTAGAGGCTCAAAGGGTAAAAATCGGTGAGCTTTGGTATAGGCTCCACTCGCATCAAAGCCTGTATTGGTTGTAGCTGTGATGCGTAGGGCAGAGTGAGGCAACGCCTCTACCAGTGGAGCAATCGCTTTGACCTCACCAAAACTACAGGCATGAAACCAGATACCACCAGAGGGGAGTGGTGGATTTCTCCACAAAGCAAATCGTGCAGGTATGGCATCTTTATATTTGGATTTCAAAGAGAGGAGCAGTACCAAGGGGAGCGTCAGAAGATAGACGACCCCAAGCAGGAGACTATAGAGCCAAAAAAACCATCGCTCCCTAGTCATCAACAATCACATTCGCTTCACAAAGGAGACTACCCCTCTTGTGAAACACTTTCGATATAGAGGATACGACCACAGTGAGGACAGTTAATGATCTCACTTCCACGAATCACCTCAGAGTAGGTCTTATCATTGAGCTTCATATAGCACCCATAACACGCTTGTTTCTTCACAGGTACTACCGCGGTATTACCTGCCCAGATACGAATCTTTTCATAAAAGGAGAAGACCTTCTGCTCAAGGTTTCGGCTCAACTCTTCACGCTTAACAAAGAGTTTACCCTTCTCTTTTTCGATCTCAGCTCTCTCTACACCAACGGCTTGGTTGACGCTATCGAAGTTTTCTGATGCCTCTTTAACCTTCGCACTCACCTCTTCAAGGAGTGCTTTTTTTGTCTCATTGATCCCTTGAAGTCTTTCGATCTCTTCATTGGCAAAACTCATCTTCTCTTTAGCGATATCCTCTTCTAATGAGAGGGCTTTCATCTCTTTTTCTGTACTGATCTCTTTGAGCTTCTTAGCGTTAGAGCTTAGCTGTTCATTGAGTAGTGTCAACTGCTCTTCAAAGGCTTTGACACGCTCCTCATTATCCGTAATATCTTTTGTCAAGTGATCAAACTCGCTCTGTGCCATATCGATCTTCTTTTTCGCTTTGGCTACTCTCTTGTCTGCTGCTTTGAGTTGTGGTGTATAGCTATCGATTGCCTGATCATTCTTTGCAATCTCAATAAGCTCTTTTAGGTGTGTGTTCAATCTCTGTCCTTTTGGGGTGGGGTGCTGTATCGGCTCAACAGTAGCCCTAACAGGGGGTTAGGTGAATGTGCCAAATACGATTGTAGATACCCTCTACACTGTTTCAATATGAAATGGGTTTTTTGAATTTGAAATTATAGCCAAAAGAGGTAAAACTTTCAACTCTTCTAAGAGAATTTGAGAAAAATAGTGTTCACTCTCATAGTGACCGATATCGACCATCATCAAATTTTCACTCATCGCTTTCATCGCATCGTGATACTTAATATCCCCCGTCAAGAAGCACTCCGCATCGATCTCATCCATCAAAGAGGCACCCGCACCCGTACAGAGTGCGATAGAGGTGATCTGCTCTTTTTTGCCTACGACTTTAAGGGTCGGGAGGTTGAGTCGTGCCTTGAGGTGCTTGAGGAGGCTGTGGTAGTGCCACACACCTTTTGCCACACAGACAAACCCCTCTTGATACGCCACCTCAAACCCCAACACCTGCTCAAAGACATAGCGGTTGAGATGGGTCTTATCAAAGTTGGTATGGAGTGCGATACATGACTGCCCTTTGCGTATCATCTGCTCGATGAGATTGGCAGGGTACTTCGCAAAGTCTAACTGTGTCAACTTCCCAAAGATCAAAGGGTGATGAACGACAAAGAGTGTCCCCTCTTTGGCCTCCTCAATCATCTCACTATCAAGATCAATCGAGAGTACAATCTGTGAGACCTCACGCCCCATCTCCCCAACAATCAACCCTGAGTTGTCCCACTTCTCTTGAAGCTCAAACGCACTCAACTGATCTAAAAACGCATATACCTCTTGAAGTCGCATCTAACCTTTGACCCTCTCATTTCGCTCATCCTCTTGTGCTTTATAGAGTTTGGCACACCCAATAGAGAGTTCTCGTACCTTGAGGATGTAGTTTTGGCGTTGTGCTTGAGAGATGGCTTTTCTAGCATCAAGCACATTAAAAGCGTGTGATGCCACCATACACTGGTCATACGCTGGAAGAGGAAGTCCTTTTTCTAGACACACTTTACACTCATTGGAGGCATCTTCAAAGTGCTGAAAGAGGTTCTCCACATTGGCTACTTCAAAGTGGTATTTAGAGAACTCATACTCTGTCTCTTTGTGTACATCACCATAGGTTGTAACTGTGTCACCCATTTTATTCCACACAAGGTCATAAACCGAGTCCACCCCTTGCAAGTACATTGCCAAACGCTCTGTACCGTAGGTAATCTCTACGGCTACTGGGTCACACGCAATACCGCCAACTTGTTGAAAATAGGTAAATTGAGTCACTTCCATACCATCAAGCCACACTTCCCAGCCAAGCCCCCACGCACCAAGCGTTGGTGACTCCCAGTTGTCCTCTACAAAACGAATGTCATGCTCTTGCAGGTTAAGCCCCAAGTACTCCAATGACTTCAAGTAAAGCTCTTGAATATTGTCAGGACTTGGTTTAATCAGAGCTTGAAACTGATAGTATGCCCCCAAACGGTTAGGGTTCTCCCCATACCGCCCATCGGTAGGACGACGAGAGGGTGCCACATACGCAGCAGACCACGGCTTGGAGTCAAGACTTCGTAGAAGTGTAGCAGGGTGAAATGTACCCGCACCTGATGGAATATCATAAGGCTGTACAATATTACACCCCTGCTCCGCCCAAAATTGTTGTAGTTTTAGTAGTAGTTCGCTAAATGTTAGCATTTTAATTCCTTGTAAAAGTGTTTTGTATATTCGTGGGTAAAAAATTCAATATCATTAGTATAGATTTCATCAAAATCATAAGCCTTTTGTATTTCATCGTTACATAAATATACTTTATTATCTTTATCAAAACTAACTTCTTTTAAAGTAGAACTAGAAGATTTAAATTTTGATAAAAAAATAGATGAAGCATCAGCCATTTTGTAATCTTTTACTATCCATCTCTTCAAATATATCAAAAGGTTCGGATAACTTTTCAAAAATTTTTTCTAATGTTAAAGAATTACTATTCTCTATCTGCTTAATATACCCATCTTCAGCTAAATAAAAATTAGTTTTCTTTTCTATCTCTTCTACTTCAGAATATCTTTTAAGAGCCTCTATCATATAAGGACTATGAGAATTCACAACTACTTTCACACCATTTTTCACGAGTTCAACAATGACTTTAGCCATTTCTAGTTGCCATTTTGGGTGAAGATGAACTTCTGGTTCATCTAAGATTAAAACACTCTTTTGATTTAAGTAGTTATTTTGAGATAAAACTTGAAAGATACCTAAGTATTTTATTCCTGTAGCAGTATATTCTAACTCTATTCTTTGTTTTCTTTTTTCAAAAAAGTATTTTCCCATCTCATCTTTTTTAAATTCACCACCCATTAAAGTAGTCATTCTATCGTTAATATCTAAACCACTAGAAGCATTTTTAAGGAATAGTTTAAAATTTAAATCTTTCATAAATTTTGGATAATCTATTTTAATACTTCTTTGAGACTCTATTAAGGCAACATCTCTAAAGAAATCTGTAAAAAGCCAAATTAATGGTGTCTCAATAAAAATTGGTTGATAGCTTGAAATCTCTTCACTCTCATAAGATGGAATTACACTAAAGCTACTTCCTTCCGTGTCAGCTAATTGAAGCATTTCAGGAAATATAAGAGGAAAATGAAACTCTTTTTCTATATTAGTGCTACTTTTTTTATTTTCTAAAGAGTGATATAAAACTTTAGCAACTGTACTCTTCCCAGTATCATTCTCCCCAGCAATAACCGTCAAACCATCTATCTTGACATTGGCTTCTTTAATCATTCCGATGTTTTTTAGTTGGAGTTCCATGGGTTACCTTTGTTTTATTCACTCTATGCTTTTTTAGAGTATCGTCTCTATTTCACTAGAGTCTAGCTCTACTTTTTTGGCTTTGCTAACTCTATCTTCTTGGAGTTTGACTTTGAGTTCATCATCGGTGAGTGCCATGATTTGGATGGCGAGGTACGCGGCGTTGACTGCTCCTGCTTTACCGATGGCGAGTGTCCCTACGGGCATACCTGCGGGCATCATCACCGTACTGAGTAGGGCATCTTCCCCTTTAAGTGGACCACTCTCCATAGGGATACCAAGGATCGGTTTGGTTGTACTTGCTGCCAAAGCACCTGCGAGGTGAGCTGCCATCCCTGCTGCTGCGATAAAGACTTGTGCCCCTTTGGCTTCTGCCTCTTTGATGTAGCTCTTGGTACGCTCTGGGCTTCGGTGGGCTGAAGAGATGATCAGTTCGTAGGGTACACCAAACTTCTCTAGAGTCGTTGCACACTCTTTGACGATACCATAATCACTTTTACTCCCCATTACAATCGATACAAATTTCATTTCTTTCCTTTTGGTTATTTAGTTTCTTGTTCTAACTTCATGGGTGTTGAGTCACCTCTCAACCCCTTCTTCTCCAACGCCTCTGCAATCTTACGACGCAAAATCGTATAGCTTGGGAGTTGTGTCGGGAGTGCGATCGCATTGACATTGCCACTATGGACACACGGAAGCTCCTTACCCTCAGTGGTGAGAAGCTTCTTGAAAGTAAGCCAGTACTGCCCTGCTATCTCATCGATCTTCCCTATCTCATTGTCTACTAGCTCCACCGTAGCCCCGATAGGGAGGACGATCTCCACCGCATCCCCTACACAGCTCTTATCTTTGCACTTCCAGCTGAGTCCATCTTCACTCACTAGCCCCGCGACTTGGTGTGTCCCATACTGGATAGAGAAGCCATGGGACTCGGTGTCGTTTTTATCAAACGGACGCGAAGTGAGATAGGCATCGGTAAAACCACGGTTTTGTGTGGTGTGAAGCTCTCGTTGGTAGCGTTTGGCATCAAAATCCTCTGCATAGAAGTCATCAATCGCATGACGGTAGGCTTTGGTGACGACCCCTGCGTAGTAGGGTGATTTGGTACGCCCCTCTATCTTGAGGGAGTCTATCACCCCACTCTTTAAAATCTCATCAATATGCGATGCCATATTCATATCTTTGGCATTCATGATATAGGTACCTACCCCCTCCTCCTCATCGAGGCGGAAAGTCGTCCCACTCTCAGGGTTGTGGGCATAGATCTCATACGGGAAACGGCAATCATTCGCACAGCTCCCACGGTTGGGGACGCGTCCCGTCTGCAAGGCAGAGACCAAGCACCGCCCAGAGTAGGCAAAGCACATACTCCCATGGACAAAGACCTCTAACTCCAGATCAGGGAGGTGTGACTTAATCGCTTCACAATCTTTAAGGCTAATCTCTCGTGCCACAATAATACGCTTCACACCAAGATCGTAGTAGACCTCTGCATCCATCGCATTCATCACATTGGCTTGGGTCGAGAGGTGGATAGGGATATCGGGTGCAATACGGTGGGCAATCTTGACAACCCCTGGACTAGAGACGATGAGTGCATCAGGCTTTAGTGCTGCGATCTTGGCGATATGGTTCTCATAGAGCTTCATCTGTGAGTTAAAGGGGAAGGAGTTGACCGTGGCATAGACCTTTTTCTCTCGTGCATGAGCATACGCAATCCCCTCCGCATAAGCGTCCATATCAAACTCCTTGCCCGAACGAATCCGCAATGAGAAGGTACTGGTACTCCCATAGACCGCGTCAGCACCATAGTTGAATGCGACTTTTAACTTCTCAAGATTACCCGCGGGTGCTAAGAGTTCTACTTTTGATTGATTTGCCATAATTTGCCTAATGCTCAATATTTTTGAGGCTTATTCTATCCAAATTATGCTAAAATCACCCCCATGAAAACCACACGCATAGACCTACATAACCACACTACACGCTGTCACCACGCTGAGGGGACTATCGATGAATATATCCAACGAGCCATTGAGCTAGGGATTGATATCTATGGCTTCTCAGAGCATGCTCCCATGGACTTTGACCCCCACTATCGACTCAAATTTGAGGAGATGAAGGGGTATGAGCAGGAGGTCTTAGCTGCCAAGCAGAGCTATCAAGAGCAGATTGATATTCGGCTAGGGTATGAGGTCGATTACCTTGAGGGGCATATCGATAGACGGGTACTAGAGGCACCTGTCGACTATCTTATCGGCTCAGTACACTTCTTGGATAAGTGGAGCTTTGACAACCCTGAGTTTATTGGGGAGTGGAAGAGTCGCAATATCGATGAGATATGGCGTGCGTACTTTGAAGCAATTGAAGCGATGGCAAAGTATGGAAAGTTTAATATCGTCGGACACTTTGACCTCATCAAGGTCTTTAAGTTCCTGCCATCAAAAGATATACGACTCTTAGCCAAAGAGGCTCTGCGTGCGATCAAAAAGAGTGGTATGCCACTAGAGATCAATGGGGCAGGACTACGCAAACCCATTAGGGAACTCTACCCCTCTCAACCACTCCTAGAGGAGGCATATGCCTATGGTATCCCCATCACTTTTGGCTCGGATGCACACAGTATCTCACAGGTGGGATTTGGCTACTCTGAGGCGATAGCACTTGCCAAAGGAGTGGGTTACACCCAAGCTGTTACTTTTAAGCAAAAAGAGCGTCAATTGATGACTTTTTAGTCATAAGAACTTTCCATTCTCACCAATTTATGGGTACAATGGTATGATATTTCAAAACTTAGGAGAAGAAATGGGTAAATTTGTTAACAATACAGATGAGTTTTTCAAGTACTGTGAAGAGAATGAAGTAGAGTTTGTAGACTTTAGATTCACAGATATTAAAGGTGCATGGCACCATATCTCATATAGAATGAGTGCGGTTACCGCAGAGCAACTTGAAGGTGGTCTCCCATTTGATGGATCTTCCATTGACGCATGGCAACCAATTAATGAATCAGATATGATTCTTAAGCCAGATGTTCCAACTACTTTCCTTGATCCTTTTACCGCAGACAGTACAGTCATTGTTATTTGTGATGTTTACGATATCTACAAAAATGAGCTTTATGCTAAATGTCCACGATCTATTGCTAAAAAGACTTTAGAGCATATGGAAGCACAAAACATTGGTGATGAAGCATACTTTGGTCCAGAGAATGAGTTCTTTATCTTTGATGATGTTCAAATCTGGGAGGGTATTAACCAATCTGGTTACAGAGTTGACTCTGAAGAGGGTGCGTGGAACGATGCAACTTCTTATAATGATATAGGAAATATGGGACACAGACCAAGAACAAAAGGTGGATACTTCCCAACAATGCCAATTGATACTATGGTAGATCTTAGAGCTGAGATGATGTTGCTTCTTGAAGAGGTAGGATTGACCGTTATGCTTGGACACCACGAAGTAGCACAGGCACAAGGTGAGATTGGTATCAAATTTGGTGATATGATTGAAGCCGCAGATAATGTACAAAAGTATAAATATGTTGTTAAAATGGTAGCACACCTCAATGGTAAATCTGCAACATTTATGCCTAAGCCACTTTATGGTGACAATGGTAACGGTATGCATGTACACCAATCAATCTGGAAAGATGGTAAAAACCTTTTCTACAAAGAGGGAGCGTATGCAAACCTTTCTGATACAGCATTAAACTACCTTGGTGGTATCTTTAGACACGCTCACGCTGTTGCTGCCTTTACAAACCCAAGTACAAACTCTTACAAAAGACTTATTCCAGGATTTGAAGCACCAAGCATCTTGACTTACTCTAGCCAAAACCGTTCAGCTGCATGTCGTATCCCTTATGGTGCAGGTGAGATGGCTACAAGAATTGAGACTAGATTCCCAGACTCTTCAGCATGTCCTTACCTCTGTTTTGCAGTCCTTATGATGGCTGGACTTGATGGTATCAAAAACAAAGATATCCCAGTAGGACCAATGAACGAAGACTTGTTTGAGCTTTCACTTGATGAGATTAGAGAGAAGAACATTCCTCAAATGCCTCATACACTTAGAGAAGCACTTGAAGGGCTTATTGCAGACAATGATTTCCTTAAACCAGTATTTACGGATGAGTTCATTGACACCTACCAACACTACCAATTTGAGAGACAAGTATGGCCAGATGAAGGAAGACCAACAGCATTTGAATTCCAATCTACTTACTCTTGTTAACCCCCTCCTCTCAGGCACCTGCCTGAGAGGTCTCACTTTACCCCCTATGAAACCTTCTCTCTATCCAATAAATAGTACAATAGTACAAACTCTTCTAAGGATTATCCCATGTCCAAAAATCTAGGCTACAAAGAGCTTATCGCCATTGCGGTAGGTGGTATGGTCGGCGGTGGCATCTTTACCATTCTTGGTATCTCTGTCTCTATTGTCGGATCACTCGCCCCCTTTGCCATTGCTCTGGGTGCGGTGTTGGCTTTTTTTGCTGCCTACTCCTATGTCAAACTGGGGATCTACTACCAAGATGAGGGGGCAACCTACGCCTTCTTTCGACGCACCTACCCCCACTCCGCTCTCGCCTCCTCACTCATTGGGTGGTATACGATCTTTGGGTACATCTCTACACTTGCCCTCTACGCCTACACCTTCTCCGCCTATAGTATTAGTGGCTTTGAGCAAGCAGAGAGTGAACTCCTCCGTAAGGGAGTGGCGATAGCGATTATCTGGCTCTTTACCGCGATCAACCTCTGGAGTGTCAAAGGAATGGGGAAGCTTGAGGATCTGCTGGTCTATAGCAAACTCTTGATCTTACTGCTTATCTCTGTGGTACTCATCTACCATGGATCTGATCACCTCACAGGGTTTAGCCAGATACTTGTAGAGGATTTTCAACACAGTAGCACCTTTGATATCCTGATCGTCTCCTCTGTGACCTTTGTCGCCTATGAGGGGTTTCAGCTGGTTATCAATGCGGTCAATGAGATGGAACACCCACACCAAAATATCCCACGATCGATCTATACGGCATTGATTATCGTTGCACTTATCTACTTCATTATTGCCCTAGGGGTGGTGCTTAGCATTCCTGCCCAAGCACTCATCGACAACAAAGAGTACGCCCTTGCCAGTGGGATGCGAGATATTATGGGCGTTTGGGGACAAAACCTCGTCATCGGCGGGGCGATACTGGCTACCGCATCTGCGATAAACGGGACGATGTTTGGCTCATCGCGTCAGATGGCACGCATCGCAGAGGATGGCTACCTCCCCTCACAACTCGCCCACCGCAACGCAGGGATCCCCACCTACGCTATCCTTAGTATGGCAACTATCGCATCACTTCTGCTACTGATTGGTGGGCTACGGCTCATCTTGGAGTTTGGGAGTATCACCTTTCTACTCGTCTCCCTTCTCATGGCGATTGCCAACTTCACCATCCGAGCCAAGACCCATGCCTCCACCCTCCTCACCCTCCTTGCGATGGGGGGGCTACTGCTAGGGACAGGGATGATTTTGTACTATGAGTTCCAGACCCAACCTCTCCAGCTCCTCTTTATCCTGATACTCTATCTTCTGCTAAGTCTTGGGGCGTGGGGCTATAGCTACTTTCACCCCTCCAAAGAGGCGTAGCCTCTTTAACCTCACTATCAATAACTCTACTCTATACTTCTCTTTGAAAAAATTTATCAAGGAAATCTATGAAAAACAATCTAACCCTATCGCTCCTCCTCTTGGGGGGACTACTCGCTACAGGCTGTGAGAGCGAGAGTGGCTCTAGCCTCCCAATCAACGAACAACTCAAGCAAAAAGATCATATTTTGATTATCCACCAGACCAAATCCTCTGCGTGTGCCCTCTTTGCAGATGAGTTTCGTGATCGTGATATTGCAGAAGATATTATTTTTGATACGCCTAGTGAGCCACTCACCTGTAAGCAGTATGATAGAGAGGCAGGAGATATCGAAGCAGATGATACCCCGTGTGCCGAGGTACTCCTCTCCGATATTGAGCTAGAGGATGAGGCGGATATCTCGGTGCTAGAAGATGAGAATACTGCGTGTGTCCTCGCAGGCAATGACTAGCCTTTGGAAGAGAAGAGTTGCTTACTTTGTGAGGGCTTAAAGAAGGTGAAGTAGACCCATAGGGTGGTAGCATAGAAGACCATTGAGAGTAGCACCAGACTCACGATCGTAATGAAGACGATTTCAGAGGTGAAGCTATCTATAGAGATCCTTTAGAAGAGTGTGCCACTATCGTTGGATACGGGTCGTTTGGGGACATTGCGTTCGGGGTGGAGGGCATCCTCTTCTTGTTTTTGCTTCTGTTCTGGGGTGAGAGGCTCCTCATCGATCTTGAGTGTGGGAGCCAAGTCACTCTCCTCCTCAGGATCGACATCCTCCGCTTCATAGGAGGCATCAAGGGCAAGCATCCGTGCAAAAGCATCCTCTGCCACACTCGTATGGTCTTCGATCGGTGCGGTGGTGTTGGTGGGGAGTGGAGATTGGGTGGTGTAGAGTTCACTTCGCCCCTCATAGGTTCCACGCTTCACCCCCTCAGGGCGTTCAAAGGTACGCGGGGTATCAGGGTAGAGCTTGATTAGCTCTCTAAAGTAGTAGGCAAACGCAGGACCCGCAAGCTTCCCACCTGTCGCCCCTCTGCGTCCGATAGGCTTGTTGTCATCTCGTCCAAACCATGAGATCACCTCAATCGTAGGAGAGTAGCCACAAAACCACGCATCGACACTGCTATTGGTCGTCCCTGTCTTCCCTGCGACCTCAATCCCCTTGACATTCGCCCTGCGTCCTGTCCCTCGCTTGACCACATCTTGGAGGATACTTGTCATCAGATACGCCTGCTCTGGTGTGGTAAAGTCTGCGATCTCTTTGGGGCGTGTCTCATAGATCACCGCCCCCTCATTGGAGACGATTTTGCTCACGATACGAGGCTCTATCATATGCCCTCCATTGGCAAAGACCGAGAAGATCTGTGCCATCTTGAGTGGGCTAAGCCCTAGGTTACCCAATGCGATAGACATATCTCTAGGGATATGTGGCACATCCAAAAACGCCAACCGCTTGCGTATCGTCCCCACCCCGATATCGGCGACAAGGTTAATCGTCGAGAGGTTTTTGGAGTGGACAAGGGACTCACGCAGAGAGATAAATCCCTTAAAGGTACGGTTGGAGTTACGCGGTGCCCAGATCTTCCGTTTGCCGTTGTGGTAGTATTGAAAGGTACGCGCAAGGTCGGTGAGAGGACTGGCGGGATTGTAGCCCATATCTAGGGCTGTCTGGTAGATAAAGGGCTTAAACGCAGAGCCTGGCTGTCGCTCCGCTTGGGTCACACGGTTGAAGGCAGAGCGGTGGTAGTCTGCTCCCCCAACCATCGCCAAGATATCCCCCGTCTTACTCTCCACCGCGACAAAGGCGGTGTTGAGTGTCGAGGTCTCAGGCTTTTCTTTGTACTGCTTGAGGAGACGGTTGTAGGCGTAGGCTACTGCGTCACGGGCGATACGCTGTTGCTTCATATCGATAGTGGTGTAGATCTTGTACCCTCCTGTCCGCACATCCCCAAACCGCCCCTTGAAGCGTCTGAGTACCTCATCGACCACATAGGGGGCGATATTTTGTGCGAGGGCGGTCTTGTAGACTTTGGGGGACTCCTTGACCGCTTTGAGGTAGTCTGCTTTGGTGATCCATCCGATACTTCGCATACGGTAGAGGACATTGTTGGCACGATTCAAAGCTCGTTCGTAGTGTCGTAGTGGGTTGTAGTAGCTTGGGGCATTGGGTAGCCCGATCAGGATCGCTGCCTCTTTGAGGGTCAACTCCCCTAGCTCTTTGTGGAAGTAGCCATCAGCTGCGGTCTTGACCCCAAAGTAGTTGTTCCCATACGAGATCTCATTGAGGTAGCGTTCGATAATATCCTCTTTACTCAGCTCATCTTCGATTTTGAGGGCGAGGATCGCCTCTTTGATCTTCCGTGCAAGCTTCTTCTCATTGGTGAGGATCTTGTTTTTGATGAGCTGTTGGGTGAGAGTACTCCCCCCCTCCACAAAACTTCCTGCTTGGATATCCTTCATAATCGCACGCAAAATTGCATCAGGATTGACCCCATTGTGTTCAAAAAACTTGGTATCCTCCATCGCAATCAGGGCTTCGACGAGAAAGCTAGGTAGTTCATTGTATGGAGCGTAGAGTCGGTGCTGTTTTTTGAAGACATAGGCGAGTTTATTGCCGTTTCTATCGAGAATGACCGAAGAGATTTCAGGTTTGTAGTCGATGAGTTTATCTGCGTCCAAGGAGACCTCCTCATAGGCGTAGATAAAGGCAGCCGTCAACGCCACCACAAACATCATTGCAAGAATAATCGAACCTTTTACTAAACTATTAAACACTGATTTCCCTTAAGTTGAGATACTACACCCACCCGACCCCATAGATATAGGGTGTGGCGTACTCTAAAAGGGATATTATACCGAAATATTGTGTTTGATCAGTGCGAGGAGGTGGTGGAGCTTGGGCTTGGAGAGCTTGGTATTGAGGATGACCCGTAGGATCGGGTGGCGCACCGTGGGCTGACGAATCGCCCCGACAAGATACCCCTGCTCCATCAACCCCTGTTGCATAAAGAGTGCCGTGGCGTTGTCGGGCATGGAGATGGGGAGGATAAGACTCTCACACACTATCCCTAGATGCTCCATGACGATCGCTTGTCGTTTGGCTATCTTTTTGCGGTAGCGTTTGGCGTGGTGTTGGATATACTCCAGATTGACCAGTGCAAGGGCGGTATCAAAGACCGATGGGGCGGTGGAGTAGATGATAGGCTTACCACGGTTGAGTAGAAAGGAGATAATCTCCTCAGACCCCAAGATATACGCCCCATAAGAGCCATACGCCTTGCCCAGTGTCCCCATCTTGATATGCCTCTCATGAGGGGTGATACCATACTGCTCAAAGATCCCCAATAACTGCCCACCTAACACCCCAGAGGAGTGTGCCTCATCGACGATCATCAACGCCTCATACCTATCACACAGCTCAAAAATCTCCCGAGGAGAGAGATCACCCCCCATCGAGTAGACCCCCTCGATGGCTACGATTTGGCGTTTGGCGGGGTACGCTGCCAACTTCTGCTCAAGGTCTGCAACATCATTATGGGCAAAAATCGTGACCCGTTCGCGTATCGCCTCAGTCGCCATCACCCCACTCGCATGGTACGCCTCATCGATAAAGAGTCTATCCCCCTTACGCACCAACGCCTCAATGAGAGCAAGATTGGCAAGGAAGCCTGAGCCGACGACGATCCCCTCCGCAAAGCCATTCTGCTCTGCCATCGCCACCTCAAACATACGGTGGATAGGGTGGTAGCCATTGACTAGCATACTCGCTTTGGGGCTACGGGTCTTGTAGGAACGGACAAGCTTGACGGCTCTATCAAACTGCTTGGTATGGGTGGAGAGTCCCAAGTAGTCATTGGAGGCAAAATCATCAAGCCGATCATCAAAGAGCTTCCGCTCTCGCAGTCGCCCTGCACGCGTGAGGGCGTTGAGTTCGTTCTCATACATCTAACGCTCCAACCACGGCAACACTACCTCCATCTGAAGCCCCATCGCTGTACTCTCATACCCCTCAACGGAGCGGATATACCGCTTACAAAATCCCTCGACCATACACCCCCCCACTTTGCCCTCCCAGAGTCCACTCTCCAAGTAGGCTTCAAGGTCTGCCTCCTCAAATGGAGCAAAGTGATAGTGGGTAGCGGAGAGGTTGCTTAGGTAGCGGTGGGAGGTCTGGTAGACGAGTGCGGAGAGGATAGAGAGCCTACTGCCACTCTGCATCTGAAGGATCGCTCTAGCCTCTGCTAGGGTTTTGGGTTTGCGGAGGATCTTCCCATCGGCTAGGGCGATGACACTATCGGCACAGAGGAGCGGACGGCTCAAGCCAAATGCTCGTACCGCGGACTCCATCTTGCCTTGACTTGCGATGGTCACAAACGCCTTGGCATCATCGGTGCGTATCTGCTCCTCATCATACACAGGAGCCTCTTGGACAAACGACACACCAAACTGACGCAACAGCCCTGCACGGCTTGTGGAGTTGGAGGCGAGGTGTAGGGTCTTAGTTGCCACCCTCAAGCACCTCACTACAGTAGACTTTTGCCTCCTCTAGTGCGGTGGTCACCGCAGAGGGGTTCTTCCCACCTGCTTGGGCGAAATCGGGACGACCGCCACCCCCACCCCCGACGATTGGAGCGATCGATTTGATCCAGTTACCCGCCTTGATGGGGCTGTTTTTGGAGCCTGCTGCAAGGAGTACCTTGCCCTCTTTTTTCATGAAGAGCATCACCGAGACCGACTCATAGCGGTTTTTGACCTCATCGATCATCGCTTTGATATCCCCCTGAGCGACCTCTTCGATGATGAGGGTCACACCATTGACCTCAACTCCCGTTAGCTCCTGCTTACTACTGCTCAATGCACTACTCAACTCCCCTTTGAGCGTCTTGATCTGCTCTTTGAGCTTGGCGATCCCTGCGAGGGGGTTGGGGTTTTTGAGTTCGGTTTTGATCTGTGTCAACGCCTCACGCACCGCACCGACTGCCTCAACCGCTGAGCGACCACAGACCGCTTCGATACGGCGTACCCCTGCACTCACCCCTGACTCTCTGGTGATCATAAAGAGTCCTATCTGAGCGGTGTTGGTGACATGTGTCCCCCCACACAGCTCTACAGACTCCTGATCAAAACGCACCACACGCACCTCATCTCCATACTTCTCCCCAAAGAGTGCCATCGCACCAGAGGCTTTTGCCTCATCGACAGACATCACCTCAGTCTGAGCGGGGATCGCTTGGGCGATTCGCTCATTGACCCACGCCTCTACGGTGGTAAGCTCCTCTGCGGTGAGGGCTTGAGGGTGAGAGAAGTCAAACCGTAGACGCGTCGCGTCATTGAGTGATCCTGCTTGACTGATATGCTCTCCGAGTATCGCTCGAAGCCCTGCATGGAGGAGGTGCGTCGCGGAGTGGTGCTTCTCGATCTCGATACGACGGCTATCCACGACCGCTTCGACCCGCTCACCTACCGCCAGTGACCCCTCGACCTCAGAGAGGTTCATATCGAGGAACTTCTTGGTATCGTGGACTTGGCAACTACCGATGTGTCCGCTATCGCCCCGCTGTCCTCCCGACTCTGCATAGAATGGAGTCTGCTCTAGCATCACCCATCCTCTCCCCTCCAGACGCTCCACTTCGCTAAATCTCTCATCGAGTAGGGCGAGGACTTGGGTAGTGGTCTGTGTGGTGGTGTAGCCCACAAAGGTGTTGAGTCCGTGTTGCTCCTTGAGTGATTTGAAGTCACCTGTCGCGGTGGCCTCTCCTGTCCCTTTCCAACCCGCTTTGGACTGGGCGCGTTGTGCTTCCATTTTGGCATCAAACGCCTCTTTGTCTAGGGCGATCCCCTTCTCACGGAGCATATCCTCTGTCAAATCCAGTGGGAAGCCATAGGTATCGTAGAGCTTGAAGGCGACCGCTCCATTGAAGCTCCCCTCTGTCTGCTCTAGCTCTTTGTTAAAGAGCTTGATCCCCGCCTCTATCGTATCAAAGAATCGCTCCTCTTCACGCTTCATCGAGGTCTTAATCGCCTCAGACTTACTCACAAGGTAGGGGTACTGCTCTCCCATCACCTCCGTGAGGGCATCAACGAGTTGATGCATAAAGGGCTTACGAAGCCCCAGTAGGTAGCCGTGACGAATCGCACGACGCATTATGCGTCGTAGGACATAGCCCCGCCCCTCTTTGTCGAAGTTGACCCCTTGTGCCAACAAAAATGCTGTCGAACGCAGGTGGTCAGCGATGACACGGTAACTCGCAGAGTCCTCCGCCTCATAGCGGTAGTCTCGCCCTACGATACGCTCAATCGCATCAAGCAGTGGCTTGAAGAGTGAGGAGTGGTAGTTGTTCTGTACGCCCTCTTTGATCGCGACGACACGCTCTAGCCCCATTCCTGTATCGATGCTTGGCTTAGGGAGTGGGTGAAGTCTCCCCTCTGCATCTCGCTCATACTGCATAAAAACGAGGTTCCAGATCTCCAAGAAGCGATCTCCCTCGCCCCCCATCACATCTTCAGGTGAGTTAAAATGCTCCGCCCCTTGGTCGTAGAAGATCTCACTACAAGGACCACACGCTCCCGTGTCCCCCATCGACCAGAAGTTATCTGCATCCCCAAAGCGGACAATCCGTGACTTGTCGATATGCTTTTGCCACAGCTCAAACGCCTCATCATCACGCTCATGCACGGTGACCCAGAGCTTTTCGATAGGGAGATTGAGATACTCAGGAGAGGTGATAAACTCCCATGCATACGCCATCACTTCTGCTTTGAAGTAGTCCCCAAAGGAGAAGTTCCCTAGCATCTCAAAGAGTGTGTGGTGGCGTGCGGTGTAGCCGACATTGTCAAGGTCGTTGTGCTTGCCCCCTGCTCTAAGGCAGGTCTGTGAGGAGGTGGCACGCGGAGGCGTGGGGATAGGTGCCTCTCCTGTAAAGATATTTTTGAAGGGTACCATCCCTGCATTGACAAACAGAAGGGATCCATCATCATCGATCGGGATCAGTGGTGCCGAAGGCATAACCGTATGCCCCTTCTCTTGAAAGTAGTCTAAAAAAGATTGTCTAATATCCATCATAAATATCCTGCTGTAAGTTGGTGATATTTTATCTAAAATGAGGTTAAGACTCCTCCATCAACCTTTTTGTGCTACAATCGCAGATAGATTTGATACACAAAGAGACCCCCCATGAAACAGCCCCTCCTTAGCGTCCAAAACCTTAGCCTCTCTACTGCCCAACACCCCCTACTTCACCGTGTGAGTTTTGAGATAGCCAAGGGGGAGATCTTTGCGTTGGTGGGGGAGTCGGGGAGTGGCAAATCCCTCACCTCACTAGCGATACTACGACTACTTCCTGAGGCGATCCATCTCGATGGGGGGCGTGTCAGTTTCAAGGGGGAGTCACTCTTTGGGCTGAGTGAACGGGCGATGCAGTCACTTCGTGGTCGCCAGATCGCCATGATCTTCCAAGAGCCAATGAGTGCCCTCAACCCTGTGATGCGTATCGGGGAGCAGGTCGCCGAGGTGCTACGCCTCCACCTCAACCTCCCCTCAACCCAGCTCAAAGCACGGGTCATCGCCCTCTTGGAGGAGGTGGCACTCGACTCCCCCTACGAACGCTACCGATGGTACCCCCACCAGCTCTCAGGCGGACAGAAACAGCGACTCCTCATCGCCATCGCCCTTGCGTGTGAGCCGACCCTACTCATCGCCGATGAACCCACCACCGCACTCGATGTCACGATACAAGCACAGATACTCACCCTACTCCAGACGATCCAGTCGCGTCGGAAACTCTCGATACTCTTTATCACCCATGACTTGGGGGTGGTCGCACAGATCGCTGATCGTGTCGCAGTGATGCGAGAGGGGCGGGTGGTGGAGATCACCACTAAGGAGGCGTTTTTTAGCCAGCCTCAGCACCCCTACACCCAACAGCTCCTCAGCGATGCCACCCCTCCCGCACCCCTCCCCCAGACCACGCAGACCCCATCACCACTCCTAGAGCTTACCGATCTGCGTGTCTCTTTTGCCATCAAAAAGGGGCTACTCCAACGCACCGTAGGCTACCTCCATGCCGTCGATGGGGTGAGCCTCTCTATCCCCAAGGGCAAGACCCTCGCACTCGTAGGAGAGTCGGGCAGTGGCAAGAGTACCTTAGGGCGGGCGATCCTCTCACTCGTCCCACTCTCAGCAGGTCGTCTCTGGTTTGCGGGGGAGGATATCACCCACCTCACCCCGACCCAACGCCACTCCTACCGACGCAAAATACAGGTGATCTTCCAAGACCCCTTCTCTGCCCTCAACCCCCGTATGACGATCGGGGAGAGTATCTTGGAGGGGATGATCAGTCTCGATGTAGCCCCCACCAAACCCCACGCACAACAGGCACAGATCGCCTCTCTCTTGCGTCTTGTCGAGCTAGACCCCTCCCATGCCCACCGCTATCCACATGAGTTTTCAGGGGGACAACGCCAACGCATCGGTATCGCCAGAGCCTTGGCACTCGACCCCGAACTCATCATCTGCGACGAACCCACCTCCGCCCTCGATGTCACCGTACGCACCCAGATACTCACCCTACTCAAGAGACTCCAAGCCGATCGCGGACTCTCCTACCTCTTCATCACCCACGACCTCTCCATCATCGACTCCATCGCCCACGATGTCGCCGTGATGCAACACGGCAAGATCGTCGAACACGGAAGCGTCACCACTCTCATGCACCACCCCAAACACCCCTACACCCAAAGCCTGTTGGCTTCGGTGCCTCGCAGGGGTTGATAGCTCATCTCTAGAGACTACTTATCACTGGTGAGACTCTACCACAATAGATCCTCTCACAACCAATAAATACTCCTCCCCACCTAAATCGTAGGGAATCTACACCACACTACAAAATATCTCCTCTCCACCCAAGCCTCCGCGGGTCGCGATGCTCCACCGCTCTGGTTCTGTCACTACAAACGACAAACTCTTGTCGTTTGCTTCACGCTCCTCATCTCCCCACCGATAGGTAGGGATACACCCACTCTTACGAGGTTTGAGAGTGGGGTGTGTGTAGTTGGAGAGAGGTATAAAAAGCGTAACAATACGATATGATAGAGCTTTTTACACCTTTTCCAAAAAAAGTTCGCAAAAGGGGTAAGCCAAAATTTCATCAAGGGGGGTTTCCGTACTTTAAGTGATTGTTAAGTTTACAAATACCCATACCAAGGGGGTCTGAGACTTAAAGCAACCTAAAAGTTCGCAAATCGTTTGGAGGCGTTTGGTCTTGCTAGACTAGAAGAAGTAGACCCCTTCACCATCAAAAGGAGCAGGCTCTTCTCCTAGACTCCACGATTTTTTGACACAGTTTTGGCAGAGGTGATAAAAACGCAATGAGTCTACATGGGGTTCAATCTCCTCTAGGAGCTGATTCTCTAGTTGATGCTTTTGTCACGCACCGAAGCTAGGGCGATGGGTCTAAACTCCTTATCATTCCATCAGCTCAGCATACAGTTCATCTATATTTTGCTTGGCATCTTTTTTAAACTCATCCAAAGCCTCTTTGTCTAGCCCTGAGCCTTTAGATTTGATAAGTTTTAATGCCTCTTCAAGAGAAGCTTGAGAGAAGATAGTTTGGTAGGGGATTTTTAGCATGATGACCTCTATTTTCTATTTTTTAACAGCCTCTTTCATCTGCTTTCCAAACGCTTTATCTATATATTTGTCGAGCTTAATGGCTTTTAGAAACTTATTTTGTTCTTTCTCATCTAAAGTAACACAAATTCGTAAAACATGCTTTTCTATCAGCTCTCTATTTGCTTTTGCCACTCCTTTGTTATCGTGTAAAATCTTTTTAAATGCATCAGCATCATTTTCAATGTCACTCAAGCCCTCTATACCTATTTTTTCAGAAGAATCACCTTTTTCTTTATGAAGTTTATTCATAAACTCTTTTGCATCAGGGTTATCTTGATATTTTTTCCTAAAAGAGTCAACATGATTTTTATTAGACTTATTAAGATTATCAAATGCTTTTTCAATATCAGCAATTTTATTTTTATGCTTTATCTTAGCTATCTCACCCTCTACATCTCTAGTAGAGTTAGGAAAATTACATTGAAACTGCTCTAGTTTCTCTAACGCATTGCTTTTGATTGCCTCGTTAAAAGCCTCCTCCTCACGCTCTAACTTCTCTAACTCTCTCTCTTCCTCTGTCTGCTCTTTTCTAAAATTATCAAATTTTCCATAGCCTACATTGGTTTTTGCACCCAAGCCTAAATCAGCTAAAATCTCTTGAAAAAGTTTTGCTTTTTCACTCTTGTTTATAAGCCCTGAACTTAACTCAAAATCAAACCTAAAAGTCACATTGGGCAAGACCTTTATAAAACGCAAAGGGATAGGGTTTTTCAACGCATCACCATGAGGGGTAATGTAGTCATCTCCTAAGAGTTTGCCACTCGTAATCACCACAGCATCAAAGAAAACATCACCATTATCAAAGATTTCTGTTTCTAATGCTTTCACATCTATTTCACTATTGTCTAAAAGCTCTTGAATATACTCAGGGTGCTTAAATGCACTATGAAGCACCCCTTTGACCGATGAGCCTGCAATCACAGGCAGACCACTGGTGTAGTCAAAACTAAAGCCTAAAATCGCTTGACCTTTGACATCGGGTAGTTCATGGGCATTACCTGAACCCAAAATAAGCCCAGGGTAAGTGGTGGTAGCTTTAAAATGGGTATTTCCTAGCATTTCATCTTCGTCTAAGGTTACGGTTTGATTCAGAAGCGTGTTAAGCTTTTCTTGAATTATATGTTCATTATGCTCATTTTCTAAATGGGCATAATCTACTCCTCTAAAGTAATCTTTATAAAAGAGCCATCCTAAATTACTCATTTTTTTCTCCTTTATCCAGCTTAAAGGTTCTAATGCAAAGTTTTATAGCGACTGCAATATCAATAATTTTTGGTTTTAAAAGGGCTTCATTGTTTTGTAGAACATACTCTAAAAGTGAGATATCATTACGCTCTCCTGTTAAAACCTGAATAATAAGATAAGATAAATATTCTCTATTCTCTCTAGTAGAGGCATTTGTATTTTCAAAAAGAGCCAAAGTAGGTAACAAGCCACTTTGCATCACACTTGCTCCAAAAGAGGAGATGTAGCCATTATATGCTGAGGGAATACTCCCTTCAGGAAACGCCTCTTTTAACACTTTCATCACCTCTGGAATATACTTCTCTACGCTCTGCTTACTCATAATGACACCTTCTCTACTTTTGAATACCCATACCCTATCGATTTATTTGCACCAAACTGCACATGAGTGCTACTGTTAAAACGCTTCTTTTTTTTGTCTGCTTCATCAAGATTGGTAAGCTTGGCAATCTCATCATCTGAAGCGTAAGCTCGATCGTAAATACCTTCATCAAGATTTGTAGGTTTTGCAATAGCAAAATAGAACTTGGATTTTTTTGGCACAACCTCTTCATACCATAGGTTTTTACTTACCCCATCTTCTAGGTAATTTCTTGCCAAAACGGGTAGGCTGAGGGCTTTAAAATCTGCATCGGCAAAAAGAGCCAAGTTTTTCCCTAAAAATGGTTCTAGTGCTGAAACAGTTAAACCATTGACACCTGCTTCAAAATCTTCTAAAATGACATTATCTAGCGTTTCAAAAATAAGAGGTTTCCCCTCTTGGACTTTTACTTTACTGAGTGCTTCAAGTGCTGATTTGAGCTTCTCATCTATACTTATCTTAAAATCTTCTAAAAAGGTAAGAAAGTTTTCAATAACTCCTACCGATGTTGCCATAAAATAGGGTTTCTTATTGCTTCGTACTGGTCTTGCCAACAAAGAGGCTTCAAAGAAGTGAAATGCTCCTGCTTGTGCCTCTTTGGCTTTGTTGTCTGCCCCAAAAATATAATTGATATAGTTACTCTCTTCTGAAGCCTCTCTCAATGCCCCTTTAAGACTAGAGCTGTGAATGGTTGGTAACCCTGTGATGGCATCTCTTTGTACTTGATTGTCAATGATATCAAAGTTAATGTCTCCACTTCCGACATGAAGGTTGCTTAGTGTGGTTATGGTGTATAAATCGTTTCTCATGATTTCTCTCCTATGGTATAAATATTTAATCCTACTTTTTGTAGGTTTTGGTTGTTTAAGTTATCAATTAGCTCTTGTGTTGGATCAATAAAAACGGAACCCTTTTCATATAAAAAGATATTTTTTGACTTTTTAAATTTTCTATGTTGTCCCTTAAATTCGTTTTCTAAATAGCGAAAAGGTATCTCACTCGTAATGGCAAAAGTACAATGCTCTTTAATGGGAACATCAATATAGGCATCACTTAAAAGTGTCACATAGCCATTGCTATCAACATACTCAAGCTTCTCCTTAGTTGGGATTACCTGCATCTTAAAAGTAGAAGTCTCTGCACCCAACATCACATAAGAGGAGGTAAGCTCAAAATCACTCTCTACATATAAGGCAAAAGAGAAATCATCTTTTAAAAGATAAGAGGTTTTTTTAAAAAAAGCGTTATCTCCTCCACCTTTTTTTATGCCTATTTGCTCCACAGGGTTGAAGATATCATCAAACCTTAATGTGCCACTTCCATCAAGTGAGACAAAGTTATCATAAATATCCTCTTTGGGATTGTAGTTTTCTAAAACACCCTCTTTATAGGGGTATCTATCGATATTGACCTTTTTCATAAACTTCTCACCCTTTTTCATTAAAAAAACAGCAGAGATATTGTTTAAAACACCAAAATCTTGCTCTTGGTTAAACATAAACTTGGTATCACCTACTAACGCTTTGGCTTTCTCTTTTTTATCTTCATCTATCCACTCACCTCTTCTTTTTTTGGTAAGCAGTCCACTCTGCATTAACATCTCTTTGCGTATCATGCCCAAGAGTGCTGTCTGTTGGGGAAATGGTCGAGAGTGAACCAAGTAGTTACTACCATCCTCTCCTAATGCTCCAAATGTTCTATCACCTCCAAAGAAAAATGGCTCCAATGGTGTGAGTATGATTAAATATCTCATGATTTATCTCCTTGGACAAATTTAATAAAACGAAGCGTTGCATAGACTTTGTCAAGTGGGTTCTCCCCCTCTTTTGCCACACGGTACGACTCATAAATAAACGCTACCAACTGTTCAAAAAAGGCTCTATACTCGTTATGCACCTCTTCATTAAAGTAGTTATCAAAAAAGTTTTGTAACTGCTCTTTGCTTTGGGCTATCTCTTTGAGCAGAGGCTTATTACTCTCTATCTTATGGTGAATAGAGTGTAAGAAGTTATCTATATCCTCTCCACCCTTTAGATTAGAACTAAAGAGTCTAAAATTCTCATATAGCTCTCCATTTTTGTGAATAATCGCTTGAAAGGTCTGTCCACTATGCTTAGTTACACTAAAAGCAATATTGTCTTTTTCTCCACTCTTTGCATCACGAAAAAGTAGCCCTCTACTCTTCTCTAAGGCTTCATACAGAGGAAACTTGTAGTACTGCATAGCAATACCAAATGAGAGTGTCGCCTCTGTGCCTTTGAATGCCTCATTAAAGCCTTGGCTTATCTCATCACAAAGTTCAAAAATCGTTTTCTCTCCACTCACCACTGGAGCAAAAAAGAGCAAATCATCTCCCCCTGCAAAGATGGTCTCTCCACCAAAGGCTTTTATGAGTTTATGAGACTCTTGTCCATACTCAAAAAGTTTTTTAGAAAATTTTTGAAAATCATCTCTATTTTTAAGTGAAGAGACCACTTTTCCCATACTATCACCATCAGCATGAACAATGGCATAGTATTTATGATACGGTTTTAGATAGGGTTTAAGTTCCCTATTGTCATAGACCTCCAACTCATCATCTTTCAGCAGTGCTTTGACATTGACCTCCTCTATATCACTCATAGCAATCTCAGGTAAAGAGGGGAATGACTTCTTCTCTCCAAACGCCTCTTTGGTTAAAAAGCTATTGTTCCCTTTGAGCATCTTGGTCAATTTATTCTCTTGGTATTGAGCCACTTCTATAAAAAGTTCTGCCGTATCAAGGTAAGGGGTCATCTCCACAATAGGGTTTGCCCCCTCTTTTAGCTCTTTTTCGACAATACTTATCTGAAAATATTTTTTTAAAAAGTCATAATCTACTTTGGTATCTTCTGAAAGATAATGCAATACTTCATCAACTCTAGTTTCAAGTTTATCTCTATCCCCCTCTTGGGCTTCAAAAATAAATCTATCATGAAAGAGTCCTATCTCTTTGCCAGACTCAAACATACTTTTATCTTTGATATATGGCACAACAAATTCACGCTCTTGAAACTGTGCGATTATCTGCTTCATCATATAAGAGAAGATATAACTCCCCCCCCAAAGCTCACGCGTTTTTTTAGCATCTTTTAGGGTTTTATAGATTGGTCCTATGGTTAGGGCTAGATAGGTCATTAGTTTACCTCACTTATTAATTTTCCTTGTTTTTCAACAAATTTTAAAAACTCATACATATCAAACTCTTTAGGTGTTTTTATTGTCTTAGATACTCTGTTTAATGAAAAACTAAACTCTTTATCCAAAATTTTCTTATAACTATTATCGTGTAAGATATATATCTTTCCATTAAGAATTTTAAAAGTAAGTGGAGATTTAAATCTATCTATACCATCAAGACTTTTGATTTTTACCTGTCTTTTACCCCCATTAGGTCGAAACTCATTATGTTCTGCCAAACCTAATACTGCTCGAATATAGTTAAATTCTCTATCATCAGGTTCTGTACAAACTATTGGTTTATGGGTTCCATGTATTACTTGTGGAAATTCGTTTTTAATAAACTTTTTTTCCCAACCAACTTTTTTATGTGAACACATATATCTAAATATCAATGACTTATAATAAGGTTTAGTTATTCCCATTTTTAATTTTTTATAAAATATATCTATTGAGGATAATGCTTTATCATATTCTGCATCTCTATATGTTCCAAGTAAAAAAACTTTATTACTCTGTTTTTTGATTATTTTTTTTATCTCATCATCTGTAATATGACTTCGTAAAAATGAACCAAACCCTTTCGACTGTCTTGTTCCAAAATTTGTTACAAACATAAATTCATCAAAATATTTTTCTATTAAACTTTTAATTTCTTTGTTGAAAGTAAAAAATTCTACTTTGATAGCGGTATGTGTAATTAAACTTTTAATTTTATCATTATCATTTGATATTGGATTATTTGCAAAATATAAAGATTTATTAGGTAATGCTCTTGTTCCCTGTCCACTAATTATCTTCACCTTATAATCCAAAGACTTAGCCCCATTTGCATTTTTAACAAACGGAATCCCTTCTACCTGTTCCAACAGAAACCTATCAAACTTAGGTTTCAACTCTGTAGCCCGAAGCGTTGCACCACTTTGGTCACTTTGAAAGTGAATGATAGGGGTGTGTTGCTTTAGGGTAAACACTACTTTAAATTTGCTCATTTTTTCTCCTTATCCATAAAATACTTCACAATAAAAGGTGAACTAATAGTACAGAATATAGCTATACCTAACCATATCTCATTATCAATTTTTATACTATCAGCTCCAAATACATTCATTCCAAAGAAACCTGCTACCAATGTTGGAGGAATCAAGAATGTACCAAGCCGTGTAAGTTGATTCATTTGATTCTTCTCTTCTCGCTCTTGCTCTAAAAAGGCATAGCTATTGAGTGAAGCTATCTCTTGACGCAAATCCTCTATGTCACGCTTTATATTCATAATATCTATCGCCTTATCATAAAGCTCTATCCCTTGATCTTGGGCTGTCACCTCTTTGAAGTAGAGTTTATTGACAAAACGGAGATAATTTTTGTAGAGGATAGAGATATTTTCAACTGAAGGAGTCTCCTCTCCTCGTACATCTGAAATAGCTGTTATCTCATCTGAGAAGCGTAAAATAGAGGCTCTTTGTACCAATAGGAGCGAGAGCATTTGGAAATACATGGTTTTTACATGATTTAATAAAATCTCTTCTCCAAAATAACCCCTATTACTCAAAACCATAAAGGAATAACGAGTAATTCCATAGAAAGTTCCATAATTATTCCATCTTTTATAGGTAGCTTTTTCAATAAATTCTTGATGCATACCTTTATCTTGAACGGTAATATCATTGCCATCTACAAAAACATACTTATACCAGTTTTTATTCTCTATATTATTTTGAGTACATGTTACAAAAGCATCATTCCCATACCAAGAGAGGACAAACATACGATCATCTATAATAGGTTGAACATAATTTTTCTCTTTTTGACTTTTATCTATAGTAAAACTATCTCCAAGTATATCTGTAATGTATTTAGCAATTTTTATCTCTTTATAGAGGTCACAAAAACGCTCTTCTATACCATTTACTTTAATATACTCTGGTAGGAATGCTCCTTTTGTTGCTTCTGTACTAAAACCATCACCTAAAAATTGAGGATAGACCCTACGACCATAATCATTGATTTTTAAAATATCTTCTACTTGATGGTAGTTATAATTTTCAACTTCAAAAGAGAGAATCCCCACTCCTGTATCAAAAAGTCGTAAATTAACACCCTCTAACTTCAAGAGATAAGGCTCTTTATCTTTTATTTTAAGTTCAAAACTATCATCATCAAGTTTTTTTTCAAAATAGTAAGAGGTCGCACTCTTATCAAAATCTTGTGTATTAAAAAGTGAATCTTTTACAAAATCATGAAAATAGACTATCTCATTATAATCGAGACTATTTTTAACCTCAAACTTTTGGTACTCCCAATTATCTTGCTCTAAACTTATTTTGAAATCATCATCTATTTTGACCCGCTCATCAAAACTATGCTCTCGATAGAACGCATGTTTATCTTTTATCTTATCAATAATCTTATCAAACCGAAACGGAAACATAAAATTGTGATAACTTATCATCTTTTTCTTTTTACTCATTTCTATAATTTCTCCTGCTAATCTATCAGCCAAACCTGAAGTAAGATACCCACTATCAAACCCAAAAAATCCACGACCATGATAGGCTTGTTTTTGTGCTATCTGCTGTTGGTACTTCTCTGTTAAAAATGC
>Ga0256837_1000029_pt1 | contig 124965 bp, 115 predicted proteins | sample 4562384metaG_FD_185976 | JGI IMG/M metagenome (GOLD analysis project Ga0256837, IMG submission 185976) | Hydrothermal vent microbial communities from Guaymas Basin, Mexico - 4561-384 | ecosystem: Environmental > Aquatic > Marine > Hydrothermal vents | place: Mexico: Guaymas Basin | collected...
CCACCACCAAATGTAACGGGGCGTTTACATATTGGACACGCACTTACTTTTACACTTCAAGATATTATTACTCGTTATAAAAGAATGGATGGGTACAAAACTCTTTGGCAACCAGGAACAGACCACGCTGGTATCGCTACACAAAATGTTGTTGAGAAACAAATTTTAGCTGAAGGTAAAACAAAAGAAGAAATTGGACGCGAAGCATTTTTAGAGCGTGCTTGGAAGTGGAAAGAGGAATCTGCTGGTATTATGACAAGCCAACTTCGCAAAATGGGTGTAAGTCCAGCATGGAAGCGTGAGCGTTTTACCATGGATAAAGGGCTTCAAAAAGCTGTAAAAGAGGCGTTTGTAAACCTTTATAATGAAGGGCTTATTGTTCGTGGAAACTATATGGTAAACTGGTGTACACACGATGGTGCTTTAAGTGATATTGAGGTAGAACATGAAGAGCACGATGGTAAATTTTACCACATTAAATACCCTTTTGCAGATGGTAGTGGCTTTGTAGAGGTTGCAACAACAAGACCAGAGACATACTTTGGTGATACTGCTGTTATGGTACACCCAGATGATGAGCGTTACAAAGATATTATTGGAAAAGAGATTCAACTCCCTCTTCTTGATAGAACTGTAAAAGTTATTGCAGATGAGCATGTAGATATGGAGTTTGGAACAGGTGTAGTAAAAGTAACGCCAGCACACGACCAAAACGACTACGAAGTTGGAAAACGTCATAACTTAGAGTTTATTACTGTATTTGATGAAAAAGGTATCTTAAACAATTATGCTGGAGAGTTTAAAGGCTTAGAGCGTTTAGAAGCACGTGACACAATTGTAAAACGCCTTGATGAAGAAGGTTTTATAATTAAAATTGAAGATCATAAGCATCAAGTTGGGCACTGTTATAGATGTAAAAATGTTGTTGAGCCTTATATCTCTAAACAATGGTTTGTAAGAAGTGAAGTAGCAAAAAAATCTATCGAAAAAACAAACAATGGTGAAGCACAGTTTTTCCCACCACATTGGATTAACTCTTATAACTCTTGGATGGGAGAATTACGCGATTGGTGTATTTCACGTCAACTTTGGTGGGGGCATCAAATTCCTGTATTTTATTGTGATGATTGTGGTGAAGAGTTTGCAACAACTGAAGAACACCCAGAGTCTTGTCCAAAATGTACTTCAAAAAATCTTACACAAGATCCAGATGTACTTGATACTTGGTTTAGTTCTGCACTATGGCCATTTTCAACACTTGGTTGGGGTAATGGCGATGTAGAGATGGACAAACTCTTTTTAAGTGATGATATGAAAGAGTTTTACCCTAACTCACTTTTAATTACAGGGTTTGATATTTTATTTTTCTGGGTTGCACGTATGATGATGATGGGTGAGCATTTCAATGGTGAACTTCCATTTAAACATATCTACCTTCATGCACTTGTTCGTGATGAGCATGGGCAAAAAATGTCAAAATCTAAAGGCAATGTAATTGATCCACTCGATATGGTAGAGCAATATTCAGCTGATATTTTACGTTTTACTCTTGCTATCTCTGCAGCTCAAGGGCGTGATATTAGAATGAGTACAGAAAAACTTGAGCTTAATCGTAATTTTACAAATAAACTCTACAATGCTGCAAAATATCTACAAATGAATGTAGAAACTTTCCCAGATTTAACAAGTTTTTGTGTAGAGAGTGATTTGGGTCGCTATATGATGAGTCGCTTAAATCTTGCTACAAAAGAGGTAAGGGAACATCTTGATAACTACCGCTTTAACGATGCAGCACTTACAATGTATAGATTTTTATGGAATGAGTTTTGTGATTGGGGAATTGAACTTAGTAAAGCAGATAAAGGTGCAGTAGTTGAACTTGGAGCTATCTTTAAAGAAGCAATGAAATTACTTCACCCTTTTATGCCATTTATTACAGAACATCTTTACCATGAACTTAGTGGTACAACACTAGAAGATGGTGAGTCTATAATGATCAAAAAATATCCATTTAAGACAAATCAACGTCCAGAAGAGGAGAAATTTGAAATTATTATGGATGCTATTGTTTCTATTCGTCGTGCAAAAGTTTTAGTTGACTTAGCAAACCAAAAAATTGCAAAAGCGTATGTCAAAATCGATGGCATTAGTGACAAAGATAAAGAGATGATGACTCCATTTATTGCAAAACTTGCAAAAGTAAATGAAGTTCTATTTACTGAAACAAAAATAGAAAATGCAGTAAGCGATATTGCAAAAGTGTGTGAAACGTTTATTCCAACAGATAGTATTGACTTAGAACCAATTATTAAAAAACTTACAAAACAAGATGAAAAACTTCAAAAAGAGATTGGCAAACTCAGTGGAATGTTAAATAATGAGCGTTTTGTAGCAAATGCACCAGCAAATGTACTTGAAAAAAATCGTGCAGCACTTGCGGATGCACAAGCCAAACAACAAAAAGTTCAAGAACAACTTTCCTCTTTACAATAACTTTTTTTGTACAAAGATTTTTAAAATCTTTGTACCCCTTTCAAGCAATATTCATTGTTTTTTCGCTATTATCTAAAAAAATCTACCAAAAAGGTTCAACATGTCCGTTTTAGATAATGTAGATGCAGCTACAAACCTAGCAAAAAATAATGAAGTTCAACTCTTAGTATTTAGAGTAAGTAATAATGAAAAATCTTCTTACTATGCTATTAATGTTTTTAAAACAAGAGAAGTTGTAGAAGCAAAAAATCATTACCTTACAAAAATCCCCTCTTCTCATCCCCTTTTAGAAGGTACTATTATGCTTCGTGGTTTGCAAATTCCTATTTTAAATTTGCCAGAATGGCTTAATGTTCATTTAACATATGAAGAAAAACAAGTTTCTAATCTTCTCATTTGTGACTTTAATGGTGTTATTATCGGTCTTCGTATTATGTCAGCATATAGAGTTATTAAGAAAAACTGGAATGAGATGCATGCACCAGACTCTTATAGACTTAAAGATGATGGTGTTGTTATGAATGATACTCGTTTAGAGGATGGTTCTTTATGTTTAATATTAGACTATGAAAAACTTCTTGCAGATGTTGTTCCACAAGCTATGGTTGATGTCGAAGGGGATACAAAAGCACTAAATGAAATTACAATGCCTCAAAAATTAAAACAAGGAACAGTTTTAATAGCAGAGGATTCAAAAACTGCACAACGTGCACTTATTCAACTTTTCCATAACGCACATATTAAAATGCAACTTTTTAACAATGGTAAAAAATTGATCGATTATATTAACTCTTTAGAAAATCCATCTCAAGAGATTGCAGCGATTATTACAGATATTGAGATGCCAGAGATGTCAGGTTTTACTGTTGTAAAACTTCTAAAAAACAACCCTCTTACAAAAGATATTCCTATTGTTGTAAATAGTTCAATGACTGGAGATAATAACAAAAGAGAAGCAGAAGTTTTAGGAGCAAATGGTTTTATAGATAAAACAAAAAGTCATAATGTTATCCCTCTTCTTGCTTCACTCATAAAAGAGTAAAGAGAAAAAGAGATAAAAAAATTTCAATAACTCCTAAGAGTTATTGAAAGATAGAAATAAGCACACCAGCAGCAACTGCTGAACCAATAACACCTGCAACATTTGGACCCATTGCATGCATTAAAAGCATATTACTTCTATCATACTCCATACCTACTTTATTCGATACACGAGCTGCCATTGGAACTGCTGATACACCTGCTGAACCAATAAGTGGATTAATTTTTGTTCCTGGGAACAAGTTCATAATTTTAGCCATTAACACACCTGCTGCTGTACCAACTGAGAATGCTACAACACCTAAAGCTAAAATAGCTAACGTATCAGGTACTAAGAACTGATCTGCTGCAAGTTTAGAACCAACACCTAAACCTAAGAAGATTGTAGTGATGTTAATCATTGCATTTTGCAGTGTATCGTTAAGTCTTTCAACTACACCTGATTCTTTTAAGAAGTTACCAAACATAAATGCACCAATTAGTGGTGTTGAATCTGGAAGCACTAAAATAGCAAGCATTAAAACAAGAATTGGGAAAACAAGTTTTTCTAAACGAGATACATGACGAAGTGTACTCATTTTAATTTTTCTTTCCTCATCAGTTGTTAAAGCTTTCATAATTGGTGGTTGAATAATAGGTACCATTGCCATATATGAATAAGATGCAACTGCAATTGCTCCTAAAAGTTCAGGTGCTAAGTGAGATGCAATATAGATAGATGTTGGACCATCTGCCCCACCAATAATAGAGATAGCAGAAGCTTGTTTTAATGTAAAGTCAAAAAGATCTGTATATTGAGAAAGTGCTACTGCACCAACAAGTGTCCCAAAAATACCAAATTGTGCTGCACCACCTAAAAGAGCAGTTCTTGGGTTAGATAAAAGTGGACCAAAGTCTGTCATAGCACCAACACCCATAAAAATTACAATTGGGAAAAACTCATTTGCAAGACCCATATTGTAAATTACACCCAAGAAACCATGCTCTCCAGCAATGTTTGCAACTGGAATATTTGCCAAAAAACCACCAAATGCAATTGGTAAAAGAAGTAATGGCTCAAAACCTTTAGCAATAGCTAACCAAAAAAGTAAGAAAGTGATAGCCATCATAATAAGACGACCCCAACCTTTGTGGAAATCACTCATCTTTTCACCTTGAGCATTTAACTCATTTGGATCTGGATCCATAAGAGCTACAATACCCGTTGATTTTAAAAAGCCAACTACCATAGAACCAAATGATTGAGCCTGGTAAGTCTCTTCTTGATGTGTTGACATCTTTTGTGTAGCTGCATGAGCAGAAACAGCTTCATGTTCTGAAGCTGTAGCACTCACACTGCTAAATGCAAAAAACATCAACAGTGCTAAGAGTTTAATAATAAAAGATTTCATTAGCTTATCCTAAAACCGCTACTACTTGACCTTCTACTACTTTGTCATTTGTAGCAACATTGATAGATTTAATAACTCCACCTCTTGGTGCAACTACATCAATCTCCATTTTCATAGATTCAAGGATTAAAATAACATCACCCTCATTTACACTTTGACCTGGATTAGCAACAATTTTCCAAACATTACCTGGAAGAAGTGCTTTTACTTCTGTGTCACTACCACCTGCTGCTGGAGCTGGAGTTGATGCTGCTGGAGCTGCTGCTTCACCATTTACTTCTGTTACTTGAATATCTGCATTACCCTCTGCAACTTGAACACTAAATTTTTGACCATCTACTACTACTGTGTATGTTCCTGCCATATCTTTTTTACCTTCCTTACAATCTTCTTTCATTTCTGAATTTTTACGTACCATTAGTTCGCCCTCACCTTTTAAGAAAGCGATACCTTTTTCTTGAGCTGCAGCTGCAATAAAAATATTCTCTTCTGTAATCTCAAGATCATGTTTTTTCAGCTCATCAATAGCGTGTTGAAGAGATTTTGTTGGATCTGCATCAGCAAGCTCTAAAGCTGTTTTTGTAGTTGGTTCAAGACCAAGTTTTTCTGAAGCAATTTTTACAATCTCCGGATCTGGTTCAACTGGAGTTTTACCGAAATATCCAAGTACCATTTTTCCATAACCTGGAGCAATAGCTTTCCATGGACCTTGCATTACATTGTTTAGTGCTTGTTGAAAATAAAATTGTGAAACAGGAGTTACACTTGTTCCATAACCACCCTTTTCAACAACTTCTTGCATTGCTGCAATAACTTCTGGGAATTTATCCATAATGCCATTATCACGCATCATTTGAGTATTTGCAGTTAATGCTCCACCTGGCATTGGTGAGAATGGGATAATTGGAGAAACCATTGTAGCTTCTGGTGGAACAAAATAGTCTTCTAAACAAGATTGTAGCTCTTTTTCATAAGTTAAAATCTTATCAATTTCTAAACCACCAAGATCAAAATTCATACCTTTAGTTGCATGAAGCATAGTTAAGATATCTGGTTGAGAAGTACCACCACTTACTGGAGAAGCAGCTAAATCGATACCATCAATACCAGCTTCAAGTGCAGCCATATAAGCAGCTACAGAAACACCTGCTGTTTCATGAGTATGAAGACGTAAATGAGTATCTTCACCTACAAGTTTACGAGCCATTTTAATAGTTTCAAAAACTTTTTGAGGATTAGAAGTACCACTTGCATCTTTAAAACAGATACTATTGTAAGGAATACCACTATCTAAAATTTCACGAAGTGTTTTCTCGTAAAAATCTACTTCATGAGCACCATGACATCCTGGTGGTAAGTCCATCATTGTAACAACAATTTCATGCTTAAGACCATGATGAACAATTCTCTCACCTGAATACTTAAGATTTTCAATATCATTTAAAGCATCAAAGTTACGAATTGTTGTTGTACCATGCTTTTTAAACATTTTAGCATGAAGATCGATCAACTCTTTTGATCCAGTATCAAGCATTACTGTATTTACACCACGTGCAAGCGTTTGTAAGTTTGCATCTGGTCCAACAATCTCACGGAATTTATCCATCATTTCAAAAGCATCTTCTCTTAAGTAAAAATAAAGAGATTGAAAACGTGCTCCACCACCAAACTCATAGTGTGTAATTCCAGCTTTTTTAGCAGCTTCAACAGCTGGTAAAAAGTCTTTCATCAGTACACGTCCACCAAATACTGATTGGAATCCATCTCTAAAAGTTGTATCCATAATATCTATAAATTTTTTAGCCATATTAATCCTTAACCTTCTCTATGATGAATAATTGCTGCTGTAATTGCTGCAACTATTTTTTTCTTATCTTGCTCTGCATTCGCTACAGGAGCTACATCTGCATTTGATTGTGGTTCAGGGAAATATTTATGTATAACAGATGACATGATATTCATAGCACCTATCATAATTCCTAAGAATACGAACACCGTTCCCATTCCTAAGAACATAAATTTAACTCCCTCTAGTACGAGGTTATTCTCCATAAATTACCTTTAGTAAGAATTTTCGCCTTTAGTATAGTACAAGTTTGTTTAAAACAACTTTTTTAAATGATTTTTTTTTAGTTGATGTTACTTTAGAAGAGAAAATAGAGTAAATAAAGAAGAATTTTCTTCTTTATTTTAAAATTTTACGAGCATTAAGAGGTTGTACAGGACGATTATTATCTACACCCATAGCAGATGTAAATTGCTCTATTTGATAATCTGAAATTTGAGCATACTCTTTAAATACAAACCATCTTACACCTTCACTACATGGTGGTGTTGTTAATGAACCACTAAATCTATAATATCTTTTATCTTTTGGTAATAAAATACGAATATAGTTTGAAGAAAGTTCTAATTCCTCTGAATCTCCTGCATGATGAGGCATAACAGACCAAATTTTCTTTAATGTAGGATTCATTCTTCCCTCTTCAAATAAAAGTGCAACAACAGCTATCTCTCCATCATTCGACAGATGTACAAAGTGTGCTTCAAGTGGAAAACTTTTACCCTCTATAGTGTTTTCACTAGGAGAATGAAAGTGAAACTGCTTTAGGTAAAATCTCTTATCATCTATCTCCATATAACTACCATCTTCCATATTCACCTGAATAGAATGCCCATTGTTTACAACCTCTATAGCATCAGTTTTATATCTAAAATCTATCAACTCTAAATGTTGTGTTCTTACCATACCTTCAAAAGAAAGATCTATTGGAGATTGATTTTTACCCTCTTGACACATAAAAAAGTCATGCGATAACATCCCCCAATATTCAGGTCCTGTATGACCTGTGTACCCCCAATGTGTTGCACCATGCCCACTTGCTAAAAGAAGTGAACTCCCAACAAGTAAACTACCAACTATTTTTTTTATTCTTATCATATAGTTCCTTCTATTTTTGTTTTGGTCTAAATGCTTTTATAACATCTTCATTTGTTTCTAAATATGGACCATCTATTAAATCTATACAATATGGTACAGCAGGAAATACTGCATCTAAACATTCACGAATAGATTTAGGCTTACCAGGGAGATTAATAATTAAACTTTTATTACGAATCCCTGCAGTTTGACGTGAAAGAATAGCTGTCGGAACATATTGTAAACTAACCTGACGCATAAGCTCTCCAAAACCTGGTAACATTTTTTGGCAAACATTCTCTGTTGCTTCTGGAGTAACATCGCGAAGTGCTGGACCAGTTCCACCTGTTGTTACAACCAAACAACACCCCTCTTTATCACAAAGCTCTTTCATAGTTTCCTCTAAAAGCTCTTGTTCATCTGCTATACATCTATACACTATTTCAAAATCATTTTTAAGGTACTCTTTGAGTGTATCTTGTATTGTTACACCTGAAATATCTTCATAAATTCCTTTACTGGCTCTATCACTAGCTGTAATTACACCAATTTTTACTTCAGCCATCTACTCTTCTCCTTTTTGAATTAAAAAATGGTTTCCATTTTTAATAAATGTAACATCCCCAACATCAAGAAAAAATTCTTTTGCTGCTTGAGTATCTACAATCTTGTCTAAACCACCTAAATAAATCTCTATAATAACACCTTGCTCTTTTAATTCTAAAAGTTCAGCTACACTCCATTCAAAATATAAAAGTTCATGAAGCTGCTCTTTTGTTGTTGGAATTTGCTCTATTTTTTTAACATCTAATGGAGAAAAAGAGTTTTCTAAAAAGTTTTGAATATAAAGTTCTGGATTTTTTCCATAAAAAATCATTTGAAGCTTTTTATATTTTGAAGATTGTGTTTGAAAAAATGCAGGAGAAAAAAGTTGAAGAGTATCTATACGCTGTGAATTTTTGAGTCTTTTTTTAACTTCCAAAAATGCTTTAATAGCACCATAACTAAAACCTGCAACTGTATAATCACTTTTTTTTAAATATTTTGAAAAAAAACGCTCATCATCTATTAATGAAAAACCACTATAAAATCTCACTCTAAAATCCTAAAATATTTATAAAAAAATAATTAATGTGGTACCAGAGAGGGGATTTGAACCCCTAAGCCCGAAGGCGGCGGATTTTGAATCCGCTATGTATACCGTTCCATCACTCTGGCATATAAATGAATTGATGTAATTATATTGTGTATTTCTTAAAAAGAAACTATACTAACTCTTTTTTTTATCACTTTGTAATACAAAAAAGAAAATAGCAGCTATAACTATAAAAATTCCGACTCGAATTGTAAGAGTTGTTATATCTGTTGTATCATTCATTATTTAAACTTTAAAAAGATTTTTTGAAGATATTAATGTGGATGGGGTAGAGGGATTCGAACCCCCGAATATCGGTACCAAAAACCGAGGCCTTACCGCTTGGCGATACCCCAATGTCTTTCGACAAGAGAATTATATAAAAACAAATATTAAAAATTTCTTAATAATATAAAACTCTTGTAAAAAATATTATAACTGTGCTAACTTTCCTAATAATGCATTAATTGCATTATCTATACGAGTAATACTTTGTTGAATATTTTCAACACTTTTCTCAGTATGTTGCATTTTTTGAATCTGTTGCTTTGTTAAATCTTTAGAAGCATATGCTTCATTTTTAATAAGTTGAGAGTTCTCTGTATCTTCGACACTTTCATTATATGTTAATTGCAATTGTTCATTTACACTTTTTAAACTCTCTTGAGTTACTTCAGACATCTCTACTAATTCTTGATATGTTTGAGTATTTTTCTCAACATTTTCACTTGCTTCAGAAATACTTTGTACAATAATATTTACACTAGCATTAATCTCTGTTAAAGATTTTTGTGTACTTTCTGCTAATTTTCTCACTTCATCTGCTACAACAGCAAAACCTCTACCATGTTCCCCTGCTCTTGCAGCTTCTATAGCAGCATTTAAAGCTAAAAGATTTGTTTTATCTGAAATTTCAGAGATAATATTCAAAATATTTTTTATATCTTCAGCATTTACAGTTAAAGATCTTAAATTTTCACTTAGTTGCTGTTCAGCCTCATTTGTTTGCATAATATAACCACTTAAACTATCCATTTTATCAATTGAATCGTTAATCCGCCCCATTACATCATTTAAACTTTTTAATACAATACTTGAAAATTCTAAATTTTCATCACTCTCTTTAGCTATTAAATTTAATTTACTTGAAATTGTGTCATTTAATTGTTGTGTTTGAGCATAATCTTCCTTTAACACTTGCATAGAACCATTTAAGTTTTCTATACTCTCATCTATCTGTTTTGTAGCACCACTTAAACTTGTTGCTTCACTCACTTTTTTTGTAAACTCATTAATGAGCTCTACCATTGTTTGATATTCATGTGAAAATTTTAAATCAAGATCTATTTGTGTACCTGCTTTAAAATGAGATAAAGATGTTATCACCTTTTTTGTTGTATCAACTCCATGAATCTTTTCATCGATATCATGAATAACAATAACAACTGCAACAACTAATTGAACAATCATTGCTATTACATTATCTGTAAAAATCAATGCATTTGCAACCAATAAAACAACACCCACCCAATGCACTAAACGCATTCTAAAAAACAAAGAATCCATACTCTTACCTTTTTACTTTTACTACTATTACGATACTATTCTATTTCTTTATAAAAAAGACTTAAATTAAAAAAAATATTACAAAAATGTTACAATTTAAAAAAAAGGTTGACTGGTATGACACAAAAGCAACAAAACAAACTTCAATTTTCTATAACACAAGAGATAAAATACTTAAACTCTCAAATTAGAAATCTTCAAAAAAAACTCTCTCCAATAGCTTGTGATTGTTCCTTAGATGATCTTAATCGTGAAGCGATGAAAGAGGAGCAAACACTTACACTTAATCTTATTGAACAAAAGCAACAAAGAATTACCCTTTTAAACTCTTTAAATATAGAGGATGAGGAGTATGGTATTTGTCAAGAGTGTGATGAAGATATACCGTTTAAACGACTTCTTTTAATCCCTGAATCGAAATATTGTGTATCGTGTTTAAATGAAATGCAAAAAAATTAAGCTATAATCGCGCAATTTTATTTTATGAGGTGATTAGAGTTGTTTGATATAAAAAAATACTCTTCAGCAAATATCAAAAACGATATTTTATCTGGTTTAGTTGTTGCAGTTGCTCTTGTTCCAGAAGCAATTGCTTTTAGTTTTATTGCAGGGGTGAGTCCTATTGTTGGATTATACACTGCATTTATTTTAGGGCTTGTAACAGCTGTTATTGGTGGAAAACCAGGAATGATTAGTGGAGCAACAGGAAGTGTTGCTGTTGTTATTATTGGGCTTGTTTTAGAAGCAAATGCAAAACTTCAAGCTGCGGGTCTTAGTGGCGATGAACTCTACATACATATGCTTAATTATGTTTTACTTGCAACTATTATTGCAGGTTTAATTCAAGTAGCAGTTGGTGTTTTAAAACTTGGAAAGTTTATCCGTTTAGTTCCGCAACCTGCAATGTATGGGTTTGTAAATGGTCTTGCTATTGTTATTGCAATGGCTCAATTTAAGTTCTTTGAAGGACAAGGTGCAAGTATGTATATTATTGTAGCTATTACAATGGCTATAATGTACTTTTTACCAAAATATACAAAAGCAGTACCTTCTGGACTTGTCGCTATTGTTGTTATCTCTCTTGTTGTTTATTTCTTCGATATTGATACCCTCTTGGTTGGTTCACTTGCAGATTTAACACAATTTTCTGGTCAATTACCTCATCTTATTATTCCAGATACACTCTTTAGTTTAGATGCAATTGTAATGGTGCTTCCTTATGCTGTTATTATGGCTCTTGTTGGGCTTATTGAGTCTTTACTAACTCTTTCTGTTTTAGATGAGATGAGTGGTACACGTGGAAGTGGAAATAAAGAGTGTATCGCCCTTGGTACAGGTAATATCGCTTGTGGTTTTTTTGGTGGAATGGCAGGTTGTGCGATGATTGGGCAAAGTATTATCAACTACACATCAGGTGGTCTTGGGCGTCTTTCTTCTTTTACTGCTGCTGTTGGGTTGCTTATTTTAGTTGTTTCACTTACAAATGTTTTAAATGCTATTCCTGTTGGTGTTTTAGTTGGAATTATGTTTATGGTAAGTATTGGAACATTTGAGTGGTCTAGTTTTTCACACATTAAACATATGCCAAAAACAGATACATTTGTGATGATTGCAGTAACTATTATTACAGTAGTTGAAGATTTAGCAGTAGCTGTAATTGCAGGTGTTATTATCTCTGCACTTGCATTTGCATGGAAACATGCAAGAATCTACGCAAAAACATATATAGAAGAGGATGGTACAAAAGTTTATAAACTTGATGGTCCACTCTTTTTTGGAAGTGCGACAACATTTTCAGATAATTTCGATGTTGAAAATGACCCAGATAAAGTAGTAATCGATTTTAAAGATGCAAGAGTTATGGACTTTTCTGGTGTTGAAGCAATCGATGCAATTGTAAAAAAATATGAAGATGCTGGAAAAACACTCCTTTTACGTCACCTTAGTGATGACTGTAAAGCTATCATGAAAAAAGCTGGTCCACACTGTACCTATGAAGAGGATGATCCAACTTATAAAGTAGCAATAGACTACTAAATTACAACACTTTATGTGTTGTAAACTTAAAGCATCTCTACCCTATTTCTTCCTTTTTGCTTTGCACTATAAAGAGCATCATCTGCTCTTTGTATGAATTTAGGTTACCACTCCAAAAAGTATCGGTTCATTTGAATCTACACTATGTTCTAGTGTTTTTAAATCTATTGTATCCACTCTTTTTTCCTTTAATATATTAATATAGCATATAGTCATAAAAAGAAACGAATATTTTTGATTATTATTTTATTTGTATTATTTTTGTTACTTTTTTACGAAAATAATCTTTTTTGGTTTTTTATTTCTATATTGTGTTAAACTTTGTCCTATATTAGCATTTAAATAACTTGGATCACTAATAATAAAATCTCTACCTTGAACATCTATCTTATCTCCATTGAGTGGTATGTAGAGTGCTGTAGAAAAATGGTTTTTATACACAAGAGCAACAACACTTAAATGTAAAATTTTTTGTATAAGAAAGCTAAAAAGAACTGCTCTATCTTCACAATCTGAAGCATCATAAACTAATGTTTCTTGTGCAAACATCATCTTCTCATAACCAAACTGTTTTTTATCTACTTTATATTCAAAAGCACCTTGCGTAAAATGGAGTAAAAATTCAATAGCACCACTTGCACGTTTTGCATCTACATACTTTTGCAAACTTAAAAAAAGTGTTCTATGTGTTAAAGGATCAATAATAGCGTCAAAATAAACTTCCTCTTCTAATTGTGGATATGTTGCTAAAAAATCTATAATATTTTGATTGTACTGAAAACTAATTGTATATTTAGTTGCATATTCCCTAAAATAAAGCTCTTTTCTTTTAATATTTTGTGATAAAAGTGGTAATGTTTGTAACGCAAAATCAAATTTTCTTAAGCCATTTTTATAGTTATGTGTATATGAATAAACACTCCCTATCTCTTTTGAAAAGCTTTCTTTATCTAAACTATAGTATCTCTTTTTTTGAAAAAGAATAGAGTATTGATCATAAACTTTTTGTTTTGTAAGGAAAAAAAGAACTATATGCTTTTTAACTAAACTTAGATGAACATCATATCCAAGTTTTGTAAGTAAAAACCAACGAAAAATATCTGCTTCATCTTTTTGTTTAAAAATTTTTTGAGTTATTTTTTGAACTAAAAGATTTAATCCCCAATCGTTAAAATGGTATTGTTTTATAAAAAGTTTAATATCTGCTACCAAATATGTATATTCACTAGAAGCGAGTTGTTCAAAAAATTTACTTATTCCAACTTGATTTCGTGGGTAAAACTTCGCATCTTGTATCTTTTTATCAAAATTAAATCCTACCTCTACACCAAAAAAATCAAAAACAATATCTTTATTTTTTAAAGATTGTTTTGGTGGTATTGTAGGTTCTTTGTATGAAGGTATTTGCATATCTACACGTGGACCAACATTTGGAGTTTGTATAGATTGTGTTACAGATAAGCGTGATGGTTTTTTTTCACTATATCTTTTTAACGGTACTTGTAATAAAAACTCTTTATATTCTGCATCTAAATACTTTTTAAAAGCAATATCCTCTGCATCGCTATACTTAACAAAAGCACTTTGATGAAAACGCTCAAAATGCTCAAATGTTCCTGCAACTAAAAAAGGTACAAAAATTATACTAAAAAGGCCAAATAGCTTGAACAATTCTACTTCCCCACCCTTGTTTTGTTGCACGATCTACATCACCTTCACTTTTGTATAAAATTTTTGCATCACTAATTTGATTTGAATTAATTGTATTTGTTTGGTCAATATCATAAGGGCGAATAACACCACTTATTTGCATAATTTGCTTTTGATTATCTACTAAAATCTCACGTCTTCCCTCTATAAAATAGTTTCCATTAGAAAGCACTTTTACAATACGTGCTGAAATAATAGTAGTAAATTTTGCATCTTTAGTTAAACTCCCTTGCCCTTTATAAGAGGAGGTTGATTGTGACTTAAAACCAACATTTGTTAATCCATTTAACCTTCCAACATAAGAGTTTACGGCTGGATTATCTCCAGCAGCACTAAATACACCACCCCCTAAAACATTATTATCTGCTTCTGATAACTGTTTTGCCGATTTATTTGAACTTTGTGCTGTTTCAGAGATAATAACTTTTACAATATCATGCACATGCATCGCTTTATGATCAGAAAACAATGGAGCATCCCCTTGCCCAAATATACTTCCCGTTGAAACATAAGAGGTTTCATCTTCACGTGAAGGCATCTGCTCTACATACTTTGGTGGTTCAAAGTTAATCTCTGGTTCTACTAAATCTGCTGTACATCCACTTAAAAAAATAGTTGCAACCGCTGTTATATAATTTATTATATAGTTCTTTTTCATACTCAATATCTTTACTCTTAGATGGTATAATTGTAGCAAATAAAATACCAAAGGAAGCCTAAATGGGTTTAAGAGATCAAATAAATCAAGATGTTAAAGAAGCAATGAAAGCAAAAGATACAAAAAGAAGAGATGCTCTTCGCCTTTTAACGAGTGCATTTAAACAAATAGAGGTAGATGAACGTAAAGAGTTAAGTGATGCAGATGTTATTAAAATTATTCAAACTCAAATTAAACGTAGAAATGATTCAGCAGCACAATACAAAGAGGCTGGACGTGATGAGCTTATGCAACAAGAGCTAGATGAGATTGCATACTATGAAGTATATCTACCAAAACAACTTAGCGATGAAGAATTAGAAACAAAACTTAAAGATATTATTGTAAAAGTTGGTGCAGAATCTAAAAAAGATATGGGTAAAGTGATGGGTGTTGCATCAAAAGAGCTTGCAGGTGTTGCAGATGGAAAAAGAATTAGCCAATGTGTAAAATCTCTCCTATAATGGAGAGATTAGTTTGATGCTACAATACTTAAAATAACAATAGCTGCTGTTAAAAATGGCATAGCTTTAAAAACCATACTAAGTTTAATAAATGGTTTTCCATCAATAAAAATACCAACTTGAATTGCTGCTATCATTAAACCTGCTGCTATAAAAAAGAGCATTGCACTCCCAACAAAAAGATACCAAGCTATATTTTGAATACCATAAATAAGTAACATAACAGCAGAAATTGCCACAAAAAAGTGTTGCACAACAACACCTACATTTAACTTCTCACTTTTATAGTGTACACGAGCTATTTTAAAATAGAGAAAAACCAAAAAAAGTGTTAAATAAAAAAGCATAAAGCTCCCTTGTAAAATTTCTCTTATTTTATCCAAATAATATTAAATATAGTCATTTCAAGATATAATTTTCAAAAATCAATAATGGAATTTAATAGATGAAAACAATTACTTTTATCGGCTATGGAAATATGGCTCTTAGTATTGCAAAAGGGTTAAAAGAGAATTACAAACTAGAGGTTGTTGGAAGAAACTTAGCAAAAATGGGTGAATTTGAGAAAGAGGTTGGTATCTCCATGCAAAAACACCTTTTAGATGAATTTAATGTCGAGGGAAAAACTCTTCTTCTTTGTGTAAAACCTGCAAATGTAGATGAGGTTGCTTCTAAAATTACAAATAAACCACAAGCTCTCTACTCTGTTTTAGCTGGTGTTACACTAGAGAAATTACAAACTGCATTTCAAACGACAAATGTTGTTCGTGCTATGCCAAACTTAGCTGCAAGTGTTGGAGAGTCTTTAACAACACTTACAGGGGAGATGAGCCTTCAAAAAGAAGCATTAAATATTTTTAACGCTATTGGGCAAACTCGTTGGCTAAGTTCCCAAAAAGAGATAGATATAGCAACTGCACTTGCTGGAAGTGGCCCTGCTTATTTAGCTCTTATAGCTGAAGCTTTAGCAGATGGTGCAGTAAAACAAGGTCTAAAACGTGATGATGCAATGGCGATTATGAGAGGACTTTTTAAAGGATTTGGAGAACTTATAGCAGATGAACACCCTGCTCTTTTAAAAGATAAAGTGATGAGTCCAGGTGGAACAACAGCAGCGGGTTATGCTGCACTAGAAAATGGTGGTGTACGTGCTGGATGTATCGATGCGATTGAGCAAGCTTATAAAAAGGCGGTTGAACTTTCATGAGTTGGAGTGACTTTTTTAACCAAAAACAAACACAATATCTTCACACTTTTGGTCGTGGAATTCATGCAGATATTGCAAAAAATGAGGAGGAACTTTATGCTCAAGCATATGAAGCGTTTGAGCAAAAAAAGGTTCTTGATGGATATGAATATTTTTTACGTTCTCTTATAAACTACAAAGGTGAAATATCTAATGAAAATATAATCTTAGAAAAAACAGATGATAGTTTAAAATTTGAACTCTACCAAGGAAGTGCAAAAATTTATGCAACTGTTACAAAAGAGAACCTTTATGCAGAGGTAAGTGTTGCAAAAGCTCAAAGTGCAAGTGTTGCTCTTAAACGTTATATACTTGAGCGTAACTACCAATTTACTTATATTTCCTATTTTAGTGATGGAGAATTTATAAAACTAAAACTTTTTGTAGATAACCTTATTTTAAGTCCTCAAAAAGTTTTTTACCCTTTACGTGAACTTGCACTCAATGCAGATTTTGACAAAGAACATATTTTTAGTGAGTTTAGTGATGCAACCCTTGCAGATATAGAACATATAAAACCTTTAGAGAAAGAAGAGCTACAAATAAAATATGATTTTATGCAAAATTCAATTACTGAGCTTGAAACAAAGGTACTCACTTTACCATCTAACGATAAAGATGGTATGCAAGCATTTTTATACCTTAACTTTTTATTTAAAATAGACTATCTCATAGCTCCAAATTTTGCACTTTACCAAAAGATTAGTAAAAAAGTTCAAGAATACTTTTTAGATGAAACATCTTCAGTAGAGATGAAAAATGAGGAATTAAAACTCTATATTATGGAACTTAAAGAGTTAAACTTTGAAGAGTTTTCAAAAAACTTCTATGCAGCAAAATATACTTTTGAACAAACAGAAAAATCCTCATTTGAAGAGTTAAGTAAATTTATTGGGGAATCTTTTACTAAAATAAAATGGTATAAATCAAACCGTTATAACCAGATTATCCCTACTATCTATACATACATAGCTTTTTATGCTCTTTATAATTATGGTTTAAACAACATACTCAAAGCTTTACTACACCTTTTTATAGAGATAACACATAGTAAATATTTTGAGCAACTTGGATACAAACCACTCTATAATGAAACAACACAAAGTTTTGAAAAACGTAAAATTATCTCTACTATCGATATTATTATACATAAAGAGCAACAAAAATATAAAAACTTAAAACCTTTTGGTAATAACTTAAACTTTAACTCTTTAAATGAGTTTGCATATAGTTTCTACCAAGAGATACAAAATCTCAATTTTGATGAATAGGCAAAACAGATGAATACACAAAATATACTTGAAGATTATATTGAAAATATTATTCAAATAATGACACCTTATGGAAGTGGAAGTGGCTTTATTATAGATGACTTGATTGTAACAAACTCCCATGTTGTAAGTGGTTTAAAAGAGGTTGTTATTAGCTCTAAAAAAGAGAAAAGAACAATTGCAAATGTTATTTACGATGATCCTGATTACGATTTAGCCTTTATTGAGTATAACTTTGAAAAGCCAAAAAAACAACTTAAACTTGCTACAGAACCTGTTGAAGATGGAGATACAACTATTGCAATTGGACACCCTTATGGTTTAAACTATACAGCAACAGAGGGGATAGTTTCAAGAGCGTTAAGATTGCAAGGGGATTTAGAGTACATACAAATAGATGCTGCAATAAATCCAGGAAACAGTGGAGGACCTCTTTTAAATACAGATGGAGAAGTTATAGGGGTCAATACCTTTATTATCCAAAACTCAAACAATTTAGGATTTGCACTACCATATTTTTATGTACAAGAATCTCTTACAAATTTTAAAGCTCTTGGCAAAAAAAATATTATTAAATGTCCATCTTGTAAAAACTATATTCCTGAAGAGAATATTCAAAACGATTATTGTCCAGAGTGTGGAATAAAACTAGAGGTTGCAAAACTTCGACGCAAAGGATATAAACCAACAGGTGCTACAAAACTTGTAGAAGATATTTTAGACAAACTAAATATCAATGTAACTCTTGCACGTCGTTCTCAAGCATCATGGTTGGTAGATTATGGTTCTGCACGTATCAATATTAATTACTACGAAAATGGGATTATTATAGGGGATGCAAAATTATGTGCTATTCCTCAAAATAGAATTGATGAGGTGTATAACTTTCTACTTCAAGAAAATCAAAAATTCTCCTATTTACAATTTTCTATTAATGAAAATAGTATTTACCTTTCATATTTAATTGTAGATTCCTCTTTAACTATGGAAAAAGGGAAAATTGCATTTGATAGACTTTTTAACTACGCAGATAAATTTGATGATATTTTAATAAATAAATTTGGTGCAGTAAAACAAAAAAGGGATGAAGAGGATTAGGGAGAACAATTCTCCCTAAAAAAAGGGTGATTAAAAATCACCTTTTGCAGCTTTAGCTGGGATTTCTGTCATTGCAATTTGAACCTCTGTTGCTAGTTTTAACATCTCTGGTGGTAATGGATACCCTCCATGAATTGCTAATGTTAGGTCCATAGTAATTAAATATCTATCACCATTTCCATATTCTACAAGCATAATTCTACATGGCATAAATCCACCAAAATATCTTGAGTGATTAAGGAATTTTTTTGCAATATAAAGTGAACATAAAGAGAAAAATCTTGCACGTTTTACCTCATTTGGTTTTGCATTTTCCTCTGTAAACATTTTAACATCACCAGTTACACGCATATTGTACTCTTCTGCAAGTGCATTGATAGACTCTGCTACATCTTCATCTGCAACATCTGGATCTACTTTGTACTCATTCATCATAGCTTTAGCTGGATCTCCATTTTCTACTACTTCAGAAAATAGATCATCATAAGCTTTCATAGCACCATCATCAAGTTTGTGTTGACCAGTCATAGCTGTCCAACCCATATGAACTGTTGAACATCCAGAGATGAAAAACGTTAAACCAAGTGCAACTAAAGCACGCGTTAAAAATTTTGTCATAAGACTTCCTTTAAAATAAGTTTTTTTTATGGTTGGACTATTGTACTACATAAAAAATTAATTCAAATTAAAAGATAAAGTAAAGATTTTAATTTTAAACAAAATGTTCCAAAAAGCTCTTTATATTAGGAATACATAGAGTATTAAAAATAACTAAAATTATAATTTATTCTTATTTTATATAATTATAGAAAAGAACAATCGCTTATTATAAGACAATAAAATAATTATTATAATAAAATAAATATAAAATAAGAAAAATCTATTTTACTAATAAATTTAACTATAACTTTTTTTTATTTTTGTGTTGATAAGTAACACATTTGTATCTTTTAGAGTTTTTTCACTTACAATGGGAATTTTTCCCCTTTTGTGTGTGTTATACTGCCTAACGAAATTTATATCCAACAAGGAGATTATATGAGCAATAAAACATCTCAAGATGATAATATTGAGCTCTCGCAAAGAAGAAACTTCTTTAAAAGAACTGCTGCTCTTGGTGCAACTGCGCTTGCTGGTACAAGCCTTTTAGCATCACAAAAAGATGATCCAGCTATTATGCACCATGTACCATGGGGGCAAAAATGGGGTGATCCAGTTACAAAAAACCTTTATGGTGTGCCATCGAAGTATGAGCATAATGTAACTAGAAGATACACTAAACTTTTAGCTTCTGGTAACTACCGTGCATCAATTGCTGTTACACCTATTCATGAGCTTAAAGGTATTATTACACCAAATGGACTTTTCTTTTCACGTTCTCACGGTGGGATTGCTCATGTTGATCCTCAAGAGTACCGTTTAATGATTCATGGTCTTGTTGAAAAACCTATCGTTTTAACACTTGATCAACTCAAACGCTACCCTAGTGTTACACGTGTACACTTTATTGAGTGTCCTGCAAATGGTGGACAAGAGTGGAGAGCTCCACAATACAACTCTCTGCAATTCTCTAAAGGTTTTATGAGTTGTGCTGAGTGGACTGGTGTTTATATTAAGACAATCCTTAAAGATTTAGGTTTAAAACCTGAAGCAAAATGGATGCTTAGTGAAGGTAGTGATAACTCTGAAATGGGTAGAACTATTCCAATTGATAAAGTCCTTGATGATGCTATGATTGTTTGGGCACAAAATGGTGAAGCACTTCGTCCAGAACAAGGATACCCAGTTCGTTTACTTCTTCCAGGTTGGGAAGGTAACCTTTGTGTTAAATGGTTAAAACGTTTAGAGTTTGCTAGTGAGCCATGGTTCTGTAAAGAGGAAACTTCTAAATATACAGCTCTTAAACCAAATGGTAAAGCGGTACAACACTTCTACGCAAATGAGGTAAACTCAACTGTAACTTCTCCATCACCAGAGATTCCATGGACTGATTTAGAAGATGGACAACTTGTAGAGATTGAAGGTCTTGCATGGTCTGGTATGGGTACTATTACTGGTGTTGATCTATCATTTGATGGTGGTAAAACTTATGTAGAAGCAAAACTAAAAGGTTTAGTACTCCCTAAAGCTTGGACTAGATGGAGCTATATGCACCGTTATAAAAAAGGTGAAAGATTACTTCTTACTTCACGTGCACGTGATGATGCTGGTTATATTCAACCAACTGTTGATGAAGAAACATCTGTAATGGGTGTAGAATCAGTTTACCACAGAAATGCAGTTGAAACATGGGAAGTTACACCAGAAGGTAAAGTGAACCACGTTCAAGTAAGAACACCAGGAGGAGTAAAAAATGCGTAGATTCAATAAAAAATCGGTTGCATTAGCTTCAGCACTTACAATTACAGCTATTATTGGTGCTGGTTGTATGGGTGAAGCACAACCAAAATCGCAGCAGTTTACTGCTGCAGCATCTTCAGAATTAAATAACCATCCAACAATTGATGGTGGAGTTTACCACCCAATTATGAATGGTAAAACTGGTCCATACTATGTTAATGAAGATACACTCAAGGGTGATTTTAGAATTGGTCGCGAACCAACTAAAAATGAGATAGCAGCTTGGGATAAAGATGTTATGCCAGATGGAACAGGTCTTCCAGAGGGTGAAGGTAGTGTAGAAGATGGTGAAGAGATTTACGAAACTAAATGTGTAAGCTGTCATGGTGACTTTGGTAGTGGTGGTGGAGGTTATCCAGCACTCTCTAAAGGAAATGCTTACGATTTACAAAAAACATTAACAAACCAACGAACTAACCCTGATGCAGATGGTCCAGTTCGTGTATTTGGTTCTTATTGGCCACAAGCTAGTACACTTTTTTGGTATATTCGCGATGCAATGCCACACACAAGAAGTAAAACTTTAACAAATGATGAAGTTTATGCCCTTGTAGCGTATATCTTAAATATCAATGAAATGGAAATTGATGGAGAGGAAGTAGATGAAGAGTATGTATTAACTCGTGATAAATTCCTTAAAATTAAAATGCCAAATGAAGATGGTTTTGAGCCAAAAATTCAGGGAGAGCATGCACTTGAAAATGTAAGAACATACTACAAAAACCCTAAAAACTTTGGTGCTATTAAACTAAAAGATCCTAAAGAGCGTTGTATGACAAACTGTCAAAAACAAACAGCTAAAGTTGTGTATATCCAAAATGGTGGTATCTCAGATTTCCATCCACCACTCTCAAGTGCAAGAACACTTCCAGGTGAAAAGGCTATGCCAACAAATATTGCGCAAACTCGTTATGAAGAGAACTGTGCTGCTTGTCATAACTTAGATGCTGGAATGGGAGCTCCTGAAGTTGGAGATAAACAAGCATGGGCAAATACACTTGCAAAAGGGCTTGATAAAGTTTATGCAAATGGAATTAATGGTATAAATGTAATGCCACCAAAAGGTGGAACAACACTTTCAGATAAAGATTTTAAAGCTGTTGTTGATTATATGATTGAAAAAAGTAAATAATTAAAACAAAGGAAACACAAATGCAAAGAAGAAAATTTTTAGGTTTAACATTGGGTGCATTAGCACTAAGTGCAATCCCTGCACAACTAGCAGCAGAAGATTTTAGAAAATCTAAGCCAAAAGTATGGAGTGCTCATACTGTTGATGATGCTATTAAAGCGATGTATGGTTCAAACAACTTAGTAATGGAGGGTGTAAAACTAAAAGCACCAGATGTTGCAAGTAATGGTGGAGCGATCCCTGTTTCTTTTTCAACTACAAAAGATGTTAAAACTATCGCAGTATTTCAAGATGCAAACCCTGAAGCTGCTGTACTTGTTGTTGATGTAAATCCATATAGTGTAAATAACTACTCTGTGAAAATCAAAATGGCTAAATCTGGGACAATTACAATTGTTGCAGAGGGTAAAGATGGTAAGCTTTATACAGCTAAGAAAACTTTAGATGTTGCACTTGGTGGTTGTGAAGGTTAATCCTTTAGAACAAAACAATATAAAAAATAAACTATAAAGGTATATTACTATGGGTACTATGAGAGTAAAAGCAAAATTAAAAAATGGTGTTGTTAATGTTAAAGCTATGGCAAAACATGCTATGATGACATACAATATGGCAGAGAAAAAAACAGGAAGTAGAGATAATGCTAACTTTATCACTCACATTTCTGCATCTGTAAATGGAAAAACTGTACTAGATATGTCAACAAGTCAGTTCCTTTCTAAAAACCCTATCTTTAAATTTCAATTTAAAGGTGATGAATTTAAAAAAGGCGATAAGCTTGAAATGAAATGGGTAGATTTAAAAGGGAAAACTGGAAAAGGGAAAACTAAGATCAAATAATTTTTGATTTTAGTTGCTAAAAAGATGCAAAGATTTTTTTTCATTGTACTATTTTCGATCTTTTTAAGCACCTCTTTATTAAAAGCAAGAGTTATCAACATAGATGCTCTTGCTTTTAATGCTGCTACAAACAATAAACATTTAATACTTTTTTTGCATAAAACGAATTGTGGGTATTGTGAAAATATGAAAGCATTTACATTAGAAGATAAAAAAATAAAACAAAAAATAAAACATAGTTTTTTCTATGAACATCTTAATGTTTATACAAAAGATAGTGTTATTTGGCATTCAAAGCACTACAAAGCAAAAGAGTTTGCTATAAAAACAGGATATGACTTTTACCCAACTACCCTCTTTTTTGATAAAAATGGCAATATTATTTTTGCAGAAGTTGGATATAGAGATAATAAAGCAATGCCAAATGAAAAACGGTTTCTTTATATCTTAGATTTTATAGATTCAAAAAGTTATAAAACTATAGATTATGAAGAATACCTCTTTAGTAAGGAGTAAAAAATGAATGTTACACTTTTAGCACTTTATATTGCAGATAAACAAACTGGTAGAGAAGAAGTAAATACTATTTCTGTAGATGAAAATGGAATTATTGGTGATAAATTTTATGCAAAAGATAAAGACCGTTCTATTTTAGTAACTTCACTTACTAGCTATGAATTAGCTATACAAAATGGTATAAATACCCCTTATGGTTCTTTAGGTGAAAATATTTTAGTAAAAGAAAATATATACCACCTTACTATTGGAGAAAAATTTTTTATAAATAATGTAGAATTTGAAGTTACACAACCTTGTACTATTTGTAAATCTTTAGCAAAAGTGGATCCAAAACTTCCTAAACTTCTTAAATGTGATAGAGGTATTTTTGTGAAAGCAACTTCTAAAGGAAATTTAACTCTTTCATAAAAACTTTATTTTTTACTTTTATAATTTTGTAACATACTATCCCAAAGAATTTTCTTCTGCTTTTTTGTTAAATTTGGCTTTTGTTTTAAAGTTTCTCTATAACGATATGCTAAAAAACGATACATAAAAGGGTTTAAATGTGCTTTTATTACGACTTGACGTATAAATTTTTCATTTTCAAAAAAGCTAGAAGAAAAAGGTGGCATATGAAAAACATAAAAGCCATAAATAAAAAATAAAACAACATACACCACAGGTGTTACCATAAAAGCTACTATTTTCTTTTTTATAATCTTTTCTAAAACTAGATAGGTAAAAGTAAAAATGATATAAATAAAGAGATAGCGTCAAAAATTTTCTGTAAATTCCTCATCAACTACACAATCGTGTTCCAAATCTTCCCACGAAACATATTTTCTATCCATCCATTTGGCATTGGTATCAATAGCCAGCGGTACCAAAAGTCTCAGTACTGAACCTGATCTGGCAACCCTATATCATACACATCCATAAAATATCTATCTAATATAAAAACCCAAAAAGATACAGTGGTATTTTATTACCAAAACCACTCTCTATATCATCAGCTACTACGAAGCTATTTTCTATATCTTTTACTTGGTTAAAACTTTTATTTTTTCCACTTATTTCAAATATATAACTCTCATCTACTAAAAAATCACCAACTTTTGGATAAAGTAGTTTATGATTAAGTGAAAGCATATTGAAAAAAAACTCCTCTCTTATGGAGCCTATCTCATTATATTGACAATAGCAATAGTTTAAATTTGGGTTATTTAAGTAAAGCTTTGCAGGTTTAGAAAAAATATTATCTCCTTTCCCTTTTGCTTCAAGGCGACTAAAAATATTTCCCAAACTAAGATAGTATATATACTGATACAATGTTTTTCTATTTATACCTATCTTTTGAGCAAGTGCTGTGAGGTTAAGCTCATAAGGTTTTGCACCACAAATATAAGCTGTAAGTTGTTTAAGCTTATAAATATTTGCTGGTTCTATATGAAAGATAATAGGTAGGTCACTCTCTATAACAGTATTTATCGTTTCTTCTAGTTTTATAGAATAAGAGTTTTTTGATTCAAAGTAAAAAGGATAGTATCCAACTTGAAGATACTCTTTAAAATGCTCCAGCGGTTTTATAGTTTTTGTAATCTCTTTAGCAATAGAAAGATGATTCGTTAGTATTTCATCTAAAGTAAAAACAGGAAATTTTTTAGAGAGTTTAAGTTCTAAAAATTCTCTAAAACTAAGCCCTTTAAGCCTATATATCATCGCTCTTCTACTAAGATCAGCTTTTTTATGCTCCAAAACCAAAGCACTACTTCCACTAAAAATAACTCGAATATCTAAAAAATCATATATCTCTTTAAGTTCTATCTCAAAATCTTTATACTTATGTATCTCATCTATAACTAAAATCTCTCCTCCAATGTTGGAAAAACTCTCCGCTATATCAAAAAGCTTCATATTACTTGCAATAATACTATCTACACTAAAGTAAAGTTTTTTCTCCTCTGCAATATTTAATGAGTTTAAATACTGAAGCAAAAAAGTGGTCTTACCAATACCTCTTGCCCCAATAAGCCCTATAAGCTTCTCATTAAAATCAATTGTGTTAAAAAAGTATCTTCTATACTCTATAGTATCAATTTTTTTATAGATATATTGCTGTTTTCTAAAAAGAAGCTCAAGCACACTTTGTCCTTTTGTATAGTGTAAACAACAAAATTATAACTATTTGTTTCTTAAAACAAACATCTTTAACTCTAAAAAACCATAATCGCAGGTTTTTGCACCTTTTGTGCTATTTTTTGTAATTTTTTAAGTGTTGTTGTAATAACTTTTTGAGTTGGGAGTGTTGCATGGGAAATAAGTGCCACTTTTGTGTTTAAATCTATATCTAACTCTTTTGCTTTTTCTACAATCTCTTTTGCACGACTCAGCCCCATAAGTACAACAATACGACGTTTTTTATTTTTAAGTTGCTCTACCCACTCTACATTCACTCTGTTGTGTTTTAAATGAGCTGAAACAATGAGCAAACTATCTTTTTGCTCTCTAAACGTCAAAGGTATATTTGCCATTGTTGGAGCACTAAAAGCACTACTTAAGCCTTCAACTATCTCTACGTCAATACCAACTTTTGTAGCTTCAAGGTACTCCTCATACCCTCTTGCAAAAAGGTATGGATGTCCCCCTTTTAACCTTCCAACAATCTTCCCTTTTTGTGTATATTTTAAAATAAGCTCATTAATCTCTTCTTGAGTTTTGTAGTGTTTGCCCTTTTCTTTTCCCACAAAAACTTTTTTGCACCCTTTTGGTAAAAACTCTAAAACATCATCACCCACAAGATGGTCATAAAGAACAACATCTAATATTCGTAATGTTTTGTATGCTTTAAGTGTTAAAAGTTCTGCATCTCCAGCACCACAACCAATTAAAAAAAGCTTTCCTGTTTTTTTATAAATTTGCTTATACGATAACGCTCTATCTACCTCAAAACTATTAGGCAAAATCTTCTCTATCCTATCACGAACCACTTGTGTTAAACGTGGAGATGCTCCAGAGCTTGATACTAAAATTTTTAATGTATCATTTTGCACTAAACTTCCAAAATAAAAATCACATAGTTTTGGGTTATCTACCACATTTAAAAGATAACTTTTCTTTTTTAGAAGTTTTTTTGTTACTTTTTTATTGCCTGTTGCATCTATAACAACATCAAACCCTTTTGTATCTTTTTTTTGAAATTTTTTCTTTTTTACTTGAAAAGGAAAATTCTCTACTACATCTTTTGCAATAATTTTAAATTTTATTTTATTTTGCTTTAACACTTTTGCTTTTTGCAATGCTACACTTCCAGCACCCACAATAAGCACCTTTTTTGGTTTTAAAACTATTGGTAAACTCACTTTTTTCCTTTAAAACTATCTCTCTAATTGGTATAATTTTTTACGCTCACTTGAACCTGCAATATTGAGCTGTTTTCTATATTTTGCGATAGTTCGACGCACCATTTTTACTTTAAATTTATCTTGAATAAGCTCTAAAAGTTTTACATCACTTAAAGGTTTAGCCCTATTTTCTTGTTTAATAAGTGAAACTAAAAACTCTTTAATAGCTGCATTACTTACATCTTCATCTATCGCAGTTGTAAAAAACTCTTTCATTGCAAATACACCTCTATCACAAGCGATATATTTATTTGCAATTGCACGTGAAATGGTTGAAGGGTTATGCCCAAACTCATCTGCTAATGTTTTTAACGTCAAAGGCATAATAGATCCGCCCGTAAAAAAATCATACTGATACTCCACTATCATCAATCCCACTTTATAAAGTGTAGCTTTACGCATCTCTAGTGCATCAACTAAAGATTTTGCCTCTTTTATCTTTTGGGAGATAAACTCATGCTCCACACCATAATTACTATCTATATGAATTGTTGGGTAATACGCATCATTGAGTTTTACTTCAATATTATTATCTGCATCAAAATATATCATCAAATCTGGAATAATCTCTAAAGAATCTTCCAAATAATCGATAGCCGGTGGGTTTTTAAAAGAAGAGATCACACGCATAACTTCACTAAAATGCTCTTCATTTGAGTAGTTATGAATATTTTCTAAATCTTGTATTATTTGTACAGCCAAGGAGTAAGCTTGAGTTGTAATATCTGAGTTTTCAAGTTGAAATAAAAATGACTCTGCTAAATTTTTTGCTGCAATGCCTACTGGTTCAACATAAATAAAACGTTTTCTAATCTTCTCAAACTCTGCTAAAGAGAGCTTATTTTCTTTACAAAAGCTCTCCACTTCATCATCTTCAAAATACCCATTTTCATCTAAATTTTCAACAATAAAAAGTGCAACTTTTTGTGAAACAGGTGTTGGAAAAAGTGGAGCTTGAAGTTGTTCATCTAAAACATCATAGAGCGATTTTTTTCCAACCGTTAAAGCTTCTATTTTTTCTGTTCTAGAATTACTAATATTTCCTAAAAGTACCTTTTTAGGGAGTTTTTTTTCATAATCTTGCTCATACCCAGATTCAACTTCTACAACAGGATTCGCCTCTACAAATGGACTCATAGCCTCATTTAAATCACTTAAACTTGCATGTAAAATTGGAAGCCAATTACGTAAAGTGTTTGAAAGTTTATGTTTAGTCTCAACTGTTTGAGTTTGACGAAGTTGTGCCATAGCTTAGAGTTTAAACCCTTCCCCTAAATAGTGTGTACGTACATCTTCATTATGTGCAATCTCATCACTTGTTCCACTTGCTAAAAGTGAACCAGATTTAATAACATACGCTCTATCACAAACATCAAGAGTTTCACGAACATTATGGTCAGTTATAAGCACACCAATATCATACTCCACTAATGCACGTGTAATATTTTGAATATCTCTTACAGCAATAGGATCAACCCCTGCAAAAGGCTCATCTAACAGTAAAAATTTTGGACTATTCACAAGTGCACGTGCAATCTCTACACGACGACGCTCCCCACCACTGAGGCTTATCCCTTTTCTATAACGAATTGGCTCAATGTTAAACATATCTAAAAGCTCAAGTATCCTTTTTTCTTGTGCAGCTTGCCCTTTTATAGAGCGTTGCGCTGCTACCATTAAATTATCTTCTACACTTAAATCTTTAAATATTGAAGCCTCTTGTGGTAAGTATCCAATCCCTTTAATAGCACGTTGATGTAAAGGCATTTTAGAGATATCTTCCCCATCAAAAAACACCTCTCCAGCAGTTGCTTCTACAAGTCCACAAATCATATAAAAAGTGGTTGTTTTTCCTGCTCCATTTGGACCTAAAAGCCCAACAACTTCCCCACTTTTTACTTCAAGACTCATATTTTTTACAATCTCTAAAGTTTTAATCTGCTTTTTTAAACCAACTGCTTTTAGTGTGTGCATATTTCATACTCTCTTTTATTGTCTGCTATTTTTTTTATTTTTAGTGTTACAACATCAATACCAACACTCTCTAAAAGCTCCACTAAAGTTTCATCACCCCACTCCACAAAATGTAAAGCATCTTTTTCTAACTCCTCTAACATTCCAAGAGATAAAAAATGCTCCAAACCATGATTGTAAATATCGTAATGAAAAATTTTATCTGCATAATTTTGTTGCAATGAAAATGTTGGCGATGTTACTTCATCTTCTATTCCAAGATATTTAGCTACATATTGCACAAATGTTGTTTTTCCAGCTGCTAAATCACCCTCTAAAATAACAACACCACTTGAAATAGTTTCTAAAAGTGCCTCAACAACTTTATTTAATTCCTCTAATCCTACAACAAACTTCATAGTTTATTTGATATCTCCACAATCTGCTCTAATTTTCTCTTTGCACGTTTAAGTAAAATAGCCTCACGAGCCATATCTAAACCATCTTGTATATCACGTGCAATACCATCTACCATTAACGAAGCTGCTACATTTAACACAACAATATCTCTTTGAGCTTCTGTTGCTTCATTATTTAAAATATTATATGTAATTTGTGCATTTTGTTTTACATCTCCACCCAAAATTGCTCCAAGAGGTTGAAGTTTTATACCATACTCTTGTGGATCAATCTCAAACTCATGTACAACTCCATCACGAAGTTGTGAAGCGTATGTTACACCACTAAGCCCTATCTCATCCATTCCATCATTTGAACTTACAACAAGAGCAGAGGTTGCTCCATTTATTTTTAAAGCTTCTAACATTTTTGGTACAAAAGATTCATCAAAGACACCAAGCATATACTTTGAAATTCCAGCAGGATTTGTAAGTGGTCCTAAGATATTAAAAATTGTTTTATCATCTATACTTTTTCTAACAGGACCAATAAAACGCATTGCAGGGTGATGATTTTGCGCAAACATAAATGTAAAACCACTCTCCTCTAAAAGTTTTGCACTTTGTTCTAGGTTTAAATCAAGACGAATTCCCAATTCCTCTAGTAAGTCTGCACTTCCACTTTTTGAAGTGATAGAGCGGTTTCCATGTTTTGCAACGCTAGCTCCACATGAAGCTGCTACAAGTGCCGAAGTGGAAGAGATATTAAAAGAGCCTATTTTATCTCCACCTGTTCCTACAATATCGATAGATTTTTGACGCAACTCTTCACTAATTGGTAAAGCAATAGCGTGCTGACGCATAACCTCAGCAGCAATTGCAATAGCATTTACAGAAGTGTGCTCATCAAGCTTTAGTGCTACTAAAAACTCACGCATAGCCTCATCACTCATTTTATGCTCAAATAGTTGTGTAAAACGCTCTTTATAGTTCATTATAGTTCCTTTACATAGAGGTGTTGAAGAGATTTTGGAGTAGATTTTGTTTGTGGCAGATCTAAAACCTCATACTTTTTAGCTCCAGAGAGGTAGTTAATAGTAATAACATCTCCAACAGCAACATTTTTACTAGGTTTTACCACTATATCATTTATAAGCACCACCCCACTACTTAACATATCTTGTGCAATAGAGCGACGTTTTGTAATATTTACAGAGTTTAAAAATTTATCGATTCTCATTTGTTTCTTTACCCAAACATTTATTTTTGTTTATTGTAGGGTAAAAAAACTGAAAGAAATGTAAGAGAGTTCAAAGTTGGAACATTTTTTGCATTAAATAGTGTTTTTTTTACAAAAAGGGCTACCCTTCTTGTAAAAGCTTATCTGTTATTGGACCTTGAAGAGTTTTAATATGGTAAGATTCTATCTTTTGAAGTTCCTCTTGATCTTTAACAAACGTTGCAATAATCTCAATACCTAAAGAATCGGTAATAAGCTGTAATGCATTCATGGAATCTTGCGATTGATCAAGTAAAAAAGCACTATCTGCTTTTAAAAACTGAGGATTTAATTTTTTCAAATAAGTAAAATCGTTAGATTCTCCAGTAAAAGAGTTAATACCAAAACCAAAACCATACTTTCTAAAAAGCTCTACATAGTGTAAAACAAGAGCTGTATGATGAATTGCCAATGAATCTGAAACTTCAAAAATCAAATTAAAGCGAAGTTTTTTAGCATACTTTTCAAATAAGAAGCTTAACTCTTCATACCCTTTTTCATCTTTTAAAAATTCATTTGAAATTCTAATAGCACAAGAAACACCCTCTAACTCTTTATGCTCTTGCATAAAAAGGTGTTCTAGGACACGAATATACATCTTAGAAACCATGCCAAGATTAATTGCAGGTGCTATAAAATCACCATAAAAATATTTTTCCTCTTTGTTATCTATTGTAAAAGTCATCACTTTATGAGGAATAGTTTTTTGAGGCACTGTTACAGCATCCCAAAACTTCAATGCAAAATAGTTATGCTCCATTGCATTTTCTAAAATAGCTCTCCATTGCTCTTTAGCAATCGCTATTTTTGTATCTTTATTTTCAAAACAGTGTATATTTTCATGCTCTTTTGCTTTTGCATAAGAAAGTGCACTATCTGCACGTGTTAAAACTTCACCCATCGAATCTGATGGATGGTATCTGTAAATTCCTATATTAATAAAAATTTTCTCTTGATTTAACTCATATTTTTCTTGTAATTTAGCAAAAAAAACATTCACTTGTTTTGCTAAATTGCTTGCTTTGTCTAGCTCACAATCTGGCAATACAAAAGTAAATTCCACCTCATTAACACGAGCTATCACTTTTTCATTATACTCTTTTGTTATATCTTGAAAATACTCTGCTAATTCAACTAAAATCTCTTCAGCTTTTTGACGCCCAATAGCTTGATTAAGTGCTTCAATACTACTAAGAGCAATAAAAATAACACTTCCCCCATTTGTTTTATTCTCAAGTGCAATTAAATCTTTAAGTTTTAACATTAAATAGCGTCGATTAAAAAGTTTTGTAACACTATCTTTATACAAAAGCTCTTTATTACGTTGCAGTGCTTCATTCCCTTTTTGGAAAATCTCTTCAACTTTTTTTACCATTGCATTCATCCCCACTACAACATCTCTAAACTCTGTTGTATAAGGAAGTTTCTCTTGAACAATAAACTCATTATGTAAAATTGCTTCAGCTTGTTTTTGAATTCTATAAAGTGGTTTTAACATAAAATGAAGCATTACACTTAACATTACAAGAGCAATAATTAAGAAAATTACAAATAGATAAAGAAGTTTTATAAACATCTTATATAATGTTTTATATATAACACCCGTATCACCTAGAACCTCAACCTCTCCAGCTATACTCCAGCCACTAGAAACATCAGCTCTTACACTTTTTAAATGTATATCTGTAAAATCTATAAACCACTGAGGCACACCCTCTGGTTGTTCATTATCAACTTGCTTATAATCACTATTTCCATCTGCTGAATGGTATACTATCATCTTATAGTACCCACTATCAAATTCTGCATCGATTATACTTGCTATTTCTACAGAATCATCAACTGCTTCTGAAAGTTTAGACGACAATGCTGATATATTATTAACTGTTGTCTCATAAAGTGATTCTATCATATCTTTTTTAGCAGCCTGATAGTTTAAAACCATTACTGAAGCAAGCATTACTATAATAATAAACGATATAGCAAGTGCCATTTGCTTAAAAAATGTCATAGTTTCTTCCTTTTCATATTTTTTTCAAGTTTTTTCCATTTTTTCGATTTAGCTCCAGTATCTCCATTGATCATTTTAATAACTTTTACTATATCTTTACGTTTTGATGCTGGTAGCACCAAACGATTATTATTATCTAAAATAAGAATATCACTTCTTTTTTTTGGATGTGATACTTTTAAATAAGAAAGTACCATATGCGAGATTTTTTTTCCATGTTTATTTTTATATATAACATAAGTAAACTTTAGTTTATGTGGTTCAACTCCCAAGGCTTTCAGAATATAATATTTTGCAATTGTATAATCTTCACAATCACCCATTCCATGACCTAAAAATTCATACAATGTAGCCCAATAATCTCTTACTCCATAAAGTTTAAGATCTGAACGATACTTAATATAATTAATCCATCTATTAACAACATTTAATTTCTTTAATTCACTAACATTATGTAAATCTTCTAATAAAACTTTCTCTACTGAAAAAAATCTTTTTTTTGCTTGAACTCCATATTTAGCATCTGCTTTTTTTACTACACTTTTTGTAATTAATGCAGCATTAAGTGAACCAAGAAGAAGTAAAAAAGCAAATAATAGTTTCATCATCTATTCTAAATTCAACTCTTTTACTAAATATTCACCAGTATAAGAACCACTTTGTTTATACCCCTTTGCTAACTCTTCAGGTGTACCCTCAGCTACTATTTCACCACCAGCATTCCCACCTTCTGGACCCATATCTATAATCCAATCAGCATTTTTTATCATATCGAGATTATGCTCAATAATAAGTACACTATTTCCAAGTTCAACAAACTTATGTAATACCCCTGTGAGTCTATCCACATCTGCAAAATGAAGTCCTGTTGTTGGTTCATCTAAAACATAAAGTGTTTTTCCTGTATCACGCTTACTTAACTCTTTTGCAAGTTTTATACGTTGTGCTTCTCCACCACTAAGTGTTACTGCATTTTGCCCTAAAGTGATGTATCCTAGCCCAACATCAACCAAAGTTTTTAGTTTTTGGTGAATCTTTGGAATTGGTGCAAAAAATTCAAACGCTTCATCTACGCTCATATCAAGAACATCTGCTATTGTTTTTCCTTTGTAGTACACCTCTAAAGTTTGTTGGTTATAGCGTTTGCCATTACACGCATCACACTTTACTAAAATATCTGGTAAAAAGTGCATCTCAATTTTATTTTGCCCCTCACCTTGACATTTTTCACATCGTCCACCTTTTACGTTAAAACTAAAACGTGAAGATGTATAACCTCTAATTTGACTCTCTTTTGTTTGTGCAAACAAGTTACGAATCTCATCCATTACCCCTGTATAAGTTGCAGGGTTACTTCTTGGTGTTCTTCCAATTGGGCTTTGGTCTAGGTAAATCACTTTATCTACTTTTTCTAAACCTTCTATCTCAACACCTGCTACTTTATTTACTTTTCTTGCATGGTTAAGTAACTCTTTTGCAACAGGTAAGAGTGTTTGTAAAATAAGTGAGCTTTTTCCACTTCCACTCACCCCTGTAATACATACAAAATTATTAAGTGGAATTTTTACACTTAAATTTTTAATATTGTTAAGTGTTACATTTTTAATCTCTATCCAATGCTCTTGAGGGCGTCTGTGGAAATACTCTATTTTTTTACGCCCATAGAGATAATCTGCTGTAAGTGTTTTTGCTTTTTTTAACTCTTTGAGTGTTCCACTAAAAACAACCTCTCCACCAAACTTTCCAGCTCCACTTCCAATATCTACAATAAAATCTGCGTGTTCTATTGTTTCTTTATCGTGCTCTACTACAATAACACTATTGCCTTTTTCTTGTAAAGAACGCAATGTTTTTATAAGTTTAAGAGTGTCTCTCTCATGAAGCCCAATAGATGGCTCATCTAAAACATACATAACCCCTGTAAGTCCTGAGCCAATTTGTGAAGCAATACGAATACGTTGTGCTTCTCCACCACTAATTGTTCTTGCATCACGTCCTAGTGTTAAGTATCCAAGTCCAACATCATAAAGAAAAAAGAGTCGCTCACGTATCTCATTTAAAATTGGTGTTGCAATTTGAACTTGTTGCTTTGTAAGGTAGTCAAAATTTTCCTCTTTTGCAAACCATTTGTATGTTTTTGCTATTGGCATATCTAAAAGTTGAGCTATTCCCTTATCGGCTACTTTTACAGCTAAAGATTCAGGTTTAAGTCTATGCCCACCACAAACATCACACACCTTCTCACTCATATACTCCCCAAGCTCTTTTTCATCTTTAAGCATATCATAAGCGATGCGAACAATCCCAGGGAAAATTCTTTTTACTTTATGCTTTTTCCATAAAAAAGTTACCTCATCAATATTGCCATGTAAAATTGCCTTTTTTTGGTACTCTTCAAGTTCTGAGTAAGGTTTTGTTATATCTATATCGTTATGCTCACAAAAACCTTTTAAAAAAGTAAAATAGTACCCCTTGTTAAAACCATATAAAATCTTAACAGCACCCTTTTCTATACTTAAATCTGGATCAATAATTTTTTCCATATCAAGTGTATAGCGAAGTCCTAAACCATCACACTCACCACAAGCACCTTTTGGGGAGTTAAATGAAAAACTAAGAGGCTCAAGTGGATCAAAACTTATTTTACAATCAAAACAAGCATTATGTTCTGAGTAGTGGATTTTATCTTTCTCTAAACCTAAATCTTTTGCATTAAGTATCTCAACTTCAAGCTCTCCATAACTCTCTTTGAGGGCTTTTTCAACATCACTTGCAATTCTCTCTTTGTTTTCCTCTTTTACTACCACTCTATCTACTACAACTTTAATAGTATGTTTTTTTGTTTTACTAAGTTCTATCTCTTCATCAAGACGAACCATCACACCATCAATTTGTGCTCTTACGTACCCTTTATGCACTAAAGATTCAAGTAAATCTGCATAACTTCCTTTTTTCTCTCGCACAAGTGGTGCTAAAAGTACAAGCTTAGCTCCCTCTGGTAATTTTGCAACCTCTGCAATGATATCTGTAGTGGACATTTGGGAGATCTCTTTACCACATTTATGACAATGTTGTTTTCCAACACGTGCATAGAGTAAACGAAAATAATCATAAATCTCTGTAATTGTTCCAACTGTTGAGCGGGGATTTTTAGAGGTTGTTTTTTGATCAATCGCAATAGCTGGAGTAAGACCTTCTATTTTATCTACATCTGGTTTTCCAACACGATCTAAAAATTGGCGTGCATAGGAAGAGAGTGATTCCATATAGCGACGCTGCCCCTCTGCATAGAGTGTATCAAACGCTAAGGTAGATTTACCACTTCCACTCAGTCCCGTAAAAACTACAAGCTCATTTTTAGGAATTTCTAAATTTACATTTTTTAAGTTATTCTCTTTTGCACCTGTTATTTTAATTGTATCTTTTTTCATTTTTACCCTTTTATCTTGAAAAGCTAAAGCCTATAGAGAGTTTTGTAACATTACGATTATAATCGATTAAAGATTCTGTATAACCACTAAAAAACTTTATAAAAAAATTATTATAAATAAGAGGATAAGAGTAAGTCGCTTCAAAGGCACCCTTTTTTGTTCTTAAATTTCCTCTACCCATAAATGTAAACATATGTTTATTTATAAAATAGGTAAATTTAACACTACCATACCCTATATAATCGATAATATCTGGATTATCATCTGTTGCTTTATTTTCTGGAATTCTTGCCCAAAATGTAAAATCACTCATCAGTGTTTGATGCTGTAAACGAAGTGTTGTATAAACATAATTGATACTTCTTGATAAGTTTCCTAGTGCTTGACCATTAGAAAAAACAACTTCTCTTGTATCTGGTTGACCATTAGAGCGGTGTGCTAATGCCACTTTAATAGAGTTAAACCCAAAAATTGATGTTTCATCTTTGATGGGAAATACAACAAAACCTTCTGGATTATAAATACTCTCACGAAATGGTGAAGATGTAATATAGATTTGCCAAAAAGCTTGATGCGTATAAGAGAGATAATATCTTTCATCTAATCCTAAAAGGTTATGCCTTACTTGCAACTTTAAACTCACTTGTAGCTCTGCTTCTATATTTTTATAATCTACTGTTGGAATATTGGAGTTATACTCATGATCTGAAATACCATAAGGGAGTAGATAGTTTACTTTATATGGTTTTAGTCCAAAATCTCCGGCTAACCAACTTCTCATACTTTGTTGAGAAACATTATTGTCTATATTTAAAAGATAATAATAATCATACCCAAAAAGAGATGACACTACTACCAACCAAATAACAATTTTTTTCATATCTCTACTCTATCCTCTAATGCTCTTGTTAATGAAAGTAAGTCAATATTTTCTAAACTAACACCTGTTGGAACACCTTGCGCTATTTTAGTAAACTTTAGGTTATATTCACTTAACCTCTCCTCTATATACATAATAACCGCATCATTTGAAATAGAAGGTGTTAATGCAAAAAGTATCTCATCAACCCCCTCTACTACCACATCCTCTAAATGTGTTACAGCCTCTTCATCAAGATGTTCTAACACAAAATATTTTCCATAAAAAAGACCATTCTCCTCTAAAAGTAAAATATCTTTTGCATTTTCAACTATACAAAGAAGTGAGCTATCTCTTGTTTCATCACTACAAATATAACACAGGCTATCTTCACTCATTCCACCACAACGCTGACACTTTTTTAAGCTACTTAGTGCATCTTCAATTGCATGAGAGAGTTTCATACCCACATAGCTATCATTCATTACCATAAAATACGCCAAACGTGTTGCTGTTTTTTTCCCAATAGTTGGCAACTCTTGAAGTGCATCTACTAAACGGTTAAATTTATCTAACGTCGTATTTCTCATTTTACCCCTTTTTTAGGCAACAGTACCCACATTTCCAAGTCACTTGAGAGTTCTCCTGCAATTTTTCTTGCTTTTTTCCCATACCCCAAAAATAGATCTGCTCTTATTGGACCTTTTATAGCTCCACCTGTATCTTGTGCTACAACAAGATGGGCAAAATTTTTATTATCTACTTCACTATTTATAAAAAGTAATGTTCCAAGTGGAATATACTTAGGATCAACCGCAACTGAACGTTTTGGTGTAAGAGTAATACCAAGTGAACCTGTTGATGATGTTGTTTTTTTTCTAAAAAATATTTTTGATGGATTTTGATGCAAAATAACATCTACCTCTTGTGGATGTTGCTTTAAATAGTTCTCAATACTCTCAAGAGAAACTTCCTCCTTTTTTAGAAGCCCTTTTTGCACCATATATTTTCCAATAGATCTATATTGATGCCCATTTTGGTTTGCATACCCTACATAAATATTTTTTCCATTTTCCAATTTTATTCTTCCAGAACCCTGCACCTCTAAAAAAAAGAGATCTATTTTAGAATCTACAAAACATAAAGCTTCACACCCTTGTTTTTCAATTTTTTCTCTTGTGTAGTATGGCACAATTGTATTACCTTTTTGTAACCCACGCAAACGCATATTTTTTAATTCTGGATAGATAGAATTAAGTTGAACTACTATCAAATCATTTGGTGTTTTACAAATGGGGTATTGATATTTTCCACCTTTACGTAAAGAACCATAAAGTTGTGCTTCATAATACCCTGTAAGTTTTCCACTATCTTTTGCATCCTCATCATACACAGCATAGGGAACAAAGTTTTTCATAAAAAACTTCTTGGCATTTTTTGTTGTTTTTGCCTCTTTACACAAAGAGAGATACATTTTTTTTGTCTTTGCACTCTGACAACTTTTTACAAATGCTTTTAAAGCTTCATTGTAGTTTTCTTGATGCCAATATGGTAGTTTTTCAAAAGAACTTTTTTTCAAATATGTTTTTGGAAGCTCTTTTGAAACAATAGTTGGTCGTTTAGAACACCCAAGAAAAAAGAAAAATGGTAATAAAAAGAGTAATAAATATTTCATAAGAGATATTATACTTAAAATTTAATCACAAAGTGTGTATAATTACGAAAAAATTTCACAATTACATGGGATACAATGGAAGAGTTAAGCTATTACGAAATATTAAACATATCAAGAGATGCCGATAAAGCTACTATTAAAAAAGCATATCGTGCAATGGCAAAGAAGTATCATCCAGATAAAAATCCTGGAGATAAAGAGGCTGAACAGATGTTCAAACTATGTAATGAGGCATACCAATGTTTAAGTGATGATAAACAACGTAGCATCTATGACCGCTATGGTAAAGAGGGGCTACAAGGTATGGCTGGTGGCGGCGGTGGAGCTGGTGCTGGTTTTGATGACTTAAGCTCAATGTTTGAAGAGATGTTTGGTGGTTTTGGCGGTGGTGGTCGCAGACGTAACCCAGCTGATGCCGACAAATACCCACTCGATATGGAAATTCAGCTCAATATTAGCTTTAATGAAGCCGCATTTGGTTGTGATAAAGAGATAGACTATACATACAAAAAAGCGTGTGAAAAATGTAAAGGAACTGGTGCTAAAGATGGCAAGCTCTCCACTTGTAAACAGTGTGATGGGCAAGGTCAAATCTATATGCGTCAAGGTTTTATGACTTTTTCTCAAACTTGTCCAGCATGTCATGGAACAGGAAGTGCGGCAACAGAAAAATGTTCTAGCTGTAATGGACGTGGCTATGAAGAGGTTAAAGAAAAAGTTACTATCAAAGTTCCAGCAGGAATTGATTCAGATAACCGCCTAAGAGTTTCTGGAAAAGGAAATATTGGTAAACGTGGAAACAGAGGAGATCTTTATGTAACATTTTACGTAGAAGAAGATAAACACTTTGTTCGCCATGGAAGCGATGTTTACATTGAGATTCCTGTATTTTTTACGCAAGCTGTTATGGGTGATACTATTAAAATCCCTTCACTTATGGGTGAGCTTGAGCTACAACTTGATGTTGGAACAAAAGATAAACAACATTTCCGCTTTAGAGGGGAAGGTATAGCCGATGTTCATGGCCGTGGTAAAGGGGATTTAATAGCACAAATTAATATCACTTACCCTAAAAAACTTAGTGATAAACAAAAAGAGCTTCTCCAAGAGCTTCAAGAATCTTTTGGGATAGATGAGGCAAAACCTCATGAAACACTTCTTGATTCTGCAATCGATAAAATTAAGGGTTGGTTTAAATAACCTCCCCTTATTGCAGGAAAAATAATGAATAGAAAAAATCTTCAAGAAAAACTTAAAAAGCTCTCTTTATCTATGTTTAGAAAAGACTTTTTTGGAATATACCATGGTTCACTCTCTGCTAAAACTGAATCAAGCCGTTTTATTATCAACACAAAAGAAGCTATTTTTGACTCTTTAGATGAAAAAAGTTTGATTGAGCTTTACTTTAAAAAAGATTACCGTTGGAATTTAGCCAGTATCGATGCGGGAATTCACTATAGTATCTATTCTCAAATTTCAGATGCAAAATTTATCTGTTTTAGTATGCCCCCTTTTACTACTGCGTATTCACTAGAGCATAACCTTATCTCACCAAAAGATTATTTTGGTTATAAAGAGATAGGAGATATTAAAATTATAGACCCAAAAGAGTTTGATAACTGGTACGAAAGAGCAAAAACAGAGATTGCTCACTATATGATTCAAAACAAAACAGACCTTGTTGTAATTCGAGGATATGGTGTTTACGCTTACAATAGAGATATAAGCGAGATGGCAAAAAAACTTGCCATCCTAGAAAAGAGCTGTAGGCTTTTAACCCTCAACGACTCAAAAGAAAATTTCAATTTTCTCTAAGAGAGAAGAGAGACTCTATACATAAGTTGTTGCATAGGTAACATAGCTTCATAGATTTCATAAAGCTTCTCTATAAAATCATCTTCACATACAACAGTAGCATCTAAAGTGATATATGAAGCCATCCCTTTATATAAAGAAAGTTCACTATATGGTGTCTCTTTTGTAAAACCTTTAGGGTAGTATTTATACCCTTTTTCTATAATTTTAAAACCTTTTTCCTCTAACTTTTTTATAATATCAAAAAGCTCTTTTGCATTTTTTTCATCTTTAATAAACTCCCTATAAGCATCAAGCATAGGTTTTTCAAACCATCTTACCCCAACACTTACAAAAAGTTCTGTTGATGAAAAATGTAAATAAAAAGAGGAAGATTGTAAACGTTTTGCTCCACCTTGCCAAAAAATATATCCTATACGCTCTTTCATCGGTTTTTTATTTTCACCCATTCGGCATATATCTCTATAAATTTTAAAAAGGGAATGATTTATTTTTGGAGCGTAGTTTATAGTAGGCTCAAGTGCCATTAAATGCTCACTCATCTCCTCAACAAAAGCACGAGATGGCTCTAAAATATATTTTTCATACTCATCTTTATGTGCTAAGAACCACTCTTTTGAGTTGTTCTTAGCAATATTTTCTAAAAAAACTAAACTCTTTTGTGGAAAAGCTTTAAAAGACATCGTTTTACTTATACTATCTTTCTATTTCTATATGCAAGTGCAATAATAATAAAGACAATTGCATAACTAATAGGAACAAAATCTGGAATTGGAACAGGATCCCCTTTTGCATAAGAGTGAAGTCCAGCAAGATAATAGTTTACTCCAAAATATGTCATAAGCACTGATGTAAAAGAAAGAAGCGAAACAACACTAAATACAAACTCACTATAGAGTGATTTGATAAATCTTAAATGCACAACAACAGCATAAACTAAAATAGTTACTAATGCCCAAGTCTCTTTAGGATCCCAACCCCAGTAGCGTCCCCAAGATTCATTTGCCCAAACACCACCTAAAAAGTTTCCAACTGTTAAAAGCACAAGCCCTATCATAAGACTCATCTCATTAATAGCATTTAACTCTTTAATAGAGTAGATAATTTGATCTTTATTTTGCTCTGTTTTAAAGATAAAGAGCATCAATGTAATAAATCCAAGAAGTGCACCAAGACCAATAAAACCATAACTTGCAGTAATCATAGATACATGAATACTTAACCAATAAGAGTTAAGTACAGGTACAAGATTTGTAACTTGTGGATTCATCCAACTAAGATGCGCTACAAATAAAATAAGCCCTGTTAAAATCCCAGTTGAAGCAAGTGTCATAGGTGAACGCTTAGAGAAGATAAATCCAGCAAGCACTGTTGCCCAACCAATATAGATCATAGACTCATACCCATCTGACCATGGAGCGTGACCTGATATGTACCATCTATTTGCAAGACCAATAGTATGAAGAATAAAAAGCACCACTAAAATAGCAAGTGAAATTTTTGACGCTAAATCTATTTTAAATTTTGGTTTTAAAATTTTTACAAAACTTAAAATAAGTAAAATAAATCCCATAACTAAATAGATAGGATAGATTCTTTCAAAAATTTTTGCTTCATTGTAAAAAACCTCTGCATCTATCCTTGTTTGTGATGGATAAACTGCTGCACCATATTTTTTTTGGTATGCTACAATTTTTTCTAATGCCTTATTCGCCTCTGAAAAATCTCCACTTCTTAGTGCTTTATCTACATTCGTAAAATATGCAATAGCAATATCACGTATCTCTTGTGCTTCTTGTGAAGGCAATGTTTGAAGTGCTTCAATTGTTGCTAACCATTTATTATTAGCATCATCTCTCTTTGGCCAGATTTTAATAAGTGCACCATTAAACACCATAAATGTAACATTTACACGCTCATCAACTTTTAAAATCTCTTTATCAAGCTTATTACGTAAACGTGGTTCTTTTCTATTTGCTTCATTCACTAAATCTGCTAATTTATACCCTCTTATATTAATAGGATCTTGAAAAAACTGTGCAAAAGAAGCATATTTTGCATCTTCACGTGCACCAATAAGACGGTTTATCTCCTTGTTTTTTGTACGAATAAGCTTAATATTTCTATAGGCATCTGGACGAATCATCATCCCTAAAACAATTTGATTTGGATCTAATTTAGCAATTCCTAAATCTAAATTTGAGCTTCTATGAATTTTAGCTAAGATCTCTGTTGCTAAAGTGTTCAGTGGTTTCATTCTTCCACCGCTATCTTGAACAATAAGTTTTCCAAATTCTCCTGCATGTGTTTTATCAAACGATGTAATAATCTTTAACTCTGGTGCTAGCTCTTGTGAATAAGCAGGAATAGAACTAAAAACTAAAGCAAATAATGCTAAAGATGCTACAACTCTTTCATTAGCTACTTTGTGTGCTTTTTTTGCAAGAGCAGCAAATCTATTTTGTTTAGAAAAAAGTGACCAAAACATACCTATGCCTAAAAGTAAATACCCAAGATAAGCCCAAATAGTCCCTGGATCATGATTTACTGAAAGAATTGTTCCTTTCTCATCAGGATCATATGAAGCTTGGAAAAAGCGGTATCCATCATACTCTAAAATATGATTCATATAAATTTTAAAAGGCATTTCTACCCCTGCTTTTTCATCAATTAGCACAACCTCACTTGCATAAGATGCTGGACTCATAGAACCTGGGTATCTATCAAGTTGAAAATCTTCAAGATATATTTTAAATGGTAATTCTAAAGCTTTTGAACCATAAGCAATACTTACTTTTACACCATCTACACTAACACTTTGAGGTTTTGCTAACTCTCCAGCTTGAGAAAAAAGTGTAACCTCTTTTATTTTACCATCTATTGTAACATCAAACACTAAAGCATCAAGTCCACTTGTACGCAGTTTCATTCTATCATTTGTTACTAAAGTTTTTCTTGCATGTGGTAAAAATTGGCGAAGAACAAAGCTATCGTTTTTGTATGTAAATAGTGTTCTATTTACTAAAGGTTCATCACTTTTTTTCTCTAAGTTTCCTTGTTTTCTTGTATCCATTTTTAAGAAACTAAGAGGCATTTGATGGTTCATAAAAAGTTTATTATCTTTTATGTAAATCTCAATTGTAGGCTTAGTGAATTTTTTATGAGATTGAAAATCTAAAATATAAGAACCATTATCTACAAACTCACCCTCAGCTAAAGCTATCTGTTTTGCTTGATTTGAAGATGTTATCATAAGGTTGATAATAGCCTTTGCAGTTTTATCTTCTATAAGACCCTCTACAACATTAGGAATATAACGTTTCAACTCTATAGAAACAGGTGTGTTTTCTATACTAAAACTTCTTTCTATCTCATTTTTTGAACGCTTTGAAAGATAAAGAACTTCAGAAGATTCTAAAACAGTTTTATCTTTTTTTGCTTGGATTACCAAAAATGGATCACGACTTACAAGTGTAGAAGCACTTTGATGTTCACGAATATGTAAATTCCCTTCATATCCTGCATAACGTGTAATTGCTGCACCGATAAAAATAACAATAAAACCTACATGAAAAATAAAAATAGGTGCTTTTTTGAGTGTGTACATCTTATATTTAAAAATATTTAAAATAAGATTGATTGTTAAAAGAGCCATTAGAAGCTCAAACCAAGTGGCATTATAAATTTCAGCTTTTGCTGAAGCGGTACCAAAGTCGTTTTCTATAAAAGTTGCATACCCTATTACAAAGGCAAATAGCAACATTAAAACTGTCATGGTCTTCATTGAAGAGATGAGTGAAATCATCTTAGACATGGTGTTCCCTTTTTCGTTGAGTATAAGTTAGACTTATTCTATTTGAAAAAGGATAATAAAGAGTTAATTTTTAGAAAAAACGATTCTAAAATCTCCATTTTCTAATTCAAGAGGTTCATAAGAGTATTCGTTACCCAACTTCTCATAAAGTGGAAATGGTTCATGAAAATAGATTCCTACCAATCTTTCATTTTCATTCTGTAACATTCTTAAACCATAAATAGTATTTACCATCGGTTCAGGTGGTTGACACTGTGTTGCATTAAACTCATAATAAACTAAACCATCCTCTTCATATCTATAAAAATCTAATGTTGCCATAGGCACTTCCACTTTTACTTTTTCCATCTTAAACCTCCAATTTAATCTCAAAACATTTTTTCTCTTGATCTAAAAGCCTTACATCTCCACCATGTGCTTGTGCAATTTGACGTGAAAGAACAAGTCCTAAACCATTGCCTTTAAGTTTTGTACTTTTAAATGCTTCAAAAAGCTCTTTTTTGTTCTCTATAGCTATTCCACTATCGTAAATATAAAAAGTGTGGTACTCCTCTTGTGCTTCATAACGAATCTCGATAATCCCCTCTTCTTCTTCATCTAGTTCAATAGCATCTATTGCATTAGCTAAAAAATTAGAAAAAAGCATCTCCAAAAGATTTTTATCTGCATTGAGTTTAAAGTCTTCTTTTGGAAAAATAAACTCTATCTCTTTAGAGTAAGCATAATACTCTATAGAACTCTTTAATGCCTCTTGAAGTTCACTCCATAAAAACTCTTTTTTCTTAGCTTGAACACCTTTTGAAAACATTAACGTCGATTCAATGATACGCTCAATACGGTAAACAGATTTTTGAATCTCTGTAACAAGTGCTACATTTTGTTCTTTTACCCTTTTTTTTAGTGTTGACGTAAGTAAAGAGATAGAACCTATAGGATTGCGAATTTCATGAGAAAGGTGTGCTGCCATTTGCCCCATTGTTGCAAGATTTTCTTTACGCTTTTGCTCTGTAATATCTGTAGCACTAAGCATAATTTTATCTTTATATGTAGAACTCTTTATAAGATAAGAACGGGCTTCAAACGTAACCTCATAGTCATCATTTTTATACTCTAAAAGTTCTAAAAGTTTAGAAAGCTCTTTTGCACGAGAGTTTTGTAAAAAGACACTATTATCTTCACTTACTATCCAAATAGCATTTGGTAAAAACTCTACAACCTTTTCAACTGTATCTTGAAGGTGACTATAGGCAGCTTTAAGCTCATTAAAATCTTTTTCTACTTTATATGTTTGCTCTATAAGAAGGTTAAGTTCCTCAGGTGTTACACTAGACATTTAAAGCTCTATATGCTTTAGAATTTTGACAAGATTATAAGCATCTTCACTACCACAAAGCTCACGAATAGAGTGCATTGCAAGAGTTGGTAAACCAATATCTAAAGTCTCAATACCTAAACGTGTTGCACTAATTGGACCTATGGTAGAACCACAACCCATATCACTTCTTACAACATAGTTTTGTGTTGGGAGATTTGCTTTTTTAGCAGCTGCTAAAAAGAGTGCTGATGTTTTTGCACTTGTTGCATAACGCTGGTTTGCATTGTGTTTTAAAACAACACCCTTGTTTATATGTGGTGTATGATTTGGCTCATGCTTTGAAGCAAAATTTGGATGGATTGCATGAGCATTATCTGCAGAAATAAGCAATGAACTTCTACAAACTTGTACAAACTCTTCATAATTGGAGAAGATTCTTTTTAGTGTATTTTCTAAAAAACTTCCCGCAGCTCCTGTTGTTGTTTCACTTCCAACCTCTTCATGATTATTTGCAATAAAAAGGAGTGGCTTATTGGAAGAAGATTCGCTAATAAACTTAGCACCTACAAAACAACTTAAAAGATTATCTAAACGTGACGATGCTATAAAATCATCCTTTATTCCAACATATCCCGCTTTATTTGTATCATAAAAGCTTAATTCATACGATAAAATCTCTTGTGCATCTTGTGGTAATTTTTGTTTTAAAAAAGATTCAAAATTAAATTTTTTCTGTGTAGAAGTTGCTAAAATAGGTACTAAGTCTGTTTGCTTATTTATTGTTTTATCTTTATTTGCTTGGGAGTCTAAATGTATTGCTAATGAAGGAATTGTTGCTAAAGATTTTTTAAAGTCTATTACTTTATGCAATACTTCATTGTTGGAATTTAAATAATATACTATACCTGCTAAAGAGAGGGATCTATCAAACCAACTATTAAGTAATGCACCACCATAAGGTTCTATACCAAGTTGTACAACACCATTACCTTCAACTACAACATTTGGTTTTAATTTTAAAGAGGGGGAATCGTTATGTGTGCCTATCATTAAATAATTTTTTGAACCTTTAGGATAAGTAAAAGCTATAACAGCACTTCCATTTCGCACAACATAATAACTTTTACCCTCCTCTAAATTCCATAACTTTGTCTCATCTAAAGCTATAAAACCTTTTTGCTCAAACATCTCCACCATTAAAGCTGTAGCATGAAAAGGTGTAACAGAACTATCTAAAAAATCCAATAACTCTTTATTAAATTCCTCCTGCATAAAAAAACCTCTATCCTAAAATACGTTGAACATTAGAAGTTCTATGGTAAGTTCTCTCATCATCGCCACCGCCAAAATCAAAACTTACAAAAATCATTATTAATAGTAAAACAATAATAACAATTGGAATAATCTTATCTTTTTTCTCTTCATATCTATCTAGCAAAGCAAACCTTTTGTAATTTTTTCATTGATCTAAAAAGTAAATTTTCATCTATTGTTGCATCTGGTAAAAGCTGATGTATCAACTCTGCATCACCACCCGTCAAGACAACAGGAATGTTATAAGATGTTACTTCTAGGTAAAAACCTTTAAGGTAACCATAACTAACAGCATCTTTAGAAGTTTTTGGAAGTTTACTTAAATTTACCTCAAAGTTGAATTTATAATCGAGTAATTTTGAAATATTTTTATATGTTTTTTGCATAAAAGTAACACCTGGGTAAATAAACCCTCCAACAAACTCACTATTTTTCACAACATCTACTGTAATAGCACTTCCAGCATCTATAATGACACCGTTATCTATAGCTTCACATGCCACAATTCTATCTATCCCCATAGTATCGTAATATTTTTTTCTATCTATACACACCTCTAAATTTTTCCAATTTTGTAAATGTTGTAATTTTTGAAGAATATCTGGAACTACACAAATAAAAAAAACCTCTTGTGTAATAGAAGAAGGATCAAAACTCTTAATAGATTCTTTATAGGAGTTTTTACCATCAAAAAAGTGGTATGTAGTGTTACCAATGTCGCAAAAAAGCATTAGTAAAGCTTCCAACCAGCTTTTTTAAACGCCTCTTTTGCCTTGGAACAAAGTGGAGCATCTATAAATAAAACTTTATGTTTAAAATTATGATCCATGTAAATAACTAATTTTGCGTAAATTTTTTCAAATTTTTCAACATCTTTTAAAAGGATACGGCTTTTTTGGCTAATAGCAATAATAGCCCAAAAATAACCGTGCATATCTGTTGCTTTATAGATACGAATTTTGTTGCGGATACCCAACTCTTTTGGCTTTATCTCTACCATTTTTTTGTAGATTTTACCCTTTTTTCTTAAAGCATCAACAACCATTTGCATATCTATAACAAACCCCTTTATCTTTGATAATTTACTTCTTTTTCAAGGCTTAATGCACCATCAAAAAGTGTTTGCTCATCATAAGCATTTGCAATAAGCTGTAACCCAACTGGCATACCTTCATTGTTTTTCATAATAGGAAGTGAAAGTGCTGGAAGTCCTGCAAGGTTTACACTAATTGTGTAAATATCACTTAAATACATATCCATAGGTTTTGCCAATTCACCAAATTTTGGTGCAACACTTGGAGCAACAGGAGAGAGGATTAAATCTACCTCTTCAAAAAGTTTTGCATACTCATCTTTAATAATATGGCGAGTTTTTTGTGCTTTTACATAGTATGCTTCATAGTATCCACTAGAGAGAACAAAGTTTCCTAGTAAGATTCTACGTTTTACTTCATCTCCAAAACCTTCACTTCTTGTTTTAATAAAAGTCTCTTCAAGGTTTTTCCCCTCTACTCTATTTCCATAACGAATACCATCATAACGTGCAAGGTTTGTTGTTGCTTCTGCTGTTGCTGTAATGTAGTATGCTGAAATATCATATTTTGCATCCATCATCTCACGCTCAACAATTGTATGCCCTGCACTTTTAAGTGCTTCTATAGCTTTTGCATACGCCTCTTTTACATCATCACTTGCATTCTCTACATACTTAGGAAGTACTGCAATTGTCAATTTTCTATTAGGATCTAAATTTGGTACAACTTTATCATCTTTTTGTGCATTTGTAGAATCTTTAGCATCACTTCCACTAATAATATCATACAAAATTGCTGCATCTTCAACATTTTGTGTCATAGGCCCAATTTGGTCTAAACTCGAAGCATACGCACCAAGCCCATAACGACTTACTCTTCCATAAGTTGGTTTCATCCCAACAATTCCACAATATGCAGCAGGTTGGCGAATAGAACCACCAGTATCACTTCCAAGTGCAGCAACAGCTAGTCCAGCACCAACAGCAGCAGCACTACCACCACTACTTCCACCAGGAACACGACTAGAATCAATTGGGTTAAGTGTTTTACCATAGAAACTAGATTCTGTTGTAGAACCCATTGCAAACTCATCCATATTTACTCTACCAAATGGACTAAGTCCCGCTTCTTGAAGTTTCTCAATAACAGTTGCATTATAAGGTGCAATATAGCCTTGTAAAATTTTAGAACCAGATGTAACTGACCAATCTTTTACTTGAATATTATCTTTAATAGCAATAGGAACACCCTCTCCCACATTTTGTACATCTATATAAGCATTTAACTCTTTGTTTGCTTCAATATTTGTGCGGAGTTCCTCTTTTAATTTTTCTAACTCTTCTTTACTTAATGAAAGTGCTTCTTTTAATGTAACCACACTCTTTCCTTTTTACTATTTTTTAAATTTTTTAACAAAGAAAATTCCAATACCAATAACAACAAAAATAGCAACTATTGTTTCAACTATAAATGAAAATGGTACTGGCTGTGCGAAGTCTGGCATTAAGCAAGTACCTCTGCACATCTAGGACATACACTATCCTCTGTTTCTGCTTGATATTTCCAACAACGTGGACATTTATGTGCAGTTGCTTTAGAGATTACAAAAGTATCTTCATCTACTTTAAATGAAGCAAGAACCTCCTCTTCTGGATCATCCTCAAACACTCCACTTACAACAAACCAATCTTCAGCATCTACTCTATTCATATCTTCAATTACTACTTTAGACTCTGTATGAATTACAAGTTCAAGTGTACTTTTAATAATTTTTTCTTTTTTAAGTTTATCTACTTCTGCACCAAAACCTTCACGTGCTCTTACTAAGTAAGGTGTATCAAAAGAGACACCACTTGGAATATCTAAAGACTCATACACCATATCGAAAATATCTTCTGCATCACCTTTTACAACTTTAGGTGCATGCTCTACAATCTCATCTGCAGTGTATGTTAAAATTGGAGCTACAAGTAATAGCATAGATTTTAAGATCATCGCCATTGCACTTTGACTTGCACGACGTCTTTGAGAATCTTTTGCATTACAGTAAAGTGAATCTTTTGTCATATCGATATACATACCACTTAACTCATTTACAACAAAGTTATTAAGCACATTCATACCATTTACAAAGCTATATTCACTAAAGAGTTTATGCACACTATCAAGTTTCTCTTTTGCAACATTTAAAATCCACTTATCTAAATCTCCCATATCTTCATAAGGAGTTAGTTGCTCTAAATCGTTAATATTTGCAAGCATAATTCTAAATGTATTTCTTAGTTTTCTATAACTTTCACTTGTTTGTTTTAAAATTCCTTGAGAAATTTTTAGATCCCCTTGGTAGTCTGAAGATGCAACCCAAAGACGTAAAATTTCACTACCGTATTCTTTTAAAACTTTCTCAGGAGCAATAACATTACCCTTAGATTTTGACATCTTCTCACCCTTTTCATCTACTGTGAAACCGTGAGTTAAAACACCTTTATATGGTGCTTGATGCTCTACTGCACAAGAAAGAAAAAGTGAAGATTGGAACCAACCACGATGTTGGTCACTCCCCTCTACGTAAAGATCTGCTGGGTATTTTCCAGCATCGTAATTACGAGATTTTAAAACAGAATTCCAAGTTGAACCACTATCAAACCATACATCTAAAATATCTGTTACTTTTTCAAGTTCATCTGCTTTGTAACCACTTCCAGGGTACAGAAGTTCCTCAATACTCATAGAGTACCAAGCATCACTCCCTTTCATCTCAAAAATCATCGCTATGTAATTAAGCACTTTTTCATCAAGTAAAACTTCACCAGTTGCTTTTACTCTAAAAAATGCTATTGGTACACCCCAATCACGTTGACGTGAAATACACCAATCTGGACGATTTTCAACCATAGAATTTAAACGATTTTTCCCTGTTTGAGGTACAAAAAGAGTCTTTTCTACTTCACTTAAAGCATTCTCTCTTAATGTTTTATCTTCCCCAACTGGTTTTTCATCTACAGAGATAAACCACTGTTTTGTTGCACGATAAATAAGTGGAGTATGACTTCTCCAACAGTGTGGATACGAGTGCATAAAACGTGTTACTTTGCGTACTGCATCACCCATAAGCTCAATAAGCGCTTCATTTGATTTAAAAATATGACGCCCAACAAACTCAGAAGCATTTGGAATAAGCTCTAAACCTACTACAGTTTCATCATAACACCCTGTTTCATCAACTGGCATTACAACCTCTAAGTCATACACTAAACCTACACGGTAATCATCTTCACCATGTCCAGGAGCAGTGTGAACACAACCAGTTCCATTATCTACTAAAACATGCTCCCCTAAAACTAAACGAGATTTACGTTTGTTAAGTGGGTTAATCGCTTCAAGATTTTCAAACTCTTTCGCATCAAACTCTTTTGCAATTTCACCTGCAACAACTTCATTTTCACGTGCAGATTCAAAAAGTGCTTTTGCTACAATGAACCCGTCTGTTGTAAGTACATATTTTTCATGAGGATTTAAAGAGATACCCGTATTTGCAGGGATTGTCCATGGTGTTGTTGTCCAAATAACAGGTGCTGCTTTACCATCAATACCAAGTTTTTGTTTTGCATTATCATCTAACTCAAAAGCGATAAAGATAGAGTAGTCTTCTTTATCTTCATACTCAACTTCTGCTTCTGCAAGTGCAGTTCTCTCAGCCCATGACCAAAAAACAGGCTTACTTCTTTCAACCAAAAGCCCTTTTTTAGCAACACTACAAAGTGTACGGTAAATATTTGCTTCAAATTTAAAATCCATAGTGACATATGGTTTTTCCCAATCTGCAATAATCCCTAATTGTTTAAACTCTGAACGTTGAATATCTACAAATTTTGCAGCATGTTCACGACAAAGTTGACGAACCTGAGCAACCTCTAGTTGCTCTTTTTTTTGTTTTCCACCAAGTTTTTTCTCAACTTGTTGCTCAATTGGTAGTCCGTGACAATCCCAACCTGGCGTAAAACGAACAGATTTTCCATTAAAATAGTTATATTTGATAATAATATCTTTTAAGACCTTATTGAGTGCATGCCCAATATGGATATGTCCATTTGCATATGGAGGCCCATCATGCAGTGTAAAGCTTGGAGCATCTTTACGATTTTGCTTCATTTTCTCATAAACTTTCTTTTCATCCCAAAGTTTATAACGCTTTGGTTCATTGTTTATAAGATTTCCTCTCATAGCAAACGATGTAGTTGGTAATAGTAGTGTCTCTTTGTAGTCCATAGATACCTCAAAATTATAAAAGTGTGCTATTATAACCTCAATCGAATTAAATTTTAATTAGTATTAAGTGTGTATAATTTTACAAGAAGATAAAGGAAAACAAATATGAAAAATAATCTCATTTTTATAGGTAATAAATTTCTACACAACACCTCTTTGCAATACTATATTATAAGAGAAGTAAAAAAACATATATCTGAAATAGATTCTATTCTATTTTATCAAGAAAATGACAATTCACTTTTTTTAAATTTAGAAACTCAATTGAATAACCAAGCAAATCTTTTTATTGCAACAACAAAACAAAATTTCTCAACAATTGGAAAACTACTTTGTACTGTTACTGGAGACAATCAAGTCTTACAAGGCTCAACTCTTATTCCACGTAAAAGTAAAAAATTTGAAGATGGCAGTTATCTTATAGAACATAACAATTCTCTTATTAATGTATTTCATATCGATGAAATGCAAAAAATTCCTCCTCTTTTTATAGAACAAAAGCCTAATTTAAAAATTCATATTCTTGAAGAAACTTCTCAAACACTTAATGCTCTTTTAACACCACTTGCACAAACTTATGAAGTTGCATTTGAATTAACAACTATTATAGAAGGTTGGATAGAAATAACACTCATTCAAAAAAAACATGGAAATTTAGATAAATTTTTACTTGCCCTTGAAAAACTTTTACCAAATAAAATAATACAAACAAACAATATTGTACGTTACATTATAGATAAACTTTCATCAACGAACCAAAAAATTACATTTGCTGAAAGTTGTACTGGTGGACTTTTAACATACTACTTTACAAAAGAAAATGGTGCTTCAACTATTTTAGATGGTTCACTTATCACTTACTCTAATGATCTTAAAGAAACATGGATTGCTGTTGAGCAAAAAGCACTTGAAGCATTTGGAGCTGTGAGTGTAGAGGTTGTAAGACAAATGAGTGAAGGAGCACTCAATGTTAGTCATGCAGATTTTGCAATTAGCATTAGTGGTATTGCAGGAGATGGTGGAGGTAGTGCAGAAAAACCTGTTGGAACTGTATTTATTGGTGTAAGAAATAAACAAAATCATATAGAAAAGAGATTTTTATTCAAAGGTGACAGAAATTATGTACAAGAACAAAGTGTCTTAATGGCCCTAAAAATGGTACTTTTACTCGATAAAAAAACTTTTTTTGAAAAAATTTGATATTTTTTTGAAAAAAGCTTGACATTTATATTTTTTTTGTCTATAATTTCGCCATCTTAAACGAGAGATTAAGAAAAACCAAGTCTTGTTAGCTCAGCTGGTAGAGCACGTCACTTTTAATGATGTGGCCGATGGTTCGAATCCATCACAGGACACCATTTTTTAAAGATGCGGTGGTAGTTCAGTTGGTTAGAATACCTGCCTGTCACGCAGGGGGTCGCGAGTTCGAATCTCGTCCACCGCGCCACTTTAAAAATGGGCGCTTAGCTCAGTTGGTAGAGCGCTACCCTTACAAGGTAGATGTCACTGGTTCGAGTCCAGTAGTGCCCACCATTTGTTTAACAAGCCTTTTGTTTGTGAAGAAAGTGACCCTTTCGTCTAGTGGCCAAGGACACTATCACTTCATGGTAGTAACAGAGGTTCAAATCCTTTAGGGGTCGCCATAAATTTGGTGTTTTATTTTTCCCATTCATTTGGGCGCTTAGCTCAGTTGGTAGAGCGCTACCCTTACAAGGTAGATGTCACTGGTTCGAGTCCAGTAGTGCCCACCATTCAAAAACTTTATGTGCGGTGGTAGTTCAGTTGGTTAGAATACCTGCCTGTCACGCAGGGGGTCGCGAGTTCGAATCTCGTCCACCGCGCCATAAACTTTTTTCTTCAAATCAATCTTTTTTCATTCTTCTAATCAATGATTTAAGATTATTTTGCCGACATAGCTCAGTTGGCTAGAGCAGCTGATTTGTAATCAGCAGGCCCGGGGTTCAAATCCTCGTGTCGGCACCACTTTTTTATAAAGCATTATGTAATGATTTTAAAACTCCTTTTACTTTTTTTTATTGTAACATCACTTTTTAGTTTAGAATTAGAAAAAAAATATTATATAACTTCACGTAATATTATGCTTTCTTCTATTACTGGTAACACTCAACAAGATAAAATACTTTTTACAATTCCTAAAGAGCGATATACAAAAAGAGTAAAAACAAAAAAACTTTTACAAATTTTACAACAATATAATTTACTATATAGTAAACCCCATTTTGCTTATGTGCAGTTTATTTATGAACCCCCTTTAGCAACAAAAGAGCTTCAAAGAAGTGTTGCAAAATTTTACAAAAAATATTACAACACTTTAAATATTGAAAAAATCACTATACATCCTAGAGGATTTATTGAAAAACTTCCTTTAGGCTATAGTATTAAATTTCCACCTAGAAACTATCTTCACCATAAAGGTATTTTTTCAATAAAGAGTGATAAACGTCAAATCTTTTTTGACTATAGTATAAAAGCTACTTTATTTGTCTATAAAACAAAACAAAAAATTCAAAAAAATCAACCGCTTAATCGTTACAATACATACAAAACTAAAATCAATTTCAAAAAATTTCACACCCTTCCTTTAGAAAAATTACAACCAAATTCACTCCAGGCATCAAGATACCTCAAAAAAGAGACTCTCCTTACACACAAAGATGTTAGAGCACTTTTTTTAGTCAAAAAAGGGGAAAATATCAATATTTTTTATAAAAGTGGTGGCATAAGTATAAGTTTTAGTGCAAAGGCTATGCAAAATGGAATATTTAACGATATAATAAAGGCAAAAAACTCTAGTGGTAAAACGATTCAAGTAAAAATCATTGGAAGAAAAAGAGGTATGCTTTTATGAAACTTGTTGTTGGAGTAAGTGGTGCGAGTGGGGTAAATTTAACACTAAAACTCCTTGAATATTTACCAAAATCGATTGAGACACACCTTATTTTAAGTGACAATGCCAAAGTGGTACTCTCAAAAGAGTTAAACCACATAACAACTCATAAAAATAGCAATATAGCAGCTTCAATAGCTTCTGGTTCATTTGGAGTTGATGCAATGATAATAGTGCCTTGTAGTATGAACACCCTTGCAAAGGTTGCTTGTGGCATTGCAGATAATCTACTCACACGTAGTGCAAGTGTGATGCTAAAAGAGCAAAAAAAGCTTATTTTAGCTCCACGTGAAATGCCCTACTCTGCTATTGCACTAGAAAATATGCACAAACTTGCCTCTTTAGGTGTCATAATAGCTCCCCCTGTTGTTGCATACTACTCAGAGCAACAAACTCTTGAAGATATGGAAGATTTTTTTATTGGAAAATGGTTTGATCTACTTGGAATTGAGCACAATCTTTACAAAAGGTGGCAATAGATGAAAAAAATAGGCCTCTATCCTGGAACGTTTGATCCCATTACAAATGGGCATTTAGATATTATAGTTAGAGCTTTAAAAATTTTTGATGAAGTTGTTATAGCTATTGCACTTTCTCAAGAGAAAAAACCTATGTTTGAACTCCAAAAACGCTTAGAGATGGCACAAAATGCTACAAAACATTTAAACAATGTTAATGTTGTTAGTTTTGATACACTCACCGTAGAATTAGCAAAAAAACACCATGCAACTGCACTTATACGCGGGCTTAGAACCAATACGGATTTTGAGTATGAAGTGCAACTTAACTACCTTAATAACTCACTCGATAAAGATTTAGAGACAATCTACCTTATGCCAAAGCTAGAACACAGTTTTATTAGCTCATCAGGTGTTAGAGCACTGTTAAAATTTGGTGGAGCATACCAACACTTAGTACCACAAGAGGTGGTAGATATTATTCAAAAGAGGATTTAATGTATATTGCAATAGAAGGGATAGACACAGCTGGAAAATCAACACAAATAGAGGCTCTTACAAACCATTTTAGCGATGCTATTGTTACAAAAGAGCCAGGTGCTACACCTATTGGAGTAAAAATACGTGAACTTGTTTTAGAAGGAAAAGGCTCTGCAAAAACTGAACTTCTTCTTTTTTTAGCAGATAGAGCTGAGCATATTGCTACTGTTATTGAGCCTAACTATAAAAATAAACTTATCCTTAGCGACAGAAGTGCAGTAAGTGGCATAGCATATGCACTCCAGCAAAATATTTTTAGTAAAGAAAAACTTGTAGAGCTTAACCATTTTGCAACAAATAAACTCTACCCAGATACTGTTTTTTTACTCCAACTTACACAAAAAGAGTTAGAGTTTCGTCTCTCCCAAAAAACACTCGATGGTATCGAGTTGCGTGGTGTAGAATATCTTTTAAAAATACAACAAAATCTTATAGAAGCAGCAAACCTTTTAGATATAAACTTAGTTATTATTGATGCAACAAAGCCAAAAGAGAAAATCACTCAAGAGATTTTAGAGTATTTAAACAATAATTAGCTAAAATTGCACCACTATAAAAAAAGCGAGAAGATATTGCCTCTACATTTAGAAACAAAAACTGAGCACTTTACAAACCCTCTTTATTTAGAGAGTGGCCGTATTCTTGAACCATACGATATTACCTATGAAACGTATGGGCAGATGAATGAAGACAAAAGTAATATTGTTGTAGTTTGCCACGCTCTTACAGGTTCACACCACGCTGCTGGAGTATATGAAGGTGAAAGCAAAGCTGGCTGGTGGGATGGACTTATTGGACCAGGTAAAGCAATAGATACAGATAAATATTTTGTAATATGTTCTAATGTTATTGGAAGCTGTTTTGGCTCAACTGGGCCAATTTCTAAAACACCTAACCATCAAGAGTACTACCGCTATAAATTTCCAGTAGTTACTATTAAAGATATGGTAAAAGCACAACGCATTTTATTTGATAGACTTGATATTCACCGTGTTCATGCTATTATTGGTGGGAGTATGGGTGGTATGCAAGCACTCCAATTTGCAATTCACTACCCTAACTTTGCACAAAAAGTTATAGCAATGGCAACAACTCATGCAACACAACCATGGGCTATTGCATTTAACAAAGTAGCACAAGAAGCAATTTTAAAAGACCCTGAATTTCAAGATGGTTACTACGACCCTGAAGTTATAAAAGAGCAAGGGCTTAGTGGAATGGCTGTTGGGAGAATGGCTGGGCATATTAGCTTTTTATCGCACGAATCTATGGGAAAAAAATTTGGTAGAGAGTACAAACGTACAGATGGACTTTATGAGCTTTTTGGCAAATTTCAAGTAGAATCGTACCTAGAGTACAACGGATACAACTTTACAAAATGGTTTGACCCTCTTTCTTATCTCTACATTACAAAAGCTATTAACATTTATGATATTTCACGTGGATTTGATTCTTTAGAAGATGCACTTAAAAAAATTAAAAGTGAACTTCACCTTTTTAGTTTTAAAAATGACCTACTTTTTAAAAACTTTGAGATGAAAGAGTTAGCAGAAGCTTTAAGTGGTATTCAAAACAAAAACTTCTCTTATACTGACATAGAGAGTGACTATGGGCATGATGCTTTTTTAGTTGAACTAGAAAAATTTGAAGATGATATTAAGGATATTTTAAATGGCTAAAGCAGATTTTGAAAAAAGATTACAAAATGCAAAAGAGATTGTAGAGGAGTTGATGCAACCAGAAATCACTCTTACAAATAGCATTAAAGCATATGAAAAAGGGATGAAAGAGCTTCAAGAAGCACAAAAACTTTTAGAAGAAGCTAAGCTTAAAGTGACTCAAATAAAGGGTAACTAACTATGAAAATAGCAGCTCTTCAACTCAGTGCACAAGGTCTTAGTAGCACAAAACTTTACAAGTATATTCGCAATGCAAACCGTCAAGGGGTAAAACTTCTTCTTTTAGGTGAGTATGTGCTAAACCCTTTTTTTAAAGAGTTAGAGACTCTGTCTATCTCGATGATAAAAGAGCAAGCACAAAACCAAATAAAAGTTTTAAAAGAGTTAGCACAAGGGTATAATTTAACTATTGTAGCTCCAATTGTCTTGGTAAAGAAAAACAAGCTTTATAAAACAGTTGCAAAATTTGCTCCAAATTCAACATCTTACTACCATCAACAAATTCTTATTAACTATCCCCATTGGAATGAGGAAAAATACTTCTCAAATGAGATTGCACCTTTAGAAACTCCCCTTGTCTTTAAAGTAGATAAAATAAAATTTGCAGTTATTAGTGGTTTTGAGATCCATTTTGATGAGATTTTTGCATTTTTAAAAAATAAAAATATAGACTGCCTTTTAGTTCCAAGTGTTTCAACATTTGATTCTTATGAAAGATGGAAGTCACTTTTACAAACAAGAGCTTTTACAAATAACTTTTATATTTTACGTGCAAATAGAATTGGAGAGTATCAAGAAAAAGATTTTAACTGGGAATTTTATGGAGATTCTCTCTTTATTGCTCCAAATGGTGAAATAGTGGAACATTTAGGCAATAAAGAGGAGTTTATGATAGCTCAGTTAGAACATAGCGAAGTGATAAAAGCTAAAAAACTTTGGGGCTTTGCAGAGCAAATTAAAAAACGCTCCTAAAGCCACACCCCATTTACCAAAACATATCTTACAACATAAAACGTTACACTCAAAACATACAAACTTAAAAACAAAAGTGAAGTTTTATAGTAACTTTGTTGCATCTTTTTAGTTGCTGGAACAAATGCAACTGCTAAACCATGAAATGTCCCTAAAAATAAAAATGTATATAAAAAATACCCAACATAATTATAATCTTTTTGTAAAAAACAAAATGGGCAATGGTGTGTTGGCATTTCATAGATGTATGTTCCAAAAAACATAATAAGTGTTGCTAAAGATACGACAATAAATACAAGATTTAAAAGAGCAAATAGATTTTCTTTTTTTAACACATAACTCATAATAATTGCTAAAAATAAAAAGTAAAACAGACCTACTAAATAACTACTACCAAAACTTCTCATAACCACAGAGAGATAACTCTGTGAAGCAAAAGAGTAAATAGTTCCACAACAATCTACCAAAGTGTTAACATCAAGTGAACTAAAAAGGGCAAACTCTAAAACAATCTCTGCTAAAAATGGGAAAAACAACACACTAAAAAGGGCAAATTTTATGCGTGTGTAGGGTTGAAGCTCGTTAGCTTCATCTACTTTATGTAGATATAACCAATATAAAAAAAGATAGATATTAAAAATTTTTAATACTAAAAGGTATGTTCCATACGGTGTTGCATTAATTACCCCTGCAGCACACATAGCACCATTTAAAATAGTGGAGAGTTCATCTAAAATAAACACAAAAAACAAAATAAGTGGAATTTTTAGTGCCAAAATATATTTTATTATTACTGCACCCAAATAGCTTTGTTTTACTAAAGTATATTGCCTTTTTGTGGTTGCATTGCTATCCCAAAACAAAGCAATTTTTAAACTTAAAATAAAAGCTATAAATCCAAAAAAAAGAAAAACAACATCAAGCAGTAAAAGTGCGATAATTTCAGGGTTTAGTATGCCACTCACACAATCACTCCATTTTTTACTTCCACTTCCCTATCTACAAAATCTAAACCAAAAAATAATGGGTCGTGTGTTGCTATAACAATAGTTTTTTTCTCTTTTTTTAACTCTCTTAAAATCTCTATAAAATTTGCAGAGAGTTTTGCATCAAGGTTTGCTGTTGGTTCATCTGCTAAAATAATTTTTGGGTTATTGACATTTGCACGTGCAATAGCAACACGCTGTTGCTCTCCCCCTGAGAGTTGCTTTACTATAACATTTTTTTTATGTGCTATCTCAAAGCGATCCATCGCATTTTGCACAAGGAAGCTAAACTCTTTTGGTGGCAAATTTGAAGGGATAAGTGGCGTTGCAATATTTTCATAAACACTTAAATTCTCAATAAGATGAAACTTTTGAAAAATAAACCCAATATTTTCTCGTCTATAGAGTGCTGCAAAGTTATCTGGTAGTTTTGAAATAACCTTATTATCTACTACAACCTCCCCTGTTGTTGGTTTACCAAGTGCTGCAATAAGTGAGAGCATTGTACTTTTACCACTTCCACTTGCACCTTTGAGTACAACTAACTCACCCTCTTTTATTTGTAAACTTACATTATCTAGTGCTTTTTGATTTGGTACATACTCTTTTGTAATATTTTTTAACTCTATCATCTTAACAACTCATCTACATCTAATGTTGCAACTCTCCATGTAGGAATAATTGTTGCAGCTATATATATTGGCACACTCATAAAAAAGATAAGAAAAAATGTTTGTGCATCAAATACAAATGGAAGTGCTATTTGCGGTTTTATTTGTGATGAACCTACAAAAATATCAAAAATAATTGATGCATCAAAACTATAAACATAAAACATAGCTCCAATAACACCTAAAGCATATGCAAAAAATGACAATATAAAAGCTTCATAAAATTTGTATTGTAAAATATCATTCACTCTCCACCCTATCGCTTTTAAAATACCCACTTCACTTTTTTCTTGACTTGTAACACCACTTACTTTATCATAGACAATCATAAAAAATGTAAAAAGAGTTACAACAAAAAGTAAAAGGAAAAACCCACCTCTATAACTCAACAACTTGTCATATTCAACAAAAAGATTCTCTTTTGTGGTGATTTTCGCAGTTGGAAATAGCGTTCTTATTTTTGCAACAATGGTTGGTATCTCTTTTTTATTAGCTACAAATAGAGCAAAATCTACCACTTTGTTGTCATCTATTGCTAAAACTTTTTTTGCACTCTCTTTTGTTAGCAACATAACATCATCACTCCATAAAGCGGAATCTTTGGAGAGTTGTCCTGCAATTTTTAAACGCATATTTGTGGCATCTGGCAATAGAAAATGAAACTCTTTTTCGTAGTAAAATTTTTGTAAAACCTTTTTGACACCGTTACCAATAAACATAGTATCATCTTGCAATTTTGAAGCATCTTTTACAAAGTTTGGATTACTATTTTGTTCAAACTCATCTACTCCTACAATAGCAAAATCTGTATTCGCCTGAAAAAAGTGGTAATACCCCCACACCCTTCCAACAACATCTTGCACCCCTGCAATAGCTAGAAGTTCATCTGCTAAATCTTCCTCTACACTTACAACTCTGCCACCCTCTAATTGTTGCACTACAATATCTGGCATCACACCAATCGCATCATCAAACTGATACAAAAGGGAGTTTCTTACAAAAAAAACACTACTAAGTAAAAAAATAATAAAACTAAGGACAGAAAATAAAAAGATATTTCTTCTTTTTTGACGTGTAAGAGAATCAAGTGCGTATTCAAGAAGGTAAAAATTAATTTTTTTCACTTTTGGCTCCACCCTTTAAGACTATAGTTTACTTCAAAAAGTGCACTATTATAAGGTTTTTTACTAAAACTACCATTTAAAAATCTACTTGAACTATTTTCACGAAACAAAGCACTCTGAGTTAATGCCGTTTTTCCTAAAAATGAATATGTCGCACTATTGTGTAAAGGTTTCTTTTTAGCATAAAAAAAACTTATGCTAAAAAGAAAAAAAAGCACAACAGATGCACTTAAAAGAAATGTAGTTTTTAAAAAAAATCTATTCATCTAAACTATAAACTAGTTTTGGAGTAATTTGGCTAAAAGAAAGAATCTCTTTACCTTGATGATCCATAGAAAATGTTTGTGCTGCTTTTTTTGTACTAAAAGGGATAAGCTCATTACCCATTGGACCATACACATTACTTCCAACTACATAATAAGCATCTTTTGCTACAATAGTTTTTTGTGTGTAGTAATCTCTTACTAAAATTTTCTCAATCCCATCTTTATGTTTAAAATAGTATTTCATTAAATCTTTTACACCATCAAAAGAGTAGTGTTTATGTGCATAAAAAATTTGTGCTGCCCATTGAGGGTATTTGTAAACAAACATTCCACATACAGGACATTTTTCATCTTTTGTAACAAAAATATCATCTGCTAATATTTGTTTATGCACTCTTTTTACATCCCATAAATAAAGTGCTACAGCTTGTAGAGGTTTTTCTTTTAATTTTTTACACTCTTTTTTAAGATCTACTTTAAGTTCATTAATAGCATGATATTTTTCTAAATCTAGGTGAGCATTGTGACATTTTTTATGAAAAATTTTCTCCCCCATTGGGTACATTTTTTTATGTTTTTTCATATTCACCATAGCGATATCTTTATCAAGTGAATTTTGTGCCATAGCAAGTGCCTCTTTAAAAGAAACTATCTTTCCACCACGTTTTTTAGCAAAAGCCTCTGCATCTTTTTTAGAGCCAAATGCAATTTTACTCACTTTAGACATTGTCCCTTTTATGCGTGAACCAACAACGTAGTATGCTTGAAGCGCAGGAATAAGCTTTTGCGTTTTAGCATCAACCACTTTTACATCTTCAAGCTTAATGTTATGTTTGTGCATATCAACCGCTAAACAACGAATAGAACAATATTGGTGCATATCTCCATTTTCAAGCTTTGCAGCATGAGAAGTTTTATAAAACATTTTTAAGTTCATTCCACAAACATTACACCACATCTTTTGTGGACCTTTTTGTACAAGTACAGGTTTAAGCGTTGCCTTTTTTGTAAAGTGTTCTGAAGCAAAACTACTTATGGCTAAAACCATTAAAACAAGTAAAACTCTTTTCATATTTTATTCTCCATTAAATTTAATACCGCATTATTGCAAAGAAGTGTTAATTTTGTGTTAAAATTGTAAAAAATCTCTCATTTGGGTTAGTATGTTTAAATCTATCTTCACTAATAGCTTTGGAATTTTGTTTTCACGTATCTTAGGGTTTGTACGTGATTTGCTTATGGCTTCTATTTTGGGTGCAAATATTTATAGTGATATTTTCTTTGTTGCTTTTAAGCTCCCTAACCTTTTTCGCCGTATTTTTGCCGAGGGTGCTTTTTCGCAGGTGTTTATTCCAGCTTTTGCACACTCTAAACATAAAGCTTTATTTAGCGTAAAGATATTTTTACTTTTTTTATCTATTATAATCACGCTTACTCTTTTAGTAAATCTAGCCCCAAGCCTTATAACCCAAGCAATAGCATCTGGTTTTTCTAGCCAAAACATTGCCCTAGCTTCCCCTTATGTGGCAATAAACTTTTGGTATTTGCCCCTTATTTTTAGTGTAACGTTTATGGGTTCACTTTTGCAGTACAAACACCATTTTGCAACCACAGCTTTCTCTACTGCACTACTGAACCTTTCACTCATTGGTGCATTGCTTCTTGCACAAGATTTAGAAAAACAAACAATTGTCTTTTACTTAAGCATTGGGGTAATTATTGGTGGAGTTTTACAAGTTCTCTCACACATTGTGGCACTGCATAAAATGGGACTTTTAAAAATGCTTTTTGGTGGAGCAAAATATTTAAAAAAGAAAATTGCCCTTACAACAAATGAAACAAAAAAATTTACAAAAGAGTTTTTCCCAGCAATGTGGGGAAACTCTACTGCACAAGTTTCTGCATTTTTAGATACTATTTTAGCCTCTTTTTTAGTAAGTGGCTCTATTAGCTACCTTTACTATGCAAACCGTGTTTTTCAACTCCCTCTTGCACTTTTTGCTATTGCAACCTCTGTTGCACTCTTTCCAAAAGTTGCACGCTACCTAAAAAATAATGATGAACAAAAAGCACTTGCAAACCTCTCTAAAGCTTTTTGGTTTTTAACATACCTTTTAAGTTTTAGTGCCATTGGAGGCATTGTACTTTCAAATGAGATTGTAACACTCCTTTTTGAGCGTGGTGCATTCACACATAGTGACACCCTTACAACAGCAAATGTTTTAAGCATCTACCTTTTGGGATTACTCCCTTTTGGTTTGCAAAAACTTTTTTCTTTATGGCTCTATGCAAAACACCTTCAAATGCGTGCAGCTGCTATTGCAACCTATGCACTTGTAACGTATATTGTTTTTGCACTCCTGCTTTTAGAGCCACTTGGAGTTATGGGACTTGCCCTTGCTTCTACCCTTAGTGGAATGGTAAGTTTTTTCTTTACATTAAAAACATTTGGGCTTGAGCGTTTTTTTGCTATACTTCACTTTAAGAACATACTTTATCTTGTGCTTAGTTTAGTTATTTTCAGCTATCTACTTATACTTTTTAAGGATATAATTAATGTATATATTTGACTCTCACCAAAAGAAAAAACTCCCATTTACTCCCCTACAAAAGGGAAAAGTAAAACTTTATGTTTGTGGTCCAACTGTGTATGACAATGCCCATTTAGGACATGCAAAAAGCTCTTTAGTGTTTGACTTGCTTCGTCGTGTTTTAGTAGCAAATGGTTATGATGTAACCTATGCACGCAACATTACAGATATTGACGATAAAATCATCAACAAAGCAAAAGAGAGTGGCAAAACCATAAAAGAGCTTACAGATTTTTACACAGAAGCATTTCATAAAGATATGCAAGCTATTGGTGTGCAAAAACCAGATATTGAACCAAAAGCAACGCAAAGTCTTGAAGCTATGCAGCAGATGATTCAAAAACTTTTAGATAACAACCATGCCTACCAAACACCAAGTGGCGATGTTTACTTCGATACACAAAGCGATAGTGAGTATTTAACACTCTCAAATAGAGTTCAAAATGAAGAGGAGAAACAAAACCGCGTGGAATCTTCACAAGAGAAAAAAAATAGTGCAGATTTTGCACTATGGAAAAGTGTGCAAGATGGCACAATCTCGTTTGATTCCCCTTTTGGTAAAGGGCGTCCTGGTTGGCACCTTGAGTGTTCTGCAATGATAGAAAAACATTTAGCATATGATGATTTAGAATACGCCATAGATATCCACGGTGGTGGTGCAGACTTACTCTTTCCACACCATGAAAATGAAGCAGCACAAACACGTTGTTCCACGAATCACCAACTTGCAAAATATTGGATACATAATGGGTTTGTCAATATAGATGGTGAGAAAATGAGCAAATCTTTAGGCAATAGCTTCTTTTTAAAAGATGCTCTTAAAGAATACCAAGGGGAAGTACTTCGTTTTTACCTTTTAAGCACACACTATAGAAGTGATTTTAACTTTAACACACAAGATTTAGAGAGTGCAAAAAAACGTCTTGATAAACTCTACCGCCTTAAAAAACGCCTTTTTGGACTTGAAGTAAAAGAGGAGCAAACACCTTTTCAAACAAAACTTTTAGAGGCTTTAAGTGATGATTTAAACGTTTCATTTGCTTTTGCACTTATAGATGAGATGGTAACAAATGCGAATGAGATTTTAGATACAAAAGGCAAACACAAAGAGCTCAAACGTCAAACATTAGCAAACTTAGCTTACATAGAAAAAGTGCTTGGCTTTGGGCAACAAAACCCATTTGAGTATTTTCAATTTGGCATAGATGAAACTACAAAAGAAAAAATCAACACTCTTATAGAGCAAAGAACTCAAGCAAAAAAAGCAAAAGATTTTGCTTTGTCAGATAAACTACGTGATGAGATTTTAGCTTATGGTGTACAACTTATGGATACACCAAGTGGTACTTTTTGGGAAAAAGTGTAATGGATATCACCTTTATAAAAAACTTCATAAGCTCTCAAGAAACTTCACAAGAGTTTAAACGCCTCTTTCATGGAAGGGGTGGAGCTTATGAGGGTGCAAAGCATCTTACAATCGATAGTATCGATACTGTTTTATTTTTAAGTTTATATTTTTTAGAAGATAAAGAAGATGCACTTATTGCAATGTTAAAGGAGTTTGTGCAAGATGAAACTTCAAGATACAAAACACTTGTAGTACAAAGACGCTATTTGCGTAACACTCCAGCAGAGGTTGTTTATGGTGTGTTAGAAGATGATGTTTTTGCTTTTGAAGATGGTATGAAGTTTAAACTTAACCTTCACGCAAATCAAAATATTGGCTTTTTTGCAGATATGAAAAATGGAAGAGCATTTGTAAAACAAAACGCAAAAGATAAAAATGTTTTAAACCTCTTTTCTTACACATGTAGCTTTAGTGTAGCGGCAAAAATGGGTGGTGCAAAAAGTGTTGTCAATGTAGATATGAGCAAAGGTGCATTAAAAGTTGGAATGGCAAACCACTCCATAAACAATCTTGACCCAAAGGGAACAAGTTTTTTACCCTACAATATTTTAAAATCTTTTGGGCGTCTTGCAAAAAAAGGGCCCTACTCTTTAGTTATTATTGACCCACCAACATTTCAAAAAGGAAGCTTCGCAGCTACAAGTGACTACCAAAAAATCTTACAAAAACTCAACCAACTCACAACTGATGATGCAACTGTTGTAACATGCCTTAATGCTCCAGAGTTAGATACAAACTTTTTAAAAGAGCTTATGAGTACCTACGCACCAGAATTTTGTTTTGAGCAAAGAGTTCCAAACCCACCAGAGTTTGTCAATAGCAATGATGAAAAAGCTCTTAAAGTGTTAATCTATAAAAAAAATGCAGTATGATGTTATAGTTATAGGCTCTGGTGGTGCGGGGATAATGGCTGCAATAGCAGCTGCTCAAAATGGTAAAAAAGTGCTTCTTTTAGAAAAACTCTCCACTATTGGAGCAAAACTCAAAGCAAGTGGTGGTGGCAAATGCAACATTACAAATACACTCAAGCTCAATGAATTTTTACAATATTTTGGTAAAAATGGAAGATTTATTCGTGATGCACTTACAACTTTTAGCTCTCAAGATTTACGTGAATTTTTAAAAGAGATTGGTGTGCCAACACATGCACCAGATGGTTTTAGAGTTTTTCCAACTACACACAACTCATCAACTATCATAGAAGCACTCTTGCAACATCTAAAAAAACTCAATGTAGAGATAAAAACAAACATCTCAGCAACAAAAATTTTACACAAAACAAACCACGTTTATGGTGTAGCAACCAATCAAGAAGATTTTTTTGCTCCAAATGTTGTTATAGCTACAGGTGGTAAAGGCTACCCAATGCTTGGAACAACTGGAGATGGCTACACTCTCGCACAAGAGTGTGGACACACAATAACAAAACTCTATCCTGCAATGTTGCCACTGCATACCAAAGAGCAATGGGTAAATAGACTTCGTGCAAACACTATTGCAAAAGCAACCCTTAAAATTGATCTTAAAAAGTACAAAAAACTCAAAGCTGTTGGGGATTTGATTTTTACAAAAAATGGTTTACGTGGACCTGTTATTTTAGATTTTGCAAGGGAGATCACTCCACTTTTAGAAACACACAAAGAGATACCAATAGTTGCAAACCTCACACAAGGTATGAATGAAAACGATGCCTTAGAGCTACTCAAAAAAAATAGCCATAAAACTGTTTTTGAAACACTTACACAAGTAGTTCCTAAAGAGTTAGCTACAATTTTTTGTGAACTCTCAAACATCACTTTAGAGCAAAAATACAAACAACTCCAAGGCTCTAGCAAAGAAAAGCTTGTAAAACTTTTAGCATGGACTCCATTAACAATTATAGGAGATGATGGTTTTGAAAAAGCAATGGTTACACGTGGAGGAGTAAATCTTAAAGAGATAGATCCAAAAACAATGCAAAGTAAACGCATTAATGGACTTTACTTTTGTGGAGAGGTTTTAGATATAGATGGAGCGTGTGGAGGGTATAACCTTCAATACTGTTTTAGTAGTGGGTATTTGTGTGGGGTAAATATATAAATTTATTTACTAATTGTTTTCTTCTAAAAGTTTCTCAAGAAGCTCAGTTTGTTTTTTTGTTTCGTAAAGTCTCTCTTTATGCACTATAAAAGCATCAAGAAGTAAAATCAAAAAAAGTGATAGAAAGATAAAAATAAAAGTGAAAAAGAGTGAAAGTAAAATCCCACTAAAAAGAAAGAGTTTAAAAGTAACAAGAGCACCAAAGAACACAAAAGCCCATGATGCTCCAAGCAAAAAGTCTATAATCTTATGAAAAATATCTTTTTGCATAGAAGTTTTTAGTGTTCCTCAACAGCTACTGCAGAACCAATATATACCGTTGTAAGCATCATAAAAATAAATGCTTGTAACAAAGCCATAAAAGTTAATAATGCAAATGGAACCATTGGTAAAATCCATGGTGCAAGCATTAAAAGAACCATTAAGAACATATCATCACCTTTTACATTTCCAAAAAGACGAAAAGACAGTGAAACTAAACGTGAAAAGTGAGATACGATTTCAATTGGGAACATTAACCAATATAACCACCATACAGGACCTAAAAAGTGTTTGAAATATTTTACAACACCTTGACGTTTGATACCTTCATAGTTGTAGTAAACAAATACAACAATAGCAAGTGCTAAAGGCATCTCTAAAAATGCTGTAGGAGCTTCAAAACCTGGTACAACACCAATTAAGTTAGCAATAGCAACAAAAAGACCAATTGTAGCTACAAGTGGAACATAACGACGAGCATCCTCTTCACCCATAACATCAATACCCATTTGAAGAACACCACCAAGGTATGCTTCCATTAGGTTTTGAGTACCTTTTGGTACTAGTTGTAAATTAGCCATAGCGTATCTTGCAATTAAAAGAGCAAGACCAGCAGATAATAGCATATGCGCCATATAAATAAACGTCTTATCGTGAGAAATAAGACCAAAAAAAGTAAACAATTCCGGCATAAAAGCACTCCCATCTCAAAAATAAATTGCACTATTATAATCTAATTTGCATTAAATTATTATAATACTTAAAAAATTTTCCTTTTTTTTGCTTTTAAGTTTCTATTTGAAAGAGCTTCAAGCACTACAGTTGCATAAGAACCTTTTGGTAAATTAAAATCTACAACAACACTCTGCTGCGATTTTGCATACTTAAATGTTATATTTTTAGGAAAAACAACTGCTTCGCGACGCTCCCCTTTTGTGTAGAGAAATTCATCATCAAATTTTTTCTCTATCTCTCTTGCTTTTGCTCTTGCTCTATAAACACTTCTTCCAGCTAAAAGTCCTGTTGGAGTAACTTTTTGCGCTAAAAAATCTTCTGTTAAAATATTTTTAGGAGTAAAGAGTTTTCCTTTAAAATCACTATAAACATCACCCTCAAAAAGTTTTAAATACTCTAAATTCTCTTTTTTGCTTAATGCTACTCTATATTGCAACCATCTATTGTAAAGGTCACTTTGGTAAATGGAGATAAGAAATTTTTTTAGTTTATTATCCTCAATAAAAAGTTCTCCACTAATCATATCTTTTGCTTGTTGTAAGGAGCTTTCATCTCTTCCAAAACGCTGGTATCCAAAATAGTTTGGTACACCATATTTTGTAATTTTTTTTGCTCTTTTTTGCAACTCATGAAGCATTGTTTCATCTACATTATGTAAACGAATACGAAATCTATTTCCCACTAAATCACCCATACGAATTGAGTATTTATCTTTTGTAATATTTAAGATTTTTATATTTTTATGCTCAAAACGTTTGAGTAAAAAGATATATTTTGCATCCATAGAGATATACTGCGTTGTTGTTGCGTGTTTATCTTTAAGCCCAGCATACCCTATACGCTCTGCATCTATTCCAATATATCTAGCAAAGGCTGCTATCATATCCCATGTTGTGATATCTGTTTTTTTTACTAAAATAATTGCATTTTTCCCTTTGCCACCAAACTCTCTTGGAATCTCATCTACTATAAAATCTTCACGATTTTGCTCAAATTTAAAGTAGAGTGGCTCACCCTCTGTAAAATATTCTCTTTGTGTCATTTATATCCTTAGTATGCACTTTTTTGCATAACTTTTATACCAAAATCTTCACGCTTTGGCTCTTGATTAGTTTGTTGCTGCTTCTTTGGAAGCTCTTTTTGAACAAACACCTTTTTTTCTAATACTTCTGTTTCATGAAAAAGTGTTGTTGCTATAAAAAATAAAATCATAATAACTACTACACTTGCATATGCTAAAATATAATTTTTTATATGCCCACTTTCAAATGGATTTTCCATTTTAACTCCTTAATGCCCATTTGTTTGATGATGAAACTCAGGAACTATTTTTTGTAATTTTTCAATTTTTGCTTCAGCTTCTAAAAGCTCTTGTATATCTTTTTGAAGCTGTTGCACATTATATTTTACAGGCTTTGCAACTGTTATAGACTCATACTGCGTTGAAGCATCACTCTCATTAATAAGTAACTCTTCAAAAAGTTTTTCCCCTTTACGCAAACCACTAAAAACTATCTCTATGTCATCTCTTCCACTTAAAAGAATCATCTTTTTAGCTAAATCTACTATTTTTATAGGCTCACCCATATCTAAAATAAAAATCTCTCCACCTTTGCCTATGCTTCCAGCTTGAAGTACCAATTCACACGCCTCACTTACAAGCATAAAATAGCGTGTTACATCTGGGTGTGTTACAGTAATAGCCTCCCCTTTGTTAATTTGCTCTTGAAATTTTGGAATAACACTCCCACTACTTCCCAAAACATTTCCAAAACGTACACTGACAATTTCAGTATTTTTAGAATCTACATTTTGAGCATAAAGCTCCCCAACCCGCTTTGTTGCACCCATAACATTTGTTGGGCGAACCGCCTTATCACTTGAGATAAAAATAAACTTTTGCACCCCATACTCAATACTTAAATCGATAATATTTTGCGTTCCAACAATATTATTGATAAGTGCTTCTTGGATATTTTCTTCCACCAAAGGAACATGTTTATAGGCTGCTGCGTGAATTACAATATCTGGCTTATATTTTTTAAATGTCTGCTCAAGCAAATCTTTCTCTACAATATTTTGTAAAACTGGAACTTTTTTAACTTTTGTTATTTTAGCATCAATACTATAAAGGTTAAACTCACTATGATCTAACAAATATAACTCTTTAGCACCATACGCTTCACACTGCAAGGCCAACTCACTCCCTATACTCCCACCAGCACCAGAGATAAGAATTTTTTTACCTTTTATAAAATTAGCAATTAAATTTTTATCTAAATCTTGTGGATTTCTTGCGAGTAAATCTTCAATGGAGATATTTTTAAGTACTGTTTTTGAATCAAAAAGTGTTGTTTGTTTAATCTCTTTTACACCATACGAAGAAAGTTTTTCTATTAAAAAATCTAACTTTTCTTTAGGTAACTCTTGTGTAAGAATAACCACTTCAATACCAAATTTTTCTATAACTTTTTTAATTTCATCTTCACTATAAACACGAATATTTTGAAAATAGTTTCCTGCTAATTTATTATCAAAAATAGCTTTTATAATATATTCATTATGGTTTAATATCTCATCTATTCTATTTGTTACTCCAAAAATTGCTGTTTTTTTCTCACCTATACTCCCTTTTTGTAAAAAAAGGCGTTTATAAAAACGTAAAAATGAAAGGAGCGACATAGAGAGGAAAAAATCTATAATAACAACTCCACGTGGAAATGGTTCAAAAAAAGAAAAACTCATTCCAATAGCCATTAAAAAACTATAAGCAATAAGATGTGCATATAGAAGTTTTTTATACTCATACGCTCCAAAAAAACGCCAAATCGTAAAATAGAGTTTAAAACTAAAAAACAAAAAAAGTTTTACAAGCACTAAAAAAAGTGCCATTTTATAAAGTGTTGGCAAAAAATATGGTGGTATCTCAAAATTAAAACGAAGTAAAAAACTTCCATAAATTGTAAAGAGAGTTATAATAACATCAAACACTACAAAAAATGTTATACGTTTTGCATTTGTTGGTTGTAACCATTTATGAAACATACTTTTTTATAACCTTTATCACTTTTTCTAGTTCATTAAAACTACTATTTGTTGGTGTTGGCAAACATAATCCTCGATTAAACAAATCTTCACTTACACCATTTAAAAAACTTTGCTCATTTTCAAAGAGTGGCTGCAGATGCATCGGCTTCCACAAAGGTCTTGCCTCTATGCCATTTTCTTGCAATTTTTGCACAAGTTTAAATGGGTCACTCTTTTTGAGTGTAACAGTTGTAAGCCATCTATTGCCAAAAGAATCTGGTAACTCTGGCATAAACTCTATCTCCTGTATATCTTGGAGTTGCTCTTTATACCATCTAAAAATTTCTCTTGTTTTTGCAATTCGCTCATCTAAAACTTCCATTTGTGCAATACCAATAGCAGCTAAAACATTACTTAACCTGTAATTATATCCAAACTCTTGATGTTGATAGTAAAGTGCATCCTCTTTTGCTTGTGTTGCTAAAAAACGAGCTTTTTCTATCCACTCTTTATTTTTGCTAACAAGCATTCCTCCACCTGAAGTTGTTAAGATTTTATTGCCATTAAAACTATATACCCCAAAATCGCCAAATGTTCCACTTTGTTTCTTGTTATAAGTTGCTCCTAAACTCTCTGCAGCATCTTCTATAAGGTAAATATTATGCTCTTTACAAATTTTTACTATTTGTTCTATATCTGCCATTTGCCCATAAAGGTGCGTTACAATTAAAGCTTTTGGTTTTTTTGGAAGTTTTTTAAGTGCTTCTTCTAAAAGCTTTGATGAGAGGTTCCAGCTCTTATCGCTATCTATAAAAACAGGTTTAGCTCCAACATACAAAATAGGAGCTACAGAACCAATAAAAGTAAAAGTAGAGCTCAAAACAATATCATCTTTTCCAATGCCAAGTACACGCAAAGCTAAATGAAGAGCTGAAGTAGCATTAATTACTCCTAGTGCATTTGAAATATTACAATACTCTTTAATTTTATTTTCAAACTTATCTAAATACTCCCCAACAGGGGCAATATAATTACTTTTAAAAACATCTTCTATATACTCTAACTCTTTGCCACTCATATGTGGAGGGGATAAAAAAATCATACCATACCCTTTAAAACTTCTACTATCTCTTTGCGAGAATTGACTTCAAACTCTGCATTATTTTCATACTCTTTGTAAATTCCAACAGGGTTTTTCAAGCGAATTGTTCTCCAACCAAGCTCTTTTGGTGCAAAAAAATCTTTTTTTGGGTTATCTGCAATATAAACAAACGCTTCATCTTTAAAATGTTGCATAACAAGTTCAAATGGTTTTTTATTTGGTTTTGCACTATGGTAAAAATCACTAAAAATTGGTTTTTGAATGTAGTGTTGCAACCCTAAAGTATCAAACTTATTTTGTTGCGTAATATAGTGCCCATCACTAATAAGTGCTGTTTTATACTCTTTTGCAAACTCAAGCAAAGTACGTGCTTGATTATCTAATGCAATATTTGGTTTTGCAAAACGGTAAATCTCTATAAGTTTTTGAAGCTTCACATCTAAGCTAAACTCTTCTAATAAAGCATTAAAAACCCTACCACTTCCACTTTTGTAAAACTCTTCAAGCATAAATGCATAACTTTGCTCAATTTTTAGATACTTACTAATATGCATAAAACCACTTTTTACAAAATCTATCTCATCATAAAGTGTATCATCTAAATCAAATACTAAAACCATTAAAAAACCACCTCAGCATCATAGCGAAGCATTGTTTTTCCATCTTGCCAATCTTGCATATAATGCAACTTTTTACCTAAAAAATCATCAACAACATATTGTGCAAAGTTTGCTCCACTTAACCAAGAAAGAGGATACCCTCCACCAAAACGGGGGTTTACCTCTATAAAATAGATATTTTTCTCTTTTGTGTAAAAAAGCTGCACAGTTATAGCACCATAAAAACCATCTATGCTTTGGAGTAGTTTTTTTACTTCGTTAATAATATGTTGATTTTTAGAGGTTCTTGCTTTGCTAACCTCTCCTGCTCTTATCTCTAAACGCCTACGTGGAACAATGCTAATACTCTCTTTATTTTGTGCTACAAAACAATCTACTGTAAACTCATCACCCTCAATAAACTCTTGAAAAATATAGTTTTTATTTGCTTGTTGTAGTTTTTTTGCTTCACTAAAATTGTTTACTTTCATAGCTCCAACAGATAATGAAGAGTTATCTAACTTCGCAAATAGTGGAAAGGAAGCTTCTTCTAAATTGTTTATTATTTTTGGTGTTTGAAATCCACGTGAACTAAAAAACTCCTCGGTAGAAGTTTTAAGATAAAATATTTCACACACCCTTACAGATGAAACCATAACCTTAGCACCTAACTTTTCAAAAAGCTCTTTATTTTTAGCTAAAAGTGTAAGTTCAGTGTCAATTGTTGGAACAATAATATCTATATTGTTCTTTTTTACAATCTCTAAAAGTGTTGGAATATACTCTTGAGTATTGATGTATGGAACTTCAAAACACTCCTTAACAAAGTAAGCAGCAGGAGAGAGTTTTGGGTTTGCATCGCACCCATAAACCTCTGCTACTTCTAAAAAATTCTCTACAAGCCTTACACGTTTACCTACACTTGTTATTAACACTTTAACCATTTTTGCTTCCTCTAAATTTTTCCATAGTTACATGCCCCTCTTGTGAGATTCCATCTTTTTTAAGTACTTTTAACACAGTTTGATATAAAATTTTCATATCAAACCAAAAGCTTAGGTTCTTAACATACTCTACATCGTACTTAAACTTTTCTTCCCAGCTAATAGCATTGCGACCATTTACTTGTGCTAAACCTGTAATGCCTGGTTTTACATTGTGACGTTTTTTTTGCTCTTGATTATAAAGTGGCAAATACTCCACAAGTAAAGGGCGTGGACCAATAAAGCTCATCTCCCCTTTTAAAACATTAAAAAGTTGTGGTAGTTCATCAAGGCTAAGGGAGCGAATCTTTTTTCCAACACCATAAAGCCTTTGTTCATCTGGTAAGAGTTCCCCATTTGCATCTACATCATTACTCATCGTTCTAAACTTATAAATAGTAAATATTTTTTCATCTTTACCAGGGCGATGTTGTGCAAAAACTATCGGTCTGCCAAGTTTTACGTAGATAAGCAATGCAACAACAATATATACAGGCAATAAAAGCACAATTAAAATAAATGCTAAAACTCTATCAAAAAGGGGTTTAAAAAAGTTTTTATAGATCATTATACACCTTCATATACTGTTTTACAACCTCCTCTATGCTAAACTCTTGCTCAATTTTTACTCTTGCATTTTTCCCTAATGTTTCACATAAAGTTTTATTTTGAATAAGCAAAGAGGTTTTTTGTGTTAAAAGTGTTGTATCTTTTATGGGTACTAAAAAACCATTGTAACCATCTTCTACAACCTCACGACACCCTGGTGCATTGGTTGTTATAAGTGGTTTTTGCATCGCTGCAGCTTCAAGAAGGGTTCTTGGAACCCCCTCTCTATAACTTGGAAGCACAAAGATATCACACAGTGCAATAAACTTTTTCACATCACTTTGAAACCCTAAATAGATTATATTTCCCCACGAAGGATTAAAAGAGTTTTTATTGCCACTATCTTGCTCCCCAATGTAGAGAAAAACAGCTTCATTTTTGAGTTTATTTGCCATAGCAATATACTCTTGCACCCCTTTATCTTTTAACACCCTTGCAACCATTAACACAACCACTTTATTTTCTAAATTGTACTTTTTTAGAAGTGCTCTATCTTTTGGTTGTGGGGCAAATTTTTTTACATCTACTCCACTACTGCGAATAAGCACAGCTTGGTTTTGTTTTACAATGTTGCGTTGAAGAAAAAGTGCTAAATCATCACTATTTTGAAACACCACTTTATTAGTTGTTTTTGCGCTTATTTTATAAAGTGTTTCAATTACAAAACGAATGAGCTTTGATTTTGTATCGTTATGAATAAAAAAGCTCCCTAGTCCCGTTACAGTGTTGATTCTTTTTTTATATCCCAAAAGGTTTGCGTAAATATTTGGTTTGTGCATAAATGTATGTAAAATATCTGGCTGAATCTCTTTTAGAACCTTTTGAATCTCAAAAAGTGTTTGCACCTCTTTTAAAGGGTTAAGACTTGCTCTATCTATATCATAAGCAACTGCTTTTATGCCAAACTCACTAAACTTGTAAAAAACCTCTCCACGTGGAACAATTGCATACACTTCATAATTGTTTTTGACAAGCTCTTGCATAATTGGTAAACGAAAAAGGTAAAGGTTTAAATCTAAATGACTAAGAAAGGCTATTTTCATACCAAATCTCCAAACTAAAAAGCAAATAGAGTATTTTTGCTCGTTGCTCTTGTGAAATTGTTGTTTTATTTTCCATAATATCTTGCACAAAACGCTCATCTATGAAATTTTTATAAAACCCTTTTGCTAAATAATCAAAAATCATCTCTTTTAAATCTTGCTCAACCCACTTTGTTAATGGTACTTCAAACCCCCTTTTTGGAGCATTGATAAGCTCTTGTGGCAAATAGCTTTTTGCAAGATGGCGTAAAATATATTTTGTACGCAAACCTTTTATTTTATATGGTATGCGTGGAGCTAACTCTAAAAAATATTTACTTAAAAATGGGCTTCTTCCCTCAAGTGAGTTTTGCATTGTAGCGATATCTATTTTCATTAAAAGCCCACCAAGATTTTTTTCAAAGTCCACGTAAAGCAATTTTTCAAAAGAGTTTAGAGGGATACTCTCTATAAAGTTATTTAACTGTGTAATCTTTTTTGAGGAGAAACTATATCTATCAACAAACAAGTTATTTAAAAGTGTATTGTACCACTCTATGCCATCTTTATTACTTAGTCGAATAAGCCTCTCTAAAAACATCAGTTTTGAGCGATTTTTTGGTTTTAGGTATGGAAGTAAAAAACTAAAATATTTCGCGATACTATCAAAACGATTTGCAAGAGGGACATAGCGTCTATACCCACCAAAAAGCTCATCTGCTCCATCTCCATTTAAAACCACTTTTACATATTTTCTTGCCTCTTTGCTTACAAAATAACTTGCAACTGCACTACTATCAAAAAAAGGTCTTCCATAACTTTGTAAAATATGCTCAATATTCTCTTTTACATCAAACTCAATATCTATAATATGGTGTTTTGTGTTGTACTTTTTAGCTACAAGTGAAGCTAAAGCAGATTCATCTATGCCATCTCTAAAGCGTACTGTAAAAGTTTGAAGCTCTTTATATTTACTTGCTTTTGCAACTATTAAGGAGCTATCTATCCCACCACTTAAAAATGCACCCACCTCAACATCACTAGAGAGTAAACGTGATTTTACAGATTGCTCTAGGGCTTCATCTACTAAAGAAAGAGATTGCTCAAAAGAGGTTATTTTTGACTCTTTGTAATACTCTAAAATATCAAAATATCTTTGTGTATGCAGCTTCTTTTGAAAATAGCCATAATGCCCCGCTGGAAATTCGCTAATTTCATTAAAACCACTCTCACAAAACCCTGTTGATAAAAAAAGATTTATATCATCACCATTAATGCTAAGTGGTAAAAATTTGAGTGTATTTATCTCACTTGCAAAGGCAAAATTTTGCCCTTTTTGGTAAATATAAAGAGGTTTTTTTCCCGCTCTATCTCTTGCTAAGAAGAGTTGTTTTGTTTTTTTATTGTAAATTGCAAATGCAAACATACCATCAAGTTTACTAAAAAGTTTTTCTTTGTACTTAATGTAGAGATACAACAGTGTTTCAGTATCTGATTTTGTATGAAAAACAAATTCACGTAGAGTTTTACGTAACTCTAAATGGTTGTATATCTCTCCATTAAAAACAATAACATACTCCCCATACTCAAAGGGTTGTTCTCCATGGGCAATATCTACAATAGCTAAACGTGTATGGATAAGATAAAAATTATTATCACTCCAAGCACTTTGTGCATCTGGCCCTCTGTGAAAGAGGGATTTTTGCACTTTTTTTGTATCGATGTTAAAATTAAATCCAGCTATGCCACACATCTATTTTTTTACTTTAAAAACTTTCACAAGTGGTGTTAAAATAACAGGTTCAAAAAGATCTCTATCATAATTTTCTAACACATAAAGTTGAATATATGTAGAGTTATAAAGCTCATCATTTAATACTAAAATTCTATTAAAGTTTGGCATATAAATTACATTTACATTAGAAGTTGGGTGAATCACTTTTTCTTGTCTATGTAAAATTCCATTTTTATCATACATAACTGTTGTAAATTTATGTATTGGAGCTCTGTTTTTTCCAATTTGAACAATCATATTTTGTTTTAAAATACGAATGCCATTGCCAAGCTCTATTGTTTGAGGAGTTTCACTAAAACGTTTTGCTTGATAGAAAAATGGCCTATGAGCAATTTTACCCGTTTGTAAATCAACATTACTAAAAAGTGCCACTGTTGGAAGAATATCTAACATTCTATTTGGTAAAAAAAGATAGATATCTTCTTTCACTTTTGGAAGTTTTATCTTATTTGATGCTATTAAATTTAGTAACTCTGAAGAATTATTTAAATTATAATTTTGCATCATATTTTTTAAATAATCTGTATTTAGTTTATTTTTGTAATTATATTCTGTTTGATATACATCTAAAATTGCCATATTATAAGCTGCTTGTTGTGCTCTTGTTAATATATAACTCACAGGATAATTTACATCTCCATTATGTTTTCCACCATCTATAAGTGTTTTTACATCTGCATAATAGCGAATAGGATAACCATAATCCCACCATGTTACTACATAATCTTCTCTTGAAGCTATCGTTTTTAGTTTCTCTAAAACTTTTACTTCTTTATTTGTAAATACAGTTGGAACTATATATGATTTTATATGTTGATAATTTGGATAAATAAACACTGACATAATAGCTAAGGAAATTCCATATATAACAGCTTGTTTTTTATGTAATAACGAAGCTACAAAATATGCTGCATAAGCATTTCCAAGTGCCAATGTTGGTACAGCAAATACTGTAAAACGAAGTCCACCCTGAATAGCAAAAAAACCAAGTACCATCAATGGTAATGAAATCATAAGTAAAGGAAATCTCACTAAAAAAACTATATACCCAACAACACCAACAATAAATGCAGGCCAACTTCCACTCATTCTATGAACAATTGTGTCATAACTTATATGTCCTGCTTCACGGACAGTATTTACTACACTAAAGTAGTGTAATGTATCGGCTGTTGTTTGAATATCTCTTGAAAAATAAGCATTATTCAGAACATTTGCAATATATCCAAAACCAATTACAATTAAATAAAGAGCTATAAATCCAAAAAGACTAAAAAGATACAATCTTTTATTTGTTGATTCTATAGCATACTCTTTAAAAAAACGCACATAAGCGATAGAAGTACCAATAAACAGAAAAATTTTCAAAATTGCAGCAATTGGTAACAATGGAATAAAGAGGAGTAAAAGGAAAAAGATATAATCATAATTCCCCTTTTTATAAATATATGTGTAAATAATACTCATAATTAATACACCATGAGCAATATTTATTAATCCTCCATGCCATGAAACCATTAAAAGTTCTAAAACTGGTGTAATAATAAAAAATTTTATATTATTTGAGCTAAAAGCAAATAATACAGACCAAATAAAAAATGTTGGTAATGTTACTGTTAACATATCAGTATCTAAATATCCAAACATTGTTCTATGGTATAAACTCCACACAATTCCAGCCATTAAAGCAGCTAAAAAACCAACAAAGGTAGAACCAGCTAAACGACCAATAAGAACTAAAGGAATTACAATTAAACTACTTACAAATCCAGGTAAATAAAAAATCAATATATCAAAATCTATAAAAGAAAAAAGTTTTGATGTAAATGCAATAAATCGAGCGATTAAACTATCTATAGGAGAAAGATCATTTATCTGATGTGTACCATGTAAAATATCACGTGCTCCCTCTATCCAATAATAACCATCGTTTGTATTGAGCATTAAATGACCGTTATACAAGAACTGTGTTACAGAGCCTATCTCCTCTACATAAATATAACGTAAACCAATATTAAAAATATAAGCAATTACTATAAATAAAAAAGTTACTTTTAATGTTGTTGTTTCTTTAACTTTATCCATATTATTTTTTTCATCCTCTCTATAAACTAAACAGATCTTCTTGCTTTTTTATTGGTAAATATTCAATCTTTTGTACTTTTGTTAAAAAATCTTTTATTGAATCTTTACTATCTATAAATACAAAATACCCCGTATATTGCTCTAAAATTTTAAATGAAGTTGAATTTTTAACTCCATATAAAACAATAGGCCTTTTTGCTCCCATATAATCTACCAGTTTTGATGGAAAAAAAGGTGAATTTTCTAAAGGAGCTTCTACTACTAATAGATAATCACTCTCTTTCATCTTATCTAAAGAATCCCTATAGCTAATTGTATCAAAGATTTTCACCTTTGCTTCTAAATTCCATCTCTTTACAAGTTCTAACTCCTCTTTTTTTATTTTTCCATAAAATCTAAACTCAATATCGTTACGTTTACACTCCTTTAAAACTTCCAAAATTTTTTTAATACTTCTTAAACCATAAATATTTCCCGTATGTGTGATAACTATTTTTTTACTCTTATTTGTTATATTTTTATAAAGAGCTTCCTCATATAAATGGGGATAAATAACTATATTTAGATGCTTATATTTTTGCAAATAAAGCTCTTTTGTTTTTTGTGATGTGACACTCATATTATCTACTAAATGTAAAATTTTTTTCTCTAAGTGACTATCTATCAATCGAAATACAATCCCCCTTTTATCATAAGGATTCATACTCCAAGGATCAGAAAAGTGACTTATCCACTCTATGTTTAACTCTTTTTTTAATTTATATCCAACTATATGATCACTAAAAGGTACAGAACGGGTAATAATCTTATTTATATTCTGCTCTTGAATAATCTTTTTAGCAGTTTTAAAAGCTATATCTCTCCACCATAGTTTTCTATCAACAATACCTAAAAGCTTATAAAAAATATGGCGATATTTCTCTAAAAAAAGTTTTTTTGTTCTTATAATATCTATTTTTTTATGAAGCAGTTGTGTATCTATTGTTTCAAAATCTGGATTTATGTGGGTTGTAAGTACAACTACGTTATGTCCCTCTTTTAGTAACTTTAAAACAAACCTTTGTGATTGTATAGATTCTGGTGATAAAATAGGTGGAAAATCGTAAGCAATTACTAAAATATTAGCCATCACAAACCTCATGATATAGTGATGCTTCTTTTTTTTCTAAAAGAGTTCCCTCGATGGCATAAAATCTTTCTAAAGCTTTTGTATTAACTCCATGATAATTATAGTGGCGAAGTTGTTGAATAAGTTCCTCTTTACTTTTAATATAAATTGGTACATCTTGTGCAAACTCTCTAAATGGGGTAATATCGCTACACATAACATCTAAACCACAAGCCATAGCTTCTAAAAGTGGAATTCCAAACCCTTCATAATCTGTTAATTGAATATTAAGATTTGCTTTATTATAGTAATGAATCAGGTCACCATTTTTTACAGCATGAATAAAGGTAACATCTAAATTATTTTTTTGTGCGTATTCTTGTAAACTTTGAGCCTCAGCTCCATCTCCTATTAATAAAATTTTCATATCAAACTCTTTTAGCACTTGCAATAAAATATCTTGTCTTTTTGGTTTTTCTAACCTACCAACCATAATAATATCATACTCTTTTTGTAGGTTTTGTGGATAGAAATCCTCCTTATAAACTTTATTGAATAGAACTTTTGTTTTTGATAAATATCTCTTAGGAATAGAACTAAAACATGCTGCACTCACACCTATAATTTGTGTTGTATGTTTATAAACATAGTACTCTTTTGGATACAAAAGCCAATATTTTATAGCTCTTAAAATATCTTTTTTGTAGTATATATAGCTTCTTATCTCTTGAAATACATTATGAATCGATACAATACTAGGAATTTTTTTATCTTGAGCAATTTTAACAGCAAAATATCCAGTAAGTGTTGGATTATATGCTCGAACAACATCTGCTTGAACATTACGTAGAGCTTCTAAAACTTCATTTAATTTTTTTTTGCTAAAAATATCTTTATAAGTTAATGGTTTAAAAGTAAAAAGTGTTACTTTAGCATTTCCAACAATGAATTGAACATCTTTACTATCTGCTTCCTCATCAGTAAAAGTTACAAATATAATCTCATCAAAAATATTATTTGGATTAAAATATCTCTTTTTTAACTCCCCTTTTTTTACATAAGCAATTAAAGGATCATTTGGTAAAATTATTGCTTTCACTTATCTCCTTTAGTAGTTGTAGCTCTTGTTGAACAACTTTATTTTTAGCTGCTATTTTTTTCATATCAATCGATGCGTCATGTGACATTTGCGCTATTTTATCTTTTATACTATCAATAATTACATCTATATTATGCCATTTATTATTTTGAATCCTTAGAGTTCCTCTTGTTGCATACTCTTTATTACCTGGTATATCTGAAGTAATTACAGGCATTCCAGAAATATTCATCTCACATACCATAACACCTTGAGTATCCCTTTTTGAAGGCATAATAGCTAAATCATACTCTTTTAATATATTTTTTAGTTCATCTTTAGAAAAAAGTTTCTCTATAAAAACAACATTAGCGTTATATTTTTTTGCTAACTGCTTGTGATACTCTAAAAGCTCCCCTTTACCATATAAATCTATAGAGTAGCGAGAATTACTAAAAGATTGAATAAGTAAATCTAAACCATAAGTAGCTCCACTATGTGGACGAATACATATAATTTTTTTCAGTATTGTTCGTTGTTGAAACTGAAATAATTCATCATCAACAGGATTTGAAATAAGCACACTTTTCTTTAGTTTTACATGTAAAAACTTCTCGGCTTCTTGCTTCATCCAATTTGAAACAACAACAATTGTTGGATTGAAATGTTTTATAAATCTATGCCATGTTATAAATTTTCTTATATCCTCTTTCAAACGTAATAAAAATCGTAATGGATGAAGTAGCTTATTTCCAGCATAAGGGTAACTAAAAGCACCACTTACACTATCAAGCCCATGCATCCAACATACTACTTTTTTATCTTTAAAATTTTCTAATACCAAATTTTTTTCATCAGGATTTGGAGCATGCATAGCAATAATATCAAATCCATTGTTTTTCATATTTGTAATCAAAAATTCTTTATCTCCTTCATATACTTGAATATTTTCATATATATAATTTATATTTCCCTTTTTTCTTAATTTATATACATTACATATATGCCCTTCTTTTAAATATTCTATTACTCTTGAATGCACATACATAGCATTATATGGATTATTTTGTGATGGATAAAGCTCACTCATAATAGCTATGTTCATTGAAATAACCTTTTTATATCAAACCTTATTTTTGTGTAGATAATATATATAAAATAGTGCAACTTAATATACTTAAACATCGTTTTGGGATCTTTTTTTAAAATTTTTATTAAACTTTCAAAATCTATTTGTGCTTTAAATGGTGTTTTATTTAAATATTGTAAATAAAAATTATTTGTAACTATCTCCTCTTTATGATGATAAAAAAAGTCTAAATACTCCCCTCTTCCTCTTAAAAAAAGGATATAGCGCAATGTTCGTATTGCAATATCGTATTGTTTTGGGTTATAAAAATATTGTTGTTGTATCTCTTTTTTTATAGAAATATCATAAAAATATTCATTCAGATAATCTAAATTGAGTGCTATATCTATCATAATAGTTCTATGCTGAAGCTTTTTGATAAAATACAATTTACTCGGTTTTGCTTTATACTGAAATCCAAATTGAATTAAAAATTCAATAACTTCCTTTTTTTGACTTTGATCTTTTAACGCTAAATCAATATCTTTATTATCCTCGTATAGCCCTTCATCTCTTAAAAGTGCACAGCTATACTTTTGTTCTAAGGTTTTTACAATAGATTCTATACTATCCATTTCTTATAACCTCAATTGTTCTATTTTTATTATCATTGTGTATTATTTTTCCATCTAAAAGTGTAACAATATATTTATATCTTTCTAGCTGCTTTTGAATCTCTTCTATGGAAAGTTCTGCTTTACGTTTATAAATCTCTTGAGGAGATGCAACAAGTAAAACAATTGTATGAAAATACCCTTGAAAAAACTTAACTATAAAATCCCTTTTTGGTAAATTCCACATCTCATCATTTTGCACAAAAATATCTATAACACTCCTATCTATAATACTATTTTGATGAGATTTTTTTAATTTTTTTAATTTAATCCAACCATCATAAAGAAGCAAAAATAAACTTAAATATCTCATAACTTGAGATTTAAAACTTTTTTTCACCCTTTGTTGTGTAAAACTTGTTTGTGATTTTTGTGATTTTTTTTGTGATTTTTTTTGTCTATATTTTAAAAGGAACGTCGCAGGGTTACGACTTCCACCATAAATATATGTATAACCATAGCTTTGTGCAAACTCTGTTGCAATAGTTGTTTTACCAACTCCATCTGGACCTAAAACCACAATAATCATAAAAACCCCTTAAATGCTCTTTTTTTCTTTATAAAATCTATTGCCTGATCTATTTCAGATTGCGTAACATATGCTAATAACTCTTTTTGTATATAATTAAAATACTCAAATCTATCTTTTGTTTTTTTTTCAAATTTTCTAAAAACTTCCACTAAATAATAGTGTAAAAAATCGTAATGTTTTATATTGTACTCTTGTTTATCATCCCAATCAATTATATAGGTTTTCTCTGCATAAAGTAAGTTTGTTTTATGAAAATCTCCATGAGAAAATCCTAATGTATTATAAATTTCACAAGAGAGTGTAAAAATTTCATTAAACGAGTATTCTTTTGGATAACTCTTTATATGTTGAAAAACACCTAAATTTTTATCTGCATAATAAAGATGAGGCAAAGTAAAGTTTTTAAAAGTGTAGTTATTAAAATTTTGGTAAAACTCTCCACTATAATCTGCATAAATTGCAACATATTTTTGAGCAATATCTTGTATAATAATTTTATTGTGATGAAAAAAAACAATCCCATCTTCAAAATACTTTTGAAACTCTAAAGATACAATATCTTGCAACTCTTTATATTGACTTTTATAGAAAAAGAATCTTATTCTATCTCGAAACGAGGGGTAAAGACTAAAGATATTTATATCTTTTGGAATTGCTATAAAAGGTTGTTTTTTATAGAAAAAAAGCTTATATTGCATCACTTTTTTATCCAATGGATAGCTTTATAGATATGCTTATAATGGTGCATATTAAAATACCTTACATCAAGATTTGATAATCTTTTTTTAAACAAATAAATACCATCTTCACGCTTTGAGCGGTTATGTGGATTATACCCTACTGTATCAAAATACTTCATCCCAATTTCATAAGATTTTTCTATTGCCCACCAGTTAAGATAGTGTAAAGCATTTATTTTATGCTTTTTTGCATAGTTTGCTACTGCTAAACCACCCCAATTCATAGTATTACCATAATAAGACAAAATTGCAGTTGCAACCATAGTGTCATTTTTAAATACACCTATTGGAAAAAAATATTGCGATTGAATATAAAATAAAAGATTATTCCTCCACCTTGTAGGAGAGATGAAAGCAAGGTTATCTCGTTGTTTTGCTTCATTTTTAATTTTTAAACTTTCATCAAAATCTTCTAAAGTTAACTCCCGTATTGTCAATATTTTTTTTGATTTTTTCACTTCATAACGTATTTTAGATTTATAACTTTTCCAAAGCTCATCTAAATCATAAATTTGGGTTATAAAGCTTCCCCACTCTTGTAATTGATAATGAAAATATTGATTAATCAATGCAGTATCACTAAACTCATAACCTAGTGAAAAATGTCTTAAACCTATAATATCTCTATTTTGTAATAACTCTTGAAGTAATATACTATACTCTTTTAATACCTCTTGATGGGAGACATCTCCAAACAAAGGAGAATGGGAAGCTGTGAGATATTTTTTAAAAAAAATATCTTTTGTATAAATAATAAACTCTATACCATTTCTAGTATAGATCTCATACTCTATACCAAAAGAGTTTTTTTTAAACTCTAACCACTCTTTATTTGCTTCTATTGTTATAAACTTATTCACTTACCACTTCTTTTAAATCTCTGTAAAGTTTTGTATCTATATCTTGTAAAATATGTAATATTGCATCTAATTTATTATTTTGAATAATATCATAAGGATCAAAATAGTGCGTTAAAAATAAGTTGTTCTCTTGTATAAACTTCAAAGTTATTTCAAACTCTTGAATAAATTTTTTATCATCTAAAATAAAAGGATTTTTCTTCCTTAACATATTCCAACTATCAAAAATAGCTAAAGGATAATGCATACTACACCCTGTTGGTATCTCTAAAATACCTTTATGCCAAAATGGAGCAGAAAACCCTTCTACCTCATTAGCTGCAGTGGAAGATGAATAAAAATAATTTAACTCTTTTAAAATATCATAAACACTCTCTGTATGCAAATTACCATAATGTGGTGTTCTAAAGCCAACTACTTCAATACCTAAAATATTATAAAACACCTCATGAGCTTTATAAATCTCATCTTTTTGTTCTTGATAGGAAAGTTTATTAAAATATCTATTAGCAGCCCAATGAGGGTTATTTGGATGTGTATAGGTATGATTTATAATCTCATGCCCTTGTTCTACTGCTTTTTTATGTATATCTGGATACTTCTTGACAAATTTTCCAATAACAGCAAAACCAGCTTTAATATGGTATTGTTGTAGTTTATCTAATAAAAGATCAAAAGCTTCAATATCACTTTCAAAATCAAAATCAAATGTTAAACTATATGTTGCTTTTTTAAATGGATTGTTCTGTTTTAAAAGGTATTGCTGAAAAAATAGTTCTGGATAACAATTGTGTATACAAGCCCTTTCTAACTTTTGAAGTATTTTATTTTTTGTTGGCTGCACAATAAAATTAGGATATCGCATCAATTACCTTTAACTATTTTTCCATCTTCTAAATGGATAATTTTATTACATTTATCTAATGTTGAAATTCTATGTGCAATTATAATCATAGTTTTTTGTCTTGCTAAAGTATATATCTCTTGCATTATATTTTGTTCTGTTTTAGTATCTAATGCACTTGTTGCTTCATCTAAAATTAAAATTTCAGGATCATTATAAAGTGCCCTTGCAATAGCAATACGTTGCTTTTGACCACCACTTAACTTAATACCATTTTCTCCAACTTGAGTATATATACCATCATTATGCTGTTCTAAAAACTCTAATATCTTTGCTTGTGCTAAAACCTCTTTCACTCTTTGTTCATCTGGTGCTTCTAAAAATGCAACATTACTTGCTATAGTACCATCTGCTAAATAGATAGACTGAGGAATATATCCTATCTTTCTACGCCACGATTTTAAATTTGATTTTGAAAGCTCTACACCATCAACAACAATAGAACCTTTTAATGGTTGATAAAGCCCTATAAGTAAATCAACAAGAGTAGATTTTCCACTCCCACTCTCCCCTACAATACCAACTTTCTCCCCTTTTTTTATCACTAAAGAAATATCCTCTAAAACATTTTTTTTACCATCATAACTAAAAAAGATATGTTGCAATTGTATCTCTTGAGAAAAAGAGATGGTTTTATCTTTTAAACCTTCATTTTCATATAAAAGCTCATTATGCACAATATCTAAAGATTTGGAAAAAAATAATATTTGATTATAAGATGTAAAAATTCTATTAACACTTGGCAAAAGTCTATATAAACCAAGAACAAATACCATCAATAATGGTAAAGCCCCTTGTATATCTTGTTGATATTTCATAAGTAAATAGATAATAATAATAGTAACTAAACTAAATCCCAACATCTCTAAAAATAATCGAGGAAATTGACTTAACGTCGCACTTTTACTTTTTGCAGTTGCATATCCAGAACTAAACTGTGCAAAATGTTGTAATACTTCTTCATCTTTATCTTTTAATTTTATAATTTTATAATTTCCAAATGAAGCAGTAAGAATTTCATAAAAATTTTTTTGAAATTCTGCACGCTCTTCACCAGCTTTTTTAATTTTAAAAGAAACAAAAAAACGCAATAAAAGAACATTAATGCCTAAAAAGAATGTCAATAAAAATGTCATTTTCCAATTAACTAGAAGCAACATACCATACACAAAAATAAGAACAAAAATTTCACTACTCATAAACAATGCAAAAGAGATTAACTGAACAACATTACTTGCCTCATCTACTATATTTTTTGTCAAAAAAGAGGAGTTTTTTCCTATAAAGTGATGATAATGCATCCCCATATAATTTTCAAATAACTTATAGGCTATAACATGATATCTACCTTGAGCAAAATGATTAAGAATATAAAAATATATATAATTAACAACAGCTCTAAAAATATAAAAAACAACTAGAAAAAATCCAAATGAAACAACAAACTCTAAAGGTGATTTAAATGCAAACATATTATATAAAAAAAGAAAATACTCGTTTGATTGAACTTTAGAAAAATCACTCGCTAGAGAGATAAAAGGCATAATAAGCCCAACACCTATAGTCTCTATTAATGAAATAAAAATGGATAATAAAAGTAAGACAATTAAAAAACGTTTATCTTTACGTGAAAGCAAAAAAGATAATTTTTTTAACACTCTCTAAAGTCTCCCATCAACATCATCAAGCACAGCTTTTATATCAAACACCACTTGATTCTTATTTTTAAACTCTAAACCTTTATACTCATTATGAGCAACAGCTAAAACAATAGCATTATATTCATCATAGTTTGGCTTTTGTATGAGTTCTAACTTATATTCTCTTTGTACTTCATCTTTATCTGCCCAATAATCTGTTACATCAACATTGCATCCAAACTCTTTTAGTTCTTGTATTACATCAATAACCCGTGAATTTCTAATATCTGGACAATTCTCTTTAAAAGTTATTCCAAGAACAAGTACCTTTGCACCCTCTATTTTATGCCCTTTTTTAATCAGAAGCTTTATCACTTGATTAGCTACGTAGATCCCCATATTATCATTAAGTCTTCTTCCAGCTAAAATAATCTCTGGATTATACCCAACCTCTTGAGCTTTATATGTTAAGTAGTATGGATCAACCCCAATACAATGTCCACCAACAAGACCTGGTTTAAATGGTAAAAAGTTCCATTTAGTCCCTGCAGCTTCAAGCACTGCATTAGTATCAATTCCTAGTTTATTAAAAATAAGTGCCAATTCATTTACAAATGCAATATTTATATCTCTTTGAGAGTTTTCTATAACTTTAGCAGCTTCTGCTACTTTTATACTAGGAGCTAAATGTGTTCCAGCAGTTATTATACTTGCATATAAATCATCTACTTTTTTAGCAATCTGTGGTGTACTACCACTTGTTACTTTTAAAATCTTTGTAACAGTGTGTTCTTTATCTCCTGGGTTAATTCTCTCAGGGGAGTATCCACAAAAGAAATCTTTATTAAATTTCAATCCACTCTCACGCTCTAATATTGGTACACAATCCTCTTCAGTTGCTCCTGGATACACAGTAGATTCATAAATAACAATATCATCTTTTTTAAGAATTTTTCCAACAGACTCACTCGCTTTTAAAAGTGGTGTTAAATCTGGCTTTTTATGTTTATCTATTGGTGTTGGAACTGTTACAATGTAGATATTACACTCTTTAATATCCTCTAGCTTATTAGTAAACTCCATTCCATTACCAATTGCTTCTTTTACTTGAGCTTCATCTAATTCTAGAGTTCTGTCATATCCACTTTTTAACTCATCTATACGCTTTTTGGCTATATCAAAGCCTATCACTTTATATTTTGAGCTAAAAGCATGAGCTAGTGGGAGGCCTACATAACCTAGACCTATAATTGCAACAGTATCCACTTAACTCTTCTCTTGTTTTAACTTCTCTTTTAAAATAATCTTTCCAGCTTCAACACCCGGTTGATCATATGCATCTATATACATAAATTTTGCAGTAACAGAAGTTAAAAGCTCATACTCATACATAAGCCCTGCAATAGCTCTTTCACAAATTCCATCTATCACAATTACATCACACGGGATGTCATTTAAATTATTTATAGCTTCAATTGTAGCATCAGCCTGTTTATTAATTAAATCTGAAAACTCAATACCATTGAGATAATCCAACTCCTCTAGTCCTTCTAAAGTTACATCAGGTATAGCACAATTACTATTGAAGTTTTCTACTTTAATAACAGTTATAGTTTTATCACGACGCCCTTCAACAATAAGTTGTAAAAAAGAGTGTTGATCAATTGGGCCAATAATCCCAATTGGTGTTAAACCTTGGTTTGAATTGTTTACATCAATTTTTCCTAAAGATTCACCCCAAAGTTGTACATACCATTTGTTAAATCCCTCTAAACGTGAAGAGTATGTAAAAAGTACATTTATATTAAATTTATTTTTAAACTCCACAAAAAAACGTGCTTTTTTCATAATACGTTTATACTCTTCACCTTTATTAAAAAAGGCATCGTGTATCTCTTGTGCACCACCTAAAAGAGCATCTATATCTATACCAACAATCGCTAACGGTAAAAGTCCAACAGCACTAAAAACAGAAAAACGCCCACCAACATTTTTTGGAATCTCAAATGTTTTCATACCATGAATTTGTGCATAACTATTTAGTTTTGAATCATTTTCAGTAATAATTAAAGTATTATTTCTATCTATCTTTACAAGTGTATGTAAAAACTTAAAAATAGATACAGTTTCAACAGTTGTTCCAGATTTAGAGATAACAATAAACAAAGTATCTTCTAAATCTACATTCTCAATTTTAGAGCGAATATCAATAGGATCTGTAGTTTCTAAAAAATAGAGTTTTTTCTCTAAAGGACGAGAGTGTTTTAGGTATTTATAAATCGCATATGTACCAAGTGAACTTCCACCAATTCCTATAACAACAATATATTTTTGTTTAACAGTTTTTGCATATTCTTTAATTTGAGTTGTATCTTGAAATGGAAGGTTATAATACCCTCTTACTTTTTTCTCTTCTATAATATTTTGAAAAACCTTATCGTTAGAGAGAGTTGGGTTAAAGTTATCACTATATTGCATCATCTTACCTTTGTTTATATAAAAATACAGGGTATTTTACCCTATTATCTTGAAATTCATATTGAAAAACAATATTTTTACCAATTTTTGGTATAAAATGTTTTCTTTGGTAGTTATTTAAACCATTTTCAATTTTTACAATATCGCCATTTTTACGTTTACACATAAATGCAGCTAAAATATTTTTCCCAACTGCTTGTCTATGTCCAATTACAACACAACTTTCTTGTATTGGTTTTGCAAATAGACTACTAAAAAAGAAGAGTAGCACTATAAAGTTTTTCATATTTTTCTATCTTTAATTCATACTGGAGTGTCTCTTTTTTATGCTTTTTAGCACCTTTGCAAAGAAGTTTTAATTTTTTTAAAATAATTTTTAAAACCTCTTTTTTCCTTTTTGTAACCTCTAAATGTTTCTCTAGTGCATAGACTCTAAATCTATCCATACCCCAATATTTTGTACTTAACTGGTCATTTGCACCACCATATTTTTTGCAAAGTGACTCATTTAAAAGTTTTACACTACTAAATTCATTGACTCTCAACCATAAATCGTAATCTTCACAAACCTCTAAAGTGGTATCAAACCCACTATATTTCAAAAAACATCTTTTTGTAATCACAACAGAGGATGGTGCAATATTGCAATACTCTAAATTTTCTAAAAAAATATCTTTACCAATTTTTTGAAATTTTTTTGGAATATTTATTTTATTACCATCTTTTATCCACTCTTCAGCAGTATAGCTCATACAAATATTTTCATTTTTATGAAGCTTTAGTTGTTTTTGAAGTTTTGTTTTTTCCCATTCATCATCTGAATCTAAAAAAGCAATAAGCTCCCCTTTGGCAAGGCTAACACCAAAGTTACGTGAAAAACTCACTCCTCTATTTTGAGGGAGTTTTTTATATATAATATTTGGAAAATTTTGTTGTACTTTTGAAGTTTCATCATTTGAAGCATCATCAACCACTATCACCTCAAAAGGTAAGAATGTTTGAGAAAAAACAGATTTAAGTGCACGTTGAAGTTGATTGTAGCGATTATATGTTGGAATAACAACACTAATTCGCACCCTACCAAACCTTTAATTCATTATATAAACTATCTCTCTCTACAGGTGTGAACCCACTATCTTTAATAAGCCCTACAAACTCATCTAACGCCATACCATTTGCACTTTTTGCACCAGCAGCAGAGTTAATAGACTCTTTTTCTATCGTTCCATCTAAATCGTTTGCACCAAACTCTTGTGCAACAAGCGCTAAATTGATTGTAGAAGTAACCCAATACGCTTTTAAATTTGGAACATTATCTAAAACTAAACGTGAAACTGCCATTGTACGTAAGATCTCATTAGCTGTAACTGCACGCTCCACTTTTAAGTAGTTATTTTGTGTTTGATATACTAGAGGGATAAAACAGTTAAATCCACCTGTTTGTTCTTGAAGTTCACGAATTCTCAGCATATGATCAATTCTATGTTCACGACTCTCAATATGCCCAAAAAGCATTGTTACATTACTTTTTTTGCCACGCTCATGCCATTTTCTATGTATCTCAAACCATTGATCTGATGTCACTTTACCTTTACAGATAAAATCTCTTATTTTTTCATCAAAAATCTCAGCTCCCCCACCAGGCATAGAATCAACCCCATTTTTCACCATTAAATCTAAAATTTCATCATAACTTTTACCATAATGACGAGATAAAAAATCAACCTCAGCAGCAGTTAATGCTTTTACATGAATATGTGGAAACTGCTCTTTAATTTTTCTAAAAATAGAAAGGTACCAATCAAGTCCAGTATCTGGATTGTGAGCTGAAACTATATGCACCTCTTTTGCTCCACGTGCATCTACATCTGCTACAATTTTTAAAATCTCTTCATGGCTCATTGTATAAGGATTTGGATTTTTTCTATTTGCTGAATATGCACAAAATTTACAAACATCTGCACAAATATTTGTTGGATTGATATGGCGATTTATATTAAAATAACTCTTTTTTCCATGAAGCTCTTTTCTTTTGGCATCTGCTAATTTCGCTAATTCAAAAAAATCCATATCGTACAGTTCTAACGCTTCTTGCATAGAAAAGCTCTTGTTTTGCATACTCAACTACCTTTTTTTTCGCAATTATAGCAAATTTGTATTATAATTGTTAAAAACTGCACAAGGTGCACAATGGATCTTTTACTCGAAATAGAAAATACAATAACAAACAATGGTACAGATTTTGAACTCTCTAAACATTTTAAAGCTTATATAAAAGAATACAAAAGCTCACTGCCTGAACTTTTTGAAAAAAACCAAGGTAAAGACTTTTTAGTTCGCCACACTAAAAAACTCGATAGTATCATCGCTTTAATGTACAAAACAGTTTTACGCCGCACTTTTGGAAACTATCTACCAATGAGAAGCTCTATTCCAATTGCTGTTGTAGCACTTGGAAGTTATGGAAGAGAGCAACTTTGTGTACATAGTGATATTGATCTTCTTATAGTGTATGAAGATATAGAGGGATACAATGTAAAAGCAATCATTGAAAAACTTTTTTATTTGGCTCTTGATTCTGGTTTAAAACTAGGACACCGTGTACATACCACAAAAGATCTTTTTAAAGCTGCCAATGAAGATATCACAATTCGCACCGCTTTAATGGAATCTCGTTTTATTACAGGTTCAAACTACACATGGTACGCTACACAAGAACAACTTACAAAAATTCGCCTTCACAATCAAAAAGAGTTTATTTTTGCGAAAATAGAGGAAGCTCAAAAACGACGTAAAAAGTATCCACTCTCAATGCAGCCAAATATTAAAGAGGGAGTTGGGGCACTTCGAGATTCACAACTTCTTTTTTGGATAGCACAAACAATTTATGGAATTCACACTCTAAAAGATTTAACAAAAATCCTCTTTAGTGAAGAGGAGTACAAAAAATATAGAACTGCATTAGAGTTACTCTATAGAGTTAGAAGTGCTCTTCATCTTATCACCAACAAACATGAAGATAGACTCCTTTTAGAGTATATGCCTCAAGTTGCGGCAATGCTTGGGTTTAAAAATGAAACTAAACTTATTCCAAAAGTACTACAAGCACAATGGCAAATCAACAACTTTACGCAAATCTTTGTAAAAAAGATAGTTCGCCCCTATCTTGTAGATATGCACAACTTTGTAATGCTAAAAAAACATAGAATCTCTAAAGGAATTTCTATGTTTGAAAATCGCCTTGTAGCATCTTATAGGTTAAAGCCTCAACCAATCAATACTCTTTTAGAGCTTTTACTTAAGCTAGAAGATAAACCTTACCATTTTGATGCAGGTTTTTTACAACTCTTTACAACTGCAAAAATTAAACATCCACTTAAGAAAAAAACATACAATCTTCTTAAAGAGCTTTTTAAAAAAGAGTATGTTGCACAATTTTTAGAACTCTTTTACAATGCAGGTATTTTACATGAACTTTTTGGAAACTTTAGAAAAGTCTTACACCTTCCTCAGTTTGATGGCTACCATAAATACCCTGTTGATATCCACTCCATTAAAGCACTTCAAGCTTTAGAAAATATTGAAGATAGTTTTGTTTTAGAGCTTTATAACACATTAACAACTCAAGAGAAATTACTTCTTAAAGTGGTTACACTCTTTCACGATACAGGAAAAGGGCGCAAACAAGACCATAGTGAAGTTGGTGCAAAACTTATTGGTGGATTTGCACAACATTTAGGATTTCATGTAAATGAAATAGAGATCGCCTCTTTACTTGTAAAAGAGCACACAACAATGAGTAATGTTGCATTTAAAGAAAATATTTTTAATGAAAAAACACTCTATAAATTTATGTCGAAAGTAAAAACAACAAAAAATCTTCAACTTCTTTATGTTTTAACCTATGCGGATATTAAAGGCGTTGGTGGAGATGTTTACAACTCTTTTAATGCAAAACTTTTACACGATTTATATACACATGCTTTAGAAGTTGCACAAAATAGTAACCGCATCACCGATGCTACAAAACGTTTAAATATTGAAAAACGTCTAAAAAATAATCCTAATTACAAAGCACTTCCCTCTTTATTGCAAAAAAAATTACTTCGTGTTGAGTCTAACCTTTTCTTTTTTAAACACTCAGTTGAAGATATTATCTCCATTGCACAAAAAGCGCGTGCAACAAAAGAGTATAGTTTTAGTATAGATACAAATGGCTCTTTAAGCATTGAAATTTTTAGAAGAATTCCACTCAATATTGGGTATCTTTTAGCAACACTTAGCCATTTAGATATCGCTTCAATGGAGATTTTTACACTCTTTGATGAGATAAAATATTTTAAAATTGAGTTTATTAAAAACATTATAAATGAGGATGAACAAGCAATAGCTGAGATTATAGAAAAAGCTTTTGATATGAGTGTAGTACCACCTCTAAAAGATGTAAAAATAAAAAAAGAGCAAATTACCATAGATTGTGAGCACTCTTTAACTCACGCAGAGATTAAAATTCAAACAGCAAACCAACTTGGATTGCTTGCTTATGTAATGGATTGTTTTGAAAAACTAAACATCAATATAGTTACAGCCAAAATTCACTCCTCGAAACATAAAGTAAGAGATAGCTTTTTAATGGAAAAACAAAATAATATATGCAATAATACTGCAGAAATTTATGATTTATTAACAAAAGGCAACTAAATGTGTGGAATTGTTGGTTATTTAGGTGAAGGAAACTCTAAAGAGATTTTACTTCACGGATTAAAAGAGTTAGAGTACAGAGGGTATGATTCTGCTGGAATTGCAATTTTAGAGGGTGATAATTTTTCTAGCTTTAAAGCAGTTGGCAAACTTGTAAACTTAGAAGAAAAAACTAAAGATTTCCAAACAAAAGGTTTTAGTGTTGGAATTGGCCATACTCGTTGGGCAACACACGGAAAGCCAACAGAGCTCAATGCACATCCACATCTGGGAGAAAGCTCTTATGTTGTGCATAATGGTATTATAGAAAATTATGCAGAATTAAAAGAGGAGCTTTTAGCTGAGGGTGTAAACTTTTTAAGTCAAACAGATACAGAGGTGATTGTACACCTTTTTGAAAAAAACTTAAAAGCTGGACTTCAACCATTTAAAGCGTTTGAAAAAACTGTACAAACACTTGATGGTGCTTATGCAATTTTACTTATCACTAAAGGGGAAGAGGAAACTATTTTCTTTGCAAAAAATGGCTCCCCTATGCTTGTTGGTATCACTCAAGACTCAAATGAGAAATTTTTTGCATCGTCAGATACACCACTTATTGGATATGCAACAGAAGTAAACTACTTTGAAGATGGTGATTATGGATACGTAAATAAAGAGGGAATTGTAATTTTCAATGAAGAGGGAGTAAAAAAAGAGCCATCTTTTAAAACACTTTCTCAAAATAAACTCTCTGCACAAAAAGATGGGTATCGTTTCTTTATGGAAAAAGAGATTTATGAACAAACAAATGTTATTTCAGATACTCTGCTTGGGAGATTACATGATGAAGAGGTAGTGTTTGATGAACTTCCATCTGATCTATTTGATGGCATAAATGAGATAAAACTGTGTGCTTGTGGAACATCTTACCACTCTGCACTAAGTGCTTCATACCTTTTTGAGCGTTATGCGAGGGTAAAAACTTCTGTTGAGGTAGCAAGTGAACTTCGTTACCGTGACCCAATTTTAACAACAGATACTCTTTTTGTAGCTATTTCACAAAGTGGAGAAACAGCAGATACACTTGAAACACTTAAAATGGCTAAGGAAGCAGGTCTTAAAACACTTGTTATTTGTAATGTAGATAACTCCTCTATGGTTCGTTTAGCTGATGCTTCGATTTTAACACGTGCTGGAGTTGAAAAAGGTGTTGCTTCTACAAAAGCTTTTGCTACACAAGTAACTGTATTTTGGATGCTTTCGCTCTATCTTTCTCAAAAGAAACAAACTCTTTCAAATGAAGAGTTAAAACGTCAAATTTGTCTTTTACGTGAAGTTCCAGCAGCAGTTGTTGTAACAGATGAACTTCATGAAAAAATGAAACGCCTCTCAAAGCGTTATTTACACGGACATGGATTTTTCTTTATTGGGCGTGATATCTTCTTCCCACTTGCATTAGAGGGGGCTTTAAAACTTAAAGAGATTAGTTATCTCCATGCTGAGGGTTATCCAAGTGGAGAGATGAAACATGGTCCAATTGCTCTTGCAGATCCTGAGCTTTTCACAATTGCCCTACTTCCAGAGCATATGCTTTATGATAAAGCAAAAAGTAATGTGGAGGAGCTTAGTGCAAGAGATGCAACTATTTGTGCTATTAGCCCACTTCCATTTGATAAAGCAGATGATTATATTGCAACAAAAAAACAAAAAGATTATATGCTTGAATTTTTTGAAATGATGGTTGTAGTACAACTCCTTTCACTTGAAGTTTCTATTAGATTAGGAAATGATGTAGATATGCCAAGAAATTTAGCAAAAAGTGTAACAGTCGAATAAAAAAAATTACACTTTAATAATAATTCATCAAACTTTTACTTTATTTGAGTTAGAATTCAACATTATTCTAGCTTCAAATAAAGGTTCTTCTTACTATGCAATCAAAAGCAAAACTTCTCCTTTCAATTACACTTCTTATGTTAACGCTTTCTGTTGCTACGGTTGTAAATATGTCTCTTAACTTTAGAGAGTACTCTATAAAAACAGCCACACAAAAAGCTGAAACTATTGCAGATATTGTAAAAGATGGTCTTACTGCCCATATGGTCAATGGTATTATGGATAAAAGAGCATACTTTTTAAATCAACTTACTCATAATCAAGAGATTGAATCTATTCGTATAGTACGTTCTCAAAATGTTATTAAACAATATGGAGATGGACTTTTTCATGAACAAGCTAAAGACAATATAGATAAACAAGTGCTTGAAACTGGAAAAATGCAGCGAGATATTATAGAAGATAAAGGAAAAGTACTTTTACGCTTAACTATTCCTTATATTACAGAAGATAGTCTTCAATCTCCTAGTTGTCTTTCATGCCATGATGTAAAAGTTGGTGATGTACTAGGTGCTATTAGTATGGAATTTGACATTACATCTCTTAGAACAGATACCGTATCTACTATTATTAAAATTATGTCTATTACTCTTGTCTTTGTTCTTTTAGCACTTGTTGTTATTAACTACTTTATAACTCCGTATATGAGTCTTTTTAAAGACCTACAATATGGTATTAAAAAAGCATATCGTGGTGATTTTACATATGAATTTCACACTTCTGTACATGGAGAGCCAAAAGAGTTTATAGATAAACTCAATATCCTATTTAGAAAAATGCAAGAAGCTTTTGGGGATATTAAAAATGATCTTGGAACTTTTATTCCTAATAATACTTCATCACGATCAAAAGATCCTCTTTATGAAGCAAAAACAATTATTAAAGAACTTTCTGATATTTATAAATTTAAAAAGACTATAGAACTAGATAGAAGTAAAAATATTGTTTACTCAAGACTTGTCACGGTGTTAGAACATAAATATAATATTAAACATTTTGCATTTTACGAATTAAATAACATTACACTCCATCGTAAACTGATCTATATTACAGATGGTGAACCAATTTGTAGCTCTGCAGCAAATAATGATTCAACACTCTGTCGTGCACATAGAACAAAAACAGATGTAATTTCAACTGAATTTGAAAATCTTTGTCAGGCATGTGAAGTAAAAGAGGTTGATTATGTTTGTATTCCATTTAGTATTAACAAAGATCATTCTTTAGTTATATCAATGACAGCAAAACATACAGATGATTTAAATAGAATTAAATCTCTTATTCCTAGTATTAAACACTATCTTGATGCTGCTCAACCAGTAATTGAAAGTAATATTTTAATGGACAAACTCCGCGATACATCTTTACGTGATGCAATGACAGGACTTTACAACCGCCGTTTCTTAGAAGAGTTTATTGACCAAGTAATGAAACAAGTCCAACGTGAAAAAGAAACTTATACAGTACTTATGCTTGATGTTGACTTCTTTAAACAAGTAAATGATACATATGGTCATGATGTTGGAGATAGAGTTATTAAAGAGATTGGTACAGTTGTAAAAAATAGTATTCGTGAATCTGACCTTGGTATTCGCTATGGTGGGGAAGAGTTTGTTGTTTTACTCCACAATGCAACAGATGAAGGTGCAATGCATGTTGCGAAAAAGATCCACTCTAGTTTTGCTGAACTTGTATTTGATGTTGGTAATGGTCAAACTATGCAAAAAACAATGAGTATTGGTATAGCTAAATACCCAACAGATGGTAATACAATTTGGAAATGTATTAAGTATGCAGATACTGCACTTTATGTTGCAAAAACAACAGGAAGAAATAAAATAGTTCGCTACACTCCAGAGATGAGTGATGATGATACACTTCGCTAACTAAAGGGGAGGTTTACTCCTCCTCTTTGCTATTTTTCTCTACCATCTTTTTATACTTTTCATCTTTTGTAATTAAGCCCGCTTCATATAAAAACTGACTTGGAACAAAGTTTTGTTTTTTTACTTTATCGTACTTGGCAAAACTTAAATACAAAATATCTTTAGCACGTGTAACTGCTACATAAAATAGACGCCTCTCCTCCTCAATAGAACCACCTCTAACCATCAGTTTTCTATTTGGAAAACGTCCATCCATCAAGTCTATGACATACACCTCTTTATACTCTAACCCCTTAGAAGCATGGATAGAAAGAAGATGCACACCCTCCCCTTGCGTTAAATCGGATGAACCTAAAATCATTGCATTTAAAAATCGCTCATGCTCTTTATATGGTTGTGCAAGGTTAATTAAAAGTGGTGCTTTTCGCTCAATTTTTAGAAGTGATTCACTCTTTAGTTTTTCATCTACACTACCATCTTTTAGTGTAGAGCGTTTTGTAGCTAAGAGATCTTTTATATACTCATAAATTTTAGAAGAAGCGATTTTTTGCACAACAAAAGAGGGAGATTTTTCCCCTTTTAAATCTCTATAGATCAAATAAAAATGGTATAAAAATGTAGCACTCTCTTTTGTGAGTTTTGGGTACTTTAAAATAGGGTTTCTCATAAACCTCTCTTCAAATCCAAGCTTTGCATATTTTCCTACACTTCCAAGCTCTACATTTTCATCAAAAAGTCCAAGTTGGCGATTGAGTTTTCTCTTTTCAAAGGGATTTTTTATCGATTCATCTGGAGCGTATAAACCAAAAAAGAGTTTGCCATGCCCTAACTTTTTAAGAGCCAAATAAAGCTCTTTTGCCATCGCACTTCCAATACCACGTGCAAATTCAAAAATATGAATAAACGCCATCATATCTGATTCATTCACTAAAAGAGTATAAATATCTAAAATAAATTTTACCTCTTTAGCGTCAAAAAAACTTGTACCCCCACGTCGGCGACACCCAATTTCAAGTTCACGCAAAGCCACCTCTATTCCATCTGCTGTGGAATTATTTCTAAAAATAACTGCTATCTCATCATTAGATGTTTGTGTTGTTGCAATTTTATGAGCAATGCCATGGTACTGCTCAAAAAGCTCCTCATACGCTAAAAGTGTTGGAGGTGTTGTTATATCTTTGCGTGTAACTTCAAGCTCTTTGGGGTAGATGCGTTCATTGTACTGAATAACTCTATTTGCTAAAGATAAAATAGGCGCGCTTGAGCGGTAGTTTTTAACTAAAGTATGCACTTTTGCTTCAGGGTATTTTTTTACAAAAGAACCAATAATCGAAATATCTGCTCCATTAAAAGCATAAATACTTTGATCATAATCCCCAACACAAAAAAGTGATGGTGGATTCATAGCATCTATAAGTGTTCCTTGAAGTGCATTTGTATCTTGGTACTCATCTACAAGCACCTCTTTGTAACCTAGATCTGTTTTTTGCGCTAAAGCTCTAAAATTTAAAAGTAGATCATTAAAGTTTAAAAAACCATACTCTTTTTTTAATGTTTCAAACTCATCTACAACATCTGCATAAATTAGCGCAAACTCCTCATGCTCTGGTGCTGTTTGTTTTACCCAACTCTCAAAATCTAACTCTAATTCTGTATTTTGGTAAAGTCCATACATATCGTACAAATAGTTTCCACCATAAGGGGTTACTTTTGTATCAAAATGGGCAAAAGAGCGTTTTTCAAACACACTACGAAAAAGAGTTTTAAGTTCACGTTGTTGTTTTAAAACCACCTTACTATCTGCTTTTTTAAGCCATCTGTATGAAACTGCGTGAAATGTTCCCGCTTCAATTTTTGAAGCAACTTTGTTTCCAAAAAAAGAAGCAACCCGCTCTACCATCTCTGCTGCTGCTTTATTGGTAAATGTTAAAAGTAAAATCTCTTGTGGCTCTATGCCAGATTGCAACAAATAAGCAATTCTTCCAACAATGGTAGAGGTTTTTCCCGTCCCTGCCGAAGCGATAATAAGATTTTGTTTATAGGTAGAAGTAGCAGCACTATATTGCTGCTCATTGAGTGAAGAGAGAGGCATAAACTACTTACAACCCCAAGCACTCACCATTTGTGAATAGTATGGAGTGTTGCGTTTGCCAATAAAACTATATGTTCCAATACTTAAGTTAAAGTTTGTACTATTAACCTCTATGCCATCTTGACAAACAATTGTTTTACCTTGTCTAAAATGAAGCACTGCTTGAAGCATCTGTTGCTCTTTTTGAGCTGTATAAGTGTTATAAAGGTAAGCAAATAAAACAAAACTACCAAACACTACACCAACTAAAGTTTTTTGTTTTGTTGTAAGTTCAGTAAAAAAGTGCATTATAAGTACAATTAAAACAATAAGAACAACTGCTACAATATAGCCCATCTCTACCCCTCTCTCATTTGGTATGTAATATCACCTGCACCAAATCCTATAATAAACCCATCTTTATAAGTTTTTAACTCTTGCATACCATCTAAAAGTGTTACACTTTGGTTTGCATGAAGTACATTTGTTGCAAAAGTTGGGTTATATTTTGCAAACTCTTTTGCAAAATCTATTGCAATCTCCTCTTCACTTGCTGCCCAAACAGGTAAAATCACAAGTTCATCAACACCCTCAAAACACTCAACAAATGCTTCTAAATTATCGTAAGTTCTTGAGTATTTATGGGGTTGCCAAATCGCTACTATTTTAGAGAGGTTTTTCAGTTTTGCATACTCTTTTGCAGAACTAAGTGTTGCTTTTATCTCTGTTGGGTGGTGTCCATAATCATCTACTACTACTAAATCATTATACTTTCCAACAATATCAAAACGCTTCTTTATCCCTTTAAAATTTACAAGTAAAGAGCGAATCTGCTCAACATCTTTGCTAGGAAGTGCTGCTAAAATTGCTAAAGAGGCATCTAAAGCTATATGCTCTCCAAAACCCCAAACCTCAAATACTCCTAAATCTTTTAATGTAAATCTTGTATAAGGCTCATCATCTTTTAAAAAATACTCAATATTTGTAATATCTTTTGAAGGGTAAAGCCACGTAGCCTCAATCTCATCTATAAGTGTTGATAAAAATTGGTCTTCAGCATTTAACACTTTAAATGGTGCAAGGTTAATAAACTCTTTATATGCCCCAAAAAATTTCTCAGAGTCATAGTTGTAATACTCCATATGCTCTTTTTCAGCATTAATAACTAAAGAGCAATAAGGGTTTGAGTTTAAAAAACTAGCATCACTTTCATCTGCTTCAAAAACAAGAGTATCACTTTGTTTAAAACGAACATTAGAGCCAAATGCTTTAGACTCTGCACCAAGTAAAACATCTGCTTCTTCAAAAATTGCACTAAGCATCGCTGTTGTTGTACTTTTTCCATGTGCTCCAGCAACAGAGTAAACCTTTTTTGTTTTTAAAATATCTTTGAGTGCTTCACGACGAGATAATATAGAGACATTTCTCTTTTTTGCCTCAACAATCTCTACATTATTTTCTTTAATAATTGCAGAGTGAATTACTAAATCTTGATTTGAAATTACACTTGCATTATGAGGCACAACAATCTCAATACCCATCTTTTTTAATTTTTTAACAATATGGGAGTCACTCATATCAGAACCACTCACCTCATGCCCTAGAAAGTGCATATATTGTGCAAGTGCAGAGATACCAATACCACCTATTCCTATAAAGTGAATTTTCATCTATTTATCCAAATTTTCTAAAAGTTTTTGTGCTTTTGGTAAAAAAGCGTGAATATAAAAAGAGCTACTTGCCTCCATCGCAGCTAAATCTGCATACTCCTCTAAAAATTTCTCTAAATCTATACCCTCTTTTGTTACTTGAGTATGGATTTTCATACTTTGTGAAAAAAGCTCATCATCTGTTACACCACTTAAAACTTCAAAAAGTGCACTTGCATCGCTAATTTTTTGTGCACTGTAATGCTCCATAGCGTACTCATACAGTGTTCTAAGTGTTGCAAAATCTTGTACATCTTGCATATCAAATTTACGTGGAGCTTCTAAAACCTCTGTTAAACGCTCAAGTGAAAGGTCTAAAATATTCGCATAAAAGCCTGAAAGCTCCTCCTCATTTAAAAGCTCATGTGCCTCTTTTTCCATCACAAACAAAGAAGCAATATCAGCTTCCTCTTGTGCTTTTAAAATCTTTTTTTTGAACTCTTCTTTACTCACTTAAACACTCCTTGATTCTTTGTAGAGCATCTTTTGTTTTTTGCTCATTCTCTACTAGTGCAATACGTACATACCCTTTTGCAGGATTAACACCTCTGTAATCTTCTCTTGCTAAAAATTCACCTGGAAGCACTTTTACGTTGTACTCTTTGTAAAGCTTTTGCGTAAATGCAAGAGCATCTCCAACCTCCAGCCAAACATAAAATGTTGCCTCTGGAATCTCTATACCTAAAATTTCACGTGCTAGTTCAAAATTTCTTTTATAAATTTCACGTGAAGCCTCTACATGTTTTTCATCAAGCCAAGCTTTTGTTGCTGCACTTTGTAGTGGTAGTGGTGAAGCACATCCAACATAGGTTCTATAAAGCATATACTCTTTTAAAATATTTTTATCTCCTGCTATAAAACCAGAGCGAAGCCCAGGAGCTGAAGAGCGTTTAGAGATAGAGTTTATGACTAAAATATTTTTAAAATCATCATTGCCTACATATTTTGATGCTTCTAAAAGTGAAGGTGGTGGAGTATCTGTATAGATTTCACTATAACACTCATCATTTAAAAGTACAAAGTTGTGTTTGAGTGCTAGTTTTACCCACTCACCTAACTCCTCGAGCGTTAAAACTGAAGCTGTTGGATTGTTTGGAAAGTTAATAATTACTAAGTCACACTCAGCTAGTTTTTGCTCATCAAAATTGGGTTTGAAATTATTTTCTTTTTCAAGATTTATATGCACCATCTTTGCACGTGAAGCGATAGCACTTCCTTCATAAATCTGATAAAAAGGGTTTGTAAAAGCAATTGTTGGGTTTTGTTTATCAAAAAGATAAAACTGAGGAAAGTTAAAAAGTACCTCACGTGTACCAAATGTTGGAATAATCTGCTCATCACTTAACTCTATGCCAAAACGTGAAGATACAAAAGCTCTTTGTGCTTCACGTAAAGAGAGTTCACCTACTGTTTTTGGATACTTTTTTAGTAAAGGAGCTGCACTTGAGAGCTCCTCTTGAATAAATAAAGGTGTTTCAAATTGAGGTTCACCAATAGTAAGTGGTGCTAAAGAGTACTCACTATTTGGAGTTATCCCCTCTAAAAGTTTTGTTAATTTTTCAAATGGATATGGTTCAAAGTTCATAAAATATCTCAACTTTATTTTTTTTCTTATTTTATCGAACTTTAGTTTTAGATTTGCTTTTTAGCTAAAGACTCTTTTGCTTGTGTTATATCTTGCATAATTATCTCTTTTAATTCCTCAAGGGAGTTAAACTTTTTATTTTCACGTAAAAAATCTACAAAACTAATAGCAGCTTTGGCTTTACAATCAACATCTGTATCTAAAATATGTGTTTCAACTGCAAAAGTTCCATCTGTTGAAACTCTATGCCCAATAAACGAAACAGATGGATGAAAATGCTCCTCATCATCAACTTGTGTTAATGTTACATACACTCCCTCTTTAGGAAGAAGATAATCTTTTATTTCTAGATTAATTGTCGCAACAAGCTCTTTAGAACCAAGCCCCTGCCCTTGAACTTTTTGCCCTTTTATTGTGTAGTTATGCCCTAAAAAATCATTTGCTCCAACAATATCACCAATTTGTAATTTTGCACGAATTTTATGGGAGTGGATACTATCGTTATGAAGCGTTACCTCATCAACAACTATCACCTCTCCATCAAAAAGCTCTTTTAAATCATTAAAGGAATATTTTCTATTTTTTCCAAAATGAAAATCGTATCCAACGACAATTTTTTCCAAAGAGGGAAACCGCTTTTTAAGATACTCCAAAAACTCCTCCCCACTTAAATGGCGAATAGAGTCTAAATCTATATAAAAAATAGGATAATGGGTGAAATTTTCACGCTCTTTTTTTGGCGTTAAGTTTGCATACCCAGTTTCTATAACAACTATTGCACCCTCTTTACCAAGCTGAGAAAAAAGTGCTTGATGCCCTTTGTGCATACCATCAAAACCACCAATTGCAATAGACTTCACTCCACTAAACATCTTTGTCTTCCTCTTTTTTAAAGTAGTAACAATACTCCAAATTTCCATCTTTTCCTGTTATTTTTGAGGGAGATTTTTGCACTAAATCCCACCCCATTAAACTACATCTATCTTCAAATTTTACCATTGCATTATAAATTGCATTATTATCTTTTACAACACCGTTTCTATCACGTTTTACTTCACGTCCAACTTCAAATTGAGGCTTAAAAAGTAAGATAATCTCATTTTTTGCTAAACGATTTACATCATCTAAAATATGATGCAGCGAGATAAAAGAAACATCACTTACAACAATATCAAAATTATCTTTTGCGCTAAATTTACGAATATCGCACTCCTCAAAAGAGTGCACTTTTGGGTTTTGTTTTAAACTTTTATGGAGTTGCTCTTTTCCAACATCAACTGCATAGACCTCTTTTACATTATGTTCAAGTAACACTTGTGTAAAACCACCTGTAGAGGAGCCAATATCTAAAGCTTCATACCCTTCTATGTTAAGTTTTAACTCCTCTAAAAAAAGGGCTAGTTTATTGGCTGAGCGAGAAACATACTGTTTAAATTCTGCAACGCTTACTTCATCATTATCTGCAACTTTGTAAGAACTTTTTGTAACAATCACTCCATTAACACTAACTACTGCTTCTTTTAAAAGAGCTTGTGCTTTATTGCGACTCTCTACAAACCCTTTTTCTACCAAATAGCTATCTAATCTCATTACACACCTTAAAACATTCCATTTACTCTATGCTCATCTCTTAGGTGATAGATATTAACACTATAAGATGGATCAAAAGCATAATTTAGGAATATTCCAAACTCCAATGTACTAAACCCTTCCATCTTTTCATAAGCAGCAGCACCAACAAGATTTGTTTGGTTGTCTAACTTATACCCAAGTTCAAATCCAACTTTTCCAATAATACCATCTGCATCATATCCACTAACTATTTCATTTGTTAAATTTTGCGTTACAGCATCATTAACTGGAAATTTCGCAACATCATCTACACTAAATTTTTGATACCCTAAAGAGAGTTTAACTCTCCAGTAAAATTCCTTATTGAAATTTTTTGCTAAATCAACTGCTGCACTTAAAAGATAAAACTTTTGAGGAGAAAAATACCCACCATGTCCATAAGTTAAAAGATCACTATTGTATTCAAAACTATCATACACCCCCATTAAAGAGTAATCCAAATAAGCATAGTTACTTGTTGGATGTCTATAAAGCAATGATGCTACGATTTTTTTCTCACTATTATCAAATACTGTATCTCCATAGATTTTATTATAGTATGCTCCACTAAGTGCAAGTGAAACTTTTTTACCATTATAGCTTACACCCAATGTCCCTCCAGATTTTACAACTCTACCCCAAACAATTTCATTTGCACCATTTACATCAACATCGGAATTCCCAATAAAAGAGAGCATTGAATCTTCAAACTCCTCTTGAGAATATTGAATAAAAACATTTACTTTTTCATTCGCTGTATGGAGATTGATTTTTCCAAGAGGTAGTGGTGCTAGTGTCGCTCCAAACGGAGTAGTCCCAAGCTCTAGGGTTAAATAATCAAACTCTACACCAGCTTTTGCCATAAATACATCTTTAGCAAATGATTTTGTATCTGAATATGTGTAACCATATCCATACTCCATTGTCTGGAGATCCTGCGAACCTTGAAATTCATCATAAAGATGTATAACATCTGCATCTACATAATAATGACGCAATGCTGAATCATAAAAATCTAAATCTATTGGGAGATAATACTCTGTAAAACTGTGATATCCATCTTCTATACTCTTAGTTTTATAGTGAATTCCAACTGTTGCACTATCTCTTTTATTTGATCCATATCTATACGCAGTATTTATCTTTTTTTGTAATTCTCTATGCTTATCTTTATCAACAATACCAAGTGCAATACGTTGTGCTTTATCTAGTCTATTTACAGTTAAGTACTCAGAAGCAATTTTATACTCTTCATCTTGAGTAACACTAAGAGCATATAATTTATCTAAAAGTTTATCTGCATCTTCCATTTTATGAGCATTTAAAGCACTTAAATACTCTGCATAAAGATCATCCTTTGTTTCACCATATTTGTTATTGATTTTATCAAAAATCTTTTGTGCATCTTCATAGTGACCCGATTTAAAAGCACACCAACCATGCATCCTTTTAAAACCTATCTCATCTTTATCTTGAATAATCTTTTTACCATATCTATAACACTCTTCATTTTCTCCAGAACTATAATATTCAAAGAAGCGTGTATTTTGATACTCTCTTTTTGCTCTTTTTAAAATATGTTGCTGAATTGGTGAATAAAAATGTTTTAAAGCATTATTTACTGTAAGTTCAAAATCGTTATAATATTTTGCAGCCTTTAAAAAATCTAAATAGTTTACAACTAATTCAAAATCGTTTGGATTACGCTTTAACTCTTTTTCATACTTTTTACGTATATCCTCATTCATCCCTTTATTTACTTCTAAACGTAAAAGAGCCTCTTTTTTAGAATCTAACTTTTCGTACCATTTATTGGATTCATCATATTTTTTTAACTTTAAAGCAGATACAAAACCTATAAATGCTGCTTCTTGCGATGGTTTAAGTGCATATACTTTTTCAACTAAAGCAAGTGCTTCTTTATAGTGTTTTAACTTATACTCTGCACTCATCTGCCCCTCTAAACAAGTTGGTTGATAACTAATTTCACATGCTTCTTTAAAGTTTACAAGTGCAAGTTCACGCTTTTTTTGATTAAAGTTTTTCCACCCATTATCGATAAGTTCTGCATAAACAATTTGCAAATAGAGTCTTGCCGCTTTTTTAGAGCTTGAAGCAATAGGTTTTAAAAGCTCTTTTGCTCTTGCATAATCTCCATCTTGAAGGTGTTTTACAACAAAATCAAATGTTATATCTCTATAAAGCATTGCAGCTTTTGGATAGGTAGCAACATAAGGTAACATTAAATCTATCGCTTTAAATGGCCTTTTTTGTGCTTTTAACGCCAAGGCATCTGCATATTTTTTCTTAAAAATATACTCTTTTGCTCTTTCATAACCATTATCTATTAAAAACTCTTCTGCTTCAAAATATTTCTTTTGAGCTATAAGCTTATCTGCCTTTGTAAGAAGTGCAGAAGTAATCCCTTTTAACTTAGGATAAAGTTTTTGATATTTTTTACGTAAAGCTATCGCTTTTTCTTGTTGGTTTTTTCCTACATAAAAATAGTACTCTGCAACAATAGAATCGTAAAAAAGCTCAGACGCTTTTTTATTGGTTGTTCTATACGGTTCTAAAAGCTCTCTCACTTTTGCATAATTTTTTCTTTGCATATACACTAAAGAAAGAGCATAGGCAGTATCGAAATTCTGTTTTTTCTTGTAATTGAGTTTAAAAATTTTGTACGCTTTTTTATAATCTTTAGCATTAAAAGCATCATAACCATCTTTTAGCGTTGGATCTAAATCGGGGCGAATAAGCTCTTTGAGTTTTGGAAACTCTTTTATAAATCTATCTTGTAATGCAAAAGCTTTTTTATATTTTTTTTGATTCAAATAATCGTAATATTGCGTTACGATAATATCATAGTAAAGTTTTCTACTTTTTTTACTCTTATTTTTGTATGGTCTTAAATAGTTATATGCTTGAGGATATTTTTTTAAACGCAAAGAGATTAAAGCCATTGCATATGCTGTATCTTCATTTTTATGTTTTTTATAGTTAAGTTTAAAAATTTTATACGCTTTTTTATAATCTTTAGCATTAAAAGCTTTGTATCCATCACCTAAATTTGGATCTAAATCGGGACGAATTAATGTTTTTAGTTTTGGAAACTCTTTTATAAATCTATCTTGTAATGCAAAAGCTTTTTTATATTCTTTTTGATTAATATAATCGTAATATTGCGTTACGATAATATCATAGTAAAGTTTTCTACTTTTTTTACTTTTATCTTTATACGGTCTTAAGTAGTTATAAGCATTTGGATAATCTTTTAAACGTAACGAGATAAGAGCCATTGCATATGCTGTATCTTCATTTTGATTTTTTTCATAGTTTAGTTTAAAAATACGATACGCTTTTTTATACTTTTTAGAATTGAAAGCTTTATAACCTTGACCCAAATCTGGATCTGGTTTTGTAGCTTTTAGATTTTTAAGCTCTGGAAACATCTTTTTATATTTATTTTTCAAATAAATCGCACGTGTGTAATCTTTGAGTGCTATAAGGTCATAATACTCTGCTAAAATAGAATCATAAAATAGTTTTTTTGCTTTTTTTACATTTAAAAAAGGCTTTAGATATTCCCTTGTTTTTGTATATTTTTTATCGTGTAAAGCACTTAGTGCTACGGCATAACTTGTTTCTAAATTCTGATTATATTTATAAAGTTCTAAAAATATTTTTTTTGCTTTTTCATATTTTTCTTCATTAAAATACTTATACCCATCACCCAAACTCATTTGAGGTTTTTTCTTTTGTAACTTCTTCTTTTTTACCTCTTTTGGAGTTAAAGAGACAACTTTATATTTTAATCCAAGACTATCTAAAAGTTTCATATCCTCTTTATACTCTTTTGTTGTTTTTGTATCATTACAACGTAAAGAGTATTCCTCCTCGCCCTCTTGAGTGATGTAACACTTCAAACCATACTTTGAATAACGCTCTTTTTTTTGAAGCATAATATCTTTGTATTCAGAAGAACCTCGCATCATCTCAAAGGTTACAAAAAAAGGTTCTGCTGTACTATTTGCTAATAAACTAGTGTAAAATAGTAAGAAGATAAAGGGAATACGCATAATAATCTTCATTATATTGTTTTATCCTATTTTCTAAAATTTTGTCAAAAAGTGAGTAATCATACCCGTAAAAACGAGCAATATATCTATACACTGCTACATTTCCAAAAGAGAAATCATACATAGATATTAACCCATCTTTTAATTTAACAACCCCTAAAGGTTGTGTTCTCATCATCTGCACATAATATTTATATGGCAACAAAAGCTCTTTCTTTTGAGCTACACTTAAGTTACTTCTTAAAATGTAAAGTGGCACACGAATAGCATCAAACCCAAAATTTTGATACTCTTTTTCCAATACAAACCTATCTGCATAAGGTTTATATGTTACCCAATCTGGATTTAATTGTAAAGCAGAAAAACGTGTTCTTTTTAAAAAAATTTTAGAACTCTTTATAAGTTTGTTCCAAACAGGATCATTATCATATTCTGCAAAATACTCAAAAATCTCAAAAATCAAATAAGATGGATTTAGTTTCCACTCATCATCATCCATAATCTCTTTTTCATAAGGGAAAAGATAAACCTCCCCCTTACGAGTATAAACAATTTGATGCTTTTTTATAGAATCTATAATCTCATCAGCTTTTTGCTTATACTCAGAAAACCCTGTCTTATCATACATAAGTAGAAGGGAGTAAGCTATCCATAAATTTGCATCTGTAGCACTTGTCATATCAAGCATACACCAACAATTTTTATGTTTATTTTTACCCCATTTCCATCCTGGAAGTTCATAACCATTTAACTTAATATTTTGCTTACCCCATTGGTAAACCTTTCTAAAAGCTTCATCATCATTCATCTTATAGGCAAAATATAAAGCATATCCAATCCCCTCTGTATGTGTTACATTATTATTATGAGGATCAATAATCCTACCACTAGATTCAATAAAACGCTCTTTATAATCTTTCCAAACCTTCTGAATAGAAAGATCTGCATACGCTAAAAAGCTAAAAAAAACCAAAATAAACAGAAGTCTCATTTTTTTTTACTCCTCTTCTACATGGGGATGTTTAGATTTTTTAAAATCTAATAATAAGTTTCTTAAAAACCACGTAAGACCTAAAACAATTATAACTAAAATAGATAGATAAAAAAGAGGATTTAAACTAATTTCTAAACTTATTCTATCTAAAATATTCATAGAGCTTAAAATATATTTATCTGCAATATCAAAAGAAACCCCCTGCTCATCAGCTGGATTATAAATTAAAGTATCACCTTCCAAGAAATGTCTATTTGAATAAGAGAGTAAAGATTTTAATGCCACATTTAAATTTTTTGGTGTTTGTGCTGCAAACATTAAAACAGTTTTTTCATCATTAAAAGGAGATTGAAACATTTGTACTAATAGATTATTATCTAACTGATTTGTCTCTTTCATTTTAGTTACAAATTTATACTTTTCTAAACTCTCTTCATCACCCATCTCTTTACGCTCTACAAGCTTCTTAATAAATGGATACTCTTTTGTCATTGTATTTCCATGAAAAGAGATATTTGCTTGTTCACTAAAAAGTTGTAACCCTTTATCGTAAATCGTTCCAAAGAGTACAAGTTGTTTATCTTCTTGCACCTTATTGAGATCTTTTACAACATCAATATAATAAGGAAAACTTTCAATTTCATGCGCTAGATAAAATACAAAATTCATCGCAGCTGCTATTGTATCTGGTTTTGTATCTGTTAAAACTAACTGAGTATCTTGCAAATCAGGATAAATAGAGTATGGATATGCTGCTGTATTTACATATTTCATATATGGCATCTCTATCCATCTTTGAGATTCTGGTAAGGAAAAATATGAATTATCTGAAATCATCACTAAAAGGTTTTCAACATTATATACTGCACATCCACCTTTTTTCAAAGGAACTAAAGAGAATTCAAAATGAAGATTATTTTTCCCTTTATTAATTAAATATGCAGATATCGTTTTATCTTCACCAAAATCTAGCAGTCCCCCCATATTTAAAGCAAAACTATTCGTATCTGCTGCTTTTAAAATATTTATTTGTTTCGCAAACTTATCATTTAAATATATATTTGCTACAGAATCTTTATTGAGTACTGTTGGAAATGAATAATTTAAATGAAGATTGATTCTTTTTTTAGAACCAAAAAAGTGGTCTGGATAAACTTTAAACTTAATATCTAAAGGTGGTGGATATATACCTTTAATTACCTTTGTTTTATAACCTAAATCTTTAAATGTTATCTCTGTATCAACTGGGATATAACGTGGTGAACTATATGCTTGTGCTGGTTTTGGAATTTCAACAGAATCAATATTTAAACCTTGTCTCTTATAAAAAGCAAGATCTCTTTTATTTAGACCATAAACAATAGTATCTATCTGTGCTTTTGTTTGTGGAGCAATTACTAAAATTGCTTTATCTTGATGAACTGGATTTCTAATTACATTAATATCATGTGTGATTTTTTCTGATAAAAAGAGAGATTCATTATATGCATAGCTCTTATATTGTTTAGAACGTTTATAAAATTCACGGATAAAAGATGGTTCTAATTTCTGTGTAAATATATAAAATTGATCTATAACCCCTCTGAATAAAAATTTATCATCAATCTCTCTACCACCTAGAACTAAAGTATCACTAAATGATGGCATCATATTTATTCTACGACCATACACTTTTTTAAGATGTAATGCTTTTCCATCTACATACAGTTCATTATCTTTTAAATTTGATGAGCTCATTTTTGCTACAATATGGTGCCAGCCTCTAGAAAGTTTTAATTTACTTCCATATAACGACCCATCTTTAGCACTAAAACCTATATTTCTTTTATCTACAACAAGAGAATAAGAGTTAAAGCTTAATAAAATTGAACGTTTTTTTCTATCTTTATTATTAAACCAAAAAGAGAATGTTAATTCTGGTTCAGATTCTAATCCAAGGTTACTAAGTTGTTGTTTACCTCCATTAAAAAATAAACTTTCATTAAAAAAAGATCCCTTTTTATCAATAGCAACTCCATGATTTAAAAAGATCCGTTTAGTCTCTTTCTTTGACCATAAAAATGCTTGTTTATGATCAAAATTTAAAGCATATAAAGGATCATGATCAAAGAAAAAATAGTTCGACAAGCTTTCTAATCTTTGTTTTGCCTCCTTATGTGTAGTTACAATTACATTATGTTTTGTAAAATCTATATCTTCTGAAACAGAAATTGGTGCAATACGAAAAGGAAGAGCATTTGAAATTGCTCCACTTAAAAGTGCATAATGACGCAACTCTTTATTTGTAATATTTTTAGATACTACAAAGTTAATAGGTTCAATCTCATATTGCTTTGTATCAATCATATGTGTTGTTAAAGAATATATCTCTTCTGGAATTGGTTTTTTTTGTATATGAAATTCTAAATAACTCTCTGCTAAATTAATCTCTGTCCAAATATCTTGACTAATTTTATCTTCACATTTTTCTTTATTTTTCACTAAATGTTGATACATCTGAATTTTAAACCAGTTATATTGTTTAAAAAGATTTGTATTTACTTTAAATTTAACACCTGTTTTACTGTTTTCAAAAACTTTAAACTGTTTTAATACAACATCATTTAAAGAAATAACTCCAGATGAAGTATCTTTATCTAGTGTTATGGAAGGTTCATAACTTATATAGCCATCTACAGATAATATTTCCCAGTTACCTGGTACAGGAAAGTTAATACCTTCAACACTATTTGTACCACGAATTTTTTTCGTTATTACCCATGGTTTTTCATAATTAAGTGCAATTTTAATAATAGAAGTTCCATCCGGTAACTCTTTTACATGTACTGCACTAGCAATATCTTTTTTTGCCCCAAAGACAATAGAAACCAATAATAAAAACAAAACAACAAAACGCATTATTTCCCTTTCCTTCTAAGTATATAATTTAATAAATATTTTCCTGTTAAAGCATAAGCTTCCCTAAACATTGCATTTTTCCAACTTTGTTTAATAATAAATACTAAACTTTGAATTGGATTAAGAACAGGATGTTTTGCTTCAAATTCATTCCAAGCAGTTGTATTTCCATAAATCAGTTGTATAAGTTTTTGACGTACAGGATAGTTTTTTTCTATATCGTGAAAATTAAAAATTAATCTACTCCCCCACCCAAATGCTCTCAAAAAGTTAACATCAACTTCAAAGAGTTCACCTTCTACACTAATCATTTCGATTTTAATACTTTCTGCATTTTTTAGCATCTCCTCTTTTCCCTCTTTTTTCTTAGGAGAGATACTTACTCCACCCTCACTAATATCAAGAATTTCCCCCGCATATTTTTTCCCATCAATAATAATATTACAATTATTATGAAGAGGTATTCTAATATATTGTCGAACATCCCCTTTTTCACTCGTTACTGCAATAGCAGTTAGAAGTAACATAAGATTTAAAAAGTTCCAAACACTTGTCATTAAAATAACACTGGCATCTTCAGGATGTGCAAAGTATTTATAAAGTGCTACTACAAACCCAAAGCTAACAAGAGTGAACATTATAACAAAAGGTATAGCGAAATCACTAACATATGTCTTAGAAATATCAATATCTTTTGGAGTTACTTCAAATTGTGGGTCTCTTGGGTTCATTGCTGTTTCAATAATAGCAGGTAATGTGAAAAAAGAGAGAGCTGTTTCATAAATCTCTGAAAAAAAAGGGTTACGCACACGAGCATAAAGAAAAAATGACATCATAACAGCCATAATAATATGGGGAATTACATATGCTACCATCTCAATATCATCAGCACTATAAATTTTTAAACCAAAAAATAAAAAGGCAAGTGGTGCCATAAAAAATACTACACGTGAAATTGCAAAAAACCAAAAAAATGTCGCACTAAAGTAACTAAGCATCTGGTACCACTTAAGCCCTTTTGACATAAATGAATTTTTAATAATAAAAATCTGTACCATTCCCTGTGTCCAACGTATACGCTGAAGAACTAAAGAAGCAAAATCATCTGCTTGCACCCCACGCACCATTGGTTTAGCAATATAGGCACTTTTATATCCTTTATCGTGTAACTTAATAGCTGTTTCTGCATCTTCTGTAATTGTTTCCCCTGCAATTCCCCCAAGTTCATCTAAACAAGATCTTTTTAGAAGTGCTGCTGAACCACAAAAAAATGCACTCTCCCAGCTATCATGCCCTAATTGAATATAACGATAAAACATATCATTTTCACTAATAGTTGTACCAAAAACTTTTAAGTTACGCTCAATTGGATCTGCATTGTAAAAAGCATGAGGAGTTTGCACTAAAAACATTTTAGGATCTTTTAAAAACCATCCAACTGTATTTTGTAAAAATTCAGGTGCTGGAATATGATCTGCATCTAAAATAAGAAGTAAGTCTCCACTTACATAATCGAGTGCGGAGTTCATATTCCCCGCTTTTGCATGCTCATTTCTTGCACGTGTAATATAAAGTGCTCCCGTATCATCACAAAACTTTTTCAAATAAGCTCGACGCTCTTGTGCTGCTTTTGCTTTTTGGGGATTTGAATCATTACACTTTTGATCTGTCCCACCATCATCTAAAATACAAACATTAAACTTATCTTTTGGATAATCAAAAGCAAGTGCTGCAAGTGCTGTTTTTTCAAGCATCTCATAAGGTTCATTATATGTAGGGATAAAAACATCCACAACAGGGTAATCTGCTTCATCATAATCACTCAATGGAATAGGTTCCCTTTTGAGTACATTCATAGATGTAAAAACACCAAGTAAATAGATACCTACAGCAATTGACTCAGCAAAAAGAAGAAGTAAAGCACCAATATAGTCAAAGAAACCATCATAAACTAAAGAAGTTACACGCCAATACATATAGCGAAGTACTAAAATAGTAGCTAAGACTTTAACAAAAAGTCTTAAATATTCTGGAATATTCTCAAATTTAAGAACAATGTACATAAAAAATATACTACCATAACCAAAAGCAATTTGTGTATAAATATTACTGTGAGAACTAATTAATAAATAAACAAGAAGGACCATAAAAATACTAATAAGCCATCTTGCAGTTTTATTATCATAAAAAAGTCTTACAGCAAAATTTGTAAATCTAGTATAATAATCAATTACACTATTTTCTAAACTATATAATTTCTCTACCATTTTGTTATAGATCATCTATCCCAAACATATCATAAACATCGTCATCTTTAGTCTGTTTTTTTACATCATTTTCTTCCACTTGAGGCATCTCTTCAATAATAGGTTCTAATACCTCTTCTTGAGGTTCTATTTTTCTTATAATTTTTCTTTTTTCTTGAGGAGAAGGCATTGCTTCTTGTGTTTCGATTTCCTCAAATCCAGCAAAAAAGTCATCCCCTTCCTGAGGTTCTTGCTTTAAATCCCTTACTTTGTGAACTTCTGGTTGTGCCTCTACAATAATATTTTCTTCTTCTATACTCTTATTATCTCTTTGCTTTGTCACTAATGTGTCTCTATTTCTGGAGTCTCCAAAAAAAGTGTCACTAGGATGTAATTGTGGAACCTCTTGTTTCGATCCTTGTGTATGTTTCTGAAAGAAATTCTCTTTCTCAATTACATCATCTTTTCTCATTACATGCGTATTTTTCTTTTGAGAAACATAGTTTTTTTCATCCTCTAAAGGAGCATAACATCTTTTACACTCTTTCCAAAAATCGTAACTATATTTTTGCTCCCCTTTGTACTCATAACCATTTGTCTGTGTATCCTCAAAAGCTGCAAATGGATCTTTTTGTCCAGAAATTTCACCCTCCACAGATTTTTCTATAGGTTTCTCTACAATAGGTAAGAGTTGCTTTTTTGGAGCTTTTTGCACTAAAACTTGTTTTACAGGAGTATAAGAACTCTCTTTATAATTCTCTTCTTGATCTATTTTAGGGTATGCTATTTTAGATTCAATATAGTCACATCTACGTACAAATGCATCTCTAAATCTTCTTGCTTTTATTTTTCTCAAAACTTTTTTTGCTTTTGAGTAACTTTTGTAATCTCCAACTCTTAAAATATAGTGTCTTCCACGTTTATCTATACGCGCTTTTTCAAAATCTTCTAAAACATTTTGGATACGACTTGGAATATTGTATTCATCAAAATGGTACACTTCAGCAACTTGAATGCAGTAATTTGACCTTGCAAAAAGTGCAGTTGAAAAGAGTGTCAATAGTGCTATTTTTTTTAAATTCATTCCCAAAATCCTAATTTTTTTATAATTTTTCTTCCATCTCTTTTTCTGTAATACACACAACACCTAAACTTTGTGCTTTTGTATATTTACTTCCAGCATCTTCCCCAAAAATGAGAAAATCTGTCTTTTTAGAAACGCTTCCAGCAACTTTTGCGCCAAGCGATTCTAAGAGTGCTTTTATCTCGCTACGTGGGCGACTCATAGTACCTGTAAGCACCACTGTTTTTCCACTAAAAAAGCTCTCTTTTTGAGTCTCTTGCTTTTGTGGCTTCTGAGGTTGAATTATTGCTAAAAGCTCTTTTATAGTTTGTTCATTAACTCTCATAAACTCTACAAAAGATTCTACCATTTCAGGACCAAAACCATCTATTGCTAAGAGTTGCTCTTTTGTAACTTCTAAAAAATCTAATCCAAACTCTTGTTCAATCACTTTAGAGGCAACTTCCCCAATATGCTCAATCCCTAAAGCATTAATAAACCTCCAAAGATCACTCCCTTTTGAATTTTGTATTGCATCTAAAAGGTTTTGCGATTTTTTCTCTTTAAACCCTTCAAGTTTAAGTAGATCTTCTAATGTTAAAGAGTATAAATCAAGCACATTTCTTACAAGATTTTCTCTAAATAACACCTCAACTATTTTTGTTCCAAGCCCATCAATATTTAAACAAGGTTTTGAAGCAAAATAAATAATAGAATTTACAACCCGTGCCTCACATGAGAGGTTTTGACACTTCAGTAGTGCCCCTTCATCTAAAAGCTCCCCACTACAAACAGGACACGATGTTGGCTTAACATATTTCTGCTCAACACCACTTCTTCTATCTGTTAAAACCTTTACAATTTTTGGAATAACATCGCCACTACGTAAAATTATTACACTATCGTTTATGCGAATATCTTTACGCTCTATCTCATCAAAATTATGCAGTGTTGCTCTCTCGACCACAACACCCTCAATATCGGTAGGCTCAACAACAGCAACAGGTGTAATTGCCCCTGTTCTTCCAACTTGTAGGATAATATCTTTAATTTTTGTTACCTTCTCAACAGCTGGGAATTTATATGCCACTGCAAAACGTGGCACTTTTACAGTATAGCCCATTATTTTTTGTGCTTGAAGTTCATTTACTTTTATAACCATACCATCAAGCATCATCGCGTAACTCTCACGCTCAGCTTTCATCTGCTCATAAATTTTTTGAATCTCCTCTTTTGTTTTTGCAGTTGCTCGAAGTGGTGGACGTTTAAAACCAAGATTATAAATAAACTCCATCAAATCTGATAAATACTCAAACTCTAAAGAGTTTTCTCCAACCCCATAAGGTAAAAAGACTAAATTTCTTGATGCAGTAATTTTAGGATCAAGTTGGCGTAAACTTCCAGCTGCAGCGTTGCGTGGATTTGCAAAAAGAGGTTCATTGTTTTTTAATCGCTCTTGATTAATCTTTTCAAATTCATCTTTATAAATTACAACCTCTCCACGAATCTCTAAAAGCCCTGTATGCTTAATTGTTAAGGGAACACTCTTTATAGTTTTTACATTTTGCGTAATTAACTCCCCTTCACTTCCATCTCCACGTGTAATTGCACGCACAAGCTCCCCATTTTCATATACTAAATTAAGTGATGCTCCATCAAATTTTGGTTCACAATAAAAAGTGATATTTTCTTGAAGTTTTTTTATTTTAGTAAGCCATTTTTCTAAATCATCTTCATTAAAAATATCTTCAAGTGACCACATACGCTGATGATGTTTTGCTTTTATAAACCCTTCACTTACCACATCTCCAACTCTTTGCGTGGGGGAGTTTTTTAAAATATCTTGAGGGTTTTGTTTTTCATACTCTAACACTTTATGGTAAAGAGTATCGTACTCCTCATCTGTTGCAATAGCATCATCTAAAACATAGTAATGGTATGCATACTTGTTAAGTTTCTCTACTGTTTTTTGGTACTCTTGCTGTGTCATTTTATTTCCTCTTATAAACTACTTTTTAAACTTTTAAACAACACCTCTTTAGAGTTTGTTCCTGTATCTGCATGAAGAATCATATTGACAAACTCTCCATTTAAAAAATGTTTGTAAAATCTTTCAATTTTTGGATACGAATATGTTTTATGTAACGGTTTGTACAAGTAGATTCTTACAATATAAATTTGCATAATAAAATAGAGTGTAAATGTTGCTGCTGCAATAACCTCTAAAGCACTTACAATCCAAGCAAAAAAAACTCTCACTTTTGTGCTTGATATAAATCTATCAAAAAAGTGCACTAAACTTTTCCATCCAAAATAAAAAAGAGCTATATTCAACCCAAACGCTATTAAAATAAGCGTCATATAAGTATCACTTTTTAAAATATAAAACTTTTGCAGTACAACTCCCATAGGATAAGCCAAATAACTACTAAGTGTTACGATAGTAAAAATTTTAAAATACTCAAAAAACTTTAAATAGTTTCTACTTTTATACCCAATATAAATAAATATTACAATGATAATAAAAAGTGCAATATCAAAAATGTTATAAAGAGAAAAGACTATATTCATAGGGATGTCATCTCTCCAAAAAGCTCCTCTTTATCAAAAAGAGATTGTGAATTTTCTACTACAAATGATTTCTCTGGGTTAAAAAGTACTAGATCACCTGCTTTTCCAACCTCTATAGTCCCCATCTCTTTACCAATGGCTGCTGCTGGGTTTGCTACTGTAAGTTTTAAAAGTTCCTCCATAGAAAGAAGTCCAGTTTTTACAAGTTTTGTATAATAAAGTGGCAACGCTAAAGCAAGTGCTTCACTTCCATAATTTGCATCAAAAAAAGCAACCTCTTTATTTACAGGGGAAGATGGCTGGTGCAGTGTTGTTAAAATATCTATTTTTCCATCTTTTAGTGCTTGTTGCAGTTTTAAAATATCCTCTTTTGTAGCAAGTGGTGGGTTAAGTTTTGCAGTTGTGTTAAAACCATCGCATGCTTCATTTGAAATAAGTAAGTGATTAATAGAAACTTCACAACTCACATCTACACCCTCTTTTTTTGCTTGAGCAATAAGCTCAATAGAGCGAGGTGAAGCAATAGCTTTAAAAAGAATTTTAATTTTATAGTGTCTTGCAATCTCTATCATACGTGAAACATGTAACACTTCACTTAGCTCAGGAATACCAGCAAGTCCAAGTTTTGAGCTCATAGAAGACTCTAACATCACACCAGAGTTTTTCAAAGAGTTATCTTCTGCTTTACAAAAAAGTGTTACACCATACATTAAAACATACTCTGCAATTTTTAGCGCGACATCATTTTTAGCAACTGTGCTCATATATGGTGTTATTGCACCCTCTTTAAGTAAAATAGCGATATTGCTTAACTTTCCTTCACTATCTGTTGCGTTTAACATCAATTCTATTTGTGCACCCTCTAGTTGTGCAAGAGATTTTTGTGCATATTCTAAAACAACTTCATTATCTATCGCTGGTGTAGTATCTGGTTTTAGTACAACTAAACCAACTCCACCCTCTTTTGCTGTTTTTGAAATTTTTTTAATATTTTTTGCATTTAATGTATTATCTTTTAACGATATATTTGTATCTACAAGTGAGGGTAAAATATATCCCCCTTTAGCATCTATGATGGTATCATCTTCTAAATTGTTCCCTATCTCTACTACTACACCATTTTCTATGCGAATATCTGCCTTTTTCTCTCCATTAATATCACAAATAACACCATTTGATATAACCATTTTAGACCACCTTTGCTATAATTGCGAAATTATACCAAAGGGGAGTTTATGAAACTATTAGTATCTGCATTAGAACATTCTGCAAATATCCATCTTAAATCTGTTGCGAAGCATTTAGGGGATGATGTAGAGTTTATAGGAATTTTTGATAACTCTTTAGGAGAGAGCATTATAGATTTAAGAAGCTTCTCTATTATGGGTTTTGTCGATGCTTTAAAAAAACTCCCATTTTTTTTCAAACTTAACAACCAAATGGTGCAACTCGCACAAGAAGCAGACAAAATTTTACTTATAGACTCTTCTGGTTTTAACCTTCCTCTTGCTAAAAAAATCAAAAAAAAGTACCCAGATAAAGAGATAATCTACTACATTTTACCCCAAGCATGGGCATGGAAGAAAAAACGTATAGTTGTTTTACAACAAGTGGTTGATACCCTTTGCTCTATTTTACCATTTGAACCTAGCTACTACCCAAAAGAGGCAAACATATCCTATGTTGGGCACCCTTTACTTGACCAAATTTCAACTTTTAAACAAACACTCAACAAAGAGGTAAAACAGGTTCTTTTTATGCCAGGAAGCCGCAAAGGGGAGATAAAAAAACTGATGCCAATTTATCATGAAATAAGAAAACAACTCCCTCATGTAGAAGCACTTTTAGTTATTCCCCCATTTTTTACGCAAGAGGAAAAAACAAAGCTTTATGGAGATACAAAAAAGTTTACCCTTAAAACAGATGCTCACCAAGCGATGCTTGAAGCTGATTTTGCTTTTATTTGTAGTGGAACAGCAACACTTGAGGCTTCACTTATAGGCATACCATTTATTTTAACCTATATAGCAAAACCTTTTGATTTTTTTATAGCAAAAAATCTTGTAAAAATTGAGTATATTGGTCTTGCAAATATTATGTTTAAACATATGAACAAAAAACCACTCCATCCCGAATTTTTACAAGAGGATGTAACAGCTTCAAATCTTTTAAGAGAGTTTCAAAAATACAATAGAGAAAACTTTTTAGAGAACTCCAAAGTTTTAAGAGAATACCTAAAACATGGAAGTTCTGAGGTTGTTGCGAAGATTATTTTAAACTAAACTTTTTTAACACCTCTTTTAGCTCTTTTTTGTTTACGCTAACATCTTTGCCAAGATAAAGTTTTGCTTCGAGTGTTTCTATAATTTTTGCCACTTTTTCATCCTCTTTATATGGCATAAGTTTTACAAGAAGGTATTTTTCATCTTTAAGAGAATAGCTTTTCTCTTTTGCTTTTACAGCCTTTTGCCATACTCTTTTGTATCCTAAAACAATACCAATAGCAACTCCCATAACAAATGCACCAAGAAGCACTAAAAAATTAAATTCTTGAGCTTTTTGAACTGGTTGTTGTGAAGTTGTTGCAATCTCATTTTGAATCTGTTTTGGTGCGGAGATAACGCTAGGAGTTGTTTGTTGCTTCTGTTTTGGTGGTGTTACAACCTCAATAGAAAGTGGTTTTGTAGCAATCCTTTTTGTTGTTTTTGTTTTTAAATCAAAAAAGACCAATTCAAATGGTGGAATTGTAAAATTCTCATCTGCTACCATCGCAATTTTTTGCATTAAAGTATTGCCATTGATTTTTATTTTATCTGCAAATACACTAACTCCATCTAGTATTGGCTCAAAACTCTCAATATCTTCTAGATTTCCATCACCTTTTACCTCTATAGTAATATTTACAGGCTCATTTGCTTTTACTTTTTTCTTATCTATACTCATACCAATTGTAAAGTTTCCAACAAGTTTTACATTATTTGGTAATGGTTTTACATTGAGTTCTAGAGCATTAGAAAAGTAAGATTTCCAACGAAGCTCTGGCATAAAAGAGCTCCACATATCCATACTGCTCTGTGCACGTGAAGCTATTTGAATTTGGGCAGGAGCTATTTTTAACTCCCCTGCTCTTTGAGGAGCTAGTGTGTAATCTATTGTTGTAACAATAGTATCTCCTTGTTGTGCCTGTTTTGGTTTAGACTCTTTTTTAACCCAAAAACCTTTTAAATTTGGTGCAACAAATCTACTATCTACAACCTCTGCACCAAGCTTTTGTTTAAGTGTTACACGAAGATTAAAACTCTCTCCAATATAAAGCTCTTTTTTATCTGTAGTTAATGTTAAAGTAAATGGATCATTTTTAGAGCGTTTAAAAGGTACAACGCGGAGTTCTAAAACATTTGTCTTATATGTTTGATTCCCTATAACAACATCGATTGGGTCAATCTTACAACTTTTTGTTGGTTGGAACTTATAACTTAAAATATAATTTTTTGAGTATTGCCCATTAACCATACGAATACTTGTTTGAGAAGATGTAGAGAGAACTTCACTCCCACAAATTTGCGTTAAATTTGGCTTTTTAATATCTTTACCATTTATTGTTAAAGAAAGCGTTACATACTCTCCAACTTCAACAACTGCTCTATCGAGTGCTGCTTGAACACCTGCACCAAAAAGGTACAGTGGCAAAAGTAATAGTAGTACAATTTTACCAAGGTTTTTCATTATCTAACCCCTTTTGAATAGGTTTTGAATTGAGTCTGTAAATATACGAACTCGATTTTTTTTGTAGCTCTTTGAGCCATTTTTTTTGCTCCATATCACTCATTTTTTTTGCTTGTGTTATCTTTTGAGTTTGAAGCTGTTTTTGCTCTTGCTTTGGTTTAGTTTTTTTAGCGTGAGCATTTTGTGCTTTGTCTTGTTGTTTATTTTGTTGCTGTTGTTTTTGGTTATCTTTTTTATTTTGCTCATTTTTCTTGTTTTGAGAATCTTTTTGGGATTGTTTTTTGTTTTTATCCCCTTGAGAATTTTGACTCTTTTTGTTTTGCTGATTTTTCTTTTGATCTTTAGAATCTTTGTTGTTTTGTTTCTTTTGTTGCTGATTCTTTTTATCTTGTTGCTTTTGATCCTTTTTCTTTTGCTCTAAAGCTTTTTTAACAGCTTCTAAATTTTTTTGAAC
>Ga0256837_1000031_pt1 | contig 119415 bp, 123 predicted proteins | sample 4562384metaG_FD_185976 | JGI IMG/M metagenome (GOLD analysis project Ga0256837, IMG submission 185976) | Hydrothermal vent microbial communities from Guaymas Basin, Mexico - 4561-384 | ecosystem: Environmental > Aquatic > Marine > Hydrothermal vents | place: Mexico: Guaymas Basin | collected...
GCTGTATCATCTGCAATTGAGAATGGGAATGTTTCATCATTAACGCTAGTTCCAGTTAAAGTAACTGTATGAACTAACTCATCACCTTCAACTACTTCATCAGAAGTAATTGATTTAACTGTAACTTCATCATTATCTACTATTGTTCCAATAACACTTTGATCTTCTTCAACATTAGTAATAGCAATATTTTCAAAATTACAATTTAATTTTGTAACATCAGTAATAGTTGCTTCATAAGATTCACTATCTTCATAATTAACATCATCATTTGTTGTAATAACAACCGGAGCACTTGAGTTACCTTCTGTAATAGTTACAGTTGTAACTGCATTATAATCATCATTTTCTGCACCATTTGAACCATATGGAGAATAAGCAATAGTAACAGTAATTTCCCCACCTTCAGGTACAATAACTGCTACTTCATCTCCATTTTCATCAATTCTATATAATTCAACTGTATGGTTTAAAGTTTCACCTTCTATTTGCGAATCATCATGAACAATTCTTACAAATACAGTATCTTCTTCACCGGGGTTATATTCATCAAAAATAGTAGTTTTTACTTCATCTTCTCCGATTGTAGCAAAATCATATCCACCACCTTGAACATTACTAATACCAACTTTAAACTGTTCACCTGAATCAGAAATATAGTCATCAATAGTTTTTATATTAAAATCATAAGTAGTAGTTCCAGCAGGAATAACGACATCCTCATATACCGGTACATAATCACCATCTTGCGTAGTAATATGTCCAGTTACAATAGTAATAGTCATATCTGTAAGTGCAGGTTTATCTAATGTAATTGTATAAGAAGCTAGTTCACCTTCAGTTACTGAAGTTTGTCCAGTAAGACTAACTATTACTTCAGTATTTTCAGGATTATCAGGGTCAGTTGGGTCATCAGTTGGATCTGTATCAATTCTTTCACCCTTACTTAATCCTGCTGGAGTTAAATCTTGCTCTCTATTTTCATCAATACTTAAATATGCTTCATCTGTAGTACCGCCTGCAGCTGCAGCACTTAATTGTTCAACTAATGAACCAAAATTATCAATAATAGATCCATCAATTTCAGCCATAGTACTTTGCGCTAAACTATCTTTTAAAGCATTAATTATTTCACCACTTTCAAATTCAGGATTATTAATAGCTTCTTCAATCTCTCTAACACCGTCTTCTGTTTGAGTTACCCCAAGTGCAGTATTTAGAGCAAAGGCATCACCGGGTTTATTGTTTTTAATCAATTCTGCCATATTTTCTAATAATACTTCAATACGCTGTCCATCTTGCATTAAATATAATTTAATAGATTTCTCTCCATCGGCTAATGAAAATGAATATTTATCGGCACCTAAGAAATAAAACTGTTCACCTTCTGTTGGCTGTACAGTCATTCCATTTGATACATCGATCTTTTCAATTTCACCGTTTGTATGTCTTAATATCATTGTAATCATTTTAGATCCTTATGTCTTTATATTTTTATATATTATATTTAAATAAAGTTTCCTCGTAGTTACTTTTTATATATTTTATTTAAATAACTTTGGATAAAATAATTCAAAACAATATTAGGTATAAAAATGAAAATAGGTTTACTATCCGATTCACATCAAAAAATTGATCTTACAAATGATGCAATAAAGTTATTAAAAGAAAATAAAGCTCAATATTTAGTACATGCAGGTGATTTGTGTCTTGAGGAAAATCTTAAACTTTTAGAAAACTCAAATTTGCCATATGTATCAGTTTTAGGTAATAATGATCATAATTTAATAAATTTAATAAATAAATACAAATTATTTCAAGAACCATATTATTTTAAAATAAAAGATTATAAATTTAAACTTATGCATTTACCATATTATATGAGTCCAGATAGTGATATTATTATATTTGGACATACACATATTTTTGAACATAGTTATCAAAATAAAAAATTATTTATTAATCCAGGAGAAATATGTGCAAGAGAAAAACCTATTAGTGAATGTGCCATACTTGAAATTAAACAAAATCAGTATATAATCACCCATTATTATAAACAATTAAATACAAAAAATCCAATATGGGAAACAAAAGAATTTATATATGAACGATAAAACAATATATTTATGTGCTATATCAAATATAGAAAGCGGTACGTGTGCTGAAGATTGTAAATTTTGTACTCAAAGTGTACGATACAAAGCAGATATACAAAGATATAAAAGAAAAAATATAGATGATATAGTAAAAGAAGCTAAACTAGCAAGGCAAAATAAAGCTATAGGCTTTTGCCTCGTAACTGCAGGCAAAGGCTTGGATGATGCAAGATTAAAATTTGTATGCGAAGCTGCAAAAGCGGTAAAAAAAGAAAATTTAGGACTAAAAATAATTGCATGTAATGGAACTGCAACTTTAGAACAACTACTTGAACTAAAAAAAGCTGGAGTAGATAACTACAACCACAATCTTGAAACATCAAGAGATTTTTATAAAAATATTTGTACTACGCACACTTGGGATGAGCGATATAAGACTTGTCAAAATGTTACAAAAGCTGGATTAAAACTAGTTTGTGGAGGGATATTTGGTCTGGGAGAAACTCAAGAAGATAGAATTTCTATGATAGAATCTATTGCTTCAGTACATCCTACAAATGTACCAATAAACTTTTTTCATCCAAATGAAGCCTTACCTATAGTAAAAAATTCTATTACGAAAGAGCAAGCATTTGAATTAATTAAACTAACATCTTCTATGATACCAAATGCTCATAAAATAATGGTTGCAGGTGGTAGAGAAATTATGTTTAAAGATGATCAATATAAAATATTTGATTATGGAGCAAACTCTATAGTAATAGGTAACTACCTTACTACTGTTGGTAAAACTGCAAAAGATGATATTAGAGAATTAGAAAACCTAGGATATAATATAGCTAACAACTGCTATAGTAAATAGGAAAAATATGGATCATAATATATTAATCATTATAGCAGTATCTGGAATATTATTTATTTCACCATTAATATCTCAACTTATAAAAGTACCTACAACACCAATCGAAATAATTCTAGGTTCTGTTATATCTCATTATATATTTATAAATTCTAGTCATTTATTTGATTTAGTTGCTGAGTTAGGATTTTTATATCTTATGTTTTTAGCTGGGCTTGAAGTTGATTTAAAAAAATTATTAAAAATATCTCCAGATATTTTAAAACGATCTTTACTATATATCGTATTATTATATATATTATCCACTATTACATCACTTTATCTTGGTTTATCAAATATATTTATAGTAATTTTACCATTGATATCAATTGGATTATTAGCTGTACTTAAAAAAGAGTATGGTAATCAACCATGGATTGAATTAGCAATTACAGCTGGTCTTATAGGAGAGATTGTATCAATTATCCTTCTTACAACAGTAAGTGCCGGCTTGGAGTTTGGAATTGGATTTGAATTTTATAAATCTTTATCTTTACTTGCACTTGTATTTATTTTTATGATAATATCATATAAATTATTTCATAATGCAATTTGGTGGTATCCACAGATCAAAACACTTCTCATGCCAAAAGAGGATAGAGACAATCAAGATATACGATTATCTATGGCAATATTCTTTCTAATGATAGCTACAATGCTTTATTTACATCTAGAAGTTGCATTTGGAGCATTTATTGCAGGAACATTTATAGCAACATTTTTTGAACATAAAAAAGAGTTACCTCATAAATTAGAACAATTTGGATTCGGATTTTTAGTACCTCTGTTTTTTGTATCAATTGGAGCTTCATTTAATCTTGAATCAATACTTGAAGACAATCTTGTATTAACAGCATTTCAAATTACATTTTCAATGTTATTAATTAGATTTATCGCAGCACTTGTATTTATAAAAGAGTTAAAATTTAAATCTACAGTGTTGTTTTCACTATCTCATTCTATGCCACTTACACTTTTAATTGCAGTTGCAACATTAGCATTTGATAATGATAGTATAGATAGATTTTATTATTACGCATTTATTTTAGCGTCTATTTTAGAAGTCTTACTTGGAATGATAGCTATTAGAATTATAAATTTAAAAACTAAGTAAGTTATTCACCTTTATAAATTATTACCATATCATCTTTATGTGTAACTTTATATGATGCAGGATGATTTGTTGTTTTTACAACAATTCTAAAATACTTTTCTTTTTTATGATTACCAACAATGATTTTATTAAAATAATTAGAATTTAAATCTATTTTTTTAGTATAAAAACTAACTTTAGCATGATAGTCTAAAACAATTTTATTTTCATCATTTAGATTAAACTTTTTAAATACACTATATTTAGTATAGATCTCTATGCGATTTGAATAGTTTATTATTTTTATAAATGGTGTTGGATTAAAAATCTCTTTTGAGACAACTTCTTCAATAGGAACTTCATTTATTATTTCTGGTTCTACAGTAATTTTATCTTCAATAATTTCTGTAGACTCAACATTATTATTTTCTTCAGGTAGTTGCTGTTTAATTGATTTAATCAATTTTTTAATTTTTGATTCTTCATTTCTTGTATCTACTACAACTTCTTTTTTTAGGATTTTAACTTTTGGTTTCTCTTCAATTACAACTTTTTTTATTTCAACTTCTTTTGGAGTATTTTTTTCTTGAAATTCATATGCATAATCTTGCTCTGTTTCTAATATTCTTTGTTTCTCTTCTTCGTAAGCAGATGTTGCAATAAAAGGATTTTCACGGGCTTGTGATTGTACAACCACACTTGTAAGGAATAATATTAAATAAATCAATTTCATTGAACTGGCTCCAAATTTTTTAATTCAAAATACTCTTTTTGTAATCGAGCATTTTTATGTTGAAAATTTTTAATCTCTTTTCTAAGATGTGCTTTCTGATTTTTTAATCCCACATACACTTCTATAGAATTTTTTCCAAAAAATATACTAGCAAAATGATTAGCTAAAAATATTGTAACTATTATACTTACTAAAATAATAGTTACAAATTTTAAGCCTTTATTTTTTTTCTTTTTTTTCTTCAAAATTTTAAGATTATTTTCTAAAAGGTTGTTTTCCTAAATATTCTGCATAACCTATCTCAGCACCTATTTCTATAAGTCTGTTGTATTTTGCAATTCTATCACTTCTTGCAGTTGATCCTGTTTTAATTTGACCACAATTTAATGCAACAGCAAAATCTGCAATAAATGCATCTTCACTTTCACCAGATCTATGAGACATAACACAATTATAATTATTTCTTTGCGCTAGTCTAATTGTAAGCATTGTTTCACTAACACTTCCAATTTGATTAGGTTTTATTAAAATAGAGTTTGCAATATTTTTATTAATACCTTCATTTAAAATACTAGCATTTGTAACAAATAGATCATCCCCAACTAATTGAATCTTATGAGCTAATTTTTCAGTCATTATTTTCCAACCATCCCAATCATCTTCACTAAGTCCATCTTCAATTGAAACTATAGGATATTTATCACATAAATCAACATAGTAATCAACTAATTGCTCTGCAGTAATTTCTCTATTTTCAGATTTTAATACATAAAGACCTTTATCATTAATAATCTCTGACGCAGCTACATCAAGAGCAATAGCAACTTGCTCTCCAGCTTTATACCCAGCTTTTTCAATTGCTGTCATGATTACTTGAATAGGTTCTTCATTTGATTTTAAATTTGGAGCAAAACCTCCTTCGTCACCAACTGCAGTTGATTCACCCATCTCATCAATAATTTTTTTAAGATTTTGATAAATTTCTGCTGTTGCTCTTAAACCTTCGTTGAAGTTTTCAAAACCAACGGGCATAATCATATATTCTTGAAAATCAACAGAGTTATTTGCATGTTCTCCACCATTGATAATATTAAACATAGGTACAGGCATTGTCATTGCATTTGCTCCACCTAAATATCTATATAGTGGCATCTTAAGAGAAGTAGCTGCAGCTCTTGCTACAGCCATAGATACACCTAATACTGCATTTGCTCCAAGATTTGAATAGTTACTTGTACCATCTATATCTTTCATTGTTGCATCAATTTGTGCTTGATTAAATGGACTTAATCCAAGTAGTTCATCTGCAATTGTTGTATTAATATTTTCAACTGCTTTTAAAACACCCTTACCCATATATCTATCATCGCCATCTCTTAATTCTAATGCTTCTCTTTTACCTGTACTTGCTCCACTTGGAACTATTGCACTCTCTTTTGTACCATCACTTAAAGCTACTGTTGCTTTAACTGTTGGATTTCCTCTTGAGTCTAAAACTTCTTGTGCATAAATATCATCTATAAAAACCAATATATTCTCCTAAATCATTATTTGTGTTATATTCACTTATTATATAAAAATTTTAATTGATTTTTGCTTTGAGATAAAAATCAATTATTTAGCTTGCTCTTCATCTTCAGTGATCACACCCATAGCAAGTTTTATTTTGTGTTCAATCTCTTTTGCAATTTCTGGATTGTCTCTTAAAAATTGTTTTGAATTTTCTCTACCTTGTCCTATTTTAGAATCATTGTAGCTAAACCATGCCCCAGCTTTATCTATAATATCAAGCTTAACCCCATAATCAACTATTTCTCCCATTTTTGAGATACCTTCACCAAACATGATATCAAACTCTACTTGTTTAAATGGAGGTGCAACTTTATTTTTTACAACTTTAACTTTTGTTCTATTTCCTATACTTTGTTCTGCTTGTTTAAGTGTAGCAATTCTTCTAATATCTAATCTTATAGAAGAATAAAACTTAAGTGCATTTCCACCTGTAGTTGTTTCAGGAGATCCATATCCTGTCATACCTATTTTCATACGAATTTGATTGATAAAGATTACAGTAGTATTCATTTTATGTAAAAGTCCAGTTACTTTTCTTAGAGCCTTACTCATTAGTCTAGCTTGAACACCCACTTGCATATCATCCATATCACCATCAATTTCTACTTTTGGAGTAAGTGCGGCAACCGAGTCAATAACTACTAAATCTACAGCACCACTTCTAATAAGAGTTTCAAGTATTTCTAATGCTTGTTCTCCATAATCTGGTTGAGAAACCAAAAGGTTATCTGTATCTACTCCCAAGTTTTTTGCATATACTACATCTAATGCATGTTCTGCATCAATAAATGCACAAACTCCACCAGATTTTTGGCATTCTGCAATTGCATGTAGTGTTAGAGTTGTTTTACCTGAACTTTCTGGCCCATAAATCTCTACAACTCTACCTTTTGGAATCCCTCCAATACCAAGAGCTAAATCAAGTCCTAATGAACCTGTACTAATTGCTTCAATTGGTTCTACTGCTTTATCTCCAAGTCTTATAAGTGTACCTTTACCAAATGTTTTATCCATTTGTTTCATTGCTAATTCAAGTGATTTTTTTTGTTCATCAGTCATATTTTTTCCTATTTGTTTTTATTTGAAAGAATTTTATCATAAAAATATAAAATTAGATAAAAATATTGCAATTTGACATATTTTTTATTTTAAAGTTTTTATAAATCCCTTTTAATAAGGAATTTTAGTTGATGACCTTATATAAGTTGTAAGCTATAAATAACTGTCATTCCAAGAGTATAAGCTCCAAGAAGCCAAACATTTCTAGGATTTCCTGAAAGCTTTGGTGTCTTAATCTCTGAAACGTTAAGTATAGCAAGTGCAACACCACTTATATATAAGATAATTGTGAAAGTGCCATGACTCACGACACCCTCTAGTAAAAATATAGAAACTAAAATCAAACTGTTGTTGTCTAATGCTAATCCTGTATATTTTGTCCCCCCAGCTAAACCATATGTACTAAAGTAGCTTAAACGAATAGCTGCAGCAGAGACCATGATAAATGCTCCAATTAAAAAAAGTGGGTCAAATTTACCATAGCTTAAAAGTAAAATAGCAGGAGTCACCCCATAACTCACTATATCTATAAGAACATCAAGTTGTCCTCCAAATTTTGCATCTGTTGGAGTTCTTCCTTTAAGTCTTCTAGCAACAAGCCCATCAGCCCAATCAAAAGCAACTGCCCAAACCATTCCTATCATTGTAAGAGCGTAAATACCCTCAATTGCATAATATATAGCAAGTAAGGTACAAACTAAGCCTGAGAGTGATAAAAGGTTTGGAATATCCTTTAAATAAGATAAAATAGTAGGTTGTTGTAACTTTTCGTACACAGTACTCTCTTTTGACATTAAAATTCCTCTTTCTTAAGTATTTTGTAATTCTTTTTTCAGTATAGCATAAATTTAAGTATAAAAGAGTATTATAGGTAAAATAAATTTTATTTAAGGAAATAAATCATGACCGTATATACCGTTGGTACTTTTGACTTGTTACATATTGGTCATTTAGACCTACTAGAATACTGCAAAACATTGGGTGACAAATTTGTAGTTGGAGTTGCTTCTGATGATGTAGTAGCTTCATATAAAAGAAATGTCCCCGTAATTCCATTAGCTCAAAGAATGAGAATGTTAAAATCTTTAGACTGTGTTGATGATGTTATATCGTATGATAAACTTGAGTATGTAACTCAATGTAAAGCAGTAGATGCTGATATTTTTGTAATTGGAGAAGATTGGGGAGATAAACCTCATAATATCGCAGTAGAACAATATCTAAAATCAAAGGGTGCAAAAATTGTACAAGTTAGATACAACCCTCAAACATCATCGACAAAAATAAAACAAAATGTCATAGCTCAAACTCACAAGGGTAAATATATGGTATGTGATGTTGCATAAAATACCTAATAACAGATTTTAAATTATATTCCACATCCAGCATTTTGTTCTGAGTGTACTTCTTTCATATCACATTGAGTGCAAGTATATTCTATCTCTCTTACGCCACTACACCCATGGTTTTTAAGTAGTTTTGCTTTAATTACATCTATTTTAAATGTAGTATTTTTAGTTTGATCATAAAATTCTTTGGGTTTAGCTCCACATACTGGACAGATTCCAGCTTGAAGTTTTGAAAGTTTTGAGTTTTTCGTTTTATAATATAATAATACAGAAAATACTGAAAGTAAAAAAAGTATTATTAATAAAAGTATTGTTTGCATGAAGCAGAGTTATTACTCTACTTCAGCATCGATAACATCATCGTCATCTTTTTTCTTAGCATTATTAGCTTGAGCAGCACCCGTATTTTCAGCACCCTCTTTTTTGTACATTGCTTCAGCTAGTTTATGACTAACTTCAGTTAATGTTTTTAATTTTTCTTCAATTTGCTCTTTTGTAGCATTTTCATCTTTTAAGATCTCTTCAAGAGCTGCAGCTGCGTCTACAATTTTTGTTTTTTCATCCGCATCAACAGCATCTTCATTTTCTTCTAAAGTTTTTCTAGTTGTATGAAGCATTGCTTCTGCTTGATTTCTAGTTTCAATTACTTCTTTTTTCTTTTCATCAGCTTCTTTATTTGCTTCAGCTTCATTTACCATTTTTTCAATCTCTTCATCACTTAATCCAGACGAACCAGAGATTGTAATATTGTTCTCTTTTCCTGTACCTTTATCTTTAGCACTTACATTAAGTACACCATTTGCATCAATATCAAATGTAACTTCAATTTGAGGTACACCTCTTGGAGCAGCTGGGATATCAGAAAGTTCAAACATACCTAAAGATTTATTATCTTTAGCAAACTCTCTTTCACCTTGTGCTACATGAATTGAAACTGCTGGTTGATTATCTTCAGCTGTACTAAATACTTGTGATTTTTTCACAGGGATTGTAGTACCTTTTTCAATTAATTTAGTCATAACTCCACCTAAAGTTTCAAGTCCAAGTGAAAGTGGTGTAACATCAAGTAAAAGTACATCTTTTACATCACCTTTTAATACTCCACCTTGAATAGCAGCACCTGCAGCAACAACTTCATCTGGGTTAACAGAGTTATTTAAGTCTTTACCAAAGTACTCTTTTACTACCTCTTGTGCTTTTGGAATTCTAGTTGATCCACCAACCATAATTACTTCATTGATTTCACTATTATCTAGACCTGCATCACTCATAGCAGTTTTAATATGATCTAAAGTTTCATCAACTAAATCTTCAGTCATAGCTTCAAATTTTGCTCTTGTTAAAGTTTTAACAAGGTGTTTTGGTCCAGTTGCATCTGCAGTAATAAATGGTAAATTAATCTCAGTTTCCATAGTACTACTTAACTCTTTTTTAGCTTTTTCAGCTTCATCTTTAAGTCTTTGGTGAGCCATTTTATCTTCTCTTAGATCAATACCATGCTCAGCTTTAAATTCTTCAGCTAACCAATCAATGATTCTATTATCAAAATCATCTCCACCTAAGAATGCATTACCATCAGTTGAAAGTACTTCAAATGTACCATCACCAATCTCTAAAACAGTAACATCAAATGTACCACCACCAAGATCGTAAACTACAACTTTTTCTTCACCTTTTTTATCAAGTCCATAAGCAAGTGCTGCTGCAGTTGGTTCATTGATAATTCTTAGTACATTAAGTCCTGCAATTGTTCCTGCTTCTTGAGTTGCTTTTCTTTGTGCATCATTAAAGTATGCAGGTACTGTGATAACTGCATCAGTTACAGTTGTCCCTAAATAGCTTTCTGCATCTGTTTTAAGTTTTGTTAAAATTTTTGCAGAGATCTCTTGAGGAGTATATACTTTACCTGCAATTTCTACTGCAGCTGCTCCATTTCTATTTACAATTTTATATCCAACTTTATCAATAGCATCTTTTGTATGCTCTTCATCCATCATAAGACCCATAATTCTCTTAATAGAGTATATTGTTTTTTCTGGGTTTGTGATAGCTTGTCTTTTTGCTGGATCACCTACTAGTACATCACCTTTATCAGTAAATGCTACAATAGAAGGAGTTGTATTTTTTCCCTCTTTATTTGCAATAATTTTTGCTTCTCCACCTTCATAAACTGCCACACATGAATTTGTTGTTCCTAAATCTATTCCTATTACTTTGCTCATTTTCATTTCCTTTTAATATATTAATTTTTATTTTTTATCAGTGAAAGTATACAACATTTACTGAAATCATTATGCTACTTAAGTAGCACACCAACTAATTTGCTATACTTACCATTGCAGGTCTTAAAAGTCTATCTTTTAATTTATAACCTTTTTGCATAACTTGCACAATTTCACCCTCTTTATGATCATCACTATCAACTCTCATAACAGCATTATGATGATTTGGATCAAATTCATCAGTCTCAACTAATTCAATATTGTTTTTTTCAAAAGTAGTTTTAAAACTTTTAATTGTAAGTTCAATACCCTCTTTTAATTTTTCTATTAACTCTTCAGCTGGAAGATCTGCTTTTGCAGCATCTAGTGCCATTTCTAAAGTATCAATTGGAGCTAATAAATCTTTTGCAAATTTTTCACTTGCATAATCAATAGCTTGATACTTCTCTTTTTCTAATCTTTTTTTGATATTTTCAAAATCTGCATGCGTTCGAAGATACTTATCTTCAGCTGCAGCTACTTTTGCTTCCATCTCTTGCTTAAATTTTTCATCTAAAGAAGCATACTCATCTTTTTGTGTTTCTTCTTCTGTAGGCTCAACAATTTCTTGTTCTACCTCTTCATTTTTTAATTCTTCTTTACTCATCTTGTAATTCCTTTATAAAAATAATCATAATCTTTTGATAATTCACCTACTACAAGCATTTTAATATTAACACCATTTAATTTACAATCGTGACATACTCCAATATAATTTACAGGCAGTAATCCTTCAAAATAAATACCACTTTGTAATTTTTCAAGAATTCTACCTCTTAAAAAATCCTGAATATCATTTTCACTCATATCATATTCAACTGCCATACGCAAAAAACTTTTCATATTTATAACTTCATATGAACTATTACTAATTTGATTAGATAGTTCATTATACAATTCAAACGCACCTACTTGTTTACTTACATCTAAGATATTTTCAAGTTCTAAACCTTTCATATCATGAAGAAATTTAAACAATGCAGTTGAGAATTTTACAGTGATAGCAAAATCACTAAATTCTAAAATCATATATTTATCGTCAATATTTAAAATATCTTGCAATAGACTTTCATCATTTTGTTTAATAAATACAGTCGCACCAATTTGTTTAGATATTCTTTGAACCATATCTAAATTAATCTCACCTAATTCAAAGTTTAATCTAGTTGACCAATACTCTTTTAAGGCTTCAATTGTTGGCACTCTACCACTACTTATGTGTTCTTGTGCTAGATATCCATCATCACCCAATTTCTTAAAATAACCACGAATTGTAGCTGGTGAATATGAAATATCATACATATTTTTAAGCTGCGTAGAACCGATAGGTTCGAGATGCTCAATATATGCACGAATAATAGATTGTAATAAAAACTCTTTCTTATCTATCATATAAACACTTTTTGTGGAGTCAGTTAGCACTCATATTGCTAAACTGCTAAAGAATTATACACTATTGAGTGTAAGTTTGTCAAGTAGTTCTTTTATGAAAATTGAAATTTAAAATTTTAGTTTAATTGTTGTACCAATATTTGGTATAGAATCTATAGATATTTCAATATCTAAAGCTACACATAAACGATGAACTATATGCATACCAATGCCATGCCCTTTTTCATTTTCCTTGTAGCTTCTTTCAAATATTTTTTGTGGATAACTCATTCCTTTACCATTATCTTTTATAATAAGATTAATACCATCAAAAGAGATTTCTATTTTTGCATCACTTTCTTTTGAATATTTACATGCATTTGATAAGATATTATCCAATATTCTTCTTAAGGCTTTTTCATTAGAATTGATAGTTATATCTTTACAATCAATATCAAATTCAATATTTGGGTACATTAATTTATATGTTTGAACACTATGATCAATAATATTTTTTATATTGACACTACTTATTTCCATATTGATTTCATCTAAAATCATATCAAGATTTTCATATAAAGAGGAGATATCATTTACACTTTGTTTAATTCTATTTAATTTTTTATTTTCACCAATCTCTTTTTCCAACATCCGTGTATTTAAAGATATAGAAGTAATTGGAGTATTAAGATCATGAATTAAATCTTTTAAAAACCTATCCATATGTGAAATAGTATCTTGCATAGGTCTTAAAGAGATTCTTGCTAATATATAAGAAACAATTAGAAAAAACATCAATAATAAAAATTGAAAAAATATTGTCATTTTCATTTCATAACTTAATTTAGCATCAATAGATTTAGCATCTACAGAAATTTTTACAAACATTTTATGTTTTAATATTGGAAATACTTTAATATATTGATTATTTACTTTAACGGGTAATTGTTTTTTTACATTTACATTTGATAAAAATTCATAACTATAATTATCTTGAATATAATTGAACTCATTTTGCTTTAACTTTACAATATACTGATGCATATTCATAGCCAAATCTTGAAGTATAATTGTTCTTTGTTGTTGAAAATAAAAATATCCTAATCCAACTATAAAAATTGCTATAGTTAAAAAGTATGTTAAAAAAAATTTAATTAGTGATCTTTTTTCATAATTTTTCACAACGATATCCAATTCCTCTTTGATTTGAGATATTCAAACCAAGTTTTTTTAATTTTGAAATTTGAACCCTAAGGGCCGCTTCACTTCCCTCTTCTCCATCATGAATATAATATAAAATATCCTCTTTACTAAGTGGTTTATCTATATTTTGTAAAAATAGTTCAAAAAGTTTTTTCTCCGTCGGAGATAACAATATCTCTTGATTATTTTTATATATTTTTTGAGTAGCAATATCAAAAGATATATCGCCATAAGTTATCTTCTGACTATAAGAATGAAAAGATTTTTTAATTTGAGTATTTATTCTAATAATAAGTTCATCTATATCAAAAGGTTTTTTTATATAGTCATCTGCCCCAATTTCAAACCCTTTTGATATTGACTGTATATCTACATTTGCAGTAATAAATATAGCAGGAGTCTGGTTACCACATTGTCTCAAAGATTCAAGAAGTTCAAAGCCATTTATAAATGGTACATTTATATCAAATAAATAAAGATCAAATCTACTTAGATATGTTTCATCTAAACCTTCTTGTCCATCTTTTACCCATACTACTTCAAAATTCTCACTTTGTAGTATCTCATATAAAGTTTCTCCTAAAACTAAGTCATCTTCAAGTAGTAAAATTTTATGCATAATATCTTCTAAAAGCTATATTTTAAACTAGCGAATATTCTATCATTATTTTCAATCATTTGAAATCGTTGCTGCTCTTTTCCCATATAATTTATAAATCCAAAACTTGAAGATAATTTATCATTGATATCATAATCAATCCAAACTCTAGCAAATCCACCATATTCACACTCTTTTCCAAATCCACTATATAGTGCAGTAAAATCCAAAGTTTGATTTATATAACTTTGTGTAAACCTAAGTGCATATTGAATATCATCATCCTTATTTGCTACTTCTAATGAAATACTTCCATCACTAATACCATTGTATTCAACACCTATAAGTGAATCAATTTTTGAATCAACTAATACAGAATCATAATTATCAAAATAAGCTAATTCTGTTTTAAATAAAAAACTGTCTATTACTTTATTGTATGCAAAACCAAACATATTTGATCTATAGATTGTATTATCTACATATTGGTTTGAATAGTAAAATGCCAAATCCTGCCCTTGCATATTTACACTTGCACTTAAAGCAACTCCACTATTTTTAATACTATTTGATGGCTCATCTACACTTATAGCATTTGCCATAATTATATTAGCTGGTGCATAATCACTTCCATATTGTGGCATCCTTGAGAATCTATTTTCGTGTAGAATAATCCCACTAATTGCCCAATCATTTATAAAATAATCAAGCTTTGTCATAACACAACCAAGTCTTAAATCCTTAATATCTACCATACCAGGAGTTGTATTATCAAGAGGATTTAAACTATCTGTTATACGAATATTATCAGATTTTCCCCAAACAACTATTTGACGACCTATTTTAATATCAAGATTAGATTGTAAAGACCCTTGCAAATAGATCTCATTTATATCAAAACCTTTGTCATACCCTTTTGGTGTAACCTTGTAATCTTCATCTTTAATATCATAGATAAAATCATTGTATGCTTTTGTTACAGCTTTTGCTTTAAAACCATTGTCAAATTTATACTCCAGTGTTAAATCAGCTGAAGTTTTTACACTGCTTAATCCTCTGTAATCATTTTGTGTTGGAAGAGGTGGTTTATTGTGATTGTAGTTGTAACTGCTTGATAGACTCAAAGAACCATATAAAGAGAGTTTATCATCTTTTTTTTCACTTTTGAGTGTAGGAGCTACTTGGATAATCTCCTCATCACCAAACTCATCATCAAACTCATCAGCAGCAAAAACCAAACTGCTACACAACAATAAACACAAAGATATTTTTTTCACTGTTTATATCCCTTTTTCAAGAGTTCTTATTGTAAACATATCCTCTTTTAGATCTTGGTTCATTTTAACTTCACTTTGAATCAAAATAGTTTTATGAATAGTTTTTTTACCACTTTTTGTTGTCATAACAGTTTGTGTAGCTACATCTATACCATCAATTTTCTCTATCTTTTTGACATCCATATATTTTAATCTATTTGCTTTTTTTAAATAGTATTTTGCTCTAGTTATCATAAAATTATCTTTTCTTACATACACCTCAGCCTTAAGATATCCTGTTTCATCAATAGTTTCTTGTGTTTTTGGTAAAACAAGAATTTTCCATACAGGAACTTTGCCACTTTTTCTTTTAATAACTGTTTCTTTCATAATTTCAAAAGTATAATCATCAAGTGTAGGCTCAGTCATATCGTTGTATGTAAAATCACTTCCCATAAAAGAACTGTCTTTGTCACTTGCTGGGATTCTCTTTGTTTTATTTAATGCTGGAAGATACAACCATTGGTCATCATCTTTATTTGCATCATTATAATCATAAGTTAAAAAAGCAGTATTTTTTACATCACTTGGAGATAAAAAGAAAATCAATTTTAAAGTATCGTCCCCTTTATCTTTTGAATATGTTCTCATATCTCTAACTCTTTTTGAACCATTTTTATCTATTAGTTGCATCTGCATATTTGTGATGATGTTATCACCATCATCTCTATCTAAAACTTTGTCCATAATATCTCTTGCAGTTTGAGCAAACATCAAACTAGCACTTAAACCTAACATCAATAATATTTTTTTCATTATGTTTCCTTTTTAATTTTTTGTATTTTATAAAAGAAGTATTAACGCAGTGTTAATACTTCTCATTTTTGTCAAATAAACTTAACATTGATGGTAATAATACCAAATCAAGTAACAATGCTATATTAAGCGCAATAATCGTAACTATTGCAAAATTTATATTTGGTATAAAACTGCTTGTAGCAAATATACTAAATGTCAAAGATAGTATAAGGGTAGTTAAAATCATTGCATTCGCACTATGATGAATTACATAATCAATAGATTTTTCAAAACTATATGTTTTTATAGCTTTTAGATATTTTCCAAAGAAATGTATTGAATCATCTACTGCAATTCCAAGAATAACTGCTGCACTAATAGCAACCCCTATATCTATAGTAATACCAAGATACCCCATAACGCCTGCTACTAAAATAAGTGGCATAATATTTGGAATAATAAATAAAAGAGTAAGTCTTATACTTTTTAAAACAAACCACATTAGTAATATTACTATAGCCAAAGTTGTACCAATAGAGATGATTAATATATCTATTACACTGCTTTGCATATATGCAAAAATAGTAGCTTGTCCTTGAACTTCACTTTTATAAGAAGTATTTTTTTCAAACCATTTATTTATCCAATCTATCATTTTTAGATCTTTACTTGTATCTTCTATATTACTATTGATACTCAATCTTATTTTTTGATAATTTGAGTCCATCTTATCATTTGTCGTTTTACCCATTGGCAAATTCATATCATATAAAAGTAAATATTGAGCTATAAGATTTTGCTCTTGTGGTATTTTATATTTTGCATTTGGTTTTAGAACCTCTTGCATACGCACTAAAATATCTTTGATTGATGTAGTAAATCTTATATTTTTAAAATTTGCTTTTAACTCTTTTTCAAACTTATCAACAGTAGCTAAAAACTTTGGATCTTTTATGCCATCTTGCTTGGTTGAATCAATTATTATCTCATATATTGTTGCACCTGTTAGATTATCTTGTACAAAATCTGACCCACTTCTCACCATAGAATCTTTTGAAAAATATTTTATACTATTACTATCTATTTTAGTATCTTTTAATCCATATGAAAGTACCAAAGAAAATATTGTAAATATTAGTATAATCTTCTTATCATTTTTTCTTATAAATTTTCCATATCCATCTACATTAAAAAGATTTATCAATCTTATTGGTTTAGTTTTATAGTCATATTTTAAGCTCAAAATAATAGCTGGAACCAATACCACACTAAATATAAAAGCCAAAAATGCAGCACTAGTAATTGCAATACCCAAAGTTGAAACTGGCTCAATTTGACTAAGTCCAAGTGTAGCAAATCCAACGGCAGTGGTAAATGATGTTAGAGCTATTGGAATTATATTTGTTTGTAATGCTTTTACTATTGCACTTTTATTATCCATATCTTTTAGTTTGTAATATATCCAAGACAAATACAAGTGCATAGATGTAGCAATAGATATAGCACTTACAAAAGGTGGTATATTTACTGTAAAATTATTTAATTTATACCCTAAAAGCATCTGAATACTTAAAACTGTAAGAAAACTAAAAACAATTACAACACTAGGTATTAATATTCCTAACATATTTCTAAATATAATGTACAAAATAAGTACCACTACAATAACTGCAAGTGGCATAAGAATCATAGCATCATGTTGAGATATCAATACAAGTGAAGCTGTGATACTTGGTGCTCCTGTTACATAAAATTTATACCCAGTTTTTTTACTGTATTTGTTTGTAATCTCTACAAGTTTTTTTTGCACTTCTATATTTACTGCTTCATTGCTTCCTACTTGCTCAGAAAGCTTTATTGCTATAGCAGTTACTGTTGCATCTTTGTTGATCAGCTGGTTTAAAATTAGATTATCTTTTATAGCTATAGCTTTTTTTGTCTCTAAGTTATTAAAATCTTCTATAAAATCATTTATCGTAAACTCATCATTAGTACCACTCATATATGGATAGTTACTCAAACTGTTTACATCTTCAACTTCACTTATAGATTCAAACTCATTGGTTAGGTCAATAATAGTTTGTAATGCTTTTTTATTAAATATGCCGTTTTTATCCTCAAATGCCACTATAAATGTATCATCACCACTAAAATCTTCTCGAAATTTATCATAGCTTTTAATGATATTTGAATCTTTATCAAACCAGATTCTATAGCTTCCTTCAAAAGCAAGATTTTTTAAACTAATACTTAGAAGTGCCACAATTAGTGTAATTGAGATGATAATTATATATTTGTATTTGTCAATTATATCTATATATCTTTGCACTTTTACTCTCCATTTTTTTGATGTGAACAATGATAACATAAAAATGTAAACTTTGTCAACATATTTTATAATTATTTTTGATATAATTATTGCTATATTGTTTAAGGATAAATTATATGGATCAACTAACTATAAACAACAACATTTATAATACTATAAAAGATATATTACACACTGCAAGAACCAATACATACAAACAAATCAATTTTATTATGGTAGAAGCTTATTGGAATATAGGTAAAACTATAGTCCAAGAGGAACAAAGTGGTCAAGATAGAGCAAAGTATGGTAAAGCTATCATAAAAGAGTTATCAAAGAGATTAACAAAAGATTTTGGGAAAGGTTTTTCAACTACAAATCTAAAACAAATGAGACAGTTTTATATAGTATTTCAAAAAGGTCACACACTGTCTAACCTTTTAAGTTGGAGTCATTATAAACTTATAATGAGAATAGAAAATAAAGAGGCTAGAGAGTATTACATAAAAGAAGCGGTAGAATCAAACTGGAGTGTAAGAGCTTTGGAGAGGCAAATAGGTACACACTATTATGAAAGATTAATTTCAAGTAAAGATAAAATACCTGTAGAACAAGAGGCAAATGAAAAAACAAAAAATTTACAACTTTGTGCAAAAGATATTATAAAAGATCCTTATGTACTAGAATTTTTGGATCTAAAAGACAATATCTCCTTTAGAGAAGATGAATTAGAATCTGCACTTATAGATAAAATTCAAGAGTTTTTATTAGAACTTGGTCGTGGTTTTGCATTTGTAAGTCGTCAAAAACATATAAAAACCCAACTAAGTGATTTTTATATTGATCTTGTATTTTATAACTATATATTAAAATGTTTTGTAATAGTTGAGCTAAAAAGGGGAAAACTAACTCATCAAGATATAGGACAACTTGATATGTATGTAAATATGTATGATGACTTAGAAAAAAGTGATAATGACAATCCAACAATAGGCATATTATTATGTACACAAAAAGATAATACTGTTGTAAAGTATTCAACTATAAAAGATAAAGACAATCTTTTTGTATCAAAATATCAAATGTATCTACCAAGTGAGCAAGAGCTAAAAGATGAAATTGAAAAAGATATATTAGAGTTGGAGATAAATAAAAATGGAGAGAATTATGAAAAATAAAACTGTATTAATTACAGGTGGCAACAAAGGGATCGGTTTAGAAGTTACAAAAGAATTTCTAAATCTTGATTATAATATTATCATAATAGCAAGAGATTTTAACAATTTTGAATTTAACAATCACTCGCAAATAAAACAAATAAAATTTGATTTATCAAATGTTGATGAGATACCAAATTTAATATCATCACTTGAAAATATAGATATTTTAATAAACAATGCAGGGGTGATGTATTCACTACCATACAACCAATATCCAAATGATAAAAAAGATAATATCTTAAAACTAAATATTGAAGCTCCTGTTAAACTTATAGAAGAGATATCAAAAAATATACTAAAAAAAGGCAAAGGCAGAATTGTAAACAATGCTTCTATAGCAGGACAAATCGGTCATCCTGATATTTGGTATGGTATTACAAAAGCTGCACTTATAAATGCTACAAAAAGTTTTTCAAAAATATTTGACGGCAAAATTATTATTAATGCTATAGCACCAAGTCCGGTGCAAACTGATATGTTAAATGTAATACCAAAGCCAAGACAGGAAGCTTTTTTAAATACTGTAATCTCAAAAAGATTTGCAACACCAAGTGAGATAGCAAAAACAATAGTTTGGTTAGCAACACAATCTCCAGAATACATAAATGGTACATGTATAGATATAAATAACGGTTCATTTCCAAGGTAATAATATGTATAAATCAGATTTTTGTAAAATAGATTATTTAGAAAAATACAATGCCATATATTGTCAGTGGAAAAACTATTGCGAATTTGATGAGTATAGAAAACCTCTTGAGTATGGCTTAAAACTAATCAATGAAAGAAAAGCCACTGTATGGATAACTGATACATCAAATGGCTTTGAAAGTACAGATGAAGACACCTCTTGGCTTATAGATGAGTTTATACCAAAAACTATAAATAGCACTTGTGATACAATAGTATTTATTATAAAAAACAACAGCCCTTTGAAAGATGAGATAAACAATCAAGCAAAAGCATTAGCTCAATATTTTAGGGTTATACAAATTGATAATATAGAATTATTAAATAATTATTTAGAAATAAAAGGTAATTACAATGAATAATATAGAAATTTATCAAGCACCAAATGGACAAATAGAGTTCAAAGGTGATTTAGAAAATGAAACAGTATGGGCAAGTTTAGAGCAACATTCAACTGTTGCAATTTTTGCAACAGTTCAAATTGAAGGTGAAAGAACAGTACAAAGAAACATTGAATACCATAATCTTGATATGATTTTATCCATTGAGTATAAAGTTGATTCAAAAGAGGCTACCAAATTTAGAAAATGGATATAAATATGCAAACTAATATGATAAAAAAAGATTACCACCACGGAAACCTAAAAGAGGAGTTTTTAAAAATATCTTTTGAATTTATCCACAATGATGATATTGATAAACTAACTTTAAAAATTTTAGCAGACAAAACAGGTACAAGCAGAAGTGCCATATATAGACATTTTAAAAATAAAGATGCTTTAATAGAAGCTATTATTGAAAAAGGTTTTGAGCAATTTGATGATGTCATAGGTCCAGTTTTACTAGATGAATCAAAATCTTTAGTAGATAGATTTTATTTGGCAACTCAAGCATATATAGAGTATGCCAAAAACAACCCAAATCTATATAGACTTCTTTTTGGGAAAAAATATGCTCATATTAGAGAAAGTATTATGAGTATCAAAGATGAAGACTGCAACGGTTTTAGAGCATTGCAACAAGCAATTCAGCAAGGTCAAGAGCAAGGTATTTTAAAAAAAGATGATAGTTACAAACAAGCTATAATTATATGGTCTTCACTTCATGGATTAGCAAGTCTTATTATTGATGGATTTTTGGATGTGCAAGAGATATATGAGCAACTTTACAAACAGATGTTTCAAAGTTTATTAGCAGGAATAGTAACAAATAAAGTCAAACTAATATCAACAATACCATTTGTAAAAAATATGATTAAACCAAAATATTAAATAGAAGTTATGGAGCTGATGAGAGGATTTGAACCACCGACCGCCTCATTACAAGTGAGGTGCTCTACCAACTGAGCTACATCAGCAAAAAAGTGACGGAATTTTATCAAACCATTTATAAAATTTTACTGATACAATATACCTACATATTTTTTTTAGTTTTATAAGTTGCTATTGCATTGTATGGATCATCTGGCCAATAGTGTTTTTTATACTTACTTCTTAAATCTTTTTTTACATCATCATAAGAGTTATCCCAAAACGATTTTAAATCATAAGTAATAGCTACTACTCGTAAAGCAGGGCTTAGTATATGTACTTGCAAATCATAGCTATTGTTTAGTATTTTTGGTGTTTGCATAAGTGTAAATATCTCTTGAAGTTTTACTTTTAGTATAGCTTTATTATCTTCATATACTATTTTTATATTTGATCCACTTGGCACTTTTATAAAACTAGGGGCTAATTGCTCAATGCTGTTTTGCTCCTGCCAAGACAATAAAGAAAGTACAATATTGTGAAAATCCAACTGCAAAAACTGTTTTAAAGTAGTTATATTTTGTAAATATGGTGTTATAATTTTATCAATATCATTTTGTAATCTGTTTAGTGATATATCAGTGATACTATTTGGAATATGGTTATTTATAAAATTTACTTTATTTATTAGATCAAAAGTTTTATTTTGAATATCTAAAATCTCCAAACCATATTGTTTTAAAAGTTGTAAAAAAATCTCCTGTTTATTTTCCAACTCAGTTAAAGAGATATTTTTATGTGATATTTTTAGATTCATTATATAGCTTTGTTGCTCTATGGTTAAACTCTTTTCTTTTTTATCAAAAATCACTTCGTTTTTAATTTTAATATGATCTTTAAAATATTGCCTTATATCTTGAAGTGAAATTTTACTGCACTACTTATAAAAGAGTTTTTATTTTTTGCAAAAAGGTTTGGCACTACTATAAACATCTCATTAAAGAATATACTATTATCTGGTAATTGAGCACCTTTACCATTTGATAATTTATACAAATATGAATCTTTTTTTCTTTGTTTTGCCAATCTGTCTGGATAAGAAAACAGTATTAAAACACCCAAATATCTTATATCAAATCTATCTGATTTTATTTTTGTATGTGCTAATTTTGAAAACTTTTCAAAATATATATTTGCTATTTGCAATATCTGCTTATCTTTTAAATTTTCAAAACTTTGTTGAATATCTTCAAAAATTTTATAGTTTGAGCTAAACATACCAGCTAAAATACAAGCTTGTTTTGCATAGCCTAATTCATTTGCTTTTATTATCATATGTGCAAATCTTGGATGAATCCCAAGAGAGATACAGATTTTGCCTATATGGGTGATATTGTTGCTTTCATCTATCATATCTAACTGTTTTAAAGTATCTAAAGTAAGATTTACAAACTGTTCATTTGGCATATCCAAAAATCTCATATCATAAATTGATTCGCCCCAAAGTACTAGATCCAAAAGTAAAGAGCTTAAATCACTTCTTAGTATCTCAGGGGTGTCATTTTGTTCCAAAATCTTATTTTCATGCCATATTTTATAACATTTTCCATCACTTAGACGCCCTGCCCGACCTGCCCTTTGAATACTAGAATCCTTACTTATAAATTTTGTATGCAGTTTATTCATAGCAGTAAAATTATCATAAAAACTTTGCTTTTCATAGCCTGTATCTACTACTACTTTTACCCCTTGAATTGTCAGTGAAGTTTGAGCAATATTTGTACTTAGAATAATTTTTCTTTTTTTACTTGTATTCAATGCCAAATCTTGCTGTTTTTTACTTAATGCTGAGTATAAGGGGTATATATCTATTTTATCTTTGTTTATATTTTTACTTAATTTTTGTTCTAAATAGTTTATATTTTTTACCCCATCAACAAATACCAAAATATCACCCTCATCCTCTTTTAAAGACTTCAAGACCGTATCACAAGCAATACCATAGATATTTTTACTATTTAGAAAAATATCTTTTTTTAGATATATATTTTGTACTTTGTAGTTATTTGATTTTGAGCTAATCACTTTTGTATCATTTCCCAATAATTGCAAAGCATCATTGCTGTTTAGAGTTGCTGACATTAACAAAATCTTTAAATCATCTCTTAATATCTCTTGCACTTGCAAACACAAAGCCAAAGCCAAATCAGTATGAATACTTCTTTCGTGATACTCATCAAATATCACCATTGCTACATCATCCAAGCTTTGATTATTTTGTAACATTCTTGTTAAAATAGCTTCTGTTACTACTAAAATTTTAGTATTTTTATTTGATATATTTTCATTTTTGATTATATACCCTATATCTTGACCAACTTTTTGAGATAGATTTTTTGCCATTTGTGATGCAACCATTCTTGTAGCTACTCTTCTTGGCTGAAGTACAATAATTTTTTTATCCTGCATATACTTTTCATGTAAAAAACACAAAGGTACTACTGTAGATTTTCCACTTCCTGGAGGTGCTTGAACAATTAGTTTGTTTGAAGTTCTAAAAGATAATTTTATATCATCTATTACTTTGTTTATAGCTAGGTTTTTTATATCTTGCACTATTACCCTTTGTTTTTACTACACAATTAATCTGATATTCTACCATCTTTACAAAAGGATCTAAAAATTTATCAAGTTTATATCTTGATATATTTTCACATTTGTGTTTATTTAAAAGTTCAAGCACACACAAAGTTGATTCAATAGTAGATAAGCAATACTCATTTGGTTGGGTTTTTATTTTGAAATTTGATACTTTTGTATGGGTAAAACTAAGCTTTGGTAGATTATTGATTTTTGGATTTACTGCTAATATTTTTTTTGAGCAAGGCCAAGTAGAATCAATTATAAATATCACATTTGTCTTTGAATCATCTTTTATACTTTGGGTATTTAGATTTATACTTTTTTCATGTGGATAAAGAGTATAGCAGTTATTATTTGGATTATTTAGAATCTCATTGATTTGTTGGTTTTTACTAAAATCAATGCCTATAAATATTTTAGAGTTTGGTAAAGATAGATGAGTGAGTCTGCCTGTGCCGTTTTTTGTTTTTTGAAACTCTTTTGGGTGCATAAGTATTACAAACTGTGTAAGTGTATCAATCTTATTGATATACTCACACATACATGAACTTTTTGGTCTATGACATTTATAACATTTTTCTCTAAATCCTATTTTAGATCCCTTTTATTATGAATCATAACTTTCATCAATGCAGGTACCAAGAAAAAGTCTGCTAATACTGCAATAATGATTGCAATACCTGTTAATAATCCAAAGTTAAATATGTTACTCATAGAAGCAAACATAAATACAAAGAATCCAAAACTCAATACAATAGTAGTAACAATCATAGCTCGACCTGTTGTAAGTAAAGTTAATCTTACAGCCTTATCTACATCATTGTATAAAAGTTCATATCTTCTAAAATTATGCATAAAATGCACAGTATCATCGACTGCTAATCCAATAGCAATCGCACCAATTAGCATCGTAAACATATCTAGTGGCATATCAAATATAACCATAATAGTAGTCATCATAAGTATTGGAGCAACATTAGGGATCATAGACACCAGTCCTATTTTAATATGTCCAATAAGTATCAACATCATTATTGTAATTAGTATTAGCGCAAGCACATAACTAATTGCACTACTTTTAATAGATGCTTCCATAATTCTTGATAAAAGATTTGATATACCAGTCACTGTTACATCAGCATTTCCTTTAAAATACTGATCAACTTTTGTATTTATCTCTTTTAGTAAATCTATATAGTCTATAGAATCTATATATGGAAGTTTTACAGTAATTCGTGCTTTACTAAACTGAGAATCTACAAAATCTTCTAAATCATCACTTCCTGAATTTTCAAAAAGTAATAACTCTTGAGCTATTAAGTTTTTATCATTTGGTATTGTGTAAAACTCTTTTTTATTTTCATTTAGAGCCTTATTTGTCTCTTTTATAATATCAACAATACTAAGAGTTTTTCCTACAAAATATTTATCACTTTTTATTTTTAAAATATCTTTTGAAAATGCATCAATTTTATTTAACATAGCTGGTTCATAAAGACCATTTTCTTTTTTTGTATCTACAACAATCTCAAGTGTAACAGATCCCTTTAATTTCTCATCAACTATATTTGTAGCCATTCTTACAGGATGATCTTTTGCAAACCAAATAATTGGTTTATGTGAAAATCTAAGCTGTGAAGCAATAGATAATGAAATAAAAATTATTAAAGAAGTAATTAAAATAATACGTTTTGGGTAAGTTACAGAAATATCTGCAATTTTTACTAATAATCTATCCATAGAAGTATGAACTTCTTGATCATCTTCTACAATAATATCTTTGGGTTTTAATCTAATTAAGGCAAGTGTTGCGGGAAGAAAAACTAAAGTATATAATAATCCTATTACAACCCCAGCACTTGCAAATTTACCTAAATCTGCAACTGGAGCTAATTCTGAAAATGAAAATGACCAAAGTCCTGCTGCAGTTGTAAGAGAAGTCATAACAATAGCCAATCCACTATGACCCATAGCATATCTAAGTGCTGCTTTTTTATCTTTTTTTAGATTAAATTCTTTATAAAAAATTGATAATAAATGAATACTAGCTCCAACTGTAACAGCAAGTAAAAATGATGGTAGAATTTGTGTTACTACGGTAATTGGTGCACCAAATATAGCCATAAGTGATAACGCAGTTACAATAGTAAAAGCAACAGTTATCAAAGGTAACACAACTCCAGATATTCGTCTAAACATAAGTGCTAAGAATATAGCCATTACCAATACAACAAATTTAATAAATTTTTGCATATCTTTTGTCATAGATGCTTTAAGTTCTGCATTTATTACAGCTGTTCCAGATACTAATATATCAAAATTATCACTTTGATATTTCTTTACTATTTCATTTGTTTTCTTAACAATTTGAGAATTTTCCCAATCACTTAAATACTCTTTTGGCTCATTTGAACTAGCCGTATCTTCTTCATCTCCAAATTCATCTTCTTCTTGTGCTTTTGGTAGAGGTTTACCATCTTTATCTAAAGAAGTATATGTTTGAGTGTCAATCACTATTGTTGTAATTGTTCCATCTTTATCAATAATAAGATCTTTGAATAGTGGATTTTGCACAGCAAGTTGCTTTTTAAACTCTAAAGCTTTTTGATCTTTTGGCAACTCTTCAAATAGGTCATCAACAATCAAAGCATCAATAGTTCCTCTTGTATTTCTTGCATTAATTAATGAATTTACATCTTCGATATAAGGAAGATTGTTCTCTAGTTCTTTATGAAGTTTATTCAATTTTTTAATAAATTTTAAAGTAAATATATTATCACTTTGTATAGCAATAAGCACTTTTTCATCACGACCAAATTGATCTCGGAATTTATCATATTGTATTCTCAAAGGATCTGTTTTATGTAAAAAACCTTCAGTTGAAGTATCTACTGTTAAGTACTTCATCTGTGATGCCATTGCTATTAAAATTGCAATTACAAATATAATTACCTTTATTCTATTATCATATATAAAATCTGAAATATGTTCAAATTTATGTTCTACCTTATTTTTCCAACTCACTATTATCCCTCATATTTATATTAAAAAATGCAATTATATTTAAAAAGTATTAATGTAGTGTTAATAAATGATTGTATCATTAATTTTATTTACTTATTCCTATGAAATTTACATCATATTTAAATAATAATATCCACCAACAGCTACACATATTCCAGCTAATACAGCAAATCCAATTTTGACTTTACTGTATGGTCTTTCCCCTTTTATTAAACCATCTCTACCGTTTATTATATAATGATAAATTTTACCATTAAATGTAAATGATGATGAATATATTGGTAATAGTATGTGCTTAAAAGTGATATCGTAATAATCACTTTTTAAAGATGTTATCTCTTGTTTATCTCCACCTATTTGGTATCTTATATCTTGCTTGATTGCATTTAGCATCTTTATTTTTGCATTTTGTAATCCATCATCTAAATCTATAGTATATACTTCACTCTCAAATCCACTTAAATACGCTTTATCATAATCTACAAGATTTTCTAAATCCCAATTATCAAAGCTATGTGCAAGTGATTTTGAAGCACTTACAATAACATCATCAAACACTTTATAAATCTCTCCACTAACCCTTGTCCAAGATATCTTTTGAACATCATGAACTCTTGTTTCTCTTCGTCCATTTACCATCACACTGTATCTTTGTGATTCATAATATACATCACCTCTACGTCCTGTATATTGTGTATGAGTATTAGTATCATATGTCCAATATGGCATATATATTGCTTTTAATGCAATTTGATCTTTTGAAATATTTTTTAATTTAGATGGAGAGAACCAATGACTACCTATCCATTTACTAAATGATTCTTGAGCTTGTTTTTTTGTAACTTTAAAAGGTAGTACCCCTTGAGGTTTAATTGGACGATATAATGATACTTCATTTACAACTGCCGTACCACAATATGGACATAAAGTTGAATACACATCTTTATCTTGAGTAAATACAGATGCACAATTTGGACATTTTTGCTCTATATCTACATCATATTCATCTTCTAACAACTCAAGTTCTACAATTTTTTCATTATAATCTTGTTCTTCTAAGTTATCATATTTTCTAGTAATTTTATTGATATGATTACAGTAGGTACATTTTAAATCCCCCTGCGTTATATTAAATTTTAATTTTGCACCACATTGCTCACATGGAAAAAATCTTTGTGTACTCATCTAACTGTAGGAATTGGCGGTGGTGTGGTATCAAATAATACACTTAAATCTTCTATATTGTATGATTTTTCCCATCCATTCATACCCTCTTTCCACGCAAGAGTTGATTTTAAGATTTCACCATTTTTAATTTTTTGTTTTATTTGCTCTAAAGTAAAAGGTTTACTAGCTTCATTATTAATTACAAAATGATAAGTTTGTGCTTTAGGAATTGGTGGTGTTTGTACAGAAGTTGTATTTTTTATATTTAGATTATTTGCCATTTGCTGTGCAAGGGCAAAACCCATACCCATTCCCATAGCATCTCCTGCAGTACTTGATCCAGTCCCACTATTTTCAAGTGCTTGAGCAGTTTGATATTTAAGATATTGATCAAGGTCACCAGCAAGTCCCATACTTGTTCTTTTATCTAGTGCTTCTTCTACTTTTGGTGGTAAAGAGATATTTTCAATAAGTAAATTAAGTAACTCCAAACCATAAGCTTGAAAATCATCTTTAATTTCATTGTTTATAAAATTACTCAACTGCTCATAATTTCCAGCTAAATCAAGTACAGGTATATTTGCTTGACCCAAGATTGAAGCAAATCTTGAAACTATCACATTTCTAAGTTGATCACTCACCTCATCAACCGTAAAGTAACCATCAGTTCCAACTATTTCTTGTAAAAATATTTTAGGATCAGAAATTTTTATACCATAAGTACCAAATGATCTAAGACGAACTGGTCCAAACTCTTTATCTCTTAACATAATAGGATTTTTTGTACCCCATTTTAAATCAAGAAATTGACGAAGATTAAAAAAATAAACCTCTGCTTTAAAAGGAGATTCAAACCCATGATCCCAATGGTTAAGTGTAGTCATTATTGGCATATTTTGAGTATGAAGTTCATAAATACCTGGCGTAAATATATCTGCTATTTGCCCCTCATTTACAAATATAGCTACTTGAGATTCTCTTACAGTTAATTTTGCTCCGTATTTTATCTCATTGCCATATCTATCAAATCGATATACCATAGTATCATCACTGTTATCTACCCAATCAATAACATCAATAAACTCACCTAATAATTTATCAAAAAATCCCATTATTTATCCTCTAATAGTTTTGTCTCTTCTTTAGATTCTTCCTCTAATCCAACTTGTTTTGCATGAGTTGATATTAAAGTTTGTTTTAAATCCTCTTCTAATTTTTCTAACTCTTGTGCAGCTTTTTGTCTTGCTATTTTACCCTTATTTGCTATAGTTAATCCATCCTCAATTGTTTCTATTAATAATTTATTTGCAAGCTTAATACTTTCTATATCAAATACTCCTCTTTCAGCTAATTCTTTTGTTTGTCTATTTGCCTGTTTTAGATTTCTTGCATTTGCTTCAAGTAATTCATTTGTAAGATCCATAGCATCATTTAAAACTTTTCCTGCTTTTTGATTATTGTAAATAGTAATTGTTTGAGCTAATTGATTTTTCCAAAGTGGTACAGTATTTACCAAAGTTGAGTTTATTTTATTTATCAAAGTTTTATCATTATCTTGAACCAATCTAATTGACGGTAATGCTTGAAGTGCGACTTGTCTTGTAAGCATAAGGTCATGTACTCTTCTTTCAAAATCATCTCTTACAGCTCTTTGATCTTTTAATTTTTGAGCATCTAGCATATTTTGAGAATCTTTCGCTTTTTGCTCAAGTGCAGGGATCTCTTCATTGTCTAAAATCTCAATTTTTTTCTCCCCTGCAACTATATAGTTTTCAAGTTCATATATATAGTTTAGATTTGCATCATATAATCTATCAAGAGACTCAATATCAGTTAAAAGTGTACCTTTTTGTTTTTCAAGTTCATCTGTTATTGCCTCTATTTGTTCTTTTGTATCCTCATATTTGCTTAAAAACACAGCCAATGGCTTTGCTTTTCCAAACAATCTATCAAAAAATCCAAGTTTTTTATTTGGATCTAGTTCATCTATATCAAACCCTCTAATAGTAGTAATCATATTAGATAAAGGCATACCAGCTTCACCTAAATCTTTATTCTTTACACCTTCAAGCATAGATGATGATACATTTGTAAGCTCTTGTTGTGCTTTTGATCCAAACTCAATAATAGAATTACTACTACTTAAATCTATTTTCTCAACTATTGAATCTACTAATTCCTGATCTTTTACTTCTATTTTTACTAACTCTTTTGTCATACTTTAATCCTCATTTTGTAATCTTTTTTTCATAACTTCAATCTTTATATCCAAATCTATCAAATCATCATCCATAAGTTTTTCATATTGTTGATTTAACTTCTCAATGCTACTTTTTAATGTACTTAAAAATGATTCTGTCATAGTTTCATGTTTATTTTTAAGTTCTAGCTTGATATATGTTTGAGACATATTGGTAAGCTCACCCAAATAACTTACCAAATATTTTCTAGCCTTGTCATAATCATCTGGTTCACTTTGTATATGTTCTACAATTATAAAAAAAGCATCAGCTACTTTAATCATATTATTTTTAATATCATTATTATTTGATTGCTGTGCAAGTTGCTTTATTGTGTCTATATCTTCATTTGCCTTAATTAGCAACTTCATAATTCTTTGAGCAGCTCTATCATTTTCATATCCATCTATTTTATCTTCATATGGATCAAAACCATAATATAAATACCATCCTGTAAGCATAGCTATAAATAGTAGTATCGAAGTTATGAGTGAATATCCACCAAGATAAGCTGAATATGAAGACACGAGTGAAAGCATAACACCTGCAACTGTTTTATATGGGATTTTTGGAGCTTTTGCATATTTTGAATTATTATATATTTTTTCTAAGGCAATACCTTTCCTTAAAAATAAAAAGGAAGTAACAAAACCTGCAAAAATCACTAAACCACTAGTAAAATAAAAATTCTCCCCATTACTCAAAGCTTTAATACTAAATGATAAATATTTTACACCAATTAGTAAAAACACAATTCCTGTAAATATAGGAGTATATGATGATAGTTTATTTTTTTTATTTGGAGTATATCGTGTGGCACTTGTATATTTATTTGAAGACGACATTTGTAAGACCTCCAAATGCAGTTATAAATAATACACTATAAAATAAAATAAATCCAACAGTAACTCGAATCCATTTAGGCATAAATACCACCTTTTTTAAATTTGAGTTATTATATCGTTTTTATAATTATTTTTACTTAATTTATAATTGTTTCGTTTATGTTTGAAATAAATTTATTTCGACCCGTCTTTTTAGCTTCATATAGTAATTCATCAGCTTTTTGATATATAATATGTTCACTTGTTTCAGTTTTCTCTATAATATACATACCTAAAGATATAGTTACATATTGATTTACTTTACTTCCTTTATGCTCTATTTTAGCGTTAAGAATATTATTTAATGTATTATTTGCTATATTTATAACATCTTCTTTATTCTTAACATTAAATAACATACCAAATTCTTCTCCTCCCAAACGAAAAACCATATCACCCTCTCTAAATAAAGAGTTGTTCAATATTTTTGCTACTTTTTTTAAGGTTTTATCACCTGCTTGATGACCATAAATATCATTATACTGCTTAAAAAAATCAATATCTATAATAGCCAAAACTAGTTTTGAAGTATTTTGTTCTTTTAGTTTTTGAGGAAAAACTTGATCAAAATATCTTCGATTATATAAAGATGTTAAGGCATCTGTAATAGACATTTGTTCCATTATTTTTCGTTGACTCACATCTTCTTCAATAGTGTTATATCCAATATACTTACCAGTATCATCAAATTCTGGTATAAAAACTGCCTTTACCCAATATTTACTTCCATCTTTTTTTATATTAACTAAATCAATACTTATTCTATCATCTTCAAACTCAACATCTTTTAGTTTTTTTGTTAAATTAAAATATCTTAAAACATTATGATTCTTTCCGACAACATCCTCTTTAGAAAAACCACTATCTATACAATATGCTTCACTTATATAAATTATCTCATTTTTTGCATTTACTTTAGTCGCTAATACATTTTTATCAAATAAAGATACAACTAATTCTAATTTATTTTTTTGCGCTTCTAAGTCTTTTGTTTTTTGTTTAATAATTTTATTAACTTTTTCTAAATTTCGTTCTGTTACTATAAATATAGTCAATAATCCAATAATAATTAAAGCAATAATAATATAATTTAATAATTGTACATTAGATATATCAAATGGTAATTTATAATTACTATTAAGCATGATATCTTCTAAATATTTTGTATCAAATTGAATAAATAATAAATATAAAAATATAAAGAATATAAAAATATAAAATAATTTTTTCAATACAATTCCTTTTAAAATAATATTTCTAAATTATATCTCATATAAGTTTAAAAAGGACATTTTCTTCTATATTTTATATGTTTTATCAAGATACAAGCTCCATTATAATAGACTTCATTATTAAAGTAAAGGAAAATAATGTTAGAAGAATTTAAAAAATTTCTTATAAAAGGAAATATGGTTGATATGGCTGTTGGTTTTATATTTGGTGCAGCTTTTGCAACACTTGTAAAATCTTTAGTAGCAAATGTAATTATGCCACCTGTTGGTATGCTTTTAGGAAAAGTTGATTTCTCAAAGCTTTTTATCGCTCTTGATGGGAATACTTATGAAACTATGGCTGCACTTGATAAAGCAGGAGCACCTGCAATAAAATATGGTATATTTATAAATGATACTGTATCTTTTGTTATTCTTGGTTTTGTTATGTTTATGTTTATAAAAGCATATAATAAAATGAAAACAAAAGAGGAAGAGGCACCAGCACCTGAACCTACAACAAAAGTATGTGAAGAGTGTGCTATGGAAATTCCATTAGCTGCAAAAGTATGTGCTCACTGTGGAAATAAAAACGTTTAAAAAATCTTAAATATAGCAATAACTTTTATTGCTATATTCTATTTTAAATTATTTAATTGATAAATAATAATATTTTAGATATAATCTTTGATTATTTAAAATACTAGGAAATAGCTTGAGAGAAATTACAGTTGCCCATTCCCCAGATGCTGATGATATTTTTATGTATTATGCCATCAAATTTGGTTGGGTAGGTTTAGAAAATACAAAATTTAATAATATTGCCTTAGATATAGAAACCCTAAATAAGGCTACACTAAAAGGTACTTACGATATTTGTGCAATCTCTTTTGCTCTTTATCCTTTTGTTAAAGATGAGTTTGCACTTTTAAAAACTGCTGTTAGTTTTGGAGATGGATATGGTCCAAAACTTGTAAAACTAAAAGATAAAAAACTAAAACCAAATTTTAAAGTTGCACTTAGTGGTCAATACACTACAAATGCATTATTATTTAAAATTGCTTACCCAAAAGCAAAAATTATATATTTAAATTTTCTAGAAATCGAACAAGCTGTACTTGATGGAACAGTTGATGCAGGAGTTCTTATTCATGAGTCTATTCTTACATATGATGATAAGCTTAAAGTTGAAAAAGAATTATGGGATATTTGGCAAGAATTAGCAGGCAAAGATTTACCTCTACCACTTGGTGGCATGTGTTTAAGAAGATCTATTCCCATCAATCAAGCAATTGCTTATGAAAACACACTAATAAAAGCAGTAAAAGTTGCAAATGACAATAAACTTCTTTTATCAAAAATGCTACTAGAAAGAGATCTAATCAGAGTAGATCATGATACTTTACAAACATATCTTGGTCTTTATGCAAACGATGATTCTATAGAACTAAGCCCTTTACAGTATCAAGCATTAGACAAATTATATGAACTTGGATTTAAGCATGGTTTTTATACTGATCTTATAAAAGCACAAGATTATACTATCCCTTCAGAATATCAGGAGTTAAGAGATGCCTAAAATAGTTTTATGTTTATTTTTAACACTATTATTTTCACTAAATTTACAAGCTACAGACAAATACGATGATGAATTTGCAGAATTTGATTATGAATTTGCAACAGAAGAAAAAGTTGATAAAAAAGAAAAATCAAATGATGTTTTAGTTACTTACAACAGAGCTATGACAACCTTCAATGACAAATTTTATATATATACTTTTAGACCAATATCAAAGGCTTTTGATACTGTTATACCAGATCCAGTACAAGATGGGATAAAAAATATTTTTGATAATTCCACATTTCCTATACGATTTGTTAATAGTATATTACAGTTAAAATTTGATAAGGCAATGATAGAAACTGGAAGATTTATAATAAATACAACTATTGGGATCTTAGGTATATTTGATGTAGCTAAGAATCAATTTAATCTTGTAACAACACCTGAAGACTTTGGACAAACTTTAGGATTTTATGGAGTTGGTTCTGGTTGGCATGTCGTTTTACCAATATTAGGCCCATCAAATATAAGAGATATTGTAAGTATGGTTCCTGATTCTTATTTAAATCCTGGTTCATATGTTACAAGTAGAAGAGATCAACTAGTTGCAAATGAAGATCATGCTTGGAAATTAAAAATATTAGATACAGTAAATTATGGATCTATGAACTATAGAACATTTGATATTATGAGAAAAGATGCTATTGATCTTTATCCATATTTAAAAAATACTTATGAACAACACAGAATAAAACAAATAAAGGAATAAAATGAAAAACTTTTTAAAAAATATTATATTTATTAGTCTATTTATGACTTTAGGATTAAATGCAGATATTAAATCTGATATATCTACACAATTTACAACAAGACTAGATGCCGCTTTACAAGTGGTAAATAACAAAGAACTAACTAAAGAACAAAGAAATGAAGGTATAATCAAAGCTATTAAACCAATGTTTGATTTTGAATTAATGGCAAAACTTAGTATTGGTCGAGCATGGAAGAAATTAGATAGTTCTACAAAAAAAGAATTTATTGCTACTTATGTAAAAAGAATGGAAAAATCATATTCAAATAAAATTGATGAATATACAGATGAAAAAGTAGTAATTGAAGATCTTAAACAACCAAAACCAAATAAAGCTGTACTTATTACTTATCTTGCATCAAAAAATGACAAATTAACTATGTATTATAAATTTTATCATCCAAAAAAACCAAAACCAAATAAAGATGAGTGGCTTATTTATGATGTTGTAATAGCTGGTGTTAGTATAATTAAAGCTGATCGTGCACAATTCAGTGAAGTACTTAAATCACATGACATAAATTATCTTATGGAACAGATGAAAAAATAAATTTTTATGAAACAAAATATTTATACAAAAGCTGTACTGCACAATCCTAAAAAAGTATTAATATTTATCACTATAATAACAATTATTTTAGCATTCTTTGCTATAAAACTAGAAATAGATGCATCAGCTGAAACACTTTTACTTGAAGATGACAAAGATTTACAATTAGCAAGAGAAGTATCAAAAAGATATGCTGGTGGTGAGTTTTTAGTTTTAACCTATTCACCAAAAGTTGATCTACTATCAAATAAATCTATAAACACTATAAAATCACTTAGCAAAGAATTAGAAACTCTAAATCTTGTAACATCAATAACTTCAATTATAAATGTACCACTTTTACAATCTCCACCCAAACCAGTCAAAGAGTTATTAAATAATATACCAACTTTACAAACTCCTACTACAGATAAGATTTTAGCAAAAAAAGAGTTCTTAAATTCACCACTATATAGTAAAAACCTTGTAAGTGAAGATTTTAAAACAACTGCTCTTTTAATTAATTTAAAAGAGGATAAAAAGTATCAAGATCTAATTCAAAAAAGAACACTTTTAAAACAACAAAACAAAACTACAGAACTAGAAAATCTAAAAAAAGAGTTAAAGTCATATAGAGATTCTCAAAGAGAATTGATGCATCAAACAATTATCAAAATTAGATCAATTATGAAAAAATATCAAAAAGATGCAACTCTACACTTAGGTGGAGTTAGTATGATTGCAGATGATATTACAACATTTGTACAAAATGATTTACAAACTTTTGGGATAGTTGTATTTTTATTATTGGTTTTAGTTTTAGCAATTATCTTTAGAGATATCAAATGGGTACTCATCCCTATAGTTATATGTACATATTCAGTTATTAGCTCAACTGGATTATTAGGACTTTTTGGTTGGGAGATTACTGTAGTATCATCAAATTTTATATCCTTACAACTAATTATGAATATGTCATTGGTTATTCACCTTGTTATAAAATATAAAGAAAATTTAGAAAAAAACCCTAAACATACTCAGGAACAATTAGTGTATGATACAGTAATGAGTATGTTTAAACCATCACTATTTGTAGTAATTACTACAATTACTGGTTTTTCTTCACTTGTTCTTAGCAATATATTGCCTATTATGAATTTTGGTTGGATGATGAGTATTGCTGTAACTTTATCTTTATTTTATACATTTTTAATGTTTCCATCTATCTTAATTCTATTGCATAAAAAGAAATTGCCAAAAGAAACAAGAAAAAAAATAAATTTTACAAAACATCTTGCCCACTATGCACAAAATCATCAAAAACTTATAATCCTAACAACCTTACTTTGTATAGCTTTTACCATAACTGGATCAAAAAAACTTTTTGTAGAAAATTCATTTATTGATTATTTTAAACAAAATACAGAGATATACAAAGGGATGAAAATAATTGATCAGCAATTAGGAGGAACTACTCCACTTGATGTACTAATCACTTTTAAAGAAGATGATACAGTAAAAGATATAGCTGTAGTCGAGCAAAATCCTGATGAAGATGATGAGATGATGGATGAGTTCGAAGATGAATTTGCTACTGATTCAAATGAAAAACAATATTGGTTCACTCAAGCAAAAATGCAAAAAGTAGAACAAATACATAACTACCTAGATAGCCTTCCTCAAATTGGAAAAGTATTATCTCTTGCAACGATGGGAAGCATAGGTAAAACACTAAATAATGGAGTTGAGCTGGATAGTTTATCTTTAGCACTATTGTATCAAAAACTACCAACTGATTATAGAAAAATAATTCTTGATCCTTATATGAATATTGAACACAATCAGTTAAGAATAACTATGAGGATTATTGATTCTCAAAAAGATTTAAGACGAAATGAACTACTAAAAAAAATAAAAAAAGATCTAAACACTATGATAAATCCAAAATATGAACAAATAGATATTAGTGGGATTATGGTGCTTTATAATAATATGCTTCAGTCTTTGTTTGATTCACAAATCAAAACTTTGGGTATGGTGGTTATTTTACTGTTTATTATGTTTTTAATTTTATTTAAATCTTTAAAAATAGCTGTTATTGCTATTATTGCAAATCTTGTACCTGTTGGGGTTATATTTGGATTTATGGGTTGGATGCATATACCTTTAGATATGATGACTATAACTATTGCAGCTATTAGTATAGGGATTGCCGTTGATGATACTATCCACTATATACATAGATTCTCTTTAGAATATGAAAAAACAAAAAACTATATTACTGCTATGAAAAATTCCCATGCACATATTGGTACAGCTATGTTTTATACTTCAACAATCATAATAATAGGATTTAGTGTACTTTTAACTTCAGCATTTATCCCTACAATTTATTTTGGGATATTAACAATTATTGCTATGTTTATGGCTATTGTTGCAGATTTATTACTATTGCCTGTATTACTTTTGATTTTTAAACCACTAAAGAAATAAGATGAAAAAAACTATAGATTTTTCACACTACAGTTCAATACATATTGGTCCCGTTTTAGATGTAGAAGTGATTAATAAAATAGACTCTGCAAATGATTCTTTTATCATAATAGGAAAAGCAAATAATTTGCTTGTAGCTCCAAGTGTTTCAAATCTTGCAATCTTAGGGGAAGAGTTTAACTATATAAAACAAAAAGATGATAAACTTTATGTAGGATCTGCTACAAGTAGTGGAAAACTTCTAACTTTTACAAAGAAAAACAATATAGCAAATTTTGAATTTTTAGCAAAACTTCCTGGAAATATTGGTGGATTAACAAAAATGAATGCTGGACTAAAACAGTGGGAAATTTTTAATTATATCCACAGTATCAAAACAAAAGATGGGTATATACTAAAAAAAGATATTGAATACAGCTACAGGAATACAAAAATAGATACAATCATATATGAAGTTGTATTTGATATAGAGTATGGATATGATAAACAAAAACAAGCTATGTTTACAAAAATGAGAGATAATCAACCACAAGATCCAAGTGCTGGATCTTGTTTTAAAAATCCACCAAACAATAGTGCTGGAAAACTTATACAAGATGTTGGACTAAAAGGTTTTTCATATGGTGGGATGTCATTTAGTTGCATACATGCAAATTTTTTGGTAAATCTTGGGGGTGGAACATTTGACGAGGCCATCTATTTAATAAATCTTGCCAAACAAAAAGTAAAAGAAAAATTTAATATAGATCTACAAGAAGAGATAATAATACTAATATAAATTTAGTTTAATCCAATAATATATAAAAATTACATATAATAAAACAAGATATTATTTAAAGGATACTTATGAAAAATCTATTAATTTCAACACTTCTGATAAGTGCTAGTTTATTTGCTCAAGATATTATATTAAAACAATCAAAGCCATCACTTGATATAACTATATACAACAATAATCTAGGATTTGTAAAACAAACAAAAAAATTTATAACACCATCACAAAACTATTTTAATCTTATATATGAGGGTGTTCCAAACTCTATTATTATAGATTCTGTAATTCCTAAGTTTTCCAATAATAAAACTATACTTTATTCACAAAATTTTGAACAAAACAGTGTAGATTATAAAACAATTTTACAATACTACAAAAAGAATAACCTTAGTGTAAACTACTATGCCCCAACAATAAATACAAATAAAAAATCAATTCAAAAAGGAAAAATAGTATCAAATATCCAAAATATTATGACTATACAAAACAGCAATGGAAAAGTACAAAGTATCAATATTGCTGATATATATTTTGATAAACTTCCTCAAAAACTACAAAGAACAAAACCTAGTTTATCCTGGAGAGTTTTTAGTCCAAAAGGAAAGCAAAGTGTAGAATTAAAATATCTTATGAACAATATATCTTGGAAAGCAAACTATACACTTGACTTAGATAAACCATATGCAAACCTAAAAGGTTGGATCACTATAAATAACAACACAGGAATAGAGTTTGAAAATGCAAATATCTATTGTCTAGCTGGAGCAGTAAATAAAGTATCAACCCAACCTCATCCAAGAGTTATGAAAAATATGATGGTAAAAGCTCAAGTAGTTATGGATGTTATGCCAGTTGAAGTAAAACAGCAATCACTTAGTGGATATCACTTATATACAATACCCTTTAAAGAAACAATCTCAAAAGGGTCTAAGCAGATCAATTTTATACAAAAGCCAAATGTAAAATATACTCAAATAGCACACATAAATACCTCTATGCCAAGCTATGTAATGAGAGATGAAAGAAAGCTTACTTTTGATCATATTATTCAAATAAAAAACAAAAAATCAAATGGACTTGGTCTTGCTCTTCCAAAAGGAGTTGTTAGAGTATTTTCAAAAGACAATGAAAATAAAACTCACTTTATAGGGGAAAATAGAATCTCTCACACAGCAAACAAAGATGACATAAAAATAAAAATTGGTAAATTTTTTGATATAAAAGCCAAAATCAAACAAACCAAATTTAAAACAAGAAAAGATTATATATATTCACAAATCCTAACAACAATAACAAATGAAGATAAGCAAACAAGAACAATACATATAGATCAAAGTCATAATGCCTATGGGGATTATACTTTAACTTCTACTTGTAGTGGTATTTGTAAAGAGCAAAAACTAAGTGCATCAAAAACAAGATATATAATCACTTTAAAACCAAAACAAAAATATGAGTTTAAAACTACTTATGAGTTGGACTAAACAGGGATAGATATATCCCTGATCCAATAAACAATGCTCCAACCAAATGGTAAAAACTTAAAGTCTCACCTAAAAATATATATGCAAGTATTGCCCCAAATATTGGCATTAGGTGTGTAAACTGTCCTGTTTTATTTGCTCCTAGATGTTTGATTCCTTGATGCCAAAAATAGTATGATAGTACAGATGTAAACAGTGATATATAAATAAATACCCCATAATATGTTTTTACTAAAACCATATCATTTATCAATGAGTATCCCATACCAAAATATATCAATCCTAACCAAAACAATCCTATATAAACTATAGTGGTAAAAAACTCAAAATCATTTAAATCTTTTGGTTTAAATCTAACTAATACAGAGTACAATGCCCAGGCAAATGATGAACCTATCACCCAAAAATCACCTATATTTATTTGTAAACTCAAAAGATTTAACAGTTGCCCTTTTGATATTAAAAAGATTACACCAAAAGTTGATAAAATAATGCCTATAAATTGTCTTATTTGTATATCTATTTTTAAAATAAAATAGGATAAAACTAAAATAAGTATAGGGACAAAAGAGTTAATTAGCAAAGCGTTAGTGGCTGGAGTATATTGTAGCCCTATATATAAAAATGTATTAAATATGGTAATACCTAAAATAGATAAAATATTTAAAATTAAAAAGTTTGTTTTTATATTATGTATAATTTTAGAATAGTTTTTAATTAAAATTGGTAAAGTTAATATTGCTGCGCCCATCCATCTAAACATGGCTAATTGCAGTGGATCAATATCAAAAGCTACATATCTTCCAATGATAAAATTCCCACTCCAAAATAATACACACAAAACTAGCAGAAAACTAACACTCATGCAATACTTCCTTTTTTATATAATATCATAAATTTTGTTCAATTATTATTGCTTTTTTGGCTATAATAACCTATGAAATTAAATCAAAAACAAATTGACCAATTTAACCAAGATGGTTTTTTAATACTTAAAAATTTTGCTTCAAAAGAGCTTTGTGATGAGATTTTACAAACAGCAAAAAAACATATGCAAAACTTAACTGCTCCTATTGAATCAGAGCAAGAATATCTTTTACAAAATACCCATGATATAACTTTGCGAAGATTAAGACAAGTATATCAAAGAGAAGATATATTTAAAAAATGGATGACAAATAAAGATATTCGTCCAATGTTAAAACAACTTTTGGGACAAACTCCTGTACTTACTTTAGCACACCACAATTCTATAATGACAAAAATGCCTCATGATAGTTCAAAAACATGTTGGCATCAAGATAAAAGATATTGGCATTATCATGATGATAATCTTTTAAGTGTATGGTTAGCTTTAGATGATGAGTATTTGGAAAATGGTTTATTAGAATTTATACCAAAAAGTCATACTTTAAATCTAACTCCAGAACAATTTGATGAAAGAACTTGTTTTAAAGATGATGAAAAAAATCATAATATTATTAAAAATAAAGTACATACTCCTTTACATCAAGGTGATATTGTATTTTTTCATTGTAAAACTTTACATGCGGCAAGTAAGAATTATACAAATAAACCAAAAATATCATTTGTATATACAGTAAAAGGGATAAATACAAAACCCATAAAAGAAACTAGAAGTGATTCTATAGAGGTTATTTTAGATGATAACTTATGATTATTGTATCATTGGAGCTGGAATTATTGGGCTAAGTATTGCTCAAAATTTAATTGAAAAATACCCAAAAGCTAATATTATATTAATTGAAAAAGAAACCGATGTAGCATTGCATGCAAGTGGAAGAAATAGTGGAGTATTACATGCTGGATTTTATTATAGTGCAGAATCTTTAAAAGCAAAATTCACTAAACAGGGGAATAAACTTCTTACACAATATTGCTTAGATAATAATATCAAAATTAATCAATGTGGCAAAATCATTGTAGCATCAAATGATGATGAGATAAAAGGGCTTGAAGAATTAAAAAAAAGAGGAGATACAAATGGCGTAGAGCTTCATTGGTTAGATGATAAAGAGTTAAAAACAAAATATCCAAATATAAATACAGTAAAAAAAGCTCTTTATAGTCCAACAACTTCAACAGTTGATCCAAAAGAGGTATGTGAGCATATATATCAAGATCTTAAACAAAAAAATGTAAATATATCACTAAATACAAAATATATCAAAAAAATAGATTCAAACAGTATCAAAACTTCAAATCAAAATATTAAATTTAAAAAGCTTATCAACTGTGCAGGGCTATATGCAGATAAAATAGCAAAAGATTTTAGATTTGCAAAAGATTTTACAATAATACCATTTAAGGGAATTTATCTAAAAGACCATCTTAATAAAAACAATCTTCAAATAAATATATACCCTGTACCAAATCTAAAAAATCCATTTTTAGGGGTACATTTTACATTAACAGTTAATAATGAAGCAAAAATAGGTCCCACAGCAATACCAGCTTTTTGGAGAGAAAACTATGGAGGGCTTGATAATTTTTCATTAAATGAATTTATATCAATTTTAGCATATGAGAGTAAACTATTTTTTACTAACGCCTTTGGTTTTAGAGTACTAGCATATGAAGAGGTTAGAAAATATTATAAACCATTTTTATTAAATCTTGCAAAAAAACTACAATCTAACAGTAGTTATGATGGATTTGATACCTGGAGTACTCCAGGAATTAGAGCTCAACTTTTAGATACAAAAACTCTTGAACTTGTACAAGATTTTGTAGTACAAGGGGATGATAATACGATTCATATATTAAATGCCGTTTCACCTGCATTTACCTCATCATTCCCTTTTACAAATTGGGTTATAGAAAATTATATAGATAAAAACTCTTAATCATCTACTTTTTTTCTAAATAGGTGAAAATTCTCTTTTTCTAACATCTCTTCAATATAATCATTTGCACATTTTTTACAACTTGTCCATACTCCAGAAGGTAATCTTACTTCAAGTTTTTTCTTAGATCTTAATTTTATAATTTTTTTAATAGATAATACTTTTGTAACAGCAGAGAAATCAAAATCTGTTAAATCAATATCATCTTTATAATACATAGTTTGATCTTTAAACTTTCCCCATCCAGGAACACCTTCAATAGTATATGGTACTTCATATCCATTATCAAACGATACCATCATATGAAAATGACCATCATCTAATACATCCACAATAGTCCCAGCACCAAATACTAGTCCATATACTCTATCGCCTTTTTTAGCCTTTTTAAAATATGCCATATTGACTCCTTTATGCTTTTTATTATTATATCTTAATTTTATTCCAATTTGGAATTTTTTTCATAAAAAAAGGGGAAATTCAATATTTGAATTTCCCCTTTTTACTATAAGTTATTAGTAGACCTTCCTACTAATATATCACTATGCAGTGAATTTTTTTAATACTTATTTGTTAACAATATTAAATATGATAAGCTTTCCTCATTCACACCTCCGTATTGTTTGGATACAGTATTATAACATCATTTTATATTAATTCTATATTAAAAAATAAAACTAATTTAATCATTTTTTACTATAAACTCTTTTTCTAAAATCAGTTCATCTTTTAGATAAATTTTACCTACAAAAGAATCTTTAACATTATAAGTACCAACACCTTTTGGCGTTCCTGTCATAATAATATCACCATCTTCAATTGTCATAAAAGATTTAATCTCTTCTATCATCTGTTTTGGTTTATAAATCATTAGATCATAAGTTGCCTCTTGTTGTAACTTATCATTTAAAAATAGTTCAAACCTAAGATCCTCTACATTACCATTAAAACTGATAAAATCACTCAATACTGCAGACCCATCAAAACTTTTGGCTCTCTCCCATGGTAAACCTTTTTGTTTTAGATGATTTTGAATATTAGCATGTGTTAAATCAAGTCCAAAACCAATACCATCAATTTGACCATCTTTCATTAAAAAGCATATCTCACCTTCAAATCTTGTATCCTCTGTAAAATATTTTAAATTATTTGTAATAGAACTATTTGCTTTATTAAATACAACCATTGAAGAGGGCATCTCATTGTTTAACTCTTTTATATGTTCTACATAGTTTCTACCTATACAGATAACTTTACTTGGTGTTATATTTTGATTATTATATTTTATTATTTTCATTTAATTCCATCTCTATTTTTATATTAATTCATATGGTAACTGTATCTCAAAACAAGCACCCTTATCTTTGTTATATACTTTTATTATACCATTTAAATGTTTTTCTATAATTGTTTTACTCATATACAAGCCCAATCCTGTACCATTTTTCTTATCTTTTGTAGAAAAATATGGGTTAAAAATTTTATCGATTAAATCTGCTGATATCCCTCCACCACTATCACATATTTTAATATACATCTTATTATCTTTTGATTCTATAACTATATTAATATATTTTATTTGCATATTATTTATTATTATTGCCTCTTTTGCATTGTTAATTATATTAATAAATACCTGCATCAACTCTCGTGAATAAGTTTTTATTTTTTTACTACTATATGATTTTACCTCTATATTTATATCATGATATTCAAGTGATTTTCCAATCATTTTTATAACTTCATGTATAATATCATCTATAACTATCTCATCTTCTATTTTATTTGGTCTAAAAAAGTTTTTAAAATCATCAATTATTTTTGATAATTCTTGGGTTTGATTATTAATATTATTTACACTATTTTTTAAAGATTGGTTATCTAACAAATCAAGTTCTATATCTGCTAATATATTATTTGCATCCATAGAAATTACACTTAAAGGCTGTCTCCATTGATGAGCTATCATACTTATCATTTCACCCATTGCAGCATGTTGAGATTGAGATATAATTATCTCTTCTTGTTCTTGAAGTTTTAATTGGGCTTGCTGTAGCTCTTCTATTGGTTGACTAATCCATCTTGCTGTAAGAAATGCTACAAAAGCAGATAAAAAACTAAGTATCAAACCTATATAGATAATCATATTATTTGTTTGAATACTTTTTGATAATACTAATTCTTTAGGATATACAATGACTGCATGCCAATTCTCTCTATCATTGCCTTTATAGCTACCTAAAGTTTTTATTTTACCACCAAAACCTATATTTTTGTTATCCAATGATAATCTTAATGGAGCATAAGATATTAAACTTTTTTTATTATTTTGATTTACAATAATTGTGCCACTCTGAGATTGTTTTAAATATTTAATTACTTGTGGATTTATCCTTGTAGACAAAGGGGCTAAAGAATCTTCATAAACTATCAAGCCTTTTGTTCTAACTATTTTTAATTCACCATGCTTCATACTATTATAATGATTTACTATCTCTTTTAAAGTACTTATTATATTAACATTTGCTTTTAAAATACCTATTATCTCACCATCTTGTTTTATAGGAACAGTTACACCAATTACATATCCACGCACGCTTGCATCAAAACCTCTATCATCAAAGAATATTGCACCATCTCCATTCGAAAAAGATTCTTTCCACCAATATTTATGAGAATGTGCAAGTGTAGTTAATTTTCCAGTTGATGCTATCATAGTACCATATTTATTTGTTATAAAAAGTTCTCCATATACCCCTTTAAGTATATTTTGTTGTTTTTTTAAAAAAAGTGCTAATTTATTATGTAAATATGGCATCACAAAACTATCATTTTCATCTATAGCTTCCATCCATTTTTTATTTAGTTTATTAATTTTTTCTAATCTTTGCTTATCACTTAATTTTGTATATTCTAAATTACTTTTATTTAGCATCTCTTGCACTATTGGTGCAGAAGATATCGTCAGTGTATTTGAAAGTCTTTCTAAAAGCTCAACTTCAATATATCGTGCAGATTCTATAGCACTTATTGCAAGATTAGTTTTCTCATTTTGTATAATATTTTTATAACTTAATTGACTATAAATAAATGAAATAGAACTTACTATAACCAAGGCTATTACAAAAATACTTATAGAAATTTTATATTTTAATTGCATGCTGTTTTATCTTTTGTAAATTTATTATATAAAACTTATTCTAACAGAACTTTATTTAATACTCAAAGTTAATTATGTATATTTTCTATCTCTATTATAAGATAGCTTATGAATTGTTATTAATATTGCAAACAATATTAATCCAATTATATGATTATTTTGTATTGGATCAAAATAGCTATCCCAACCAAACATACTATCTTGACTTAATAGCAATAGGGTACTAAATGCAAATAAAACTCTTTCAAATATTTTAATTTGTTTATCCCAAAATCCTTCCATACTCAAAGCAAATCCAAGTAATCCAATCATAGCAAATCCAAATACTTCAAATCTTGCACTCCACTCTCCAGTTATCAATGGAGAAAATGCAAAGAGTAAAGGCATTATATATAAACCTTTCCCAAGTTTCCATGATTCAACCCCTGTTCTCATTGGTGGAGTTTTAGCAATACCAGCTGCAGCAAATGCAGCTAAACATACTGGTGGAGTAAGGTTGGAATCTTGTGATAACCAAAAAATTATCAAGTGAGCACTTAATAGATACATAGTAATTTCAGGAAGATCAATACCAGCTGCAGCTAACGCTGCCATCTCTGGACTTAACATAAGTCCAACTAATGCTGGAGCACTTAAAACTGCCAATACTACATAAGAAGCAGTTACAGGTAATCCCATACCCAATATAAGAGATGCAATAGCAATTAAAACTAAGGCAATCATCAAATTACCATTTGACCATTCCATAATAAGCTGAGAAAAAATAACACCGATTCCAGATATATTTATAACACCAACAATAATACCAACAGATACAAGTAATACCCCTGTAACTATCATATTATAACTACCTAATGCTAGAGCATCTAAAATCTCTTTTATCCCCATTCTTTTTGTTTTTGTAAGATATGACGAAGCAATAATAATCACTATAGATATACCTGCACTATATGTAGGAGTAAATCCATAAATAAGCAATCCAATAAGAGTAGATAAAGGAATAAGAAAATGAAACCCTTCTCTTAAAATTGGAAAAATTTTAACTTTCTCCTCATTTTCATCTGGCTTAATATCATGTTTTTTTGCATGTATATGAATATAAAATGCAATTGAAGCAAAATATAATACTGCAGGTAAAATCGATAATGTAATAATAGTTACAAATGGTATTTGAGTCATTTGAGCCATTATAAATGCACCTGCACCCATGATTGGTGGCATAATTTGCCCACCAGTACTAGCTGCTGTTTCTACACCTGCAGCAAATATAGGCTTAAATCCACTTTTTTTCATCATAGGAATTGTAATAGATCCAGTTGATACTGTATTTGCAACTGCACTTCCTGAAATAGTACCCATTAAAGCTGAAGAAAACACAGCTACGTGTCCTGCTCCTCCTCTAAATCTTCCTGTAATAGCACGAGATAGATCAACTATAAAATCCCCTGCTCCACTTTTTAATAAAAATGCAGCAAATAGGATAAACATAAATACATAAGTAGAAGATATTGTAGCAATTGAACCAAATAAACCTTCACCTGTAAAATACATTCTATATAAAAATCGCTCTACAGTCATACCACCAAAAGCAAAAACTCCAGTTAATTTTTCACCAAACCAGAGAATATATCCAATTGCAGTAATCATCAATCCTGGAATTATAATTCCAGTAGTTCTTCTGGTCATCTCTATAGCTAAAATAATAGATAAAACCGCTACATTAATGTCCCAAAAACGCATATTGATATTTGCACTTTCATATAAAGACTCTTCAAATGCCACAAGGTAAAAAAATGGTACTAAAGCCAATACACTTAAAACTATATCAAATATATTTACATACTCTTCATCATTGTATTTACTTGCTTTATAAGTTAAAAAGCCAAGTGAAGCCAAAAATGAAAAATGCGCAGCATTAAACCATAGGTTACTTAACCCACCTTGAATATTTATATAAAAATGAAATAATGAAATAAAAATAGCATAAAGAAAAGTAAATTTCTTTATGCTTTGTTTTGAATATTTAAATTGCATATAACTATTTTGCAATTAATCTTGCTGGTATTTCTATACCTTGCTCTTTATAGAACTTAGCAGCACCAGGATGTAATGGCATTGGTAATCCAGAAATTGCTTTAGTAATTGCCATAGCTTTTGTTGCTTTATGAACAGAATTTAAAAATGGTAAATTTTCATACATCGTTTTTGTTAATAGATAAACAACCTCATCCGGAGTATCTTTTGTTACAACTAATAAATTTGGTTGAGCAACAGTGTGAATATCTTTATTTAATCCTGGATATGAACCAGCTTTAATAGTATATGGAGTCCATACAGGATAAGCTTTTTGAATTTTTTTAATATTTTCATCTGAAAATTCTAAAATAGAAATTTTATCAGCTCCAATTGTTGCAAAAGCATTTGTCACTGCACTTGTAGGAACTCCAGAAGGGATATTCATACCTTTGATTTTCCCATCTTGTAATGAAGTAGAACTAGGTCCATATCCCATAAACTGAAGATTCATTTTTGTTGGGTCAATTCCAACTGCACCTAAAATTGTCTCACCTGAAACTCTTGTACCTGAATTTCTTTTACCTATAGAAAAATTTTCACCATAAAGGTTTTTAATATCCATAATATTTCCAGTTTTTGCATAATCATTATATACAACAAACTGTTCAACATTTTGCCATAACATACTTACAGATCTTAAGTTTTTTCTTGGATGTCCCTCATATTTACCAGTCCCTTGCCATGCCATAGAACCAAACAAACCTTGTAAAATTGCAAAATCAACTTCACCTTTATCGATCATATCAACATTTTCACCACTTCCTGCACTTGTGATTGCAGAAAAAGTCATCTTATATTTTTTGGCCAACTTTAAAGATGCAATAGTTGCCACACCAACTCCAACTGGATAGTAAGTACCACCCGTACTAGCCGTAGCAATTATATACTTTTGCTCTTTTTTTGCTGCAATTGCACTTGAACTTAACAATGCAATAGCACTTAGTGCTAACACCGATTTTTTTAAAATTTTCATAACTCTCCCTTTATGTTTTGATACGTTTATCATATCAAGTCATAAGCATAAAAGCTAATTCTTATAATTCCTTTACAGTTTACTAACATAATTTGTTACATTTTGTATCAAAAATGCGATATTATAGGAGCTAGAATGCTTTTTTATACATAATTCATACATAAAAGTTTTATGTATTTTAGTAATATTTTATAGTTATTTATGTAGAATATATTTTAAGGATTATTTTATGACATTTATTGACTTTAAAAAATTATTATTAGACGCAGAGATCACTTTACCAAAATTTGCAAATCTTGTAAAAGTAAGTGAAAAAAATATTCAAGCATATAAAAAGAAAAATGAAGTACCAAATACTATTGCGGTGATTGCAAAATGTTTTGCACATATGAATGCTCAAGGGATAGATTATAAAGAACAAATAAAAGAGTTAAATCTAAAAAAGAAAACTAAAGAGGGAGCAGGTTTTTCCAAAAAAAAATCCAAATCTGATAAATCAGAAGATAAAAACAGTTCTAAAAAAGATTAAAAGGAAAATATATCGACGCACTTATATCAGTTGGGGCTATATACTGTTTTATTTTACTTGGTTTTATAGCAAAAAAAACTTTCAAAGAGCAACTTGATCAAAAAAGTTTTATACTTCTTTCATTATATTTTTTACAACCAATTCTAACTTTTTGGGGACTTACAAGAGTTCCAATTGATACAAATCTTATAAAAACTCCATTTTATTATTTTATTATTATTACCATTACATTATTAATATTATTATTCCTTGCAAAATTTATTTTAAAAGATTCCAAAGAAAAATCAATATTTATAGCAGCTTCACTTATTGGAAATACTGGTAATTTAGGTATACCTCTTGGTATTGCTTTATATGGAGAAAGTAGTGTTGCCTATACAAGTATAATAAATATAGCAAATGTATTTTTTATCTATACTGTAGGTATTTACTTTTTTGCAAAAGAGAAATTTAATATATTTGATTCAATAAAAAGTATGTTAAAAATTCCAATTTTATGGTTTGCCCTTCTGGCCATTATATTTAATCTTGCTGGATTTAAAATAGATAAAAACATAGATAAAGTACTACAAATGGGTGCATACGCAACTATTGTAATACAGCTTATTATCTTTGGAATGTATCTAAGTCAAATAAAATTAAAGACTATAAACTATAATCTTTCTTTAAAAGTTGCCTTTGCAAAACATCTAATACTTCCAACCATTGGGTTAATAGTTATTATAAATACAAATCTTGATCCCATGATTGCATCATTATTATTAATAGAGCTGATGGTGCCACTTGCAGTTAATACAGTTAATATTGCTGCACTTTATGATTGTAAACCATATGATTTAACAGCTTCTATTTTAATAACAACTGTTATATTTATATCTATTTTATACTTTTATTTACAAATTATTCAGTATTTTTTATGGAGTTAATATGTGTGGCATTATAGGATGTAATTTTAAACCAAATCAAGATATAAAGACTCTTACAGATATGTTATTCAACAGAGGTCCAGATTTTCAAGCAACATATCAAATGCAGAATAACTATTTTGGACATACAAGACTTAGCATAATAGATCTTGATAATGAAGCAAATCAACCAATGGTATTTGATGATCTAATCTTGGTATTCAATGGAGAAATTTACAACTATAAAACTCTTATAAAATCTGAAAATCTAAAGATGCTTACCAAAAGTGATTCAGAAGTTTTAATAAGACTTTATCAAAAATACGGGATTGAATTTTTAAATAAACTAGAGGGGATGTTTAGTTTTTGTATTTATGATATTAAAAAAGATTTATATTTTTGTGCAAGAGACAGATATGGTAAAAAGCCATTTTTTTATTCAATTTTTGATAATAAATTTATCTTTTGCAGCAAGATAAAACCAATTTTAAAAGCTCTTGATTTAAAACCAAAACTAAATAAAGTTGCCCTTGCTCAGTATTTACAATATTTTGTACCACTTAGTCCAAATACTTTTTTTAATGATATTTTAAAGCTTGATTCTGCTTCATATTTAATTTATGAAAACAAAACAAAATCTTTAAAAATAAAAAAATATTATAAAATAAACACATATAAAAAGATTCATAATGAACAAACTGCCATAAAAGATATAGAAGAACTTTTATTTAAAGCAGTAGAACAAAGAATAACTGCAGATGTAGAGGTGGGATCACTTTTAAGTGGAGGAATAGATAGCTCTTTAATCTCTGCACTATACACAAATATCTCAGGTAAAAAAATTCAAACATTTAGTGTAGGGTATGATAGTTATGAAAAATATTCTGAACTTCCTTATGCCAATATCACCGCAAAACATATCAATAGTATTCATCACCCTTTAGTGATAAATAAAAATCAATACATAGATAGTTTTGAAGAGGTTTTGGATCAACTAGAAGAACCTCATGGGGATAGTGCGGCAATCCCTTTGTATCTTTTAACAAAAACTATTAAAAACAGTGGAATAAAAACTGTTTTAAGTGGAGAAGGAAGTGATGAGATATTTTTAGGATATGATAATTATGCCAAATTTTTAAAATATTATCAGTTTGCCACATCACTGCAAAGTGATCAGCAAGAGTTTTTAGATTCGATAATATCAGCTCTTCAAAATCAAACAAAAGAGAGTGAATACCTAAGAAGAGTAGTAAAAAAACAAACTATTTATAACTCTTTTGGGGAGATTTTTAATGACAAACAAAGAAAAGCTTTATTTAAAAAAAATCCATCATTTAAATCACCATCAAACAAAAAAGATCCTATTGATCATATGAGTAGTATTGATCTGCAAATATGGCTAGGGGAAGCACTACTTAGCAAAGTTGATAAAATGAGTATGGCAAACTCTATAGAGGTGAGAAATCCATTTTTACATAAAGACTTGGTAAATTATCTTTTTAGTGTAGATTCAAATATAAAAATGGGAGATACAAATAAATATCTTCTAAAACAAATAGCTTCAAAATATATCCCCTCACAGATTATAAATCGAACAAAAAAAGGGTTTAATTCCCCTTATAATGAGTGGCTCTTTGAAGCATTTGGTGAAGATTTATATAAAATTATCCTTGAAGTAAATAATCAAACAGATTTTTTTAATAAAACGTATCTAGATTTTATATATACTCAAGCAAAAAACAATAAATTTAAACAACATTTTTATTCTTTGTATATTTTCAGTAAATGGTATAAAAAGAATTTTTAGATATAATCATAACTATAATAAATTAAGGATCTAAATATGTTAGAAACTATTAAAAATAAAATCATTACATATGTATTTAAGATATCAAATAAACCTGTATTATTTCATGAACTTTTACAAGCAAATAAACTTTTTAATGAAGGGATGCATCTTGATGGGAAAAAATTAGGATTTAGACTTAGAATAGGAAGAGCATATTTAGTTTTTGTACTTCTTACTCATATATTTATCATTCCTGCAGCACTTATTGCGCATAAAATTTTTGCAATGGCTGATTGTCATGTTTCAATACTTGTAGCTATATTTTTTACAGGTATGATATTTGCTTCATTTGGTATGTTTAGAGAGTGGTTAAGTGATGAAATTGCATTAAATAGAATTACAACCGCATGGAAAATTCATTTTCCACATTTTCCATATGAAGAATATGGAGACAAAGTTGATGAAATTTACAATGATGCGCTAGTACAAGATATACAAAAGAAAGAGTTACAAAGATATATTTTAGATCGATTAATTGAAGTCGATTAAGATTTTAGATATAATGCAAAAAAATTAAATAAAGAGAAAAAATGGGTCAAACAATAACAGAAAAAATATTTAGTGCACATGTTGGTGAAAAAGTATATGCAGGACAAATTGTAAGAAGTCCTATTGATATGGTAATAGGTAATGATATTACTACTCCAATATCAATTAAAGCATTTGAAGAAAGTGGTGTAGAAAAACTTGCTAATCCAGATGGTTTTTCGATAGTTCTTGATCACTTTATTCCAGCAAAAGATATAGCTAGTGCAAATCAAGCTAGAATAAGTAGAGATTTTGCAGCAAAACATAATCTAAAAAACTTTTTTGATGAAAAAGATATGGGAATAGAACATGCACTTTTACCTGAAAAAGGGCTTGTAATCCCAGGAGATGTAATTATTGGGGCTGATTCTCATACATGTACACATGGAGCATTAGGTGCTTTTTCTACAGGAATGGGAAGTACAGATTTAGCATTTGCTATGATTACTGGAGGAAACTGGTTTAAAGTTCCAGAATCTATAAAGGTAATATTTAAAGGTAAGCCAAAGAAATTTGTAACAGGAAAAGATTTAATTCTAGAAATTATTAGAATGATTGGTGTTGATGGTGCTTTATATAAAACTTTAGAATTTACAGGTGACACAATTCAATATTTAACAATGGATGATAGATTTGCTTTATGTAATATGGCTATTGAAGCTGGAGCTAAATCTGGTATTGTTGCAGTTGATGATATTACTAGAGAATTTTTAGATTCAAGATCTGCTGCAAATGATGGATTAAGAGATACTCCAAAAGAGCATTATAGCGATGAAAATGCAACATATTGTCAAGTACTTGAAATTGATGTAGCAAATCTTGAACCAGTTATTGCATACCCATTTTTACCAGAAAATGGTCACCCTATGAGTCAAGCAGTAAAAGATAATATCAAAGTAGATCAAGTGTTTGTAGGATCTTGTACAAATGGACGATTAAGCGATTTAAAAGTAGCTTCTGAAATGCTAAAAGGGCAAAAAATAGCTCAACATACTAGAATGATTGTAACTCCAGGAACTCAAAAAATTCTTAGAGAAGCTACAAAACTTGGATATATTGATATCTTAGTTGATGCTGGTGCAGTTGTATCAAATCCTACTTGTGGTGCATGTCTTGGTGGATATATGGGAATTTTAGGAGATGAAGAAGTTTGTATCTCTACAACAAATAGAAACTTTGTAGGACGAATGGGAAGTAGAACTTCTAAAGTATATTTAAGTAACTCTGCAGTTGCAGCAGCTAGTGCAATTAGCGGATATATAACAGATCCAAATACAATATAAATGATACAACATATACCATGTGTAATCCTTGCAGGTGGTAAATCTAGTAGAATGGGAGAGGATAAAGCTCTTCTGCCATTTGATAAATTTGATACTCTTGTAGAATATCAATACTCTAAACTTTCAAAAATATTTAAAAATGTTTATATCTCAAGTAAAAGTAATAAATTTAATTTTGAAGCTAAACTAATATTAGATAATGAAAATACAATCTCTTCTCCAATGATAGCGCTCAAAGCTATTTTAGAAAAGTTTGATAAAAAAGTATTTATTATAAGTGTTGATATACCTTTTGTAGAAAATGAAACCATTAAAACTTTAATAAAAGAAAGTGATTGTTTTGATATTACTATTGCAAGTGATTTAAATCATACTCACAACTTATGTGGGATATATGATACAAATTTACTCACTTTAATATCTAAATATATAAAAAAAGATATCCATAAAATAAATTTTTTAGTTAAAAATTCAAATTCTAAAACTATACTTTTTGACAAACAATCCCAATTTTTAAACATTAATACAAAGGAAGAGTACAACACAGCACTAAATAATTATAAGCTATACAAATAATATTTATTTGACAAAGCCCTAAACAGTTAAGTGATGTGTTATTTTTATTTTGTTATTCTAGCTCAACTTAAAATAGTTTTTTAATAAAAAGATATAAGGAAAAGAAATGGAAAACAGAAATCTTAAAAAAGATTTAGAACAATTAGATTCTATCTTAAAAGAACAAGGTATCTCAAGAAGAGATGCAATGAAGATGATGGGTCTAAGTAGTGCTGCATTTATGATGGGAAGTGGTACTGAAGCTGAGGCAGCAACTGAAGTAAGAGCTAGTAGTGCTAAAGGTAAAGTTTTAATCATTGGTGGTGGACTTTCTGGTATGAGTACAGCTGCTAGATTAAGAAACTCTGCATCTGATGTTGAGATTACTGTTATTGAACCAAATGGTCTTTCTACTCAATATCAACCAGGTCAAACTTTAGTTGGTGGTGGATTATGGCCAAAAAGTGAAGTAATTTATCATAGAGATGATTTTATTCCAAATAATGTAACTGTTATTGAAGAAAAAGCAGTTGAGTTTGATCCAGATAACAATACTGTAACTACAGATAAAGGGACTAAAGTTTCTTATGATTATATGATTGTTGCAGCTGGTTTAGTTCTTAATTATGGAGCAATCAAAGGTTTAGAAGCAGCTGGAGAAGCTTATTCTGCAGGTGATAATAAAAAACTAGTAGATGTATTAAATTCTGTTGGTGCATGTTCAATATATACAGCTGATGGAGCTGAAGCTACTTGGGAAAGTATGCAAAAATTTATCGCGGATGCTAAAAGTGGTAAAAAAGTAAATGGTTTATTTACACATCCAAATACACCAATCAAATGTGGTGGAGCACCTAAGAAAATTATGTATCTTACAAATGCAAGATTAAATGAAGCAGGTGCTAGAGCAAACGCTAACTTACATTTCTATCCAAATGGTGGAGCTATGTTTGGTATTAAAGATTATCATACTGCGATTGTTGAACAATTTAAAGCTAGAGATTTCAAATGGAGTTATAAACATAACTTAATTGCAGTTGATGGAGAAAATAAAATTGCTACATTTAATCACCACTGGAAAGAAAAAGGTGAATGGGATGAAGATTTAGAAGAATATGGTGTAGTTTTAAAAAGTGAAGAGGTAAAAGTTCCTTACGATTTCTTACATATTACTCCTCCTATGAAAGCTCCAACAGAAATAGCAAACTCTAAAATTGGTTCAAGTAAAGGTTGGGTTCCTGTTAAAAAAGAAACTTTACAACATGCTAAATATAAAAATGTATTTGCTTTAGGTGATATCGCAGCGATTCCTATGGGTAAAACTGGAGGAAGTGCTAGAAAACAATATAAAGTAGTTGTAGATAATGTTCTTTCTATGATGGAAACTGGATCTATTCCAGCAACAAATAAAGAGTATGCTGGATATACGGTATGTCCATTAATTACTAATATTGGTACAGTTATGTTAGCTGAGTTTAACTGGGCTTCTAAAAAAACTGGAAGTGGTGCTAATGCAGCATTATTACCAATTGACCCTACTCAAGAGAGATATATTTGGTGGCTACTAAAAATTTATTTATTAAAACCAATGACTCAATATGGTATGCTTTCTGGTAGAGCTTAGAAAAAGATAATAGGAGAATTTAAAGATGATTAAAAAAATTACAACACTTACATTAGCAACAGCTGCAATATTTGCATTAACTGGTTGTGGAGATAAAACTGCACCTAAAGAAGTAACTACATATAAATATACAACTGTACAAGTATATGAAAAAACTTGTATCAAGTGTCATGGTGCAAATGGAGAAGGAAATCCTGAAAAGAAAACTCCAGCACTTAATGATAGAACTCCTGCAGAAATGGCAGAAGATCTATATGATGTTAAAAATGGTGGTACAGGATATGGTGGTTCTGGAACAGATCATGAAATCATGGAACACAATATGCAAAAACTTATTGACAAAGGTTATGATTACGATATTAACTCTATGGCAGAATTCTTATCATACTTAGCAAAAAACAATAAAAAAAATAAATAATTGATACATTAAGTATCTTATAATAAAGGCAGATATTAAGTTATCTGCCTTTTTTTATGTTTATAATTTTTTATATGTTATAATCAAAAACTATTAAACATATAAGGAAATATAAATTGAATAAACGCCAAGATCTCGTATATGTATGGCCATTATTTACTAGAATCATCCACTGGCTTATTGCTTCTACATTTACTGCAGCTTTTATATTCTCTTTTTATGAAAATTTATTAAATTTACATGTAGCTGCTGGAATTATATTTGGGCTTATGCTTGTATATAGATTTATTTGGGGCTTTATAGGTCCTCGATATGCTACATTTAACACTTTTAAACTTAGTCTTACGCAACTAAAAGATTATTTTGCACAAAAAGTAAAAAATAGATATAGAGATATCCCAGCAGGTCATAATCCAGCTTCTAGTTGGTTTACATTAATAGTTCTTGGACTTGGTGCGATTATATCTATTAGTGGTTTGCTACTATATGGGATACAAGAAGGCAATGGATACCTTGGATATCTAAATGAAAAATATTATATGTACAGTGATCTATTATTACAAATACATACTTATTCATCATGGTTACTTGTAGGATGGGCTGTTATTCATGTATCTGGTGTTATGGTAGAGCAATTTTACCATAAAACAAATATGGCATTTGCGATGATAAATGGATATAAAAAAGCTAAAGGGGAAGATTCAAAACCAGGAAAATCACAAAGATGGTTAACTTATCTATTTTTATTACTATCTTTATTTGTACTTTTTGTTTCAACAGATGGCAGAAATAACCCATTTGTAGCGAATAGATTCCCAGAAATTCACTATGAACAAGATATACCTGTTTATAATTTTGAATGTGGATCTTGTCATAAACCTTATCCTCCATTTATGCTTCCAACTAGCTCATGGGATAGAATCCAAAATGGTTTAAAAAATCATTTCGGTGAAAAGATATCTCCAACGCACAAAAAAGAAGAAAATAGAATTTCTAAAAATGATCAAACTATGATTTTTAATTATTTAAGAAATAATAGTGCAGACCACAGTACGCGAGAAGTTTCTGTAAAAGTAATGAAGTCATTAAATGGAGCAAGAGGAAGAAAATCAATTACTAAAATAAAAATCTGGAAAAAAATTCATAAAAACATACCTCAATCAGTATTTAAATCTAAAAAAATAAAAGGAAAAGCAAACTGCTGGGCATGTCATAAAAACTTCGATAAAGGGATGATTGAAGATATTGATATTCATATCCCTTCATTATAATAGCTTATTAAATTAAGTACAGATTATATTAAAAATAACTTCAATTAAAGATTCTTATAAGTAATATTGGAATAAAATGTACTATGTATATTTTTTATTTAAAAAAATATTAAGTTTATATGAAATTTAAAGGAGTCAAACTGATGCAAGTAGAAGTTTCAAGAAGAAAGTTTCTTCAAGGTACGGTTGCTATGACAGTTGTAGGTGGTACAGCATTAAGTACTACAAATTTATTATCAAATGAACATGCAAGTAGTGCAAAAGTTGGAGATATTCCAACTTTTACTACTAAAAGTGGTCAAGCGAAATCTCATGAGGTTGCAACTTTATGTGAAATGTGTGTTAATAAATGTGCAGCATTAGCCCAAGTAGAAAATGGTATTATTACAAAATTAAATCCTAATCCACTTTTTCCAAAAAGTAAAAATATGCTTTGTGCAAGAGGAAATGCAGGTATTCAAGCGGTATATGATCCAGATAGATTAAAATATCCAATGATAAGAATAGGAGAAAAAGGTGAAGGTAAATTTAAAAGAGTTACATGGGATGAAGCCTATGAAGCTATTTTAAATGGTACAGATAAATTTCCAGGACTTGCAAAAATATTAGAAGAAGAAAAAGACAATAGATCTTCTATGTTATTTTGTGCAGGTGAAGGTATGGCAGAGCATACATTTAAACAATTTTTTCAAGCATTTGGTTCATCAAATTGGCTAAATCATGCATCAATTTGTCTTCAAACAGTTGCTTCTGGTTATGGTGTAACTTTAGGGTCATATCCTCAGGCAGATTTAGATAATGCAAAATATATTATTATGGGTGGTGCAAATAGAGCTGAAGCTATTGTTACTCCTGATACTATGGATGCTTTTAAAAGAACAAAAGGAAGAGGTGCAAAACTTATTTGTGTAGATCCAAGATTTACAAATACTGCAGCAAAATCTGATAAATGGCTTGCTATTAATCCAGGGACTGATTTAGCATTTGTATTAGCTTTAACTTATGTAACTATTACAGAAGATCTTCAAAATCAAAAATATATCGATGCAAACTTCAAAGGTTGGGAAGAGTATAAAAATAGTGTATTAACAAATAAATATACTCCTGAATGGGCACAAGATATTACAGGAATTAAAGCAAAAGATATTTATGCAATTGCAAGAGAATTTGCAGCTGCTGCTCCTAAAGCAGTTTATTATCCAGGAAGAAGATCAACTTTTGCAAAGAATGATTTTCAACTAAGACGTGCAATGGCAATATTTCAAGCTATGCATGGAGCAATTGATTGTAAAGGTGGATTAATTTTTGGTAGTAAATTACCTATGAAACCACATGAAGGACTTGAACCATTATATGCAAAAGCTGAAAGTAGAGCAGTTAATAAAGTTGATCATCCATCAAAAGGTCATGCTGGATACGATGACTGTGCTATTGTAAGTGGTGGTGGATCTTGGATTAGTTGGAGAAATCACTTTATTGAGGGGAAACAACCATATAAAGTAAGAGGAATGTTTTGTTATAAACACAATCCAATGATGAATATGCCAAATACTGCAAAAACTGCAAAAATGCTAAAAATGATGGATCTTGTAGTTACAATTGATACAATGCCTAGTGATACAGTTATGTATGCTGATGTTGTACTTCCAGAATGTACATATCTTGAAAGAACAGATCCGGTTAAAACATTTGGTGGTGTTGAACCTAGTATTGCAGTTAGAAATAAAGTAATTGATCCAATGTATGAAACAAAACCAGTAATAGAAATATTAAATGGATTAACTTCTAAAATTTCTAAACCTATGTTTGAAATTACTAAAAAATATGATGAAGATGTACAAGAACAAATTGATGATGAAGGATTAGAAGCTACATATGCAGAGTTTGATCTTACATTACCTTTTAAACAAACACAAGAAGAATTAAATCATCATGCAGTGTCTATGTATTTAGGAGCTGCTGAAGTATTACATAAAGATGGTGTTTTTTATCCAAAAATGGATAAATACTTTAAAAAATTAAATGTAAATGAACATCAATATTATCCTGAAAAGAAAAAATACTATAGTACAAAAAAAGGTAAACCAGTAACTCCATCTAAAAAAGTTGAGTGTGTTATTGCATCTTTGGCAAAAAAAGGAATAGATCCAATGCCTGTATGGAAAGATGAATATAACTTTAGTGTACCAAATGGTAAATTTAGACTTCTTACAGGAAGACATGCACAATTTACTCAAAGTGGAACTTCAAACAATGCAATGCTAAGAGATTTAATGCCAGAAAACTTTATTTGGATTAATAAAAGAGTTGCACAACAAAAAGGAATTAAATTTGCAGATATGATTGAAGTAAGTTCAAGTACAGGAAAAACTCAATTAAAAGCATATCCAACAGAAAAGATTGCACCAAATCAAGTATTTTTTATCCATGGATTTGGAGAAGAGAGTCAATCATTAACTTGGGCATATAAAAATGGTGGAAATGATAATTCTGTTATAGAAGATCATATTGAACCAGTATATGGTGCAGCAGCGATGCACGAAACAAATGTTGAAATAAGAAAGGTGTAAACGATGGCTAGATATGGAATGGCACTTGATTACAAAAATTGTATCAATTGTAAAGCATGTGAAGTAGCATGTAAAGAAGAAAATGGTGTACTTATGGGTGCAGATAAACATAGAATTTGGGTAGGAACTCCAGATATTCAAGGAGAATATCCACTTTTAGATATTGTTTCAAATAGTTTTCAGCCAAGTCAATGTCAACATTGTGATGACGCACCATGTCAAGAAGTTTGTCCTACACATGCAACTTATTATGATGAAAATGGTGTAGTTAGAGTAGATTCTGATAAATGTATTTTATGTTCTTACTGTATGAATGCTTGTCCTTATGATGCAAGATATGTAGATGATAGAACAATGACTGTTGATAAATGTAACTTCTGTTCGGATACTAGACTTGTAAACGGTGAAGTAACAACTGCATGTCAAAACACATGTCCTACAAAGGTGCGAACATTTGGAGATTTAGATGATCCAAATAGCGAAATTAGTGAACTATTAAGAGTGAGAGAACATTTTTCTTTAAAATCTCATCTTGGTACAAATCCAAAACTATTCTATCTAACATAAGGAGTTAATGATGAAAATTGGACCATTAAATATTCCATTAAAAGAAGATTTTTCTATTAAATCAATTTTAGGATTCGAAAAAAGTTTTATTAATATAATTATTGCTCTTAGTGTTGTAGCAATGTTAGGTATGTTAGTAATTGGTGTTACAAACTATTTAATTCATGGGCATCATGCATATAATGTAACAAGAGAACATCCTTGGGGATTATTGATTGCTGTGTATATTTTCTTTGTTGTTAGTTCAACTGGATTTTGTATAGTTGGATCACTTGGTGATGTATTTGGATTTAAAGATTATACTATGATATCTAAAAGAGCAATCTTTGGATCTATTGTAACTATTATGGCAGGTTTTACAGTTATTGCATTTGAGATTGGTCATCCAGTTACTATGCTTATATACAATGTACTAAGCCCAGGACTTACATCTGCAATTTGGTGGATGGGTACTTTATATGGACTTTATCTTACATTTATGATTATTGAGTTTTACTTTTTATTAAATAATGATATGAAAAAAGCTAAATACTTTGGTCTTACTGGACTTTTAGTTGGGCTTGCTGCTCACTCAAATCTTGGATCTGTATTTGGATTTTTAAATGCTAGAACAATATCTCAAGGTGTATTTTATCCTACGTATTTTATTTTAACAGCATTTATTACAGGTATTTTTCTTTCATTTATTATTATGGGATTTAGATATAAATTAAATTTTAATGATAAAACAAAAAAACTTTTAGAAGGTTTAGCAAAAATACAAGGACTTTTAATCTCAATTTTAATTTTCTTTGTAACTTGGAAACTTCTTACAGATATGTATGGTGGTATGCCAAATCGAGCTGAAGTAGCACATCATATTATAGGTTCTTCAACATTTTGGGCAGAAGTAATCTTAGCTATGGTTATACCTTTACTTGTAATTTTAAAAGATTTTGGTAAAAGTCCAGTAATGATGTTTTTTGCCTCATTAATTGGGATGGTTGGTATTTTCTTTATGAGATATAATCTTGTACATGATACACAATTAAAACCACTTCAAATGATGAAAGTAAAAGAGTATCAACTTGCTCCTGAATGGATTCACTATTTCCCTAGCTCATCAGAGATTATGATCTCTTTAGGTGGTCTTGGACTTTGTATTTTACTTTACTATGTAGGAACAAGAGCATTCAACCTTGATGAAGAGGCTCATCACTAAAAATTAGTTTTAATATCTATTATTTAAATTAAAAGCCTTTGATATTATTTATCAAGGGCTTTTTTGTTATCATAATAGTATAAAAATAAAAGATAGGATCTAAATTATGAAAAATAATCCATTAATCAAAATATCATTACTTGTAGCTATTTTAAGTTCAGGTATCTATGCATCTAGCCAAACTAAAACATATACTATGGATGAGATATATAATAAAATGTGTATTCAATGCCATAGTTCAGATGGCTCAGGTAATACAGATAAATTAACACCATCAATGAGAGATATGAGTCAAGCTGAAATTGAAGAAGAGCTAATCAATGTAGAAGATGATAAAGGGCATATTATTATGGAACATAATCATGAAAAAATAAATGAAATGGGTATGCAGTATGGTGCAAAAGAGATGGCAAAATATATGTATGAAAGATTTCATCCAACTAAAGAGGTACAATAGATGAAAAAAGAGATATTAATATATATAAGTCTTTTTGTAATAATAGCTTTTATTTGGCATATGGATCAATGGTTTGATCATCCAATAGTGCATCTTACAAATATGTCAAATGGTGGAGCTTTTGGAGTTCCTGGTATTATTCATCCATTTGTATTTACATTTATAGCATATGCTTTATTATCTATTCCTAGAGGTATTATAAAATTATTTACAAAAAAATGATTTTATAATTTGACATAAAAAAAGGCAGATGGAATATCCATCTGCCTTTTTTATAAATTGCATTTTATATTATGCAATTGCTGCTTTTGCTTTTGTTACAAGTGATGCAAATGCTTCCGCATCATTCATAGCCATATCAGCTAAGATTTTTCTATCTAATTCAATATTAGCTAGTTTTAAACCATTCATAAATCTTGAATAGTTAATATCATTTAATCTACATGCAGCGTTGATTCTTACAATCCAAAGTTTTCTAATGTCTCTTTTTTTGCTTCTTCTATCTCTATAAGCATATACAAGTGCATGTTCTAATGCCTCTTTTGCTTTTCTAAAATGTTTTCTTCTACCACTATATTGACCTCTTACGGCCTTTAGAACTTTCTTGTGTCTAGCTCTTCTTACAGTTCCTGTTTTTACTCTAGGCATATTTTCCCCTTTACCTTTTTTTCAACTTTTTGTTGTAGGTGTCAGTATTTGAAATACTGAACTTGTCCGTATATTACGGAGTGACTATGTAATCAAAAATATTTTTGAATTACGCTTTATTTAACATTCTTTTAACTCTTGCAACATCTACACTTGCAACAGTTTGTGGGCCTCTAAGCTTTCTTTTTCGCTCTTGAGATTTTTTAGTTAGAATATGGCTTCTAAAAGCACTTCCTCTTTTAACTGAACCATTTTTCTTTACTTTAAATCTTTTTAAAGCTCCACTATTAGACTTCATCTTTGGCATAGTAAGAATCTCCTTTCATAATATTTATCTCTCTAACACATAAAAGTGTAGAGAAAAAAGTTCGGGATTATACTCTAATATAGATTAAGTTTAGTTTAAAGCATTATCAACAAAAATCTGCTAACAATCCACCTTTTAACATTTCATACATCTCATCTCCTTCTAAAATTTTTACAATTTCTAATGCAAAACAAATAGCAGTTCCAGGTCCTCTTGAAGTTAAAATTTTACCATCTTTGACAACTTTTTGTTCAGATGTATACCCCTCTAGTCTTATTTGTTCTTCAACACTAGGATAACAAGTATAATTCTCGCTTAAAACTCCTGCAGTATTTAATGCAAACGGTGCGGCACAAATTGCAGATATAAATTTTTCATCTTCATTCATTTTTTTTAGCATATTTTGAACTGTAACATTTGCATTTAAAATATCTGTACCACCCCAACCTCCAGGAAGTACAATCATATCTAAAGTATCACTATCAACATCATCTATCATACAATCAGTTTGGACTACAATTCCTTGCGCACCTTCTACCATTAATTCTTCTACCCCAGCAATTACTACTTCAATATTTGCTCGTCTACATACATCAATAATTGAAATTGCTTCAATCTCTTCAAAACCTTTTCCTAAAGGAACAACAATTTTACTCATAATAATCTCCAACATATAATTTAGATAAAATTTTACTACTTTCTTGCATAATTTTCAATTCATTATAGATTAAAATATCTTATTCAAGGGACTATAAGCAAAAATTAAATAAAATTTATAAAATTATACTAAAAGGGATTATTCATGCTTCATAAATCAAGACTTTTAAAAGCATTATTAGTTGCATCAATACTTGGTGTTTCATTATTTGCAGTTGAAAAAGATACGGATCTAAAAAAAGTTGTTACAGAGGTTCAATCTAATGCTTCTATAAAAGATCAAAAGCTGAGACTAGCTCAAGAAGAGTTAAGAAGAGCAAGGGAAGCAGAGGCTACAATTACATCTCAAAGTACTTTAGAGGGAACTATCTCATCTTTAGCTATGCAGATGATGCAAAATAAAAAGATAAATACAAATAAAGCTTTTATTGTTACATCTTTTGTAAGACTTGATAATCTTAAAAAAACTACAGAGTTTGGAAGAATTTTGAGTGAAAGTATGCTAAATGAGCTATCAATTAGAGGATTTAATATTACTGAATTTAGAGGTCAATTATCAGTTTCAGTAAATAACAATGGTGAATACTTCATTACAAGAGATCCAACAAAACTAAAAAATGCTATTCAAAATACATATGTAGTAGTTGGAACTTATTCTAGACAATACAAAAGAATTATGGTAAATGCTAGAGTTATTGATAATATGACAGGACAAGTTATATCTTCTGCTCGTGCTTCTTATGTACATGGCTTAAGAAATGATTGTGCAATATTCAAAGATTGTGCAGCACCTAGAACTATTAAAATTATAGAAGAAAAATAAGTATTAATACATAAATGAAAAGATTAAAGCACACTATACTATTCTTATTTGTTCTAATCTTTTCAGGATGTATATATCCAAATAACTACATAAATAACTCAGTAAATTTCTCATCAATATCTTCAAATCTTGTAGCACAATTAGATCAACCAATCAAACAATATGTAATACCATCTGATACAGCTGTTTTAGTATCTGATTTTGTTAATCTAAATACACTAAAAGCAAATTCAAAACTTGGATTTTTACTTGCAGACTTAGTTAAAAACGATTTAATTACTAAATATCACTTGATGATTAAAGAGATAAAGCTATCAAGAAATTTTATACTTGGTAAATCAGGATTTAAAATTTTATCAAATAAAGCAAATCAAGTAGATAATACAATTGTAAATGCTATGTATGCACTTGTAGGAACCTATACATTTACAAATGAACAAATTATAATTTCATTAAAAATTATAGATATACGAACTGGTATGTTAGTTGGTTCAGCGATTACTAAAAATATTTTAACAAATGAAATTATACAATTAGATTCATCTCAAAATATTGATAATATATACTCACCTACTGTATTGTAATCTTTTCAATTAAAAATTGAATTTTAGTATTACCTCTAAATTCATTTTCACCTAGACTTACAACTAAATCTAAAATATCATCTTTATTGATTTTTATAGTGTTATTAAATTTTATTGCTTCATATGAGCCATTTTCACTTTGAATATATATCTTTAAGTGTTCTTTATTTTTCCCCATATATGTTATATTTGATGCACTAATATTACTTAGGGTAAATTTTGGTTTAATATTATCTAGTCCATAAGGTTCATATTGATATAACAAATTCATTAATTCAAAATTTACACAATTTAAATCTATCTCACCTATAATAGGTGAAGCACAGATATCTGTTTGCTTTTCTAAATTTACCTTATTTATGGCATCTTTAAATTGATTGAAATTCTCTTTTTTTAAAGATAATCCTGCTGCACTTTTATGTCCACCAAAACCTATTACATACTGTTTTACTTTATCAATTAGTTCATATAGATGAATATCATTAGCTGCAGATCTGGCACTTCCTTTTAAAGTATCATTATTTGCACAAAATACAAAAGCTGGTTTTTCAAATTGATCAACTAATCTAGATGCTACAATTCCAATTACCCCTTCATGCCAATCATCATGATATACTACAATTACTTTATCTTCTTCATTTACTTGCTCTATTGCTTGAGCAGTAATATCATTTTGTATCTCTTTTCGTTGATTATTTAATTGAGTTAAGTATTCAAATGATTCTTGAGCTTGTGCAATATTTTTAGCTAATAAAAAATTTAAAGCAATACTACCATCTTCTAATCTACCTGCACTATTTATTCTTGGAGCTATAAAAAAACCAATATCATCAGCAACATATTTTGATTTTTGCATCATCTGATTTAATACAATAAAAGATGGTCTATTAGATTTAAGTAAATACTGCATACCATATTTTACCATTGTATGATTTAGCGATACCATTGGCATAATATCTGCTACTATTGCCAAAGATAGCAAATCTAAAAATTTTGACATATTTATATCTATATTTAGCTCTTTTTTTATCTGTGCACATAAATACCAAGCTACTTGTGCCCCACAAATCTCTTTAAATGGAAAATTACAATCTTCTCGTTTAGGATTTACAACAGCATATGCTTGTGGCATTGTATCCCCAACAGTATGATGATCTGTAATAATTAAATCTAAATTCTTTTTCTTACATAATAGTGCTGATTCATGTGCACTTATACCATTATCAACAGTTACAACCAATCCACTATCAATCATATCAATAATCTTTTTAGATAGTCCATATCCATGTTCAAATCTATTTGGGATAATATAGTCTACTTTATATCCAACCTCATCAAAAAAATCTACCATAATTGAAGTTGAAACAATACCATCAACATCATAATCTCCAACAATAGTAATATTTTCACCAGTTTGAATAGCATGAACAACTCTTTTGGCAGCTTTTATACAGTCTTTTAATTTATCAGGCTTTGGAAGTTGTGCCAAAGTGTTAAAATCTTCTTTTTTATGCCTAGAGCTTAAAATTTGCTCTAGCATACTATGATTTATTTTTGGCTTTAGGGTCATATATTTAATTAGTTTTTTAGGGTTAAAGATTGTTTTATAAACTCTAAAATAATTGGATTTGGAGTTTGTAAATGTGAAGTAAATTCAGGATGGAACTGAACTCCTACAAACCAAGGATGATCTTCAATCTCAACAGTTTCAATTAAACCATTTGATTCTCCACTAATAATCATTCCTGCATCTTCTAATTGTTTTTTATATTCTGGATTAGCTTCATATCTATGTCTATGTCTTTCATAGTACACATCATTATTTCCATAAGCAGCTTTTATTTTTGAACCATCTTTTGGTGTAAATGGATATTCTCCAAGTCTCATAGTTCCACCCATTGGTGATTCATGTGTTCTTAGTTGAGTACTTCCACTTTGATCTATAAACTGATCAATTAGATAGATTATAGGATTAGGTGTTTCCTTATCAAATTCAATAGAATTTGCATCTTTAATATTTAAAACATTTCTAGCATATTCTATCATAGCCAATTGCATACCTAAACATATACCTAAATATGGAATTTTATTCTCTCTAGCATATTTAATAGCTTCAAGCTTTCCTTCAACACCTCTAATTCCAAATCCTCCTGCAACTAATACACAATCAGAATTCTTAATAACATCAGCAGCACAACTATCTTCAATCTTTTCAGAATCACACCAATTTATATTTATTTTTGTATTTAGATGAGCTCCTGCATGAGTTAAAGATTCTATTAAAGATTTATATGATTCTTTTAACTCTAAATATTTTCCAACAAATGCAATATTTAATTCATCTTTTGGTGCTACAATATGTTTAACTAAATTATCCCATTCATCCATATCTGGTTTAATTTCATCAATTTGAAAATGTCTTGCCATTGGTTTTAAAATATCTTCTTTTAAGAAGTTCATAGGAACTTGATAAATAGTAGCTGCATCTCCTGCTTCAATTACAGAATCTTCATCAACATCACAACTCATTGCAAGTTTATTTTTAAGTTCTTTGGGTAGTTTTCTCTCAGTTCTACATACAAGTATATCTGGAGCAATTCCTATTCTTCTTAACTCTTGAACTGAATGTTGAGTTGGTTTTGTTTTAAGTTCACCCGCAGCTGCAATATAAGGGATAAGTGTAACATGAATATTCATTACTGATGTTCTTTTTAATTCATGTCTAATCTCTCGCAAAGATTCCATAAAAGGTAATCCTTCAATATCCCCTACTGTTCCACCAAGCTCAATAATTAAAAAATCTTTATCTTTTCCTGCAGAAAAAATTCTATCTTTTATCTCATCAACTACATGAGGAACTACTTGAATAGTCTTACCTAAGTATCCCCCTTCTCTTTCTCTTTTTAATACAGATTGGTATACCTGTCCTGTTGTAAAGTTATTTGCCTTACCTAGTGTTGCATCAATAAATCTTTCATAGTGACCTAAATCTAAATCTGTTTCAGCTCCATCTGCTGTTACAAATACTTCCCCATGCTCTAATGGACTCATAGTACCTGGATCAACATTTAAATATGGATCTATTTTTAACATACTTACATTATATCCTGCTTGCTTTAGTAATGCTGCAATAGATGCTGATGTAATTCCCTTACCTAGTGAACTTAAAACTCCACCTGTTACAAAAATATATTTTGTCATAATTTATTATTCCTATTAATGTTGATTGTTCAATGTTTATAATTGGCGATTATATCTAATTTTTAGTTAAATTGCCATAAAAAAAGGGGCTACATATGCAGCCCCTTTTCTATTATAAGTTATAAACTTATTTTTTAAATTTATCTGCTCTTGGATACATAAATACTGCTTTTCTAATTACAGATATTTTTTCAGGATCTTCAACAGCGTAAGCATGAAGAGTAATCGTTATTGGTGTATCTTTAGTAGCATCATCAACTAATCTTTCAGTTGTACTTAACACAATAACTTTTTTAGCTAATTTTCCTCTACTTAATTTTAATTGTTTAAATCTTTCAATTTTAATTTTATCAGCATATTCACCTAAAATTTCTAATTTATAAGTATAAGTTTTATCTTGAGTATTTTGGAACAATAATAAGAAGTTATTAGTAACTTTATTATTCTCTTTTATTTTATAAAGTTGAGTTGTTTTATTTACATTTAATAACATATACTCTTTTTTACCACCCATAACAAATAACATACCAACAATTATAACTAAGGCAACTGCATACATGATAGTTTTACCACGAATAAGTTTAGTTTTTTGACCATTTACTATTTCTGCTGTACTACTCCATTGAACAAGTGAAGGCTTACCAAGTTTACCCATAACTGTTGTACATGCATCTACACACTCTAAACAGTTAATACACTCTAGTTGCATCCCTTTTCTAATATCAATATGGGTAGGACATACTGTTACACATGATTCACATGTAGTACATTCATTATTTTCATCAGGTAAATCTTTTTGTTTAAATACAATCTTTTCTTTATGTTCATCATAAATATGTCCACCTCTTTTTTCAGAGTAGATTGCTTGATATGTATCATCATCATATAATACAGATTGAACTCGTGAATAAGGACAAACATATACACAAAAGTTTTCTTGTAAAAACACAACATCATAAACTAAAAATGCAGCAACACCAATTAAGAAACCAAGTAATACTGTGTGATCCATTGGATTTTGCATATATACAAAGAAATCTTCTGGAGGAACAAAAAACCACATAAAATCAGCCGCAGCTAATAATGATAAAGCAAACCAAATAACAATAGCAACTACTCTTTTAGATGCATTTTCAGGTTTACTCCAATCTGGCTCTTTTTGTTTATTTTTAATTCTTCTTAAACCTAAAAGTTTACCTTCAATTAGATCTCTATATATAACTCTAAATATTGTTTGAGGACAAGCCCATCCACACCATGCACGTCCACCAATAGCAGTAACTGCAAAAATACCAAGAAATAATATCATTAATAAAAAGGGCATCATATACATCTCTTGCATATCAAATGCAACACCCATTAATTGTAATTGTTTCTTATCAAATGAAAGTAAAAATACATGATACCCATTTATTTTAATAAATGGTAATGCTATTGCAACTATTGTTGCTAATACATATGCCCAATACCGTTTTATTCTATACGGTGTAACTTTGTCAAGTGCTTCTGCCATAATTTTCCTTTTTAACGTTTTTATTTGTCTTTTCTTAATTATATATAGTTTTAGCTTATAATAAACATAAATATAACTAATTTAACTTTTAATTTCTTTTTTTGATAACTTTAAATTATTATAAGAAATCCCATTTTTACTACTTTTCCCAAAATCTACCATAATCATACCAATGAATTTTTTATTATCATAAAATTCTATCCTATAAATTTTACCATTCTTATCTACAGAGTATCGTTTTAAAATTTCATTTAAATTAATTATTAAGCCTGCTTCATTTTTTTGTTTTTTATTAATATATCCAATAACATTAACTCTTAATGTTCCTGTTGGATATATATAAAAATCATTTTTAACTTTTATTATTGATCCAAAAGGAACTTCAAAATCTTCACCATCAATTTTTAATTTTATCCCCTGTGGTGTATTTAGCATATCAAGAAAATCAGGTTTTATCTTTGCTAATTCCCTATTTCCATAATGAATTGTGTATACATTCTTATTTTTTAAAATAGTCAGCAAAGGGCTACTTGGAGTATATTCAAGGGTTCCATCTTTTTTAACTGGAAAATATCTTATTATACGTCTAATTTGACTAAGGGGTAATTTTATTTTATCATCATAAAATGTTATAAAAATATCATTATCAATAATATTTTTTATAGATTTGGGATTCATCTCAAAAGATCTTGTAAACTCAATACCCATAACTCTCATATGTTCTTCTAGTGCTAAAAGCTTATAATAAACTCTATTTTCCACTGATAAACTTTTACTTGTTTCATGTCCAAAAGCTGCTTTTCCATGAGTGATTGCAAAATAAGTTAAGGTTTTTGCCATCTCTGTTTGCTCATAAGTTTTTTCAAATTTTGTTTTTGTATTCTTAATTCTAAAATAATCTTCCTCTTTTAAAAGATTTTTATTTAAGTGATTCACTACTTTTGTAGCTATATCATACAAATTTGGATATGTATCAAGATGTTCTAAATACTCTTGATCTATTACTGTACATTGTCCCCATCTTCTTGGATTATGATATTTATCAATAAAAGTTTCTCTATAAAAACCACTCCCATCATGAAGATTTAATACTGTTTGAACTTCAGGGGCTTTAATATAACCTTTTATTCGTTGAATAAGTTCATATTCAGGATCATTTTTATCTAGAGCTGCAAACTTTCTATTCATATCTCCATTTGGTCCACGAGATCTTTTTATAATAGAGTAAAAATTTAAATTTGGTACTACCCAAACTGAACCTTTTGTTATTGTATAATGTGTTGCAATTAATGATGCTGCAACGAATCCTCCAGGTTCATCCCCTTGAATACCACCAACAATTAATAGGGTATTATCATCTTGTACACCTTTTTTTATAAGATCAAAATCCATACTTTTTGATGACCCAAAAAGATTAATACTCAATAGTAGTATTAAAAATAACTTATATAACTTTAACATGCCAAGGTTCATACCGTACTCCATCTATATTGTTAACAGTATATCGCACATCAATATATTTTAATTTTCTCATTTTATTAAACTCATCAGTTAAAGCAAATCTTGCCGTAAAATTATCATGCCCAAAGCCTTTTTTACCAACATCAAAATCGCCAATTGAGTGATATGTATATGCTGGTGGTGCCAAAGATTTTGATGCCAAATTTAGATTTAAATCACTTCTTTTTATCTTATCAAGATATAATGAAAATTGCTTTACTACACTTCGTACACCTGAAGTTAATTGTAAACTATCCCCAATATCTTTACACATATGCTTATATGATTTAATAGATCTTTCTTTATATAAATAGTGTCCAGTATGAGGTATTTTTATTACCTCTTTTTTAGGAATAACATCTGTGATATTTTGTGTAATTCTTTTACCAAAAAAACCATGAATAGTAGGGTCTTCATAAAAGATTTGCTCCATAAAAGATAATTCTTCTTTTGTAAATTTTCCAATTTTAGAATATCTTTTTGCATAAGATAACATATCATCAAAACCTACAATGTTAAAATGACCATACCCTATTGTTTTTTTTACTCTATTTATTCTATCAAGAGTCGAATATAAAATTTCTTTTTGTTCGTTTGGTAAATATATATCTTTTGTATGTTTTAATTTTAATTTTGAATGAGGAAGATCAAACATAGCATGAGCAGGAGATATAGCTGCTCCTGATAAAATAGTATATTTTAAAAAATCACGTCTATTCATAACTAATCTTTTTTATAAAACATACTTAATATCACAATGATCTTTTAGTTGTTTATATATCTCAACTCTATCATCTTCACTATGAACTAATAAATTTAAACAAAAACTTTTAAATTTTCCTTTTGAACTTACATTTGATAATTCAAGTTTATAATCTCTATCATCAAATAAACTTTTCAATGCACATTCTATCATCTCTTGATCATGTCCAACTACTTTATATTCCCAATCACAAGGATAATTTAATTCTAATTTTTCTTTACTTAAATCAATCATCTCTTAAAATCTCCACTTTTACCACCTGATTTTTTTTCCAACTGAACATTTGATATAACCATACTTTTATCTATAGCTTTTGCCATATCATAAATAGTCAACAATCCTACAGAAACACCAGTAAGTGCCTCCATCTCTACTCCTGTTTGGCCATTTAATTTAGCTGTAACTATCAATTTAAATCCAGGTAATTCATCAAGTTGCTCAACATCACAATTTATACCACTAAGCAATAACGGGTGACACATAGGAATTAAATCACTTGTCTTTTTTACTCCCATAATTGCAGCAATCACTGCTGTTTGCAATACTGGACCTTTTTTATTAGTTTGATTAACAATAGATCCAAACGCATCGCTGCTCATCTGTATAGTCCCCGATGCAACTGCTATTCTTGTAGTATCTTCTTTACTTGATACATCAACCATCTTAGGTCTATCATGTTCATCTAAGTGTGTTAAATTCATATTTATCCTAATAACTAATATTTACTATAATTCTTGATTATAGCTTAAACATACTAAAGAAACAATTAAGTAATGTTTAACTATAATTGCCGTTCAAATTTTAAAAAGAAAGTAGGTGATTGTCAATGCCTGGTATTAAGGTTAAAGACAGCGAGTCTTTTGATGAAGCATATAGAAGATTTAAAAAGCAATGTGACAGAAATTTAATCGTTACTGAAACACGAGCACGAAGATATTTCGAGCCAAATACTGAAAAGCGTAAAAAACAAAAAATTAACGCTAAGAAGAAAATGCTTAAAAAACTTTACATGCTTAGAAGATACGAATCTAGACTGTAGATTTTTATTTTTTAAAAGACACCAAAAAGGGGATAAAGGAAACTTTATCTCCTTTTTTTATAACTATCATTTCACAATTAATCTCACATTTGACAATATACTTACAAAATTTATGGTAAAATAAATAAAAAATTTAGGATAAATATATGAAATTTAATGCTCCATTAAAATCAAATTCAACAAAAATACTTCTTCTTGGAAGTGGTGAATTAGGAAAAGAAGTAATTATAGAAGCTCAAAGACTAGGTATTGAAACTATTGCAGTTGATAGCTATAACAATGCTCCAGCTCAATTAGTTGCAAATAGATCATATACAATAAATATGAAAAATAAAAATGAGATATTAGATGTAATTCGAAGAGAAAAACCAGATTTTGTACTTCCCGAAATTGAAGCAATAGCAATTGATGCACTAATTCAAGCTGAAAATGAAGGTTTTCATATTATACCAAATGCACAAGCTGTAAACAAAACAATGAATAGAAAAAATATCAGAGAGTTTGCAGCAGTTGAACTTGGACTTCCTACAAGTAAATATAAATTTGTTAGTACATATGAAGCATTATGTGAAGCAGCTGATTATATTGGTTTTCCTTGTGTAATTAAACCAGTAATGAGTAGTAGTGGTCATGGACAAAGTATAGCAAAAACAAAAGATGATCTACAAAAATCTTGGGAAATTGCAAAAGAAGCTAGAGGTGATGCTAGTGAACTTATTGTTGAAGAGTTTATAACATTTGATTATGAAATCACGCTATTAACTGCACGTAATGAAACAGGCACAGTATTTTGTGAACCAATAGGACATATTCAAAAAGATGGCGATTATATATTTTCATGGCAACCTATGAATATGAGCCAAAAAGCAAAAGATGCTTCGATTAACGTTGCACAAAAAATTACTGATGGATTAGGTGGTAGAGGTATATTTGGAGTTGAACTATTTATAAAAGGAGATGATGTATATTTTTCTGAAGTAAGTCCAAGACCACATGATACTGGTATGGTAACTATGATCACTCAATCTCAAAGTCAATTTGCACTTCATGTAAGAGCAGTTTTAGGTTTACCTTTAGATTATATAGATTATGGAGCAGGTGCAAGTGCAGCTTACAAAGCTGTAAGTGATACTTTTACTCCAACAATTGATATTGAAAATGATGCATTTACAAAAGATTCATTTGTAAGAGTATTTGGAAAACCACAATCTCATATTGGAAGAAGAATGGCTGTTGCACTTACTTTTGATAAAAATGATAGCAATAAAGCCTTAGATAAAGCAAAAGAAATTATTAAAAAATTTCAAGACAACTAAGATATATTATGACTACAAAGAAATATTTTAAAACTATTTTAACTATTTTTAGCTTTGTAGTCTTCTGTACAATAAATGCTCATGCAAATAACACATTTACAATAGATATTCCTAAGAGTAAATATATAAACTATGAAAAAAAATATTTTATAAAAAGTAGACAACTAAAAAAGAAACTATTAAAAACTTGGGATAAAATAGAAATCTCATCTAATAAAAAATGGGTTGGTTATTCTGCTGATTTACAACAAAAGCAAGTTATAGATTTTGAACATAATGCAATATTCCTAGAAACAATCAATAAAACTCAAGAAGAAGCACTCCAGCAATTACCAATTATGCTAGGAGATATTTTTAATAAAACAATAGACGATATTGTTGTTACAGATATAATCGAAAAAGATATCCCAAAAAATAAAATAATTACAAAAAAAAATAAAACTATAAAGATTCTACAAGAGATATCAAAACAAGAACAAAAAGAGATTTACACACAATTAAAAAAAACACCTCTTACTATAGTCCAATATAAAGATCACACAATATATAAAGTCAAACTAAAATTACCAAAAAACCATATACTTAAAAAAGCTAAGAGATATGAAAAAGATGTTATAAAATATAGTAAAAAATATAAAATTAGTCCAAGTTTAATTTATGCAATAATGCATAGTGAGAGTGATTTTAATCCAGTTGCAAGATCATACACTCCAGCTTATGGATTAATGCAAATAGTTCCAAGAACTGCTGGAATTGATGCATATAAATTTATCTACAAAAAAAGAAGAATTCTATCTAGTTCATATTTATACAACACAACAAATAATATAAAATTAGGTAGTGCATATTTACATATTTTGTATTATATATATTTCAAAAATATAAAAAACAAACAAAGTAGACTTTACTGTACAATTGCTGCTTATAATTCAGGTGCAGGAAATGTTGCAAAAAGTTTTTTAAAATCTACAAATGTAAAAAGAGCTACAAAAATTATAAACCAATTAAAACCAGAAATTGTATATAAAAAGCTACTGAAAAACTTACCATTTATTGAAACTAAACAATATCTAAAAAAAGTTAGTGAAAAAGTAACTTTATATGACCACCTATTAAAAAATAAATGGTCTATATAAAATTATAAAGATTCTTTTGCTTGAAGTATTAAATTATTTATTTTAGTCTCATACTCTTTTGCCAAACTTTCAGATGTAGATTCAAATCTTGTTACTAATACAGGCGTTGTGTTTGAAGCTCGAACCAATCCCCAACCATCTTCAAATATAATCCTAACACCATCAACATCAACTATATCTACAATCTTTGGAAAATCTGCAGGAGGATTTTTTAACAACTCTTTTATTTTATCTATTAAAATAAATTTTTCATCCTCAGAAGTTTCAACTTTTATCTCTTCTGTTGAATATACTTTTGGTAAATTATCTATAAAAGCATCAACATTAACACCTTGATATATTAATTCTAGTACTCTAAGTGTTGCATAAATTGCATCATCAAATCCAAAATATCTATCATTAAAAAAGATATGTCCTGAAACTTCAGCCGCAAGTTGGGCATCTAATTCTTTTAGTTTTACTTTTAAATTACTATGGCCAGTTTTATACATAACTGCTTTACCATTTTTATTTATCATATCATACATAATTTGAGAGCATTTAACCTCACCTATTACAGTTGGGTTATCCATCTTTGAAGCAAAAAGCATAGCCATAATATCACCTTTGACATTATGTTTTTTTGTTAAAAAAGCAATTCTATCTGCATCTCCATCATAAGCAAAACCATACTCAAAATCACCATTTAATTTTTCAATAATATCTTTCAAATTCTCTTGTATGCTTGGATCTGGATGGTGATTTGGAAAAGTTCCATCAGGAGTACAATACATACCCTCATAATTTAACTCTAAAATATCCAGAATTTGTGTTAATACCGTATCTGCTACACCATTTCCACAATCAATTATAAACTTTTTATCAAAACCTTTTAAAAATGAAAATTCTTTTATCATATAATCAATATAGATTGATTTTACATCTATTTTTGTATATGATTCATCATCCTTAATTTGCATATCTTGATTTGCAATTATCTCATCACCAAGAGTATATATATCTTCTCCAAAAAATGGTGCTTTATTAATTGTCATTTTAAAACCATTATATGGACTTGGATTATGAGATCCTGTTATCATAACAGATGCATTTGGAGTAATCCCATCAAAAGATTGGTAGTTTGCGAAATAATTAACTCCAGTAGCTACCATACCCATACCTAATACTTTACAACCAGAGAGATTTAATCCACTTGTTAAATATCCAAAAAGTAAAGGGGAATGTGATCTTGCATCATAACCTATTGCAACATATGGTGATTGGCTAGCTGTTGATTTTAGAATTTGTTTACCTAAAAAATATCCTAAAAGTTTTACACTTTGTTCATTGAGTTCATCCCCAACAATACCTCGAATATCGTATTCTCTAAAAATACTTTTTGTCATAAAATGCCTTATTGTTTATATTTGAATATTTGTATAATACTATGAAAGTGTTTAAAATAAAGAGGTCATAAAGACCTCTTCTTTGAAGTATTAAGCGTATACGCTTTGTTTATTAAATTTAATAACTAAGAAATAATAGAAAATTGCTCTATACTTATTTCTATTTGAAGTTCCCATTTTTTCACATACCTCTTTAATAGCAGCGTCTAATTCATCGCTATCATTAGTAAGCGCTAATTTTTTTCTTAAAAAAGAATCTCTAACTCTATCTAATTCTCCAGAATCTGAACAAGCAATTGCTTCAGCGTCTTTATTATAAATTGATGGGCCTAAACCTTTTGTAACTTTTGTTAAAAGGTCAGCATCATAACCAGAGTCTATCTCTTTGATCTTTGAGTTATATAACTCTATTTTTTCATCTAACTTACTCATTTTGTATCCTTTTTGTAATTTGATTTATTAATTTTACTGTTATTTTTCTTTATCTTTCTTTGTTTTTTTAGTTTTTTTTGTTTGTTTTTTAGATTTAGTATCTTTTTTCATTTGTTTCTTTGTTTTTTTTGTACTTTTCTTTGTACTCTTTTTTTCTTTTTTATTAAGTCTTTTTTTTGTTTTTGTAGTAGTTTTTTTCATCTTTGAAGTTTTTTTTACTGTTTTCTTTTGAGACTTATTTTTTACATTATTCTTAATATTTTTAATAATATTTTTGCCAATACCTTTTACACCCATTAAATCATCTGCTGATTTCACCTTATGTGTTTTTCTATATTTTATAATTGCTGTTGCTTTTTTCTCACCAATGCCAGCAATACTCATAAGCTCTTGCTTTGATGCTGTTTGTACATTAATAGATGCAAATGCATATGAGCATAACATCACTAAAGTTATTAATAATTTTTTCATTTTATTACCTTCTTAAAAGAATTTTTTTGCGAAATCTAAAGCACCATCAATGCCACCAATACTATCTAGTAAATTACCCCCACTACTAGATTGATCAACCATATTTGGAACAACATCAGCCAATAATTCCGATGCATTTGAAGAATCAATACCTAATTGTGAAGCAAATGCACCAATTTTATCACTACTAAATAATTCTGTAACTGTATTTGAATCAATAGGCATATTATCTCCATCACCTAACCATGACCCTACAACTTCAGCTAATCCACCATTTTGACTCATACTCGATACTAAACTACCAATATCTAATCCACCATTTTGTCCACCTAATAATGCTTGAAGTCCATTTGATACTGCATCACTATCTACATTATCTCCTAACTTTTGACTAATTAGCTGTTGAGCTATATTCATTAAATCCATTTTTCTCTCCTAAAAATAATTTTACCAATTATAGCGTATATTCTTTAAAGATTTCTAAATTTGACATAATTTATGATACAATTTTATACTACTACAAATGAGGATAAAAAGTGAATGATATTTATGAAAAAATGGGCTTATTTTATTTAGGAAAAGATGCAAGTGATGATGATTTAACCTTATATAAATCAAAACATCTTACAACACATGCTGCTATTATTGGAATGACTGGTTCGGGTAAAACTGGTCTGGGTATTGATCTTATTGAAGAAGCAGCAATTGATAATATTCCAGCAATTATTATTGATCCAAAAGGGGATATGAGTAATCTTTGTTTAGCATTTCCAAATATGAATGAACAAGATTTTGAACCATGGATTGATCCAAGTGAAGCAGCCAATAAAAATAAAACTATTTCACAAATGGCAAAAGATACTGCAAAAATGTGGAAAGAGGGAATTGAAAGTTTTTCTCAAGATTTATCACGTGTTCAAAAGTTTGCTAATGTTGAAAAAACTATTTATACTCCAGGAAGTTCTGCTGGAGTAGGAGTAAATATTTTAGGAAGTTTTAATGTGCCATCTGCTGAAATTTTAGATGATGCGGATACCTTCTCTGCTCTTATAAATACAACTGTATCCTCTTTATTATCTTTAGTATCTATTGAGGCAGATCCTGTTAGTTCAAAAGAGCATCTATTATTATCAAATATATTTCACCACTATTGGATTCAGGGAGTATCTTTAAGCCTTGAAAATCTTATAGGATACATTGCAACCCCACCTTTTGAAAAAATAGGCATGCTTCAATTAAAATCATTTTATCCTCAAAAAGACAGAATGAAATTAGCAATGTTATTTAATAATGTAATATCTAGTGTAACTTTTTCATCATGGATAAAAGGGGAGCCTTTAGATATACAAAATATGATGTATGATGAAAATGGAAAAGCAAAAATATCTATTTTTTCAATTGCACATCTAAATGATTCTCAAAGAATGTTTTTTGTAACAATTTTATTAAATGCATATATATCTTGGATGAGAAGACAAAGAGGAAGCTCATCTTTAAAAGCTATCTTATATATGGATGAAATCTTTGGATTTTTCCCACCAACATCAAATCCTCCATCAAAACAACCAATGTTGCTACTTTTAAAACAAGCAAGAGCATTTGGGACAGGGGTGATTTTATCTACACAGAATCCAGTAGATATTGATTATAAAGGGTTATCTAACATTGGAACTTGGTTTATAGGTAAATTACAAACCAAACAAGATATAGCAAAAGTTTTAGATGGGATAGCCGCAAAATCTAGTATTAGTAAAAAAGAGCTTTCACAAAAGATTTCAACACTAAAAGGTAGACATTTTTTTCTTAAAAATGTACATTCTGACCAAACTAGTGAATTTTACACAAGATGGGTATTATCATATTTAAAAGGTCCTATGACAAAAGATGATATTAGATCTTTAATGAAAAATAAAAAACAAGATATTCAAGAAAGTAAAATTAATACAACAACAAAAACAAACACTAAAATAGAGACTAAACCCCTTATTAGTGAGAATATCAAACAATATTATAATGATACAAATATTAATGCACAAACACCATTTTATCCATATCTTTATGGTGTAGCCAAACTTAGATTTTATAATCAAAAAAGGGGAATTGATACTCTTGAAGAGCTTTATTATAAACTTGAATTAGATGAATCTCAAACAACAATAAACTGGGAAGATGCATATGAAGAAGAGATTTTAAATATTAGTACAAAACCAAGTGCAAATGCTTCATATAGTGCATTACCTGCATTTATTACTCAAGAAAGATCTCTTAAACCATTTATAAAAAAATTAAATGATTATTTATATGGATCAAAAAGAATTGAACTTTTTGTCTGTAAAGAATTAAAATTAGAATCAACTTTAGATCAAAACAAGAGAGACTTCTTAGTTGAAATAGATGATATATTAAAAGAAAAAAGAGAACTTCTAATTGAAAAATTAAAAAATAAATATCAAACCAAATATGATAGATATGAAGATAAATTAAAAAGATTAGAGATAAAATTACAAAAAGAACAATCTGATGTTAGTAGCAAAACAACGGATACAATCATAGGTATAGGAATAACAGTACTTGGTGCTTTATTTGGCAAAAAAACATTTTCTAGCTCAACCATAAGTAAAGGTGCTTCTGCACTTAAAAAAGGGAAAAGTGTGTTAAAAGAGAGAAATGACGTAAAAAATACTGAATCTCTAATCTTAGATATTCAACAAGATATTGAACAGCTAGAACTTGATCTTCAAAATGAGATTGAAAAAATTCAAGATCAATATCAAAGTGAAAACTATGAAATCAAATCAATATTTATAAAACCAAGACGAAGTGATATATCTATAGAGGATATGGCTTTATTATGGGAAAGATAAGCTAGAATTAGCTTACTTCCTTATATTTTGGAAATTTAATAGTAAACATTGCACCTGTATATTCATGATTTTGATATGTATAAGTAGTATTTGAAACTTCTATTGTACCATTCATTGATGTAACTATTTTATGTGTCATATGTAACCCAATACCAGTACCTTGGGATTTATGTTTTGTCGTAAAATAAGGCTCAAATACATGTGAAATATTATCATGAGATATACCTCCTGCATTATCTTTAAATTCAATAATAATTAAATCATTTTGTGTATACAATGATATAAAAATTAATTTATCAAATATATCTAAATCCTTTAAGGCATCTTTAGAATTATTAAATATGTTAATAAAACATTGGGTTAATTCATTTTCATAGCCTTCAAATTTAATATTTGATTGAAAATTACTAATAATTTGTAAATTATCACTTTGAATCCATGAGGAGTTTAATTCTAAAAATATATTCATAGTCTTTTTTAAATCAAAAACTGATTTATCTCTATCATGCTTAATAAAATTTCTAAAATCATCAATAGTTTGTGATAAATATTGAACATTATCAGTAATTATATCCATATTCTTTTCTAGTCTTTCATCATTAAGAGTACCATTTTCATTTTGTAAAACTGTACTCGTAGCCAATGTTGATACTATAGATAATGGCTGTCTCCACTGATGTGCAATATTTCCTATCATCTCTCCCATTGAAGCCAATTTTGACTGTTCAAATAATACTTTGTCTTTTTTTCTCAAATCATCTATAGATTCTTTAACTTTTTGTTCTAAATTTATATTTAATTTTTCAATCTTTTTTCTAGATTCATCTTTAATTTTATCAAGTTCTTTTTGTGCGTATATATAAAACTACTAAATTTAATATGCTCCATACAATTAAATGAGTATATGGAACAGCATCTTTTAATAAATATACAAATAAAATAGGTACAATTATATTAACGACAACGGCTGCTTGAATCATTGATCCCGTTAACATTTTAATTAATTTAGAAGGATAATTATCAAATAAATATTTTTTAACCATAAATTTATCTTATTTGTCCACTTCCATAAACTTTAAATTTATATGTAGTTAAATCATTTATACCCATTGGCCCACGAGCATGAAGTTTATTTGTCGAGATTCCAACTTCTGCACCAAATCCAAACGCTGCTCCATCAGTAAACCTTGTGCTAGCATTTGCATATACACATGCCGCATCTACTTGATCTAAAAATTTATTTACTGTTGTATAATCTTCTGAAATAATACATTCACTGTGTCCTGAACCATATATTGAGATATGGTCAATAGCTTCATCTACATCTTTTACAATTTTTATAGATAACTCATTTGCTAAATATTCTGTATCATAGTCATTTTCATTTATAGGATCAATTCCAAGTAATTTTACAGTTTGTTCACATCCTCTCATAATAGTATTTTCTACTTCAAAAGCTTCATGTAATGCTGGTAATAAAATATTTGCAATATTAGCATGCACAAGCAAAGTCTCCATAGCATTACAAACGCCTGGTCTTTGACATTTTGCATTTAAACTAATTTGTATAGCCATATGAGGATCTGCATTTTTATCTATAAAAGTATGACATAGACCTTTATCATGCTTAACAACTGGAACACTAGCATTTGCACATACATATTGAATTAATGCTTCGCCTCCTCGAGGAATAATCAAATCAACATACTCATCTTGAGTAATAAGATTTGCAACACCCTCTCTGCTACTATCAGGCAATAAAGAGATACACTCTTTTGGTAAATTATTTTTTACTAATACCTCTTGCAATACATCTGCAATAATTTGATTACTATGTTGAGCTTCTTTACCACCTTTTAGTACACATACATTTCCACTTTTAAAACAAAGTGCAGCAGTGTCACTGGTAACATTTGGACGACTTTCATAAATAATACCAATCACACCAATTGGTATACTAACTTTTTGAATATTAAGCCCTTGTTCTGTTACCCATCCATCAAGAATTCTTCCAACGGGTTCTTTAAGTGCTGCAATCTCATGTATTGCATCACTCATTGCTTTTATCCTATCATCATTTAAAAGTAACCTATCCATTAAGGAACTACTTAAACCATTTTGTTGACCATTTAATATATCTTTTTGATTTTGTCTGATTATATCATTGCATCTATCAATTAAGGCATCTGCCATTTGATGAAGAACTGAATTTTTTATTTCTCCACTTAAATTAGCAACTATTCTACTCGAACTTTTTGCCTGTTTTAAAAATTGTTCCATTATCTTCTCCATAAGATTTTTAATAATTTTAATTAAATATATTATACATAAAAATAGATGTTTATCTATTTAAAGTAATAGATTGAGTTACATAAGAATTAGTTATTATATAAAAGTAAGCAATTTTAATCTTTTAGAAGATCTTTTAAACTATCTTTTGGGTTTTTTCCTTCTAAAATAAGATGTACTTCATTTGCAATAGGGGTATATATATCATTATTTCTACTTAAAAGTTGTATAGCTTTTGCAGTTGGAATGCCTTCTGCTACTTCCCCTAAATCATTTAATATTTGTTCTAAACTTTGGTTTTTAGCTAAACCAAGCCCTACTCTAAAATTTCGGCTCATAGTACTACTAGCAGTTAAAAATAGATCTCCAGCCCCACTTAATCCTACAAAAGTTTCATCTTTTGCACCAAAATGTTTCCCAAACCGTTTCATCTCCACTAAACCTCTTGCAATAAGACTAGCTCTTGCATTATTACCAAGTCTTAATCCATCGCAAATACCACTTGCTATTGCTAATACATTTTTATATGCTCCAGCAATCTCTGCACCTATTACATCACTACTGTAATATGTTTTTATAAATTTTGGGAAAAATTTACTAAAATCATGATAGAACTTCTCATTTGTACTATTTATAACTAAAGCAGTTGGTAAACCTTGTATAACTTCAGCTGCGAAAGATGGTCCAGAAATAAACCCTAGATTTTCACTTGGAACATACTGTTCATATATATCTTGTAAAAAAAGACCCGTACTAGCCTCAATACCTTTTGAGGCTACAAGAATTTTTTGCCCATTATAAACAAAATTTTCTTCAAGCCAAGATCTAATACTTTGAGCAGGTATTGCTATAACTAAATATTCACATTTTAAAGCATCTTCTAAAGAACAAAAATTTACTATATCTTTTTTAGTTCTTGAAGTTATAGCTGTATTTTGAACACAGTTTAAAGCAAAATGTAATGCCTGTCCCCATTTACCTGCCCCAATTACAGCTATATTTGACATATTGTATCCTCTATGCTAATCGTTGTTTTAGTAGTTCATTTACTTTTTGAGGGTTTGCACTACCCTTACTAGCTTTCATAACTTGTCCTACAAAAAATCCAAATATTTTTTGCTTACCAGCTTTATATTCATCAATTTTATCTTGATTTGAAGCTAAAATTCCATCAATAATCTCTAAAATAGCTCCATCATCACTTACTTGCTTAAGTCCAAGTTTTTCAATAACATCATCGATACTAGCTTCATTTTCCATAAGATAATCAAGCACCTCTTTAGCAGCTTTTCCAGAAATTGTACCATCTTCAATTTTACTTACAACAGTACCTAGAGTTTTCGCACTTACAGGTGAAGTTTCAAGAGTGATACCATCTTTTAATCTTCCAAGTAACTCAACAGTTAGCCATGTAACAGCATTTTTACCACTAATACCAACTTCTAACATTGATTCAAAATAGTGTGCCATCTCTAAAGATGCAGTAATTATACTTGCATCTATTGGTTTAATTTGGTATTGAGATATAAATCTATTTTTTTTCTCATCTGGAAGTTCCGGAATTTTTGTATATTTATCCATCATCTCATCAGTTATAATTACAGGTAAAAGGTCTGGATCTGGGAAATATCTATAATCTGCAGCATCCTCTTTACCTCTCATAGATCTAGTTTCCCCTGCTTCTGGATCAAAAAGTCTTGTTTCTTGAACAACCTCTTGTTCATAAACTCCATCTTCCCAGGCTTCTATTTGTCTTTGAACTTCATATGCAATAGCTTTTTCTATAAACTTAAATGAATTCATATTTTTAATTTCACATCTAGTATATAATTTATCCTCACCTTTTGGTCTAATAGATACATTTACATCACATCTAAAAGATCCCTCTTGCATATTAGCATCACTAATACCAATATATCTTACGATACTATGTAATTTTTTAAGGTATAAAATTGCCTCTTGCGCACTTCTCATATCTGGTTCACTAACTATTTCTAATAATGGTGTACCAGAACGATTTAAATCAACTTTTGAATAATTTGCATCATGGATATTTTTTCCAGCATCTGTTTCTAAATGAGCTCTTGTTACCCCTATAGTTTTTTGTGTTCCATCTTCAAAATCTATTATAAGCTCACCTAGTCCAACAACAGGTACTTCAAATTGAGATATTTGATATCCACTTGGTAAATCGGGATAAAAATAATTCTTTCTATTAAATATAGATTTTTGATTTATTTTAGCCCCAAGTGCTGTTCCTAACTGTATAGATTTATGTACAGCTTCAATATTAAGTACAGGTAATGCTCCTGGCAGTCCAATACATACAGGACAGATATTTGTATTTGGAGCTTCTCCAAAACTTGTAGCACAACTACAAAACAATTTTGTTTTTGTATTTAGTTGAACATGAACTTCTAAACCAATAATAACTTCAAACATATAATTTTATTCCTTTTATTTTACTACTTCAATATCTGCAGAAAGTTTTAATTTTTCAAAATAATCTTTTACATATGCAGATTCTCTTTCATACATCATTTTGTCAAAAATTCTACTTTTTACTTGATCAAATGGTATTACATCATATTGAGACTTATTTTTTACATACAGCATTACAAATCCATCATTTGCTTTTAAAACAGGTGTAAAAGTTCCTATTTGAGTACTATCTAACAAAGCTCTAATTTGTGGATTTAGAGTGTCTTTTGTTAATATTCTAGGAGTAAGTGATACTAAATCTGTTTTAATCATAGGATTTTTTGCAACACTTAATAATACATTTTTATTTTTTGATGCATACTCTACAATATCAAACTGGTTTGCTGATTTAAATAATTCATTATGATTATCATAATATATTTTTAAATCATCATCTGTTGCTATTTTTATTTTACCTCTAGCAATTTTTCTAATAAGTTTTTCTTGTAAGAGTTTTTGTTTTGTTTGTTCTTCAAAAATTTCATAACTTCCAAACTTTTCTGCCATTACTGATTTTAAAGCATCTATAGTAATCCCATTTTGTTGCGCAAGTCTGTGAAAATAGTTACTTAAATCTTCAGGAGTTACTTTTAGATTGTATTTTTCTACTTCTTGATTAAATAAAGCTTGATCAATTAATTTATCTACAGCTTGTTGCTGTGATAATTTAGCATTTTGCATCAAATCTTGAATATCATAGGTTGTAATAATCTCATCATTTACTTTTAGTGCAATAGAACTAATATTACTAGCATATAGTAAACTAATACTCATTAAACACGTAAAAAATAGTTTTTTCATTTAGTTTCCTTATTTATTTTAATATTTATATTAAAGTTTTTATTTTACCATAACAATAGTAAAATCATTGTGTAAATAATCACTTTTTGTTTTAATCGTTGTGCATAAAGATTCGCAATAGCTTATTACATCATCTACACTTGCATTATTATAACTCATATTTGATAGAAAATTAAATACAAAACCCCTATTGCTATATTCGAAACACCTTTTTATAAATTTATACATTTGAGCTACGCTCAAAATATTTAAAGCACCGCTACATACATAATAATCTGCTTTTATTAACTCATCTTCAAGAATATTTTTAATCTCAAATTGCTCTATTGGGTGCTGTTTCTTTGCCAAAGTAATCATATCAACTTCACAATCATATCCCAAATATGATTTTGGCATCAAATCATACTGTTTTAGATAATTCACATAATGCCCCATACCACATCCAGCATCAATAATTGAGCAGTTTTTGATATCTTCAATAAAACCAGTTAATACTGCAAATCTAGCAAATTGTGTATATTTGGAATTCCAATGTACCCCTTTTGCACTATTTCCATACTGCTTAATACTTTGGGCATAAAATTTATGATTTTGTTCAAATGCCATTTATGAAATTTGCTCTATTTTTACACCATTATCTTTTAAGAATTTGCTTACTACTTCAGAGTTATTATGTTCATATGATTTATCATATACAATTCTTTTTATCCCTGTTGCTATAATGTTTTTTGAGCACTCACTACAAGGTTCAAGGGTTACATAGATTGTTGCATCTTTGATACTTATACCTTCTCTTGCAGCCCATATTATTGCATTCATCTCTGCATGTATCTCATATGTTTTTGACCATTCATGATGATCTTTTGTGTATTCATTGTCCCAATATTCACAACAATTTTGATAGCCTGCTGGCGTACCATTGTATCCAGTTGAAAGTATTCTTCCATCTTTTACAATCACCGCACCCACTTGTTTTGATACACATTTAGACGCTGTTGCAAGCTCTTTGGCTATATTTATAAAGTTTTGATCATTTAACATTTTTTACCTTTTTATAAAGCGCATTGTAGCATAAATCTTCCTAATCTTTTTTGAAGTTTTATTTAGTAAAATACTATAAAATTTATACATAAGGAAGTAAATATGGCAAGTGCTAGTGCAAGACATATATTAGTATCATCACAAAAACAGTGTGAAGAGTTAAAAAAACAAATAAACAGTGGAGAAATTACTTTTGAACAAGCAGCAATATCTAATTCACAATGCCCTTCAGGTTCACAAGGTGGAGATTTAGGAACATTTTCACAAGGTCAAATGGTACCAGAATTTGATAAAGTTGTATTTAATGATGAAGTTGGTGTAGTACACGGTCCAGTAAAAACTCAATTTGGATACCATCTATTAGAAGTCACTTCAAGAGAAGATTAATATTTAGAAGCTAAAGCTTCTAAATATATACTAGAAGGTGTGATTAACTACAACCACATCCTCCACCAGATTTTTGTGCTTCAGCATGAGCTTTACCTTCAGTTGAACAAGCACTAACACCAGCAGGCATTGTTGGTTGGATAGCAGAATTATCAGCATCACCATCTTTAATTTGATCCCATAAAAGCTCTGCAGCTTTTAAGTATCTTTTACCTGTTGTAGAATCTGGATAGAAATAAACTACTGGTTTACCATCATCACCACCAACTCTAATTGAAGGCTCAATTGGAATATTTGCAAGAACTTGAGTTTCATAAGTTGCAGCTAACTCTTCACAAGTACCTTTTCCAAAAATATCACTTTCTGTTTCACAATTTGGACAGATAAATCCACTCATATTTTCAACAATTCCAGCAATTGGAATATGAAGCTTTTTAAACATATCTAAAGATCTTCTTGAATCATCAAGTGCAACATGTTGAGGAGTTGTTACATTTATTCCAGCACTTACAGGTACACTTTGTGCTAAAGTAAGTTGAGCATCACCAGTTCCTGGAGGCATATCAATAAATAGGATATCTAACTCTTCCCATAAAATATCTCTTAAAAGTTGCTCGATTGCTTTCATAATCATAGCACCTCTCCAAATAAGAGCTTGTCCCTCTTCCATAAGTGAACCCATAGACATAACATCAACACCATATGCTTTAAATGGTTTTACTTTATTTCCTACAATCTCTGGTTCTTGTTTTTCTAATCCCATCATACGAGGAATATTTGGACCATAAATATCAGCATCTAAAATACCAACTCTTTTACCTTGCATTGCTGCAGCAATTGCTAAGTTTACAGTTGTAGTTGATTTTCCAACTCCACCTTTTCCAGAACTTACCATTACAAAATGTTTAACTTGTGGCGCAATATTTTTACCACTCATTGAGTTACTTTGTTGTTTTGGAGCTGCTGGTTTAGTAATAATTACCTCAGCATTAATTCCAAGTTGAGCAACCTCTTTTGTGATCTCATCTTTTAATTGTGCTTCAACTTCAGGTGCTGTTGAAGTGATATCTACATGAATTCTTGCAGTACCATTTTCAACTACAACATCTTTTACAAATCCAAATTCTACAATTGATTTTGTAAAACCTGGGTATTTAACAGATTCTAATTTAGCTTTAACGTCAGCTATTGTTGCCATATTTCTTCCTTATAATATTTATTTTCCCGTATAATAAACTAAATAAGATAATTTTTGTCTTAATTGAAAAGGTTAGATTGAAATATTTTACATAATGATTTCATTATCAAATATATCTTATAATAAAATAGTACATTTATTAAGGATTTTATTATGAAATTATTTAAAAAGTTTTTTATTGCTATTGGTATATTATTTAGTTTATATGCTATTATTGGATTTGTTGCATTACCAAAAATTGCACTACAACAAATTAACAAATATACAAAAGAGAATTTCAAACAAGATATTATTATTCAAAATATCACTTTTAATCCTTTGACATTAAACTTAGCATTACATAATGTACAAATCAAAGAGAAAAATGCTAAAAAAAATCTAATAAGCGCAGATGAAATTGGAGTTGATATTGATCTATTTAGTCTTGCCACAAACAATATTAATATCGATAATATTGAATTAATCCATCCAAAAATAGATGCAATTTTACAAAAAGATGGTAAATTAAATCTTGCTTCAATTCAACCAAAACCTACAAAAGAGAAGCAACCTAAAAAAGATGACAAACCTATAAAACTACCATATTTTAGTATAGATACTTTCTCTTTACAAAATGCTACCATTGATTTCACAGATAATACTTTACAAGATCCATTTAAAACACATATCTCAAATTTTGATTATATATTTCATGATCTAAGTACCAAGCCAAAAACTTTAGCCTCACATGAATTAAGTTTAAATATTGATAATCAAACATCATTAAAAATAGATGGTGGGTTATATATTGATCCTATGCTTATATATGGAAATATAGATTTAAAAGATCTATCTTCAAATCTTGCTTGGGCATATATAAAACAAAAATTTAATTTTCATCTTCCTAGCACTTTATTTGATGCAAAACTTGGATTTATAGTTGATTTAAAAAATATAAAAAACCCTCAAGTAACACTGAAAAATACAAATTTAAGATTTGATGATTTGAAAATACAAACAAAAAATACAAAACAAACTCAACTAAATCTAAAACTATTTAAACTAAATGAGATGAAGTTCAATCTTCAAGATCAAAAAGTATATATCGATTCTATTGTACTTGAAAGATTTTGGGCAAATACAGTTATAAATAAAGATAAAAGCATAAACCTTGCAAATCTATTTAAGATGAAAGAGATTAAATCAAAAGATATTAAAACAACTACTCCTAAACAAAAAAAAGACACAAATCCAGCTAAACCTTGGGATCTATTAGTAGATGCTATTATTTTACAAAAGTCATCTGTAGATTTTACAGATAATTCACTACCAACACAATTTAAAACATCAATCAACAATATAACTTTTTCACTTGAAGAGTTAACATTAAAAGAGAATGATAAATTTAAATATGATCTAAAATTTGATCTACTACAAAAAGCCAACTTTATAAATAGTGGTACAATTAGTATAAAACCTTTTGCTATTGATTCAAAATATGCCCTAAAAAATATAATAATTCCAAAATTAAATCCATATATAAAGCCAAATATTAATTTTAATATTAATAGTGCTAACTTATCTACAAAAGGTGACTTTAATCTAACAAAAGATACAAATATATTAATAAAAAATGCAAATTTATCATTACAAAATTTAAAATTAAGTCCAAAAAAATCAACTAAAAATCTAATTACCCTAAAAGAGTTAAATACCTCAGGTATTAATTTTGATTTAAAAAATCAAAAAATAGATATAGCTGATGTAACTTTAAATCAACTTTTTAGTGATGTAAAAATTCAAAAAAACAAAGTTGCAAATCTACAAGAGATGTTTGTAGATAAAAAGGATAAAACAAAATCTTACAAAAAATCAAAAAACTCTAAGAAATCAAAACCATGGAAATTAAATATTACAAAAACAAATCTAAAAAACTCTACAGTTTTATTTGCTGATTACTCTATAAAAAAACCTTTTAAAACAAAAATATCTCAATTTAATACTACTATTAAAAATATCAGTTTAGCAAAAAACAACAAATCATATTTTAATACCTCTTTAAAAATAAACAAACGAGGAAAACTGTCTTTAAATGGAACTATTATACTTGATCCGTTTATGATAAAAAGCAAATATAAAATTAGTTCTTTATCTTTACCTTTTATTCAACCATATCTTGATGAAACTTTAAATATTGATCTAAAAAAAGCTATTTTATATACAAATGGTTCATTTACTTTTAAACAAAAAGGTGGATATTTTGCCCTATATTCAAACATTAGCTTAAACAATCTAAGAGTTGATCATAAACTTACAAATAAAAACCTTCTTGATATAAAAAAATTAAAAGTTAATGCTATAAACCTAAAACCAAATAATCTAAAAATTAAATCTATTAAACTTATTGAACCACAATTTATTGCAAATATTTTTAAAGATGGTACTACAAATTTTAGCCAAATTGTAAAAGAGACAAAAAAAGATAAACAACCAATTAAAAAAGAAAATACTAAGGCTAAAAAGAAAACCAAACCATTTGAGTATGAGATTGGTTCAACTAGACTAGATAATGGAAAAATGGAATTTAGCGATGCTACACTGCCATTTGAATTTCATACAAAAATACATAATCTAAAAGGGGATATATCAACTTTATCTTCAAAATTATCAAAACCTACAAAAATTGATCTAAAAGGTCAAGTTGATAAATATGGATTAGCTGATATAACCGCATCATTAAATACCTCTGATTATAAAAGAGATACTCATGCTAATATATATTTTAAGAATATAACTATGAAAAACTATACCCCTTATTCAGGAAAATATATCGGTAAAAGACTAAAAGAGGGAACATTAACTTTAGATCTAAACTATAATATTGTAGACTCTAAACTTGATGCAAGCAACTCTATAGTTCTAGAAAAACTTGCATTTGGTCCAAAAGTACAAAGTAAAGATGCTGTTGATTTACCTTTAGATTTAGCAATAGCACTACTAGAAGATTCAAATGGAATAATAGATATAGACCTTCCAATTACTGGGGATATAAATAATCCTGACTTTGCATTTGGTCCTATTGTATGGGGAGCATTTGGAAGATTAATTATAAGTATAGTTGCCTCTCCTTTTAAATTACTTGGATCACTTTTAGGAGTTAGTTCCGAGGAGTTAAGTCAAGTTATATTTAAGCTAGGTGAAGCAAATATAACTCCACCAGCTAAACAATCATTAGATAAGGTTCTAAAAGCTCTTAAAAAACGTCCAAATTTAGCGCTAGTGTTAAAACCTAGCTACACAAAAGAACTTGACAAATATGCACTACAAAGTAAAAAGCTACAAACATATTTATTAAAAGAATTAGAAGATGATATAAACGATAATGATGAACTTCAAGATGAATTGGAAGATTTATATGATGATACAATCAGTAAAGATAAACGAAAAAAACTTGAAAAATCTTTTTATAAAATTGTAAAAGATAAAAAAACAAAAAAAGAGAAAGAGATATTTAATCAAACTGGATATATTGCAAAACTAAAAGATGAATTAACTAAAAAACAACCTGTAGAAACTACAGAACTTGAAGCCCTTGCAAATAATAGAACTTTAATTATTCAAGATTATCTTATAACTAAAAAGCATCTTGATCCAAAACGAATATCTATTGAAAAAGAATTAACTATTACTGAACCAAAAGATAAAAAATGGGCATACTATAATCTAGATATTAATATCTCAAAAAAATAGCAAGTTTTAAATTAACTTGCTATTTTAACTTTTTTTCTTTTTTATCAGGAGAAGTAAGCATAGCAGCCCATCTTAAAATAAATAAAAATACTAAAACTCCACTAAAAATCATAATATGAAAATTTGTACTATTTGATAATAAAACATCAAAACTTGTTATTGTTTCTTTATTTATTTTGACAACATTAACTATAAACTCTCGAAGTGTTAAGATAATAAATGCATCTATTAAAATACCTATTTTTATTCTTTGTTCTCGTAAAAATCCTATAACTGCTCTTACTATTTCTAGCATTATAATAAAATATAGTAAATTAATGATAATTGATATCATACTATTTGTTGCAATTGCAACTACAAAAAGAGCTACTGCTAATACTAACTCTATATAAAATTTATTATTAAAAAATGATTTTATTGTATCCAAAATTTTTCCTTATATTTTTTGAAATAATATTAATTTAAACTTAAAATATATTGTATAATAAAAACTAATCTTTCCAATCAAAACTAAATTACAATTTTAATATGATAATATACTATATAATATAAAGGAATTAAATGAAATTATACGCACCTTGGGAAAAAGCTTTTAAAAAAGTATCAACCCCTTTTGAACACTTTTTACATGCACAAACAACTACGGGTATAGTTCTAATGTTTATGACAGTTGTAGCACTAGTACTTGCAAACTCTTCATTAGGAGATACTTATTTACATTTTTTTCATACAAAAATTGATTTAAATGTAGGATCTTGGGCATTATCAAATACGATACATCATTGGATAAATGATGGTCTTATGGCAATATTCTTCTTTATTATTGGATTAGAGATAAAAAGAGAGATTCTTGCAGGTGAGCTTTCAAATATAAAAGTCGCAATTTTACCAATCCTTGCAGCTATTGGAGGGATGATTTTTCCTGCTTTAATATATCTTGGAATTAACTATAGTACACCATCTGCTTCAGGATGGGGAATCCCTATGGCAACAGATATTGCCTTTGCTATTAGTGCACTGGTATTACTAGGGAAAAGAGTCCCAACTGCACTTGTAACATTTTTAGTTGCACTTGCAATTGTAGATGATTTAGGTGCAGTTTTAGTAATAGCAATTTTCTATACAGATCAAATTAATTTTATTCCATTAGGACTAGCTGGTGCCATGTTTTTGGTTCTAGTATCATTTAATAGATTTGGGATACATGCTATTTTACCATATTTTATTATTGGATTATTTATGTGGTTTTTTATGCTAGAATCTGGGGTACATGCTACTATTGCAGGGGTAATTGCAGCACTTACAATTCCATCAAAACCAAAATATTCACCTCTTAGCTTTTCAAAACAAACAAAAGAGCTCTTAGAACAATACGATAGTTGCCCAATAGAAGAAGGTCATCAACTTCAAGAATCACAAAAAGCTATTCTATTAAATATCAAAGATAAAATTGATGCAATTGGTACTCCAGCAGCAAGACTTGAGCATGATTTGCATCTTCCTGTGGCACTTATTATTATACCTCTATTTGCTCTTGCCAATGCAGGAATTGCAATAGATTTTAGCTCTATTACGGATACAATATTACAACCTATATCACTAGGGATAATATGCGGATTAATTATTGGAAAAGTTTTAGGGATATTTGGCGTTGCATGGATTGCTATTAAACTAAAAATTGCAAGTTTACCAAAAGGAAGCACTATGAATCAGATATTTGGTGTTGCATTTTTAGGAGGTATTGGATTTACGATGTCAATATTTGTTGCAGATCTAGCCTTCATAGGTGATGCAACATCTATATTTCAAGCTAAAATTGGTATCTTAGCAGCTTCATTGTTTGCTGGGCTATTTGGATATTTTTGGTTAAGATTTATAGCAAAATCAGCTAATAGCTGATTTTACTTTTTATCCAACCACTCTTGTAAACTAACCAATTCATCAATTGATTTAGGATTTGTTTTTAAAATATCTGCCATACTTTTTACACCCATAGATAAAAGGTATTGCAGATTATCATCAAATGTAGCTTCTTGTATTATATAAATATTATCTTTATGTACTTCAAAAAGGTAACCACCATTTGGTATTGGAGTTTGAGATAGTGTAACAGTATAGTGATCTTTTATTATACTTTGATTTGTTGAATACATCAGCCCAATGTTATATCCTTGATTTGCAAACCCTTTTATTAACACTACTAAGACTTGATTTTCACCATCTTTTGAAGAGTTAAATATACCAACTATATCTTTTAGTGTTGTATATCCTGGTATTTTTTTTACAATTCCTTCCAATAGGCTAGCCAATCTAGTTTGAGCTAAATGTCCTACTACATATAATAAAACTAATAATAACCCTATACCAACTAGTAACCATAAAAATTCATGATTTTTTGGAGCAAATCCCACACTCATAAATAGTATACTTACAAATTTATCTATTTTTTCATACAACCATAATACTATCATCATAATCAATATTATAGGCAATAACCAAAATAGACCTTTTAGAATAAGCTCAATAAAATGTTTCATATATTTAATCCTTTTTTCGATAAAGTATCATAACAAATTTATACCAAAAAGAGTTAAAAATCAAAACTATAGCACCTTTTAATGGATTTCATAAAGATACAATAAATTTTTTAAATCAGATTCAACAAAACAACAATAAAGTTTGGTTTGAAAATCACAAACAAGAATATATTAATATTATAAAAGAACCATCACAATCATACATTCAAGAGATGGGAGAACACTTAATTGCATTGGTTCCAAATATCAAAGCTATTCCAAAAGTTGGTGGATCATTATTTAAAATATATAGAGATACAAGATTTAGTAAAAACAAACTTCCCATGAAATCAAAAATAGGATATATATTTTGGCAAGGAACATTACATAGAATGCAAAGTGCTAGTTTTTATATGCACTATGATAGTTATGAAGTTTTTTATGCCACAGGGATTAGATCATTTAAACCACCTTTATTAAAAGCTTATAGACAATATATCAAAAATCAAAATAATGCAAAATCACTAGATACTATTTTAAAAGAATTGATCAAAAAAGGTTATAAAATTCCTGATCAACACTTTAAAAGATATCCAACCGGATTTAAAAAGGAAGATCAGTATAGTTATCTTAGTTTATACAATGCTATGTATGCATATAAAATATTTCCAATTGATGAAATATTCTTTACCAATGAAGCTTTTATAGATAGAGGATATGAAATTTATGAAGATATGCTAGATTTACATACTTGGGTATATGAACTTACACTAAGTGTGTAAGTTCATTATTAAATCATTTCTTGTATAATAAATCGTTATGTTAAATCAGCTTTTAAAGGAGGAGTTCTTAATCAGCCCACAAAGAGTTAGAAATAATGTGTAGGAGTTTTATTAAACATCCTAGAATAAAATAAAAATAAAGGTAAAATATGAAATTAGTAAAAAAAATTTCTCTTGTAGTTGCTTCAATTGCAACTATGGGAGTATTTAATACAGTTAGTGCAGATAAACTTGATGATGTAATCAAATCTGGAACTTTAAATTGTGGAGTAGTTCTTGATTTCCCACCAATGGGTTATACAGATAAAAACAATAAACCAGCAGGATTTGATGTTGATTATTGTAAAGATTTGGCAAAAGTTTTAGGTGTAAAAGCAAATGTTTTAAATCTAACTTGGGGAGATAGAATCCCATCTTTAATTTCTGGGAAAACTGATGTTGTTGTTGGATCAACTTCAGATACTTTAGAGCGAGCAAAATCTGTAGGATTTACATATCCATATTTTGTATTTAAATTTCAAGTTATATCTAGAAAAGGTGTAACAATGAAATCATTTGATGATCTAAAAAATGTAAAAGTTGGAGCAGCACTTGGAACTACTTATGAAACTGAGTATTTCAAATATGCAAAAGCAAAAGGTTGGGGAAAATCTAACTATACATCTTTTAAATCTGAAAATGATGCATTCTTAGGTCTATATCAAGGTAAAGTTGATGCACTTATATCAACAAATACAAATATTGCTACAAAATTAGCTTCTGGTCAATTTGATAACTTCGTTGCAGGACCATTTGTTCCTAATTATGATGATGTAGTTGGACTTATTGCAAAAAGAAATGAATTAGCATGGATAAACTATTTAAATCTATTTTTAGTTCATCAAATAAGAGATGGTAGACTAAATGCTTTACATATGAAACATTTTGGAACTCCAGTATCTGCTGATATGATTAAATCTCTAAGAGATAATAAATAAAAGATTTTTTGTAAACCTTTAAACCATAATTGGTTTAAAGGTTGTCAAAGAATCCAAAAGGAGAAAAATGGATAGTTATGAATTTCATTGGAATGTAGTAATAGATGCTATGCCACAACTTTTACAAGGTGCATTTACTACATTGCATGTATCTGTATTATCTATGTTAGTTGGTATTATAATCGCTGTTTTATTAGCATTAGCAAAAATGTCAAACTCAAAGATTTTTAACATAATTGCTGGCATTTGGATAGAAATATCAAGAAATACACCTGCTTTATTTCAAATATATATGGCATATTTTGGATTAGGTGCTTTCGGTATTCATCTTAGCCCATATTTAGCTGTATTTAGTGCTTTAGTATTTGTAAATGCTGGTTATCTAGCTGAAACTTTTAGAGGTGGATTTCAATCTATCCCAAAAACACAATATAGTGCTTCAAAATCATTAGGGATGACAAATTTTCAAGTTTATAGATATGTAATTCTTCCCCAAATGTTCAGAAAGATATATCACCCTATGACAAATCAATTTGTTTGGTCAATTTTAATGAGCTCATTAGGTATATTAGTAGGAATGAATGAACTTTCAGGTGAAACTCAAAGACTACAATCAATATCATTTAGAACTATAGAATTTTTTATGGTTGCAGCTGTTATGTATTTTATAATCACAAAATTTGTACTAATATCAGCAAATCTAATTTCAAAAAGAATTTTTAAAGGAGATGTTTTATAATGGGAATGTCACTTTTTACTCCTTTATCTTGGAATGATTCTGGATTTATATTAACAGGTATATTAAATACTATATATATTTCAGTTGTAGCAATAGTTATAGGAACAATATTAGGATTAATTGTTGGATTTATTAGATCAGAATCAAATAAACTTATAAATATAATATTAGGTAGTTTTTTAGATATTTTAAGAAGTGTTCCTCTTATTATTCAATTAATTTTATTTAGTACATATATTGGTGCTATGGGACATCCTTTAGACCCATTTGTTGCAGGTTCAATTATATTATCACTTTATACAATGGCATTTATGAGTGAAGTTTTTAGAAGTGGTTTTCAAAGTGTTCCCAACTCTATGCAAATAGCAGCTAGATCTTTAGGGATGACATATTGGCAAACAGTAAGATATATAAGAATACCAATAGGGATGAGAGCCGTTTTCCCATCTTGGTTAGGTGTGGCATTAAGTGTTATAAAAGATTCTGCTTTGGTTTCTGTTATAGGATATATGGAACTATTAAGAACATCTGAACAATTAATATCACGAACACAACAACCATTAACAATACTTTTAGGTGTAGGATTATTTTATTTTATGATTTCATATCCTTTATCACTTTATGGTAAACATGTAGAAAGGAAAATGTCAATATGATAAAAATTAGAGGAGTACATAAATCTTTTGGGGATTTAGAAGTACTAAAAGGAATTGATTTAGATGTCAATAAAGGAGAGGTTGTAAGTATCATAGGAGGAAGTGGTAGTGGAAAATCAACACTTCTATACTGCATAAATGCAATTGAACCTATTAATAGTGGACAAATAATTGTTGATGATATTGATGTACATAATAAAAAAACTAATAAAAATAAATTAAGAGAAAAATTAGGTATGGTGTTTCAGCAATGGAACTCTTTCCCTCATCTTACAGTACTTGAAAATGCTGCACTTGCTCCTGAAGTTGTAAGAGGACTAAGTAAAAAAGATGCTATAGAAATTGCTAAAAAAGAGTTGTCTCATGTAGGTTTAGGTGATAAATTTAATGAATATCCAACAAGAATGTCAGGTGGACAACAACAGCGTCTTGCAATAGCAAGAGCATTAGCTATGGAACCATCATATATGCTGTTTGATGAAGTTACCTCAGCACTTGATCCTGAATTAGTAGGAGAAGTATTAGATACTTTAAGATTATTAAGAGATGATGGAATGACAATGATTTGTGTAACACACGAGATTGCATTTGCAAAAGAAGTATCTGATAAAGTTGCATTTTTTCATCAAGGTATTATTGAAGAGATGGGAACACCAACAGAGGTTTTAGAAAATCCTAAAAAAGAAAGAACACAACAATTTTTAAGTAAAGTATTACACTAAATAAGTATCTGATAAAATATGCAAAATACCCAAAAACAAGCTTATAAATTTGCTATTTTATCTGTAGTATTATGGTCTACAGTTGCCACAGCTTTTAAAATATCATTACAATATTTAGCACCTATTGAACTTCTTTTTTATTCATCTATTAGTTCTTTATTTATCTTATTGATTATTCTAATTTATCAGAAGAAACTTGATCAAGTATACTCTCATATTAAGAAAAATCTATTGATGGTATTAATTTTAGGGGCAATTAACCCTTTTGCTTACTATTTTGTACTATTTAAAGCCTATGATTTATTATCAGCACAAGAAGCTCAAGCTATTAACTATACTTGGGCATTAATATTAGCATATATGGGTGTAATATTTTTAAAACATAAATTAACAAAAGGGGATATCCTAGCAGGATTCATTTGCTATTTTGGAGTTTTTATCATAGCTACAAAAGGGGATATATTCGCTTTTGAACTTTCTAATACACTTGGCATATTATTAGCGCTATTAAGTACATTGCTATGGTCTTTATATTGGATATTTAATGCTAAAGTAAAAGTTGATGCTGTAGTTGGACTTTTTTCAAATTTCTTAATTGGAGTTATTTTAATTGGTATATTTATAAGTTTAACTACTACTATTAATATTCCAAATATTCAAGCCTCATTTGCTGCAATATATGTTGGATTTTTTGAGATGGGAATTACTTTTGTTTTTTGGCTACAAGCAGTAAAATTAACATCTAATATTGCAAAAATATCAAATCTAATTTTTCTATCACCTTTTCTATCTCTTGTATTTATACATTTTTTTGTAGGTGAAAAAATACTAATATCAACAATTGTTGCACTTAGCCTTATAGTTTTTGGATTAATAGTGCAACAAAAAGTAAAATAAACTTACATTAAATATAAGTTTATTTTGAAATTAAAGCTTCAATATCTTTACTTAGAATCTCTTCTGAAACCATACCTGTATACATTTTATATACAACACCTTTTTTATCAAATAAAATCATAAAAGGAATCATCCCTTTCCATTGTGCAGCACTCATAATAAATCCTGTAAAATCTTGCATCTTTGGAGAATCTGCAACTTGATAATTTATCCCTTTTTTTACTATAAAATTCTTTAATTCTTTAGGAGTCATTGGTCTTTGTACTTGTAATCCAATAATCTGGAAATCTTTTTTATATTTTTCTTGAATATTAATCAAATGAGGTATTTCCATCAAACATGGAGGACATTTTTTACCAAAGAAATCCAATAATACAACTTTTCCTTTTTGTTCTTTAAACTCCAAACCTTCAGCTGATGCTACAATATTTATCATTTGATTCTTAGAATCGGGGAAAGAAAAAGTATAAGATGTTGGTACTGTTTCTTGTGTATTATTCTCTTGTGCATTTAAATTTAATCCAACTAAAACCAATGCTATTACTATAAAATATATTTTCTTCATTATTTATTATCCTCTTGTGTTATTGTTGCTACTTCTGGGTGATCTTCAACTATTTGTTGTGTAATTTTATATGAACAAAACTTTGGTCCACACATAGAACAAAACTCTGCTTCTTTAAATACATCTTGAGGCAAAGTTTCATCATGATACTCTTTTGCTCTTTCTGGATCCAAACATAATTCAAACTGTCTATTCCAATCAAAACCATATCTTGCATCACTCATCTCATCATCTATTAGCTGAGCATCTTTTCTTCCTCTTGCAATATCTGCGGCATGTGCTGCTATTTTATATGCAATAATTCCTTCTCTTACATCAGCTGCATTTGGTAAACCTAAATGCTCTTTTGGTGTTACATAACATAACATACTAGCACCATGCCATCCACCAACAGCTGCACCAATTGCACTACTTATATGATCATAACCTGCAGCAATGTCAGTTACAAGTGGTCCTAAAATATAAAAAGGTGCCTCATGACAATACTCTTTTTCTATTTTCATATTTCTTTCAATCTGATTTAAAGGAACATGTCCAGGACCTTCAATCATCACTTGAACATGTTTATCCCATGCTCTAAGTGTTAATTCCCCAAGAATTTTAAGTTCAGATAGTTGAGCTTCATCACTTGCATCATATAAACATCCAGGTCTTAAACTATCCCCTAATGATAAAGATACATCATATTTTGCACATATATCTAAAATATCATCAAATGCATCATAAAATGGGTTCTCTTTGTGATAATGCATCATCCATGCAGCCATTAGTGAACCACCACGACTTACAATTCCCATTTTTCTTTTTGCAATATGTGGCATAAATCTTAATAAAAATCCAGCATGAATTGTAAAATAACTTACCCCTTGTTGTGCTTGTTTTTCTAATACCGCAAGCATATTTTCTATTGTTAAATCTTCAATTTTATCATTACAATCATGTAAAATTTGATACATAGGAACTGTTCCAATTGGTACTGTTGAGTGTTCAATTACAGCTTGTCTAATTGCATCTAAATCTCCACCTGTACTTAGATCCATAATAGTATCTGCACCATATTTTAAACATACATCTACTTTTTCAATCTCGCCAGCTATATCACTTGCAAGTGCAGATGAACCAATATTTGCATTAATTTTACAACTAGATACTACACCAATTGCCATGGGCTCTTGGTGCTCGTGATTTACATTTGCAGGAATAATACATCTTCCTCTTGCAATTTCACTTCGTAAAAGTTCTGGGTCTATTTTTTCTACTTTTGCCACATGCTCCATATGCGGAGTGATAATACCTTGCTTGGCATAATACATTTGTGTTCTTACTTTATCATTTTTATGACTTTCTAACCATTCTTTCATACTAAATATATCCTATTAAATTTTTACAAGATTATACCAAAAATAGTTTAGTTTTTCTTAATTATGAAAACTAGCTAATCATTTTTAGCCAAGAAATATTAAATTAGTAACTTTAAATTAACACAATTTTTACATATCATACACATTTCTATGACAAATCAAAGAAACTTTTTAGTATAATACGTAACTTTTTTACACATTGAGGAGTTTGGTTGTTACAAAATATAACATTAGTCATACTAAGTGCTGGTAATTCTACAAGATTTAACAGTAAAACAAAAAAACAGTGGCTAAGAATAGAAAATGATCCGTTATGGTTACATGTCACTAAGAAATTAATAAGTTATTACAATTTTGACAATGTAATCTTAGCCGCAAATAAAAATGAAATAGATTTTATGTATAACTTCATTGAAGATGAAAATATTAAAATCATCCAAGGTGGAGATACAAGACAAGAATCTATAAAAAATGCATTGCAAAATGTGAATACTCAATATGTGATGATTACAGATGTTGCAAGAGCATGTATCCCAAAACAGATGATTCTAGATTTAATCTCACATAAAAATAATGCTGATTGTATAGTTCCATATTTAAATGTTAGTGATACCGTAATATATGAAGAACAAACAATAAATAGAGATAATGTAAAACTAATTCAAACTCCACAATTATCAAATACAAAAGCTCTTAAATTAGCAATAGAGACAAATATTGACTTTACTGATGATAGTTCTGCTATTAAAGCAAATGGTGGTACTATTAAATATATTTTAGGTTCACAAGAAGCTAAAAAACTTACTTTTTCAAAAGATATACAAAATATACCATGTCTAAAGAAACCATCAAATCAAACTTTTACAGGATTTGGTTATGATGTTCATCAATTTGAAGATGATAAACCAATGTTTTTAGGTGGCGTAAAACTTGATGAGCCTTATGGATTTAAAGCACATAGTGATGGGGATGTTCTAATTCACTCTTTAATAGATGCTCTTTTAGGAGCGTGCGCAGCTGGAGATATTGGAGAATTTTTTCCTGATACGGATAATAAGTACAAAGGTGCCAATTCAAGTAAATTATTAAAACATATAGATACTTTTATATCTAATGTAGGGTATGAAATAGTAAATATAGATATTAGCATTATTGCTCAACAACCAAAAATAAATCCCTATAAAAATCTAATAAAACAAAGTTTATCAAATATATTAAATCTTCCAAAACAATTTATAAATATAAAAGCAACCACATCTGAGAAGATGGGATTTATTGGAAGATCTGAAGGCATAGCAGTACATAGTATTGCAACATTAAAATATTACAACTGGAGTAAATAATCATGAATATATTAATCATTGATGACGAGATCTATTTAGCACAAAAAGTGCTTTCAAGACTGTTAGAAGAAGGGCATAACTGTGATACAGTTATGGCAGCACATGATATTAATCCAAATAAACAATATGATACAATTTTATTATCAACAAATATATCTAGTAGTGAATGTGATAAAATTATAAAAAAATATAAAAATTCTATAATTATACTACTTGTAACCTATATCTCAGATGCAACAGTAACAAATCCTATAAAAGCTGGAGCAAATGATTATTTAGTAAAACCATTTATGATGGATGAATTAATTAGAAAGATTTATCATTACTGTGAATTTAAAGCATTAAAAGAACAAGTAAGTGTATATGATAATTATTTCAATTTTTTATTTAATGACATACAAATGAATGAAGATAATCAAGATTGTAAATTTCCAATTTTAATTGAAACAAATGATCAAAAATATGCAGATAAGCTTCTATTCTCAATTGCTAGAAAATTAGATCTTCCAATACATTTTGTTTCATTAAATTCTCAAAACTATACAAATACATACGAAGAATATTCTGATCATATTATATATCTAACACAATACCATAGTTTGAAAAAATCAGCAAAAGAAGCACTTCTTCGGAACCTAGCTCCTTATAAATATATAATATGTTCTATGGATAATGATAATACTTTTAGTGGTAAAACTATACAGATGAAAAATGACAATCAATTAGTTACTACAGACAATATCATGACCATCAATGATTATGTCAAACTAATGGTTTTATCTTTTCAATCAAAATATCCAGATACTGAATTATCTAAAAAACTGGGAATTAGTCGTAAATCTTTATGGGAAAAAAGAAAAAAAATGGGCATAGAAAAAAATAAATCTAAAAGTAGCTAGGATTAAAATATGAGAAAATTTTTTTTAACTGTAGGATATAGTGGGTTATCTCCAAAGGCCCCTGGTACAGTGGGTAGTTTTGTATCATTGATTTTTGTAATTTTACTTCTACCCTATTTACATGTTTCAACTATTTTTTTATTGGCACTTCTAATTAGTGTAATTGCAGTAAAGCAAATTGATATATATGAACAAGAAGTTGGTATGCATGATGGAAAAGAGATTGTAATTGATGAGCTAGCAGGGATGTGGATAGCATTATCAATATCTGGAGCTACTGCACAAAACTGGCTTATTCCAGCAATATTATCATTTTTATTTTTTAGATTATTTGATATATGGAAGCCATCAATTATTGGAAAAATTGATAGAGATGTAAAAGGTGGATGGGGAGTAATGGGTGATGATTTAATTGCTGGTATCTTTGGTGGGATTTGCGCAAGTGCATGTTATGGAATTTATCTTAGTTTTTAATAATAACTAAAAAACTTTTTTGATATACTTATTCCTTATTAATTAGGAGTGTATATGTCAAAGTTTGTCATTGCCTGTATTGAAAGTGATATAGAGATTTTAGACTCTTTATATAATAAGATCTCTAGAGTTGTCGATTCTGATTATATTATTGAAAGCTATGTAAATGCTCAACAAGCTTTAATTGGCTGCTATAATTATATTATATCAGGGAATGAAATACTAATAACTATTGTAGGAGATAATACTTCTGAACTTAATTGTGAAGATTTTGTTCTTCAACTATATAAACACTCTCCTAACACCAAAAATATATTGTTTGAGGATGTTCTTACATTAACATGCATTCAAAATATTATTAATCAAGCTTCTATTCATAAAATCATTCCAAAATCTTTTGATAAAATGGATTTTGAATTAATGCTACTTGAAACAATTAAACTTAACTCTGAAGAAAAAAGACTTCGAGAATATCAGCAAGTAATAGAATCTGCAGTTGATAAAAGAACAAAAGAACTTCATAATATAAATGTAAAACTTGAAATATTAGCAAGTACAGATTCTTTATCTGGTGTTAAAAATAGAAGAAGTTTTTTTGAATCATGTCGACCTATGATAAACTATACAAGAAGAGAACAAAAAGACTTAGCAGTTTTAATGATTGATATTGATAGATTTAAATCAATAAATGATATGTATGGACACTCTATTGGGGATGAAGTACTTAAACTAACTGCAACTACTATTAATAATCTATTAAGAACATCTGATATTTTTGCAAGAATGGGTGGAGAAGAATTTGCTGCAGTTTTACCAGGAACTTCTAAAAGAGGAGCAATTCAAGCAGCTCAAAATATACGTCAAGCTATTAGTAATATAATATATGAAACAAAGCAAAAAGAAAAAATATCTTTTACTATTAGTATTGGTGTAGCACTATTAAAACCAACTGATGCAGATATTGAAGTTATTTTACACAGAGCTGATTTAGCACTTTATGAAGCAAAACAATCAGGAAGAAATAAAGTAGTTTTATCAAAAGATGATGAGTAAAAATATAAAGAGATAATATTATCTCTTTATATTTTTGTTAATTATATTAAATCAACACCTTTTTCACCTTGAGCAATTTGACCAATAATATATCCATCTGTATTTTTTAATACCTCATCTACATTACTAGGGTTTACAACAAAAATCATACCAACACCCATATTAAAAGCTCTAAACATCTCAGATTCTTCAACATGTTTTCCCATAAGTTCAAAAATTGGTAAAACTCTAATATCTTCTTTATTTACAATAGCTTTTAAATTATCAGGTAATACTCTTGGAAGGTTTTCTACAATACCACCACCAGTGATATGAGCTAATGCATTGATATATTGTTTATTTTTCTTAAACTCATCTACATAGATTCTAGTTGGTTCAAGTAAAGTATCAATTAATGGCTTACCATTAAAATCATCTTCAAATTTCATACCTAGTTTATCAAATAGAAGTTTTCGCACCAAGCTAAAGCCATTTGAGTGGATACCACTACTAGGTAATGCAATTAAGATATCACCCTCTTTTACTTCATCTACTCTATTCATTTCAGATTTTTCTGCAATACCTACACAAAAACCTGCAAGATCAAAATCTCCATCACTGTACATACCTGGCATCTCTGCAGTTTCTCCACCAATCAATGCACATTGTGATTGAATACATCCTTGAGCTATACCTTTTACAACTGCAGTTGCTTCTTCAACCTCAAGCTTTGCTGTAGCATAATAATCTAAGAAAAATAAAGGCTCTCCAAAATTACAAATTAAATCATTTGAACACATTGCAACCAAATCAATACCAACAGTATCAAATTTTTTACTCTCTATTGCTAATTTTAATTTTGTTCCAACACCATCTGTTCCAGCTAATATTACAGGTTCTTTATATCCAGTAGGTAGCTCAAAAGCTCCTGCAAAAGATCCAATTCCCCCCAATACTCCAGGGATCATTGTTGATTTTACATGTGGCTTGATATTTTCTACAAAACTATTTCCTGCATCAATATCAACTCCAGCATCTTTATATGAAATTGTACTCATTATACTTCTTCTTGAGGTAAATCACACTTTTTAGTAATTATACATAGTGGACAAAAATTTGTAGCGCCTGCAATTAATGGAATTACCCCTAAATAAAACCATGGGTTACCTAAGATAAATCCAGTAGCAATCAATCCAGTTCCTAATATTATTCTAAATACTCTACAAAATGATCTAATTTTGTTATAATTCATATATATCCTTCAATTTAATTTTTTAATTCATTGTATTTTAAAAATTCTTTGGTATTATACCAGATAATTAACTAATACAATATAAAAAGAAAGGCTAAATAAATATGGCAAATATAAACAATAAGAACTTTTCATTTGATGAAATGATGGTTCATGTTCCATTATGTACACACAAAGATCCTAAAAAGGTTTTAGTAGTAACTGATGCAAGTGAAGATTTTAAAGCAGAGATGGGTAAACATAAAGTTGATGTAGAATATGGAGATTTAGATTTACTAAAATCCAAAAATGATCAAGAATTTGATATAATTATTCTAGGCAATAATAGTATTGATGAATTGTTAATGGCAAATATTAATAAGATTTTAAATACAAATGGCGTACTAGCTATGAAAACAAGTAGTTTCCATAGAGATGAACAAAAATTAAAAGATGATTTAACTTTGTTAGGACAAAGTTTTTGGATAGCTATGCCATATTCATTTGGACATACAACTGCAATATTAGCATCAAAAAAATATCATCCAACAGCAGATATAAATCTTCAAAGATCTGATCTTCTTGATGATTTAAATTATTACTCTACAGAGGTACATTTGAGTTCATTTGTATTCCCTGCATATATACATAAAGGCTTAACGAACATTGCAAAACGATAATTTTTCACATGCTATTGCTCTTACTGGTGGCATTGCTACAGGTAAGAGTACAGTTGGTAATCTTTTTAAACTTCATGGTTTTTTAACTATCGATGCAGACAAAATTGCTCATAGTTTACTAGATATTCATAATAATGATATTTCCGATCTATTTGGCAAACAATATGTTAAAGATGGAAAAGTACAAAGAAAAGAGTTAGGTAATTTAATTTTTAATGATGAAAAACAGAAAAAAATTTTAGAAAATTTTATCCATCCAAAAATTAAAGAGCAAATTATTAAAGAAGCAAAAATTTTTGAAGAACAAAAAAAACCTTATTTTATAGATATCCCACTTTTTTTTGAAACAAATAACTATAAAATAGATCGTTCTCTTGTAGTATATACACCTCTTGATATCCAAATACAAAGATTAATAAATAGAGATAATATATCTAAAGAGGAAGCTCTTATTAAAATCAATAATCAAATGAGTATAGAGGATAAAAAATCTAAAGCTACAATGATTATTGATAATTCACAAAATTTAAAACATCTTCAAAAAGAGGTTGAAAAAATTGTTAAGGAACTAAAATGACTTATAGTAAATATAGTGCAAGTGGAAATGATTTTGTAATATTTCACACTTTTATAAATAAAGATTACTCTAAAGATGCCATTACTCTATGTAATAGACAAAATGGTATTGGAGCAGATGGATTAATAGTTTTAGTTCCACATAATGATTATGATTTTCAATGGCTATTTTATAATAGTGATGGAAGTGTTGCTAATATGTGTGGCAATGGTACACGAGCATGTGCTCATTACGCAGTAAATAATGGTTTAGCAACTAATAATTTATCATTTTTAACTGGTGCTGGAGTAATTAACTGTATCGTTGAAAATAATATAGTACAAACACAAATGACCCAACCTACAGTTATAAAAGAAGCATTTAAAGAAGATAATTTAACTTGGTATCTAATTGATACAGGGGTACCACATTTGGTAACCATTGTAGATGATTTAAATATTTATTCAAAAGAATTAGCATCAAGAATGAGGTATAAATATAATGCAAATGTAAATTTTGCAAAAGTTATAAATAATGAAATATTTGTAAGAACATATGAACGAGGTGTTGAAGATGAAACACTAGCATGTGGCACTGGTATGGTAGCATGTTTTTTAAGAGCAAATGATTTAAATCTTGTTAATAATAAAGTATATGTCTATCCAAAAAGTAAAGAACAACTAACCATAAGTAAAGAAAATAATCAAATATTTTTTAAAGGTGAAGTTACAAAGGTATTTAATACATGCCTATAAATAGATTAATTTTATTTATAATACTTAGTATATCTCTTAATGCTACAGGATTACCTCCAAGTTATTACAAAATAAAAAATACAAAACAAAAAACCGTTACATTTTTTAATTATCTTTATCCAATGATTGTTGAATCAAATAATAATATACTAAAAGAAAGAAAATTTGTAAAAACCTATTTAACACAAGATATAACTCAAATAGATAAAACTAGCATAGATCATCAAAAACTGTTGGATTTAGCTACAAAATACAAAATAAAGACAAAAGATCTTTACAATATAAATAAATATCTAAAAAAAATAGATACTGTTCCTCCTTCTATGGCACTTGCCCAAGCTGCAGTTGAAAGTAATTGGGGAACTAGTAGATTTACAAAAGAAGCAAATAATATATTTGGTCAATGGACATATAAAGGTAAAGGAATAGTTCCCAAAAGAAGAAAATCTGGACATACTCATAAAATAAAATTATATGATTCACTTGAAGCATCAATAGAAGGATATATGGAGCTCTTAAACAAAGGAACTGCATATAAAAAATTTAGAAATTTAAGACAATATTATAGAAAAAAATCTACTATACCTAGTGGTTTAGCACTATCACAAACAATGATACATTATTCTGGAATTGGGAAAAAATATCTTAAGATTTTACGAATAATGATTAGAAAACATCATTTAAAAAGATATGATATGCAGTACTATAAGTTAGATAGAAAAGAGTGATAATTTAAATATCACTACTTCCCATAAGTTTTGATTGATGATCAGCAATTAATGGATCAATAATCTCATCAAATAACCCATCATTCATAATTGCTTCTAAACGATAAAGAGTTAGATTAATTCTATGATCACTGATTCTTCCTTGAGGATAATTATAAGTTCTAATTCTAGCACTTCTATCTCCACTTCCAACTTGTGCTTTTCTATCAGCACCCTCTTTTTCCATTTGTTCTTGCATCTGTTGATCATTTAGTCTTGCTTTTAAGACTTTCATAGCTTTTTCTTTATTTTTGTGTTGAGACTTTTGGTCTTGATTTGTTACAACAATTCCTGTAGGTAAATGTGTAATTCTTACAGCAGAATCTGTAGTATTAACAGATTGTCCACCACATCCACTTGAACGCATAACATCAATTTTAAGATCATTTGGATCTATCTCTATCTCTACATCATCAACTTCTGGCATAACTGCAACTGTAATAGCTGAAGTATGAACTCTTCCTTGTGATTCTGTTGCAGGAACTCTTTGAACTCTATGAACTCCACCTTCAAATTTAAATCTAGAATATACATCATCACCTTTAAATAAAGCAACCATCTCTTTATATCCACCTGATTCTGATTCACTAGAATTCATAATTTCAACTTTCCAGCCTCTATTTTCTGCATATCTTACGTATGCTCTAAATAAATCACCTACAAATAAAGCAGCTTCGTCTCCACCAGTTCCAGCTCTAAGTTCAATAAAAATATTTTTATCATCATTTGGATCTTTAGGTACCATCAAAATTTTAATCTGTTCTTCTAATTCAACTTTTCTAGGCTCTAGCTCTTTTAACTCTTCTTTTGCCAATTCACCTAATTCTTTATCTTCTAATAATATTCTATTTTCTTCAATATCATTAATAATTTGGATATATTCTTTTGCAGCATTTACAATAGGCTCCATATTAGATTGCTCTTTTGATAAATCTGTCATTCGTTTTATATCATTTAAGATATCAGGAGAAACCAATGATTCATTTATCTCATTATATCTATCAATAAATATTTGAAGTTTGTCTTGCAACATTTAATTTTCCTTTTGAATTAGATGTACGAAAATGTACGGGAACAGAGTATGTAAAAGATTATACGATGAAATCGCATAATCTAATATATAATTGTTAGTATTTATATTATAGAGCGTTAACTTTTGCTTGTAATCTACTTACTTTTCTTGCAGCATTACCTTTTTTGATAATATTTTTACTTACACAATGGTGAAAGTATTTATTTGCTGTTTTCATAGCTTCGCTTGCTTTTGCTACATCTGCAGCTTCAACCGCTTCTAATACGCTTTTTGTAATGTTTTTAATTCTAGCTTTGTAGAATTTATTTCTTTCTGTTTTTACTAATGTTTGCTTTGCTCTTTTTGCAGCAGATTTATGATTTGCCATAATAATTAACCTCTTTATAAAATTTTTAAGGGTAGAATACTACTCAAAGTTTGTTTAAAGTTAGTTTAAGCATAATGTAAATTTAAAGGTTTTTTATGAAATTATTTGGTACAGATGGAGTAAGAGGAAAAGCAGGGGAGTTTTTAGATGTAATAACAGCTGTAAAATTAGCAAAAGCAGCAGGGTTATATTTTAAAAGAAATTCTAGTAGAAAAAGTAATAAAATATTATTAGGAAAAGATACTAGAAGAAGTGGTTATATGATAGAAAATGCTCTTGTTGCAGGTTTTACTTCAGTTGGATATCATGTAATTCAAGTAGGACCGATGCCAACTCCTGCTATTGCATATTTAACTGAAAGTATGAGATGTGATGCAGGGATTATGCTAAGTGCCAGTCATAACCCTTTTGAAGACAATGGCGTAAAATTTTTTAATTGTAGTGGGGATAAATTAAGTTCTCAAGCAGAACAAGAGATTGAAGATATATTTTTTAATACTGATTTATTACAAGAAAATCAATGTACAGGAAAAAATATTGGTTCAGCAAAAAGAATAGATGATGTAATAGGAAGATATATAGTATCAATTAAATCATCATTTCCAAAAGAGTTATCACTAGAAGGAACTAGAATTGTATTAGATTGTGCAAATGGTGCAGCATATAAAGTTGGACCTACAATTTTAGAAGAGTTAGGTGCTGATCTTATTACAGTACATAACAAACCAAACGGATATAACATCAATGATAACTGTGGAGCATTGCACCCAACTGAGCTTGGAAAGCTGGTACAACAATACAGAGCAGATATTGGGATTGCCTTAGATGGAGATGCGGATAGATTAGTAGTTGTTGATGAAAAAGGGGATGTAGTTGATGGAGATAAACTTCTAGGTGCTTTATGTTTATCATTACATAAAAATAATTTATTAATAGGTAATGCTTGTGTTGCAACTGTTATGAGTAATAAAGCTCTTGAAGATTATTTAGAAAAAGACAATATTAACTTAATAAGAACAGACGTAGGAGATAAAAATGTACTTGAAGCTATGAAGAATCAAAATATCAATTTTGGTGGAGAGCAAAGTGGTCATATCATCTTTAGTGATGTTGCAAAAACTGGTGATGGACTGGCAAGTGCATTACAAGTTCTTGCTTTATTAATTCAAAGTAAACAAAAAGCAAGTATCGCATTAAATCCATTTGAACTGTACCCACAAGTATTAAAAAATATTAAAGTATCACAAAAAATTCCTCTTAATGAGATTGAAGGATTAGAAGATATCTTAAAACCTATACGAGATAAAGGGCTAAGAGATCTTATTAGATATTCTGGAACAGAAAATAAACTAAGAATTCTAATAGAGGGAAAAAATAAAAAAGATGTAAATAATGCTATATCTACTTTAGAAGATTTTTTTAAAAAGGCTCTAGTATAAATAATAAAGCCTTATATACGAAAGCCTTTATATTATTTATATTCCTATTTACTATTGATCAATATATTAAATTTATATTTGTTAATAGTTGGGAATGGAATAGTTCATGTATATCTTTAGTTTTAGCATATAACTATGGAGTTGCATTTTCAATGTTCTCATTTTTACAAGAGTATTTAAAATATATACAAATAGGGATATTTCTAATAGGAATAGTTTATCTTTATTTTAATAAAGAATTAATAAATACATATATATATCCAATCATACTCTTATTTGCAGGAGGTCTAAGCAATATTCTAGATCGTTTTATTCATGGTGCTGTTGTTGATTATATATATTGGCACTGTGGATTTGATTTTGCTATCTTTAATTTTGCTGACATTTTAATAGACATATCTATAGCCCTCATTTTTTGGATAAATTACAAACAAAATAAACAAAACACTTAACCATTTTCTTAGATATTTTTTTGTATAATCATCTGTTTTATATAAATAAATTTAATCTAATAAAAAAGGTTTTATATGCTTTTAACACCAGGGCCAACACCTGTACCAGAATTTGTTCGTACAGCAATGTCCGATATTACAATACATCACAGAACACCAGAATTTGAGGCAATATTTGAAAAAACAAGAAAATCACTTTTAAATCTTCTTGATATGCCCGAGTGTGTTATATTGGCATCTAGTGGTACTGGAGCTATGGAAGCTTGTATTACAAATCTATGCCATAAAAAAGCGCTTACAATAAACTCTGGAAAGTTTGGAGAGCGTTTTGGAAAAATATGTGATGCTTTCAATATTGCAAAAATAGAATTAAAATATGATTGGGACACTCCTGCATCAGTTGAAGATATTGTAGATACTATAAAAAATGATAATGATATTGATGCTATATTTATTCAAATATGCGAAAGTGCAGGTGGATTAAGACATCCAGTTGAACAAATTGCTGCACAAGTAAAACAAATCAATCCAAATATAATGATAGTTACAGATGGAATTACTGCAGTTGGAGTTGAAAAAATTGATACAACAAATATTGATGCATTAATCACTGGTAGTCAAAAAGCATTAATGTTACCACCAGGGTTATCTATGATTGGATTTAGCAATAATGCAGTTTCAAAAATAGAGAAAAAACCAGCTGGTTATTATTTTAATCTTTTGAGCGAGATAAAAAAACAAAAAACAAATACAACTGCATACACAGCAGCTACAACATTAATTATTGGTTTAGGTTCAATTCTAAATCATATTGAAGATATAGGGACAAATAATCTGTATCAAAAAACAGCATTAAGAGCAAAAGCTACACAAGAAGCACTTAAAGCAATAGGAGAAAAGATATATCCAAAAACTCCAGCAAATGCTATGACTGCAATTTATAGTGAAAATTCTAATGAGATTAGAAAAATATTAAAAACAAAATATAATGTAAATATTGCTGGTGGTCAAGATCATCTAAAAGGTAAGTTATACAGAATAAACCATATGGGATTAGTTGAAGATTTTGAAGCTACTTGGGTTGTAAATGCCATTGAATTAGCTTTAGATGAACTTGAAATTAGAGAATTTGATGGAACTGCATCAAAAGTTTTTTCTCAAGTTATGTTTAAAGGGAATAATTAATGATATTTGAACACGAAATACCACAAGGTAGCCGTTTATATTTTGGGAAAACAGCTAAAAACAAAAGAGATTTAGAAAATAAAGTAAGTCAAATATTTATTGCTGATAATTTTGAAGAGATAGTAACTCCAAATTTTTCATTTACACAACACCAAAGTGTAAATGATTCGAAAACTTTAATTAATACTTTTGATCAAAATAATACTAATCTAAACTTGCGTGCAGATAGTACTCTTGATGTAGTAAGAATTATTACAAAAAGATTAGGAAGAACAACTTCACATAAAAAATGGTTTTATATTCAACCAGTATTTACATATCCTTCAACTGAACATTATCAAATGGGATGTGAATATATTGATCATGAAGATATAAATGATATTATTGCACTTACAACTAAAGTTATATCAACATTAAATATTGATCCAGTATTACAGATTTCAAATATTAATATTCCAAGATTAATATGTAAAAATTTAAATATTGATGAAAATATTTTTAAAAATGGTGAAATTGCAAAACTATATGAACTTAATATTGACTGGCTTACTAAGTTATTAGAAGTTATTCACTTAGAAGATTTAGAAATATTACTAAATAACAGTGATATTCCAAATGATATCATTGAAGAATTAAATATTTTAAAAACAACAGTAAAAAATACAAGTTATTCAAATATTGTAGTTTCACCATTGTATTATGCATTATTGCCATATTATGATGGAATATATTACAGAGTTATAAAAGACAATTTAACAATTGCAAAAGGTGGAAGCTATCACAGTGAAGGTATAGATTCACTGGGATTTGCATTATATACAGATAATTTATTAAAAGTTTTAGAGGATTAAAAAAATGAGTAAAGCAGATTTAATTGTAGGAATTCAATGGGGTGATGAAGGAAAAGGAAAGATTGTAGATAGATTAGCAATGAATTATGACTATGTATGTAGAAGTCAAGGTGGGCATAATGCTGGTCATACAATTTGGGTAGATGGTGTAAAATATGCACTTCACTTAATACCTTCTGGCGTGTTAAATCCACAAGCTATTAATATAATAGGAAATGGTGTAGTATTAAGTCCAGAATCTATTATAAAAGAGATGGAACAATTCAAAAATCTTGAAGGAAGACTGTTTATTAGTGATAAAGCACATTTAAATCTTCCTTATCATGCACTTATTGATCAAGCTAGAGAGAAACTAAAAGGTGATAAGGCAATTGGAACAACTGGAAAAGGGATCGGTCCTGCATACTCTGACAAAATCAATAGAATTGGGCATAGAGTTGGTGAACTTTTAAATCCTAAAAAATTAACAACTACTATTTTAGACTATTTCGAGCAAAATAAAGCTATATTTGATGTGCTTCAAGTAGAAGTACCAAAAGAGGAAGAATTATTAAATTTATTAGTATCATATAATCAAGACCTAGCTCCATATATTACAAATACAACAAATATGGTATGGAAAGCATTAGAAGATGATAAAAAGGTACTACTAGAAGGTGCCCAAGGTACTATGCTTGATATTGATCACGGAACATACCCATTTGTAACAAGTTCAAATACTGTAAGTGCTGGAGCATGTACAGGTCTTGGAGTTAATCCAAAACAAATTGGAGATATAACAGGTATCGTAAAAGCTTATTGTACAAGAGTTGGAAATGGACCATTCCCTACTGAAGATTTTGGACCAGATGGTGATAAAATGGCAGATGTAGGTAAAGAGTTTGGAACAACTACAGGTAGAAAAAGAAGATGTGGTTGGTTTGATGCAGTTGCAGTTAAATATGCTTCAAAACTAAATGGTTGTGATCAACTATCACTAATGAAATTAGATGTTTTAGATGGATTCAAAAAAATTAAAATTTGTACTTCATATGAAGTTGATGGTGAAAAAATAGATTATGTCCCAACTAACCTTGATAATGTACGTCCTGTATATGAAGAAGTAGATGGATGGGATAGTGTTGTTGGATGTAGAGATTTTGAGCAACTTCCTCAAACTGCAAAAGATTATATAGAAAGAATAGAAGAATTAACACAAACAAAAGTAGGAATTATTTCTACTAGTCCAGATAGACACGATACAATCATAAGGGATTAATATGAGATTAAAATTACAACATGCTGCTTATTTATCAAGAAAAATTACAAAAGATTTAATCAATTGTGATTTTGTAGAGATAAGAAGAGATAAAAATGCAATTGCAGCACAAATTCAAGATATGCTTGAAGAAGATATTGATCAAGAGTTAGCATTAGATGAAAGAGTTGAACAGATTTTAGATAACCAAGAAGAGAGTATAGAATTTTATAATGCAGATTATAGACAACTATTTTGGATGACTAAAAAAAGATTATCAAATGAATTTCATGTTATTTTAAATAATGAAGATAGATTTAAAAATATCTCTCACAATATATCAGGATATCTATGGGATGAAGATTTTATTCACTTTACTGTATCCGAAAACCTTGTTAATAATGTAATATATAATGCAATTGAAGAGTTTATGCACGGATTTGAAGAAGCAGATGATATTGTATATGAAAAAATCAAACATTACAAAAGAAAACTAATTCCAGGTACGGAAGAGTATGATTTAATTTATCAAAGATTATATGAGGAAGAATTAATACGAAAAGGATTAATATAATGCAAAAAGTTTGGATTTATATAGAAAATGGGATTTTTCTTGAGGCTCACTCTTTTGGAGCTTCAGGAACTAGTGTTGGAGAAATTGTATTTAATACATCATTAACTGGTTATCAAGAAATTATTACCGATCCTAGTTATGCTGGACAATTTATTACATTTACTATGCCACAAATTGGTATAGTAGGTGTTAATGACAACGATATGGAAAGTACTCAAGCACATTGTAAAGGTGTATTAGTAAGAGAATACAATAATGAATACTCAAACTTTAGAGCACAAGATACTTTACATAATCTTTTAGAGAAAAATAATGTGATTGGTATATGTGATATAGATACCAGATACTTAACTAAAATGGTTAGAAATGAAGGTGCAATGATGATGATTGCATCAACTGAAATTTCTGATAAAGATGAATTAGCAAAACAATTAGAATCTTCACCTAGAATCGAAGATATAAATTATATCAAAGAGGTATCAACTAAAGAATCATATATACACAAAAATGGTGCTTGGAATCATGATAAATTAGCATATAATCCTGCTGTTATGAGTGATAAAAAAATTATTGCAATTGATTTTGGAATTAAAAGAAACATTTTAAATGAACTTGTTGAATCAGGTCTTGAAGTTGAAGTAATACCAAGTGATTTTAAAGCTGAAGATTTAATACAAAAATATAATGATGGACAAATTGGAGGAATATTCTTATCCAATGGTCCAGGTGATCCATTAACATTAACTCAAGAAAAAGAACAAGTTCAGATTTTAATTGATGCAAATATTCCAATGTTTGGAATATGTTTAGGACATCAAATGCTTTCAATAGCTCATGGATATGATACTTATAAACTAAAATTTGGACAACATGGTGGAAATCATCCTGTAGCTAATCCATCTAAAATTGTTGAAATTACTGCACAAAATCATAACTATAATGTTCCAGATGATATTACAAAAATTTCTGATGTAACACATATCAATCTATTTGATAATACAATTGAAGGAGTTAAATATCATAATAAAGATATTTTTTCTGTACAACATCATCCTGAAGCTAGTCCAGGTCCTCATGAGAGCAAATATATCTTTAAAGAGTTTGCTAATATAGTAAAATAATCTAAAGTGCCTCTAGGTACTTTAGAACTCATCTACAACAAATATAAATTCACACCATAAATCATACTGTTAAACTATCATAAATATCTAAAAATACCTCTAAAAATGTAAAAAATAAAGAAATAAATAGAATAAGAAAAGAGAATAGGATAAAAAAAGGCTAAAAAAAAGCTCTTACTAATATCATAAAAAATGATATAAGTAAAAGCTTAATAAAAAATCTCAA